>ENA-UOOD01000007-UOOD01000007.1-human-gut-metagenome-genome-assembly--contig:-CS67-NODE-7-length-349639-cov-44.365500_pt1 | contig 349639 bp, 291 predicted proteins | sample MGYA00242464_ERZ724011 | MGnify/ENA metagenome assembly ERZ724011 | reverse complement strand
ACGAAGAACACACTCACAATCTGACTTTGGTTGCTGCGAAAGCTGCCACCTGCACTACTGCGGGCAATTCCGCATACTACACCTGCGATGGCTGTGACAAGTGGTTCGCAGATGCAACAGGATCGGTAGAAATTACCGATAAAACCAGTGTGAAGATTCCGGCTCCCGGACATACCGCAGGCACAGAATGGAAGTCTGATGATACTAACCACTGGCATGAATGTTCTCGTTGCCACGACAAAAAGGACGAAGCGGCTCACGATTACGGTTCTGACAATGTTTGCGACACCTGCGGATATTACAAAACTGTACCGCACACTCACAATCTGACTTTGGTTGCTGCGAAAGCTGCCACCTGCACAGATGGCGGTAAGGAAGCATACTACAAGTGCGAAGGTTGTGGCAAGTTCTATGAAGATGTACTCGGTACAAAGGAAATAACCGACCTTGCATCTTGGGGCAATATTGCTAAGATTGCCCACACCACAAAGCAAACCGTAACAAAGGCAACCCCAACAGTAAACGGCAAGATAGTAAATTACTGTTCGGTATGTAAGAAAACTCTTTCAACGACAGTAATTCCAAAGGCATCAAGCATAAAGCTTAAAGCAACATCATTAACATATAACGGAAAGGTTAGAACACCTAAGGTTATTGTTAAGGACAGAACAGGAAAGACACTTGTTAAGAATACTGACTATACTGTGTCTTATGCAAAAGGCAGAAAGTATGTTGGCAAGTACGCAGTAAAGATTACCTTTAAGGGTAAATACAGCGGAACAAAGACGCTTTATTTCACAATCAAGCCAAAGGCAACAAGTATTTCCTCACTTAAAGCAGGTTCAAAGAAGTTTACAGTAAAGTGGAAGAAGCAGGCTACACAGACAACAGGCTATCAGGTACAGTACAGTGCCTCAAGTAAATTCAGCAAGGCTAAGACCGTAACAGTAGGCAAGAATACAACAGTATCAAAGAAAATTTCAAAGCTTTCGGGCAAGAAAAAGTATTATGTAAGAGTTCGCACCTATAAGACAGTTAAGATTAACGGCAAATCCATAAGGATTTATTCAGGCTGGTCAAAAGCTAAGACTGTTACAACAAAGAAATAAAAACTATACCGTAACCTTTGATTCTGCCGGTGGCTCTGCAGTAACGACTCAGACTATCGAAGAAGGTCAGAAGGCAACCAAACCTGCCGCTCCTACCAAGTCTGACGATACCATCAAGCCTTCGGATGATGTTCAGAATCCGCAGACCGGCGACAACAGTATGAGTGGCTGTGGATCGCTCTGCTGTTCGTCAGCGGCTTCGGAGTTGTGACAACTACTGTTTATACTAAATTAGACGAAGCAATTTCTGATGCTGTTAAAACTGGGAAAATCACTCAAGAAGAAGCGAACGTAGCTTACAAATAAATATACGAGGCTTGTCTTAAAAAAGACAAGCTCAAAATGACAATGAAACTGTCACTCTCTGGAGACACTAGGAGTGACAGTATAATCATCATAAATAAAATGAATCTTCGGCATCAACCCACATCTGCATAGTTCCATCAAGGTATAGTCTTGCATATTCAAGTGGTTCATCAATAGCAAGTGCATTTAATGCACAATCTAATCTGGGTGTTGTTTTTAAATTCTTTTCTGCTTCCCAGCAGTCAATGCGGAGCATATAGCCAGCAGAAGTATAAACATCAATGCTGTTGCGTTGTGGATTGTATTCTGCAAATATTGTTCTCATCGTATCAAATCTCCTTATCATTCAATCAATCATTTGTTACAAAAATCAGAAGCATTTCAATCAGTTCACCATGTCGTTTTTATTTTGTGTTATACTGTTTTAGAGGATTTTCTTTTCCTTGTATTTTCCCTTATCAGGGTTCATAAATCCATATGGGAAGATATAACATAAGGGAAAGTCTAAGGGAAAGATCACCTGCGACAAACTTAGTGTTTTCAAGGGATTCAGAGATATTTGATAATAAAATATAACAATTATTAAATCCCTTGGAATACATGAAATCTCAATTCCAGTTTATGAGGATAAAAGATGGAACTTAGAGAATACAAGTCAACTGACTGTGAGCAGATGGCGCAATTGTTCTACAATACGGTACATAGCATAAATGTAAAGGATTATACAGAAGAACAGTTAAATGCATGGGCAACCGGTAGCGTAGATTTACAAGAATGGAACCACTCTTTTTTAAATCATAAAACAGTGGTTGCAGTGGAGGATGATGAGGTTGTTGGATTTGGAGACATTGATCAATCTGGCTGTCTGGCTAGGCTGTATGTCCGTATAAATTATCAGGGGATGGGAATTACACTTAAAAACTATGTGATGGAGAAGAAAACTTCTAGCGGCTTTTCTGATAAAAGTTCAGGAGGTAATGAATAAAGGGATTTAATATGATAAAAATTGTGTGGTCAATAAACGATATAAATAAATATCAAACAGGAAATTTGCTGGATGGTGCAGTAAAGATAGAAACACCGCAGAGTGTTGGTGAACTGATGAAAAAAGCAGTGCCAATTGCTGTAATTTTATGTGTTATCCTTTTTATTGCTATGCTTTGTAAAACGATAATATGCAAGACCGTTGTAATCTCGCCAATATTTATTCTGGTCGGATTTGCTTTCGGTTTTTTACTGTTAATAATTCATGAGTGGTTACATGGAATTGTTTATCCTAAGGAAGCAGATGTAACAATAGGCAGAATAAAAGGAAAGGCAACATTTGTTGCATTAGCATCATATCCATTGAGGCGAGATCGGTTTATATTGATGTGCCTGTTGCCATTTGTTCTTGGGTTAGTTCCATTTATATTATTTGTAATTAGTCCTGCTGAATTTAGAGTATTAAATGGATTGAATTTTGGCATGGCATGTATGGGGATGATTTCGCCATTCCCAGATGTGTTTAATGTCCTTGTCGTTCTAAGAAATTCTGAAAAAAGCGATTTAATAATGTTCTACAAGAATGATATGTATAAGATTTCTTAAATTTTTGTTTGGAAAAATGCTTAATTATTCAAGTGAAAACATATAGCAATTAATACGGGAAAGAAAAATCGGAATTTGGAGAGGTATTGTTTATGAAGATTGAATATAGAAAAGCAGATATTACGGATGCAGAATTGCTAATAGATATTTATAATTTTGCATTTTATAGTGATTATATTAAATATGGTGAATGTCCGGCGTATGGAAAGACTAAAGAGATGATGGAAAAATCTATAATAGAATATCCAAAATTTATTATTTTATATAATGGTGAACCGGTCGGTTGTGTTTCTTGTAAAAAAGTGGAAATGCGAATATATGAAGTTGGGTGTTTGTGTGTTGTCCCAGAGTTTCAAGGAAAAGGAATTGGAACGCAAGCAATTAGATTTGTAACATCACACTATAGGGATTGGGATAAAATTACCTTAGTTACACCCATAGATAAAAAGGAAAATGTAAAGTTTTATACAGAAAAATGTGGATTTAATATAGTGTCTATGGAAATGGATGGAAATGTTAAAGTAGCACGATTTGTTTTAGAAAATGAATATGACAGCTATATATTGATTGATTTTCAAGAACATCAAAAGAAACCAAAGAACTTATTGCAGAACTAAAAGATTCAAGCTATTTTTAAATGATACAGGTCTGTTTGTAACTTTGATGTTTAAGGATAAGGATTTTACAGAAAATGAAATCTATCAGAAGCTGTTAAATTAAGTGTTAATCTGGGATATTTATATGAAAATATTGTAGCTCAGTGTTTGGCAGCTAATGGAAATGAATTATTTTATCATACGATTATGAATCAGAAATCCGAACATAATTATGAAATAGATTTTATTTTGGTGGTTAATTGGTTTCTGAACAACTCCATTATATCACAAACCGTGAGGAGACTTTTGATTTTAGTAACAAAAAAATGCCGTATTTATGCGGCTTGTGGCGTTTCGCAAACGCCTATTACATTGATACAAAAAAGGAGAGCTCTTGATATGATAAAAATGGATTATCTCAGACTTCTGGTGGATGAGGCACAGGGAAAGTATATTGACTGGAGAAACTTTTTATGAAGTACTCCGTCAACGGATTATGTATTTCAAAGGATGCCTATGGAAACCAGATTAACATGTGTGTCGCAAGGAATGTCCTTAAAGAATCAGCCGTGAAAACAATATGACAGCCAAAGGCATGGTTATGATACAGAACAAGGTAGTAAATACATTTAAAAGACCGGAGTATGCAGCATCTTTGTTATATACCTGAGCCATCTGGGTGATTGTTGAAGCGGATGGTGTGATGGAGGCAAGGAATACTATGAGGAGTAAAGTTCTTCCTTCTGGAATAAGGGCATATACATGACTTACATACATTATAAGCAGTAAAACAGCAGGCCAGATGACGAGCCTGATGGCAGAGAAAATGTATAGTTTTGCGTTTTTCAGGCTGTCGCGGATCGGCGAATCAGCCATCAGCATGCCAGTTACTATCATGCTGAGAGGTGCAAGCATATTTCCTATGTCTTTTACCGGTGTGAGTATGACAGATGGCAGTTTTATCTGGCAGAAAAAGAGCAGGAGTCCGGCTATTATGGCTATTACATTTATATTGGTTATTATCTTTTTCCATTCCATATGTGGCTTTTCGGCGAGCATGGTGCTGCAGTGTGTCCAGAGAAATATCAGCTGTACAGACATAAATGCACATGAATACAGTACATAGTCGGTACCCAGCATAGCATTTACAAGTGGGATTATCATATTTCCCGAATTGGAATACATGACAGTGGCACATTCAACTGTATTCCAGTGCCAGAGTTTCCTTCCGATATTTATAAAAATCAATAGAAGAATATGTATAATGGTTGCAAGAACAGCGGAAAATAATAGTCCCTGCAGTTTTTCTTTTGTAAAGCCAATTTCAAATGAATTTATTATGGCGCAGGGCATCACCAGATATACTACAATGATAGACAGGATCCTGCTGTCAGAAGCATTTAATATATGTTTGTTGACAAGAATAAAACCAAGCAGGATCATAATAAAAAAGTTAACAAGTTTTCCGAGCAAAATTATACTTATCTGCATATTGATTACCTCTTTTCGCTCCTGTATTATAATCCCATTTTACAAAAAAAGGAATATTCCACAATGGGTGGCTTGTCAAAAATAAAAGAATGCGATAGAATATGTGCAATTTACAGGAATTTGTTTAGTTGGATTTAGAACAAGGAGAGATGACAAGTTATGCATTCACAGAAAATCCATAACAAAAAACTCATATTGCCGGTTCTCATTTTCCTGGCAGGTTGTCTGGCCTTGGCAGCAGTTTTATATCATTCATACAGAACGAATTTAAAACAGGTTCGGGCTGTCACAGAACTTAATGCCACAACCTATGCAGAACGGTTGCAGAATGATATGAACCGTGGTGTTGCGATTACAGATACACTTGAGGAAATAGTACTCAGTGAAAATGGAAAAGTTGATAATTTTCAAAAAGTTGCAGGGAATCTGATGACAGATTTTGTTCAGAGCATACAGGTTGCACCTGACGGTGTTGTTACAGATATATATCCGGAGGCGGGAAATGAAGCAGGAAAGATAGATTTGATCCATGACGAAAGCCGTGGAGAGATATGCCGTTACGGGAGAGACAAAAATATAGTTACTATGCAGGGACCGTTTGACTTAAAACAAGGAGGCCGGGGCATTGCAATCAGAAATCCCGTATATTTGGAATGCCCGGATGGAACCTCTGCGTTCTGGGGATTCACTATTGTAATTATCCGTATTCCGGAGGTATTTGAGAAATCGGTTCATGCACTTACCCAATTTGGTTATGATTACTGTCTGACAAAGACAGTTTCTCCTTTGTCGGATGATACAGAGGTGGTATCGTCATCAGGTAATATTTTGAAGGAGCCGATTACATTTGAGTTTGAATTTTGTGGCAGTACATTTGGCTTAGAGGTAATGCCAACTGATGGTTGGAACCAAGGATGGAATATACTCCCGCAGCTCGTTTTTGGAATTAGTATTATTTTGCTTTTAACGGGATTAACGGTGATCGTTCTTGTGGTTGAGAGACATCGTGAAATATTAAAAAAAATAGCGATAACAGATCCGTTAACCGGTCTTTTGAACCGCAAAGGTTTTGATGAGCAGCTTAAAAAGATGATACAGGACGATCATTGTATTCATTGTGTGGGCGCACAGATGGATATTGATGATTTTAAATTTATAAATGACATGTATGGACACGTTGTTGGTGATGCCGCACTGAAAAGTCTTGCACAGGACATGAAAGATAATTTTGGTGTAAATGCCATTCTATGCAGAAATGGTGGCGATGAGTTTTCTGTTATCTTGATCGGAACAACAGAGAAAGAGGCAAAGAGTAAAATAGAGAGTTTTACCCTTAAGCCAAGGCATATAACATATAATGGTGAAGAGCATCCTTTTTATATTTCTCTTGGATACGCAGAATATCCGAAGGACTGTGACGATGTTTCGGAGCTTATCAGATGCGCAGATATGGCACTTTATGCGGTAAAACTACATGGGAAGCATAGTTGCAGTCCTTATTGCAGTGATTATAAGATACAGAACAGAAGTCAGCTTGGGTTTGCACTTCAGGATGTGTCAAAAAATCTTCCGGGAGCTTTCCTGATATATATAGCTGATCCGGAGGATGATCGTATTTTATTTGCAAATCGTGAATTGATAGAATTTGCAGGTTGCAAGGATTTTGATGATTTTCTGGATTATACCGGGCAGCGGTTCAAGAATCTTATTCACCCGGATGAACGGGATTCTGTGGAGACCAGTATCTGGAAACAGATTGATGCAAAGACCAGTGGAAATAATGATTATGTAAGATTCCATTTTGCAAAAAAAGATGGATCCTACCGCCCTGTTCTTGATCATGGAAGAATTGTAGAAAACCGTTACTATGGAAATGTGTTCTATGTTCTTATCATGGACTGTGCTTTGGTTGAATCTTTTTATGATGGCTTTTCCAGATAGAGTAAGTCATCAGCAGAAACAGTTATTGGAGAACCGATTTTCTCATGAAGATACAGGTATATCCTATGTGATATATGAGATATAGAAAACAATACAATATAAAAATAATCATCAGGCAGTCTTATAACGAGGCTGCCTGTTTTTTCGTGAATTTTACAAAAGAAATATACAACTCTTGCAATCTTTACGGAAGTGTGATAGCAGGCACATGCAGGCATATCTATAATAAATACAGAAATGAAGTGAGACCACCTCAAGGAGTAGGCAGGTTCGCCTCATATGTATAAGGAGCAGGCAGCCGAAAATGAAAGAGACAGAGAGAAAAGACAAAACGACAAGAAAAACGGATAAAAAAGCAGATGGGCATCTTGTTTTATTTGTGAGAAGAAACGCAGTATATATCGCGGTTTTCCTGATCGGAGCAGCCTTTCTTCTGGCGGCAGGTTCATTTGATTGGGATCGGATCAACAGCTATACAATGTACAACAACGACAGCAGGACATTCGTAAGAGGGCGGGTAGTATCTGTCGATAATGAGCGGCTGGAGACAGATCCATATGATCATTCCAGATATCTTGGGGAACAGGAGCTTACAGTTCTGATTCTGGAAGGAGATCAGAAAGGCGACAAAGTATCGATTGATAATTATTTGTCGCAGACACATAACATCTATGTAAACGCTAATCAGAAAATAATCGTATGTGCAGATATGCCGGAGGGAGTAGCTCCCTACTACACAGTATTCAATTATGACAGGTGCCTGCCACTTGGCATCCTTGTGGTGGTATTTGCCGCGGTAATGTTGTTTGTGGGAAAAGGAAAAGGCTTACGGGCATTAGCCGGTGTCGTTTTTACACTTCTTCTGGTAGTACTGTTTATGGTTCAGGCGATCTACCACGGATTTCCTCCTGTAATTGTCTCAATCCTGACCATATTAACAGGAACAGCAGTCAGCCTGTTGTTGTTAAATGGCTGCAGCAGACGGACGGCTGTATCCGCACTTGCTACTGTACTTGGAGTTGCAGTAACAGGAATTATTTTTTACATAAGTTCAAAAACCTTACATCTTACAGGATTTAACAGTGACAATGCGGAAGAACTTCTGGTCATTCAGGGAGCGACAGGACTTTCGGTTCGATCACTTCTGATCGCAGGCGTTCTGGTATCTTCCCTTGGAGCCGTTATGGATGTGGCAGTTTCCCTTACGGCAGCGCTTATGGAACTGGTCGCTGTAGATCCTTCGGTAACCGCTCGACAGGTTATGAAGTCGGGATTTAATATCGGAAAAGATATGATCGGAACCATGAGCAATACGCTGATCCTTGCATTTGCGGGAACGGCACTCAATACGATGCTGGTATTAACCGCCTATGGAGTGAGCCGGACACAGTTCATATCATCGGACTACCTGGCGATCGAGCTTGCACAGGGATTGTGTGCAACGATCGGAGTGATCCTTACCGTACCGATAACGACAGGAATCTGCGCAGCAATGCGCATTTCACATAGATAAAATGAAAAGATGAAAAGAGGAAAATGAATGAAAAAACACAGACGTAAGACAACAGGAAGACTTTCTGCACTTTTGTCATTATTGTTGGTAGCAACGATGGCACAGCCCCTTTTTCAGACAAGGGCAGCAGAGAATGATGTAACAATGGATGGAAATGTAACATGGAGTTATCTGGATGATGGAAGCGACCCGGCAGGCGACAGCATAGCAGCAGGCTATGACCGGACAAGCTGGACCAAGGATGACTATGACATATCTGCATGGAAGACAGCGACAGGTCCTTTTGGAGCAAAGAAAGGAAAAATCAATGATCTGGGTGGCGGATGTACACCAAAGACATTATTAACACAGTACAAGGCAGATGGAACAACCGATATTGAAGCGTTTTTCTTCCGTACGGATGTAACGATACCGGATGCTTCTAAGGTAACGAAGATATCAGGAAGTGTGATCTATGATGATGCAGCAACCGTATATGTAAATGGTGTGAAGATTGCAGGCTTTGATGATGACAGCATAACAGGCAATCTTCAGTATGGCGGTTCCAATGCCGGCGATCCAAAGACCGGAACGATCAGTACCAGTGATCCGGCAGCACTTGCGGCAGTGAAGGATGGAAAAAATGTTATAGCAGTAGAGCTTCATCAGGGACGCTCATCCAGCTCGGATATTTATTTTGATATGCCGACTCTTACATTTGAGACGACAGTATCCGTACCGGTATATACACAGAAGAATATCTCATGGACGGTTGGAAAGGATGCGTCTGAGATCAATGTAACCTGGTATGCAGATGTTGATGGAACAGGCACACTTCTGGTTGCTAAGAATTCAGAAGTCAGTGGGAACGAGATGCCGGCAGATGCAAAGAGCTTCACGGCAAATGGAACTGCATCCAACAAATCCGGTTACTACAACTATCAGACGACAGCAACCGGACTGTCAGCTGATACGACATATGCTTATCAGTTGGTAAATGGAGAGACAAAGTCAGAGATCCGTTCCTTTACAACCGGTGGAACAGGCGCATTCTCATTTGCAGCAGCAGGTGATCCACAGATCGGTGCAAGCGGAAGTTCTGTAAACGATACAGACGGATGGGAGAAGACGCTGAAGCTGATTTCCGGCAACAGTGCATTTGACGGTGTGGACTTCCTGTTATCAGCAGGTGATCAGGTAAATACAGCATCAAATGAAGATCAGTACGACGGATATCTGGAGCATGATACTTTACTTGATCTTCCAACCGCAACAGTGGTAGGTAACCATGATTCCGGTTCTGCGGCGTACGATCAGCATTTTAACAATCCGAATGAAAGCAGCTATGGAACGACTGCAGCAGGCGGAGACTATTATTTCGTATACAATCATGTACTGTTCCTTGCACTGAACAGTAACAATACATCGACAGCCGAGCATAAGGCATTTATGGAACAGGCAATGCAGGCAACTGCAGGTCAGGATATTACATGGAAGGTGGTTGTATTCCATCACTCCATTTATTCCGTAGCAAGCCATTCTTTGGAGAGCGGCATATTGACAAGACGAGAGGAACTGGTTCCGGTATTCAAGGATCTTGATATCGATGTGGTTCTTATGGGACATGACCATGTATATTGCAGAACCTACATGATGGATGGACTTGATCCGATGACAGATGCATCGATCTATAATGATGCCGATTATTCATCGATCACAAATCCAACAGGAATCTTATATGTGACATTAAACTCTGCATCTGGTTCCAAGTTCTACACGATCAAGAATGCAAGCTTCCCATATTCCAGAGTGATGAATCAGGAAAATGTTCCAAACATTTCAAGAGTAGATGTGTCAGACAGCCAGTTTAAGGTAACAACATATAGAACCAGTGATATGAGCGTGGTTGATTCATTTGCAATCAATAAGAAGCATGTACATAATATGAAGGCAGTATCTGCCGGAGAAGCCACCTGTCTGGATGAAGGAAATATCGCATACTGGTACTGCGATGAATGCGGCAAATATTTCCGTGATGCAGACGGTGAACAGGAAATCACACTTCTTGATACAGTAGTTGCGGCAAAGGGTCATCAGTATGGCGCATGGCAGGTTGTAACAGCAGCCACAACATCTGCTACAGGAATAAAGAAGCGTGAATGTACTGTTTGTGGAAAGGTAGAGACAGCCGCTATACCGGTTATACAGGAGCCGACAACAGAGAATGTGACGACTGAGGAAGAAACGACAGAAAAAGTTACGACCGAGGACGCTACAACCGAGACAACACAGAAAGCAACCACGGAGGATACAGATTTAGACAGTGATGAAGATACCACCGAGGAACATACCGGTGAGATGGAAGATACAGAAACGACAGAAAGTCATGATTCTACAGGATCTTTTGATGGATCAGGTAAAGGTTCTAAATTTGTAAAGACCGGTGACAGTACCCCGATCGTTTATGTAGCAGTTCTTGCAAGCTGCGCATGCTTTGTTGGAGCTGGCTGTGTGTTCGCAAAGAGCAGAAAGAATAAACAGTAAGTGTCAGTCATACAGAAAAATATAAGAATCCCGTTTGGTGTATGCCAGGCGGGATTCTTGTGGTATAATAAACATAAAATTACTTGCTTGCATATTTTGAGAGAGGAGGTATGTATGATGTGTTATACAATTGAAGAAATCAAAGATAAAACAATACCAATTGCAAAAAAACATGGCATATCTCGTATGTGTTTGTTTGGTTCTTATGCAAGAGGAGAAGCAAATGATGACAGTGATGTAGATCTTTATGTGGATAAAGGAAAGATGACGAGTTTAATAAAGTACATGGCGTTCGTGTATGATTTAGAAGATGAATTACAGTGTCATGTTGATGTCGTTACGACGGGTATAAAAGACAAGATATTTTTAGACAATATTCAAAATGAGGGGGTGGTTTTTTATGAAGAATAATGATGTAGAGATTCTTAAGAAAATAATTGGATATTGCGATGATATTGAACTGCTGAAAGAACAGATTAATAAAATCATTTAATATTGTAAGAATGAATCAAATAAAATATGGGAAAAGACTGTTGTTTGAATAATTCAAACAGCAGTTTTTTTGATTTTAAAATAGTCGAAAAAATGATAAAAATATCGTTTTTATTATATTTCTATAAATAAAAAAATATTATTATATTTATAAATTAAACAAGGACGTAACTATATAAATGAGATAAAACAAACGGATAAAATCAGGAAAAGGAGTATGATGGATATGAAGAATCAGGTAGTATTGGATTGGGATCAGTATGTAGCACTTGCAAGACAGACAGTAGCAGAAGGTTGTGTTCTGCTTGAGAATAAAGATCAGGCACTTCCGCTTGTAAAAGATGAGAAGGTGGCAGTATTTGGAAGAATCCAGAACCACTATTATAAGAGCGGAACCGGTTCAGGAGGAATGGTAAATGTATCAAAGGTCTATGGAATCGTAGATGGTCTGCGTGAGAGTGGTCAGGTCATCCTGGATGAGGAGTTGATCAGGATCTATCAGGACTGGGAAAAGACACATCCATTTAATGAAGGCGAAGGCTGGGGAAATGAACCGTGGTGTCAGGAAGAAATGGAGCTGACCGATGAGGTTGTGGAGGCAGCCGGCAAGCGATCAGAGACAGCTATCGTGATCATCGGACGTACAGCAGGCGAGGATAAGGATGCAAGTGATACCAAGGGCTCTTATCAGCTTACAGATGTGGAAGAAGATCTGCTCACAAAAGTAAGAAAGAACTTTGATAAGATGATAGTTTTATTAAATGTCGGCGGCCTGCTCGATATGAGTTTTACAGACCGTTACCAGCCGGAAGCCGTTATGTATGTATGGCAGGGCGGCATGGTCGGCGGACTTGGAACGGCAGATGTGTTAACAGGAGCTGTTTCACCATCCGGTCATCTGACAGACACGATCGCATATAAAGTTGCTGATTATCCTTCTACACCATATTTTGGTGATCCGGATAAGAATTATTACAGTGAAGATATCTATGTCGGATATCGTTATTTTGAGACTTTCGCAAAGGACAGCGTCAGATATCCGTTTGGATATGGTCTGTCCTACACAACATTTGAAAAGGCAGTCGTTGTATTTGCAAATGAGCCGGAGAAACAGCAGTTTACACTTCATGTAACTGTTTCAAATGTCGGTTTAAAGAAAGGAAAAGATGTTGTTCAGGTCTATGCGGAAGCTCCGCAGGGTAAGCTTGGAAAAGCAGATAAGGTTCTTGTCGGATTTGCAAAGACGAAGGAGCTTGCACCGGGTGAATCAGAAGAACTGGATATTACCGTTCCATACAGCCGCTTTGCTTCCTATGACGACTCCGGTATTACAGGACATGCTTATGCATTTGTATTAGAAGCAGGCACATATCATGTATTTGCCGGCGGAAATGTCAGAAGTGCAGAATGTGCAGGCACGTTTCAGCTTGCAGATGATCTTGTGATCGAACAGCTTTGCTCTGCACTTGCTCCGGTAGAAGCATTTGACAGAATGAAGGCAGCAGAGACAGAGAACGGATATCAGGTCATGATGGAAGCAGCACCACAGCATGCATCAAACGAGAAGCAAAGAAGACAGGATCATCTTCCACAGGAGATCCGTCAGACGATGGGTACTCATACATTATCCGATGTGGCAGATGGTTCGATCGGAATGGATAAATTTATTTCAGAATTGACAGACGATGACCTTACTTGTATCATTCGAGGAGAAGGCATGGGAAGTTCACTTGTAACACCGGGAACGGCAGCAGCATTTGGCGGTGTATCCAAGTCACTGATCAACCGTCATGGAATCCCTTCGGTATGTTGCAGTGATGGACCGTCCGGTATGCGGTTAGACTGTGGTGTGAAAGCATTCAGTCTGCCAAACGGAACGATCATCGGATGTACATTTAATACAGAGCTTGTAAAAGAGCTTTACACCTGTACCGGTTATGAGATGATCTCACAGAGGGTTGACTGTTTACTGGGACCCGGTATGAATATTCACCGTCATCCGTTAAATGGAAGAAACTTTGAATATTTCTCGGAAGACCCATATGTGACAGGATGCTTTGCCGGTGCGGTGTTAGAAGGTCTGCATGCAGCAGGTGTAACAGGGGCAGCGAAGCATTTCTGTGCAAATAATCAGGAGATGAGACGACATTTTGCAGATCCTGTTGTATCAGAACGTGCACTTCGGGAGATCTATCTGAAAGGCTTTGAGATGATCGTAAAAAGTGGTGTCTGCGATGCGATCATGACGACATACGGACCGGTAAACGGAGTATGGACAGCCGGAAATTATGATCTCTGTACGACAATCCTCAGAGAAGAATGGGGATTTAAAGGTATCGTCATGACTGACTGGTGGGCATCCATCAATGAGCGTGGACAGGAGCCGGATAAGATTAATTTTGCGGCAATGGCACGTGCGCAGAATGATATCTATATGGTATGTCCGGATGGATCAACAAATGCCAGCGGAGACAATACAGTCGCAGCACTCGTAGATGGACGGCTGAAGCGCGCGGAACTTCAGAGAAATGCAGCGAACATCTGTGGCTTTGTACTTGATACAGAAGCAATGCGAAGAGCAATGGGCTGCCCGACAGAGGTATCGATCATCAATCGTCCGGCGGAACCGGATGATGTTGATCTGTCAGAGGTTGAATTTGTCAGATTAGATGGCGACTATGAATTACGACTTGATACCAAGGAGTCGAAAGCCGGTGTAAATTATGTACTTCCGTTTGATGTACAAAAAAAAGGAATTTATGAGATCGAACTGATCGGAAGTTCCAATCTCTCAGAACTTGCCCAAATGCCATGTACGTTGTATTATACCAATATACCGAGCCTCAGTTTCACATTCCATGGAACAAATGGGGAAGACATGGTTATCAAAAAAGAATTTGATCTGCATACCAGATTTTCAGTTATGCGTCTGAATGTCGGTAAAAATGGTCTTCATTTAAAACAGATCAGATTCAGATATTTAAGGGAGGGCAAAATTTGGAATTAAATATTTTACTGAAGATAGCAATTATCTTTCTGTTTTTTACAGTCGTTGATATATGCGGACATTTCATCTTTAAGACAAAGAGAAATGTCCCGGAATGGCTGCTCACGATAGGGGTAGTTCTGGCTTTTGCCGGGACTACCTTTCTTGGCGTCCGGGCATATTTTACGGACGCAGATACAAATGATCAGAATATCTATATGGCGTATTGTTATATGAAAGAGGGCAATATCGATCAGGCGGCAATCCTTCTTGACGACATTGCAGGTTCTTTTGAAGAAAAAGAACTGCTCAGTGTGGCATGTGATGTCATGAACGGAGATTATATTAACGGCCATTTTAAACTTCAGGAGTTATCAGAACAAAACGGGCTCAGTAAGGCAGGAAAGGCATATCTGACGGCTCTTGATGACTATTGCTCCGGGAAACTAGGAATGATCTCCGGAGGAGAAAAGGCATATACAGATTATGAATCTTATCTGTCTGATCTGGAAAAAGAAGATGGAGTCCAGGAGACTGCATGGAGTGGGGAGTCAGATGACACAGGTAATGCATTAAATGAAACACTGACGGATTCACTGACTGCCTATATCGAAGATCTTGATTTTACCAGAAAAGAACAGCGGGAGTTTGAAGAAGCGTATGAGCTTGACAATAAGATCCATGGCGTGGCAGTTGCTGATCTTACAGAGGATGATATCAGGGATCTGAAGCATACATATGGTGAGACAGAAGAAGTACTCCGGCGGGAGATCGGTTATTATGTATATCAGAATGATTTTGATAAGGCAAAGGATATAGCCTCCGAGCTAAACAAGAATTTTAAAAGCCCGGAGAATACGGTTATATATACGGATGTAATTGTCGAAGAAGTATATCGAAATACCAGAGATCAGAACTATACGGAAGACTCATTCGATATGAAGGATGATGAGATCAAGAGCCTGGTGAAGAAGGCGGAGCGCGCGAAAGAGAAGGCACAGAAGCTGATAGATGATGAAGGTTATGACGGAGCACATGCAGATGAGATAAATGAATTGCTGGAGGAAGCGGATTCCTATTATAAGGATGCAAGTTATGTACCGATCAAGCGTGCAGTTAATTATGTTCTTGTACAGGAGCCATATCGTGGAGACGATACGGGATTTTACGAACTGCAGTTGTCCAAATTGTATCTTGCAATGGATGACAGAGATACGGCAAACGAGCATCTGCATAATGTCATTGATAACAGTGCTAAGATCAGTGATTCATCATTATTAAAAGATGCAATTGATGAAGTTGCGACACAGTACAATCAGATCTCCGATGACAGTTATAATGCTGAGCTGAATGCTGCCGTTAACGATATGGTAGATAAACAGAGCAGTCAGGTTGTTCCTGTATCGGAAGAAACCATAAATGGTTCATTTAATTCGTACGTTGCAACCACATTAAAATACGATAGGATCAACATTCATATCAGCCGTATCGATACTTCGGCATATCCATCCATTCAGGCATACATTAATATCAATGGAACAAAGGACTCCAAAGAAGAACTGGCAGATCAGTTTACAAAGGAAGATTTTACGGTGATCGATACGCAGTATGAGATCACGGATTTTACACTGAACAGCGGGGCAGAGAGTGAAGCTGTCAGTATCGGTATCGTAATGGATAAGAGCGGCAGCATGGAAGGTGCGGCGATCGCAAACGCAAAGCAGGCCGCAACAGAAGCGGTAGAGCATATAACCTCAGAGAAAATGATGATTGTTTCATATGATAATGAGGCATATCTGGAGCAATCGTTGACATCCAGAAGCGGAACGCTGAAGAACTCTATAGCAGCTATTTCAGATGGTGGTGGAACCAACATATCTGCCGGTCTAAATCTTGCACTTGATAATCTGGAAGCGGAAAAAGGCAGCAGAGCAGTTATCCTGATGTCTGACGGACAGGACGGAGGTTCGGAAGAAGATATGCAGGCTGCAACTGACCGAGCAGCAAAACTTGGAATCAGTGTATATACGGTTGGATTTGGCGAATGTGATGACGCATATATGCAGGCAATCGCAGAAGTAACCGGTGGTAAATTCGTAAAGGCATCTGCATCTACGGAGCTATCGGATATCTATCTGTATCTTCAGAAATATATCGTAAATAATTACAGCATATCATATACGGTAACAAAGAATCCGGATGTAGATCCTAGATTCCTTACTGTTGATATCGCAGAATATAATGCAACAGCGACAAAGAATTATTATTTGAAAGAAGAGAATAAACCGGAGGATTCAGATGATGCAGGATTTATCCGGAAGGTAGATGAGAATACACTCGGAGTATCTTCGGTAACGCCGGGAAATGTATCTGTAAAGGATGTGCAGAATGGTATCACCCTGACTGTAAATGGCGGCGGATTTTCTGATGTTGCAAGTGTGACAGTTGGCAATCTGGCATTAACCGATATACAGGTAACAGATAAAACGAACCTTACAGGAAAGTTAAATGGTGAACTGACTGCCGGTATCTATGATGTCAAAGTAAAGACAACTGATGGTCGTCTGGTTGTAGGAAAATCTCTGTTTAAGGTATTCAAGACAGGCACAACAACTTCGATAAGACTTGGTGATATGACGATCACGGCAGACGCTATCGGTCAGACAGCGGATGATCGCCTGGCGGCCAGTGGAAATGTCATGATCAACGGATTTGTTCACAGCTCAGGTGATATGGAGATCATTGTGGACGACATGGATCCGGATCTTTCCCTTGTGGCAAATAAGACGATCAAGGTCGGCGATTCCGGTAAGGTTCAGGGATATGAAAAACTCTATATCAGCTATGCAGATATGGAACAGACAAATGGAAGCTTCGCCAGCCTGGTTATGGGAAATAAAGATTATGTGATCGGTAAAAATGGATATTATGTAACGGTCAGCGGATCTGATATATCATTTGATCAGACGATTGCCAGTCTGAATCTTTCCGTGCCGTTTATCATGGATATTGATGTTGCAAAGGTAAATCTGCACAGTAACCGGTTACAGGTGGATATCTCATCATTCCGGCTGGATGAAATTATTGATTCAACAAAGAAATCACTTCAACATAAGACCGGAGCGAATAAAAAAGAGTCTACTACGAAACGGAGCAGCTTAAAGCAGTTTGGAGCAAAAGAATTCTTTGGTGGATTGGATGGCGCTTTATCAATGGCGATCACACCGAATGGTATTCAGTTTGGTGGCGAGGTGACATTCTCCACAGATGATAAGATTAGTTTTGGAACTTTTGGAATCAATGAATTATCACTAAAATTAAATTCTCTGGATCCTGATCACGAATATTGGAAGATCAGTGGAAAGATCGATCTGGCAACATCCATACCGGGATTTTTTGACAGCCGGATTGCCGGATTTGATGGTTCGTTTTCTTCTTATTACTGGCTGCCGGATAAAGTTACGATCGGAGCAGCATTAGATCCGGGAATAACGGTTTATAAAGTCATTGACATCAATCAGGTTGGCGGAGAATTGCAGGGCATGAGTACGATCGCTTTAGATCTGTATGAATCGGTGATCCCGGAGAAAACATATAATATTATCGGTACCGGTCTTGATAATACTTTATATGATAAGCAGGACATTATACTTGCAGGAACTGCGGGTGCAGATATCAACCTGTTTGCTTCGTTTAACGGCAATAATGCGTTGATGAAGAAGTTCAAGTCATGGGGTGAGATCGGTGAAGCAAATGGTAAGGTAGAGATTAATTTCAGTGATCCTGAATTTGTAATCTCGGCTGATCTGTCACTGCTTGGATCAGAAAAGGCGAAGGCAGCAGCAAAGATAAATAAAGATGGTCTGGATGTATCTGCTTCTGTAGAACTTGGAATCTCAGGATTTGGCTGTGAGGTAAAGGGAAAAGCAGATGCTAATCTTGGTGGTAATCTGACCGGTGGATATATCAAGCTTGGTGTAAATGGTAACGTGGATATGGCACCTGCTAATGTACATGCAAAGGGAGCTTCGAAGCTTGCTGTTGACTGGGATTGGGACTTTAATAAAGCCAAGGTAACATTAAATTACAGTGGAAATAACGGCAAAGAGAAAGAAGCATCCATCTGGTACGAAGATAATGGAGAACTCTTCCTGTGGGATAAAGTTCATGCATCATCCAACTAAGGGGGTAACAGAAGCATATGAAAAGAGAGATAAGCATAATAAGAAAAATATGTATATGGCTGTTAATGATGATTGCCGTGGTCAGCTGTCTGGTACTTCCGGTTCATGCAGCAGAGACAGAGGTAACGATCGATCTGGGTCGTGAATATACAGAAGCGGTCTTCTATGTAACATGGGAAAACTATGAACAGACAGGAACCGTAAAGCTGACATCACCATCCGGTAAGGTCTACAGTAAGGATAAGACGCCGGATCAGGTATATGAGTCAAATGGTGAAGCAATCGTTAATGTAGGAAAAGGAGAAGAAGGAACCTGGACGGTTGTGGTGAGCGGCGACAATATTGGAACTGTAGATGTAACAGTCGGTGAACTTCCGAATTCTTTAGTGATCAGCAAATTTGCAGTAACACAGAATACAGATGGAAGCGTTACAGCAGATTATAAGATCATGGACAGTCCGGACGAGATCTATGTAGAAATATTCGCCGATACAGATTCTGAGGGATTTGACGGAACCTGTGTTTACAGTGAATATATGGATAAGAAGGGAACTGCTTCCTTTGATCTGGACAGCCTTTCAAGTGGTGAATATCATTTTTATATCCGTGTATCTGTGGATGGAATCTATCAGCGGGCGTACAGTGATGGATTTGTCAGTTATCAGAATCCAAATGATTCACAGAAGGTAGATGGCGTAAAAGGCGGAACCTATAACGATGGTTATTATATTTCATGGAATGCAGCAGAGGATGAAGCTTATACAGTCCTTGTCTGGGATGAGAACCATAACCTGATAAAGGAAGAAGATGTTGGAACAGCAGAAGCGTTTTATGGAGATTTTTCAGAAGATGCTTCTAAAGTATATCTGGCAGTTGTGAGAACAAATGAGAGCTGTATGTATGATCTGATCACTGCAGATCCGGCAGTAAAAGTATCGGCAGATGTAGCCTTTGATACGGATTCGGATATGACAAAAAACAGTTTCATAAATGCAACGGTGACATTAGATACTAACAGCACATTTGATGCATATCTGGGAGAACAGAAAATTCTGGAGGGAGAAAAAGAATCCGGCATGTATCGTGTGAATCTGGAAGATGGTGATAACACAGTTTCATTTGTAGTAACAGATGGAACAGGAAATGCAGCCGAATTTTCAAAAGATATCTATGTAGATACGATTCCACCGCAATTATCTGTATCCGAAGACATAAACGGAAAAGTAGTAACGGAAGGCAGCATCTATCTGAATGGATATACGGAAGCCGGTGCAGTTCTTACATTAAACGGAGAACCTGTTGAACTGACACAGAACTATTTTAACAAGAAGATAACGCTGTCAGGCGGTGAGAATACGATAACATTAATTGCCGAAGATGCTGTGGGAAATCAGTCGGTATATTCAGCGACAGTCACCTATGAATCAGGAAAAACAGTGAAGCGGATATTTGAATATATCGCACTTGGCGGCTTGTTTCTCGTATTGTTGATCCTTTATATCATTGTATTCGTAAAGGGCAGGAAAAGGAGGAAGCAGTCATGATCGTATATACTATTATTCAGATCCTTCTTACACTTGCAGGTGCGGGTGTGATCGGTTACAGCATCTATCTGACAATACAGGTATCAGGAGATAAACTGCTGACGCTTGACAGTGAGCTTGGCTACCGTTATGCTACATCCTATCATCGGTGGCAGTTATATGCCGGGATTGCGATCGTTTCCCTGCTTATCTTATGGATCGTATATATTCTGATCGTTCGGGCATACAGGGTAAAACACAGAGAAGAACGTCTGGCGAAGAAAGCCGAGAAGAAAAATGAGAAGAAGATTGCCAGAGAACAGAAGAAGCAGAAAAAAACTACATCAGAAAATCAGCAGTCGGAAAGCGGAGAATATATACAGCTTGTAAATGCTCAGAACATGCAGCAACCATATACACAAGGCTATTATCCGAATGCGCAAAACTATTACCCGGATGGCTATACGGCAAATGAGCAAAACTATTACCCGGATGGCTATGTGGGAAATGCGCAAAGCTATTACCCAAATGGCTACGAAACGGATGAGCAGGGCTATTATCCGAGCGGTTACGAAGCAAATACGCAAGGTTATTATCCGAATGGCTACGAGGCAAATGGGCAGGACTATTATTCGAATGGCTATAATGCGGATGAACAGGGCTATGCATCAAATTCCTATGACGTAAATACAAAGATATATGATCAGAAGGCTAATAGTCAAGATATATCATCAGATAAAGCAGATTCTCAAGAGATGAAACAGGAATGGAATGGGAAAGAGTTGTAACCAAGAATGTATTACCAAATGCAGTCGTAGTCAGCAACCTGGCCAGAGTCCTGCGGATAGTAAATAAAGAAGAAAAATAGAAAAGCGATTGTTCATATCGTAAATTAAAAAGAAAGAGACAGTACTATTATGAAGCAAGCCTGTCCGAATGTCGGTACTTATTGAACTGCTGAAAGCAGTGAGCTTAGAACCGTTACATGATAACTGAGACCTTAGCGAGGCTTTGCCGAGCTTAGTTCAAAGTTATACAGAGTAGGATAGAACGAAAGTGTCTTGCGTAATAATAGGTACTGTCTCTTTCTTTTTGCTTTATTATCTAGCCTATCTCGCCATGCTTTTCATAGCTGGTGATACGGGAGATGGAATTGTCTTCATTTACAAAGACTACCGTTGGTCGGTATTCTTTGGCTTCTTCAGGTGTCATAGAAGCATAACACATCAGAATGATATGGTCGCCTACCTGAACCTGTCTGGCAGCGGCACCATTTAAACACATAACACCGGATCCCGGTTCTCCGGCAATCGTGTATGTCTCAAAACGATTTCCATTTTCAATATCAACAATCTGCACCATTTCATATTCAAGAATTCCTGCTTCCTTCAAAAGCTCAGAGTCTACCGTGATACTGCCGACATAATTCAGTTCAGCCTGTGTAACAACTGCTCTGTGGATCTTACTTTTTAACATGGTAATATTCATTGGAATGACACCTCTTTATTCTTTCTCATCGCACATACTATAACATAAAAAGAAAAAATGCAATATAGAAATACAAGAAATTGTAGAAAAAGGATGCAAAAAGGATGCAACTATATTGTATAAAATATGTAGTGGTCATGTACATTTAATATGTCGGGAAAAATGAAAAGAAAGCTTAAGAAAGTTTAATAAAAAAATAGACCCGTATTAATGAACAAAATCGATGGTTTGTGTTAATATTTTTACAGCGCTGAAAAAATATATTAATTTTGTTTGTTAGAATGCAGGATCACAGCAGGAGGTAATTATTTTGAAAAAAATAAGAAAAGACACAGCAGGTATTAAGAAAACACAGGTAAACAGAAAGCTGCATTATAAAAAGATGGCAGCACTTGCCGTAGCAGGAGTTCTGGTTGCAGGAAGTACACTTACAGGCTGTGGAAAGAAGAATATAGATTACAGTGTAGATGGTGGATCAGGAAATGGAGGAAGCGCAGACAGTGGAAGTCTTCAGGATAAATACGGAATTCCGGAATCCTGTGATATGACACTTGAGACAGGCGACAGTGGCTTGAGCAAGCTTGCGATCGAAGCAGATGAGGTATCAGTTCCAAGTACAATGGATCTTCCAATCGTATATGCAAAGAAAAAAGAAATTTCAAATGATGCAAAAAAGCAACTTGTAGAATCGCTTGTTGAAAAAGATAAAGGTATCTATGCATTTGATTATGATAATATGACAAAAGCAGATATTCAGGAACAGATCGATCAGTACGAAAAGGAGAAGAAGAATTCTGCAGCGAATGGAGATACTTCCGGCTCAACCTGGTATGATTCCATGATCGATGGTTTAAAAGATCAGCTTCAGAAGGCTCCGGATGAATATCCGGCAGCTGATGATTATTCCGGTACTGAATTTCTGGGAGAAATCGGTGGTAGAAAATTCCTAGTTAATGTAGATGATCAGGGAGGGGCAAGCGGTTCCATGGGTCTGAAAGATCAACTGATCACTTACCGTCCAAAGGATGGTGCCAGCGGTGTATATTTTTCCACACCGGATACCGGTGATGATCTGACGGATGTTGATATGTCATCCACAAATGTATGTACATTCTCAAAAGATGAAGCACAGTCGATCGCAGATGAATTTGTAAATAAGATCGGTATGGCAGATGTAACACTGAATAAGGCACAGGATCTTTACTGGTATTATTATGGAGCAGATGGTAATACAGATTCAGTAGAGGTCGATGGATATGTATTTTCCTATACAAGATCGATCAATAATCAGCCGACAGCATCTGCCGAAGTATGGAATGTTGATAATCTTATGCAGGATGATGCCTCTGTAAGTATTCCATCAGAAAAGTGTGAAGTATACGTTGACTCAAATGGTGTTATATCTGCAAACTGGGTAAATTATTTTGAGATTACAGATAAGACGGAGAGTAAGGATCTGTTATCATTTGATGAGCTTCTAAAGAAAGCAAATACAAATATTGCGGAGTATTATACAACTTATCCAACCAGATATAAGAAGGTTGAATTCAATGACATGAAGCTTGCTTATTATCTGGAAAAGACTGATGAAGACGGAGTATTCAAATATGTGCCGGCATGGATATTGACCCAGTACGAAGATATGGCAGATGAATCAAATAATGCAGACTATCCGGATCAGATGGTGGTTTTAGATGCTACCGACGGATCAGTGATCGACCTTCTGGAACTGTCTAAGTCACTTGGAACATATCAGAATTATGATACTGATACGATTGCAAGAGATGTCTCCGATGAAGGAGATTCATCGATAACCTCTGTCGGAGATACTGATTCATCAGAGGATACAACAGATGCTTCTTCCGATACAACAGATGACACAACCGATGACACAACCGGTGACACAGCTGAAAAGTAATGAAATGACTCGGTAAATACATTTATAAATTAATCATTTACTGGATATGATCCAGAAGCTATAATAATGAGAGAAGAAAAGAGGAGGTACTTATATGCAGAACAAAAAAAATAATAAAGTGGGATTTCGTACATATCGTAAGAAAATGGCAGCTATGCTCTTGGTCGGTATGCTGGCAGTCAGCACAGCAGCAACCGGATGCGGAAAGAAAGATGTGGATTATGATGTAGACGGAAATGGAGGATCTGGAAGTGGAAGCAACGCAGACAGCGGAAGTCTTCAGGGTAAATATGGTATTCCTGAGAGCTGTGATACACAGATCGCAACAGGTGATTCCGGTATTCAGAAGATTGCCATTGATGCAGAAGAGGTGATCGTACCGGATACAGGAGATCTGTATGTTGCACCTTGCAAGAAGAAAACCACGACAAATGATGATAAGAAGCAGACAGTGGAGGCTGTATTTGATAAAGATAAGGGTATCTATGAGTATGATTATGAGAAACGTACCAAATCAGATATTCAGGAAGAAATCGACATGTATGAGAATGAAAAGAAGAAAAATAGTTCTGATACAGATATGGTATCATACTATGATACATGGATTGAAGATCTGAAGACGGAAATGCAGACTGCACCGGATGAATATCCGGCAGCCGGCGATTATTCAGGTGATGCATTTATCGGATCGATCGGAGATCAGAAATTTACAATTTCAACACCGGATGAAGATAATGGTTCTACCGGATATTCATTATATTTTACCGGAGATACCTTAACCTATCGTCCAAAGGATGGGGCAAACGGCTGCTATTCCACAACTCTTGATGATTATATGCAGTATGAAAGTGACGATGCAGGCTCTGTAGATGCAGACATGAATAAGTGCACATTCTCAGAAGATGAAGCCAGACAGATGGCAGATGATTTCCTGGCAAAGGTTGGATGCACAGATGCATCATTAAAGAAGACATCAGCACTTTGCTGGGTTTATTATGATAATGATGGCAATAATTTAGAAACTGAAGTAGATGGTTATACATTTATATATTCAAGGGCGATCAACAATCAGCCAACTGCTACTGTAAATGCATGGAATGTTGAAAATCTTCAGCAGGATAATGCTTCTATTGATATTCCGACGGAAGAATGTTCGGTTAGTATAGATTCTAACGGTATTAATGGAGCAAACTGGTGCGAATATCTGGAGGCAGACGGAGAACCACAGGCAGCAGAGATTCTCTCCTATAAAGACCTGCTTGCAAAGCTGGATGAAACGGTTCCTGAGTATTACAGCAAATATCCATCTAATTATAAGAAGATTGAGTTTAACGGAATGGAACTTACATACTACCTGAAAAAAGGCGAGAAAGATGGTGAGTTCGATTATGTACCTGCATGGATTCTGTCCCAGTATGATGAATATCAGGATTATTCAGAAAAAGACAATCCTACACAGATGGTAGTCATAGATGCAAGAGACGGATCAGTGATCGATCTTCTGGAACTGTCCAAGTCACTTGGCACATATTATACATATGATGACACACCGACAGAAGACGGAGAAGATATCGATGATACTGATGATACTTCCTCCGAGGATAACAGTACAGAAGATACTTCCGCTGAGGACAATAGTGCAGAAGATACTTCTGAAGAATAAAACTATAAATTAAAACTGTAGATTAAAAAGGCACGTCCATCGCCTTCTCTATATAATTAACATCGACATTTGTGTAGTTTCGTTATGAGACTTGCACTAGCTGTCAGCACCAAGCCCGTGTCTGAGCCCGTCAGGGTGAGTTTGGGCGACTGCTGATAAATCAGTAAGTCCTACTAAACTCAGACTGCACCTTTGGTTTGTCTTCGCTAAGGGGACTTACATGGTACGCACTAAACTCAGGCATCGTCGTTGACTCGCCTTCGATAAGTGCTCCACACAAGCGTGCAAGTCGAATAGAAACGCAACAAGTCGTGTAATTATATAGAGAAGGCGATGGGTGTGCCTTTTTGATTATTCAGGAAATGTACAGATATGATGCAAAAATGATTGCATAGTGTGTTTTAATTAGAAAGTCGTAAGATGCCACGGATGGCACGGTGATCGATCTGCTTGAATTATCAAAGGCGGCAGGAAGCTTTTATAGTGGGGAATAAAATGGATGAAATGAAGGAGTGAAAGGCTATGAAAAACAAAAGATTTAAAAGAGAGACAGCATGGCTGGTGGTTGGTACGCTGATGGTATCAACGATGCTTGCCGGCTGTGGCAAGAAAAATGTAGATTATGATATCGATGGCAGCAACGGAAATAAGGACAGTGGAAGCCTTCAGGATAAATATGATATTCCGCAGTCATATGATGGAAGTATTGCGGTCGGAGATTCAGGGCTTAATGATATCACCGTGAAGGTCAGTGACATTTCAGTACCGGACACAGCCATAATGTATACAGAGAAATTATCCAGGAATGATACAGGACAGGAAGGCAGGAAAAAGGCAGCCGAGGCTATATTTGATACAAGCAAAGGAATCTATGCTTATGATGAGGATAATATGACAAAGGCAGATATAGAAGCTCAGATTGATTCCTGGGAGGCATATAAGAAGAATCTGGGAACGGATGCAGACCATATCAAGGAGGCAAATGATGCGATCGCAGAGCTTCAGGATAAACTGGAGAAAGCACCGGATACTTATCCTGCGGCAGGTGATTATTCTGCACTTCGTTATCTGGGAACGATTGGAGATCATGAGTTTATTTTTACACCGCCAAATGATGAAGATACAGATTACAGTCTTGAATTAAAAGAGGATATAATATCGTACCGGTCACCGGATGAACCGATGGATTCGATAAGGAGTGGACAGTATATAGAATTAAACAGAAGCGTAGAAAATGGTAATGCAGGAGCAGAAGAAGCACAGAAGGCGGTAAATGAATGTAAGTATTCAGAACAGGAGGCACTTGAAATAGCAGAAGCTTTTCTAAAGAATGTCGGATGTAATGATATGTCTCTTAGTTCGACATCGGCGCTTGCATGGGATTATAATGATTTTTACAGTACGGTAGAGATAAATGTCGATGGATATTATTTTACATTCAACCATATGATAAAGGATCAGTCGATCGGAGAGGGACTATATGCGTGGAATGTTGATAATTTTACACAGATACATGCTGAAGTAACCATTCCTACGGATTCCTGCACGATCGTAGTCGATGATAATGGTGTCATCGGAGCGGATTGGACAAATAATCTTTCTTCTGAGGAAGAACCGGAAGCGGCAGAGATGCTCTCGTTTAAAGAATTGATGAAACGTGCAGATTCTTCAATCCCTGAATATTATGCCAAATACAGTACACAGTATAAAACGATTGAATATAACCGCCTGCAGCTTTGCTATTGCCTGAGACAGGGCGAGCAGGAGGGAGAATTTGAATATGTACCGGCATGGATATTTACACAGGTTGAAGAATATACAGACGATAATGGAAATGTTGAGGATGAATCAAATCCGAATCAGATGGTGGTGCTTGATGCGACAGATGGTTCCGTTATTGATATCGTGGAAGTATCAAAGGCACTTGGTACATATCGAACTATGAATGTAGAATCAGAATAGCAAATAATAAACAGTATCAGAATAATTTTATCTGAAATAAGAGGGAAAACGGGAAATTCTATGACAGGAAAGGATGAAGATCAATATCAATATGAAAAAATCAGGTATGAAACAAAGAAAGGGAATGGCGTTGTTATTTGCAGGCACATTAATGTTTACAGCCATAACTTCCGGCTGTGGGAAGAAGGATATCGATTATGATTCCGTGCAGCAGGAGGAAACGACACAGACAGGGCTGGATGCAAATGGCGACAGTGGAACGGTTTCTGCCGGTTATGATATACCGGAATCCTGTCATCAGACGATAGATCCGGCAGACAGTGAGCTGGAATCTATTGAGATCGCAGCAGACCGGATTCAGACATTTGATACGTCAGGTACGATCCGTGAATATGTGAAAAAGAGAAAGAGGACGCCGGAATATAAAGAAAAGGTGGTAAATGCAGTATTTGACCGGGATATTCAGCTGAGTGGTGAGAAAGCAAAGACAAAAGCTGATATAGAAAATGAACTGGATGCGGCAAAACAGGAATACGAAGATGCAAAAGCAAGAAAAGAAAACGGAGAAGCAATCTTTGAGGAGCAGTATACAGATGAGATAAAGAGACTGGAAAAAATGCTTGATGCAGCATCGGAGGATGGAGCAGCAGCTATTGATTATTCCGCTGATTTGTATAAGGGTATCCGTAATGATATAGAATTCGAGCTTGGTTTTCCATGTGCAGAATATCCGATGGCGCATTTTAAGATGACACAGAGTTTGATACAGTATCGTCCGCAGGATGGAGCCTCTGAGGTGGATATGATCCAGCTCCCGATGATGTCTGTGGAAGAATATAAGGAGCAGTCGGCGTCCATGGAAACGGGAACCGAATCATCACAAGGAAATGGACAGGACGGAACGACAGAGGAAGAAACGGAAGCCATGGTGCATGATAACAAGTGTATCTATTCAGTCGATGAAGCAAAGACGATCGCTGATGATTTTCTTTTGGATCTGGGAATCAATGATGTTCAGGTTAAAGGTGTCAGTGATCTGATGTGGGCGTATTATGATGACAGCGGCAACCCTGTCGGTGCAAGTGAATGGGATGGTTATATTTTCCTGTATGGACGGGCAGCGGGTACACAGATGGTTGCTGATTATGCATATTATGATACTGATTATCTGTCAGGGGAAGATGGTGATATAGAACTTGATCTTCCGCATGAATCCTACACGATATATGTAGATGAAAATGGAGTTATCAATGCCGGCTGGAAAGATTATCTGGAACCGACAGGACAGACAGACTCGGTCACATTACTTTCATTTGATGAAATGATACAGAAGGCAGAGAAAGCAATACCTGAATTCTATAAGAAATATAAGACCGGATACAGAGAAGTAATATTTGATCATCTGGAGCTTGGATATTGTCTGAGGCAGACTGAGGATCAGGATACATACTGTTTTGTGCCTGCATGGATATTCAGCAGGCATGAGGAAGCAGATAATGATCATGATGATCCATATACGTCTCAGCTGGTAATTTTAGATGCCGTAACGGGTGATCTCATAGATCCTGTGCCACTGTCTGAGAGCCTTAATATTACGGCAGATGAAGACTGGGGATTTATAGCTGAGAATTAAATTTTACTTGATATTCACCCATGGTTATGTGAAAATGGTAACAGGTAAAAATGGGTTACGTGTATATTAAGGAAGAAAGTATATGAGTACACAAAACAGTCTTGTTATCATAAAAGAGAAAATAGAAGGTATCATGCTCGATGATAAACGTATGAAAGCAGATGACATTGCAAAAAAGGTCTTGAAGGGCAGAAAATACGAATGCAGCACTCCTCCAAAGTGGATGCAGGATGAGTTTGAGATCACAAAGGTCGAAGAAAAGCTTGGTGTATGTTATTATGTGAAGCCAAAAGGAAAAGAGGTTAGAAATTTCTTTTTCTATATTCACGGCGGCGGACATTGCATGGAGATCAATAGAAATCAGTGGGAATTTGTTGCATCCGTCATCGAGAAAAATGGTTACGGTGCGATTGTTCCGATCTATCCATTGACACCGGAGTTCTGTGCACAGGATACATTTGATATGCTGATCGGAGCATATCGTCATCTGACAAAGAAAATGTCAATCGACCGACTGGTAGTAGTCGGAGATTCGACCGGTGGCGGACTTGCGTTATCACTGGCAGTTCTTTCATGGAAAGAAGGTATCAGGAGACCGGATAAACTGATTCTGTTATCTCCGGCGATGGATACTGAATTTATGGATGGTAATATGGCGAACCTAATGATGGATCGAAAGAAGGAGATGCGGAAGTATTATTATCGTCCGGGAATAAAAGAATTTTTGAGAAAATACTGGATCAGGGATTTGTATCATCAAAATGAATATACCTGTCCGGTATACGCAGATCTGACTGATATCTGTGATGAGATTGCCATTTTTACGGTAGAAGATGATCTGTTAAACGGATATGCAAGATATCTGTATGATCGACTAAAGAAACAGCAGATTCGAATCCATTATTTTGAATATTTCGGGATGCCTCATGATTATATCGAGCATCCTCATATTCCTGAGTGCCGTATGATCATCAATCGTATCAGTGACAGTATTAAGGATGAAGCAAAACTCGTAAACCCGGAGATCAAGCGGGCAGTGTGGGCAAGATCCATGGTGGCGGAACGCTATCCAAAGATTTATCAGGATGATGAATCTATTAAGCTCGCAACCAAATTGAATGTTTCCCATAAGGATCTGAATGCGATGTATTCGGAATATGATCGCCTGGTTAAGATGGGAAGAATCGTAGAGATTGACAAACGGGTAAAACAGTTTATTATGAGGTATGCAGATGGGATCATTGTAAATGTCGGGGCGGAACTTGATACCATGTTTTCGCGGATGGATAACGGAAGGATCCGATGGTATAATGTTGATATGCCTGAGACAATGGAACTTCGCCGCAGAATGCTGGAGAGCAAGGATAGGGAGCAGAACATTGGAAAATCTATTTTGGATTTTACTTGGCTTGACAGTGTTAAGAAGAATCAGGGAGAAGCGATATTATTTGTATGCTGTGATGTTACGAAGTATTTTACAACAAAGAAACTACAGGCGTTTCTTGATGCTATATGGCAGCGGTTTCCGGGGGCTGAGGTTTTGTTTGATGTCAAGAATTCTGTTGGCAGAAAGCAGGCAAATCTGAAAGTATTAACAGGAAAGAAGAAAGGCTCGTTTATAAAGGTAAGTATCGATAACTGTACAAGTCTGATGTATGACTGGAATATCAAATACAGAGTGTTATATGACAGAGCGATTCTGAATAAAGAAGATATTACAGATATGTTTTCGGATGATGTGGCAAGACGATATCGCCATGCGATCAGACGAAAATATGATAAAATTATTCAATTGAGACTTGGTACAGAGCGAATCCAATTTTAAACGGCTTGTGGCAGACATGAGAGAAATAGACAGAAAAAAACAACTTGAAAAACGTATGAAATATGCGGTATGCATTATAATTGGTATTGTGATCGGTATTATAGCGGGTATCTGTATAGGAGTGGAGCATAATAAGACGACAAGGTCGAAGCCTACGTTATATACAGAAGTAACTTATGGAGTGGAGCTTCCACCGGGCGAACTCGCAAATCTGATCTACGAGAATTACTGGAATTATATCAAGCAGAGTTATATCATCGTCGGTGATGATCGTGAGACCTGCCAGCTCTATAAGATCAGTAGCAAGGTAGCCAGACATAATTATGATCTGGAACGATTTCAGCTGGATGATGATGGGTATATGCGTTATTCAGATGATAATATCAAGAATGCAAAGCTGGGAATCGATGTATCCGGTCATCAGGGAACGATCGACTGGGATCAGGTAAAAGAAGCCGGTATCCAGTTTGCAATGATCCGTCTTGGTTATCGTGGATACACTCAGGGTGGATTGGCATTGGATGATAATTATGTAACGAATATAGAGACTGCACTCGAAAGCAAGATGCCGGTCGGTGTATATTTCTATACACAGGCGGTAAGCTACGAGGAAGGCGTGGAAGAGGCACAGTATGTGCTCAAGAACATTGCTGATTATAAGATCAGTTATCCGGTAGTGATCGATACGGAGAAGATGGAAGCGGACGGCGCCCGTGCCAATGATATCTCAAATGAGGAACGGACGGATGCAATCGTTGGATTCTGCGATACGATCAAGGATGCAGGATATACACCGATGATCTATGCAAACAGGAACTGGTATGCACAGAATCTGGATATGGATCGGCTGGGAGATTATCAGCTGTGGCTGGCACAATATTCCAATGTACCCGATTTCCCATATTTGTTTACCGGCTGGCAGTACACCAGCGAGGGAAGTGTGCCGGGAATCTCCGGCTCGGTGGATATCGATGTCTGGATGAAATAAAGAACTTTAATAATGTGGTTATAGTACAGAATCCATCTGCTTCACAACAATATAGAGCAGATGGATTCTTGTCTATGATAAAAGATAAAATTATAAAATTATAAAATTAAAACATCCATATTTTATAATACAGATAAATGCTGTAAATAAAGATATGGATGTTTTTTTATGTGATAAATCGTCTTATTTAATTGTAAAGATTACGTTCTGAACCTTGCCGTTCTTTGACCAGATGGTCATGGTATGTGTACCCTTTTTCTTAACAACTGTGTTCTTCTTAACTGCTTTGCCGTCCAGTTTCATCTTTACAAGGCTCTTGCTGTTTGATACTGTGATCTTCTTGCCGGCTTTGTATGACTTGTTGTTCTTAACGGCTGTTGTCTTTGCTGTCTTGGTTGTCTTAGCTGTAGAAGCGTAAAGATTCTTTTCCTTTGAAGCATCCTTGATCGTCCATTTTACTGTTTTTGACTTGTTGGACAGTTTACCGTTTGTTGTCTTGATCTTAGACTTCATGGTAACATTGGTCTTCATAAAGAACTGGATGTTTGACAGATCATAATTGTCGTTAGCCTGAAGCTCTGCTGCTTTGCTGGTAAGCCCTGCGATACAAGACATGTTCTTTGCGGCGTTATCAGGATCAAAGGTTGCATAGAAGAAATCTTTGGTAAGACATACATTTGTATATCCGGCTTCTTCTAACAGCTTCTCAATATCTGTCATTTTTGCATTTTTTGCAGATGCTGTAAAGGTGTGGTAGGTGATGCCGTTGATTGTCTTTTTGGCATATACAGCTCCTGATCCTTTCAGTTCTTTGATGAGATCTTCTGTTGTGGTTTCACTCATGGTTGCAATAGCGGATAACAGTTCATCGTCATAGCCAACCTGAATAGAGAAGTCAGCCTTAGTTGCCGATTTGACTTTTATGGTAGTTGTAGTCTCTGATGCACAACCTGTCATCATAAGACCAAAGATACAGACACATAAAGCCAGTAATAAGTGTTTCATTTTTTTGTTCATAGATACCCTCCTATAATATAATTTTGTCTACAGCCTTAGTCTATCATCCGCGATTTCTAAAGTAAAGGCAAATTCCGGATTTTGTAGCTTAATAAATCTTATCTGTGGTATAATCCTTGAAATAGATAAATAATTTCATATATCGGAAATATGAAAAAAGAGATTATTATGAATGAGCCTGCAAAGATACAGAAAATCATATAGTAGGAGGTCGTGAATTCCTTGAAGTTCTTACTGGCAGCATTAAACACAAAATATATTCATTCAAATCCGGGTATTTATTCCCTGTATTCTTATTCGGTAAAGAGACAGCCGTCTCTTGCAGAATATATCGGGATCGCAGAATATACGATCAACAATCAAAAGGGAGAGATTCTTGCAGATATCTATAAGAGAAGACCGGATGCAGTTGGATTTTCCTGTTATATATGGAATATCGAGATGATCCGTGAGATCATAAAAGAATTGAAGAAGCTCCTTCCGGATACAGATATCTGGGTCGGTGGTCCGGAAGTAACCTATGATGCTGATAAGCTTCTTGCGGAGATGCCGGAGCTTACAGGAGTTATGGTTGGAGAAGGAGAGGCAACCTTTTATGATGTGCTGAGAAGATATCTTGATATTGGAAATATTCATAATACTGCGAAGTCCTATGATATTGGGAACGCTTGTAATACTGGGAATTCCTGTGGTATTGAAAATTTCTGTGATACCGGGGGTTTTCGGGATATTGACGGCCTGGTGCTTCGGGAAGGAGAAGATATTCTTTGTACGAAGCCAAGAGGACTTACCGATCTGTCGGAGCTTCCGTTTCTGTATTATGACTTGGACACTTTTAAAAATAAGATCATTTATTATGAGAGCAGCAGAGGCTGTCCGTTCCGGTGCAGTTATTGTCTGTCATCGATTGACAAACGGGTTCGGTTCCGCAATCTTGATCTGGTGAAGAATGAGCTGCAGTTTTTCCTAGATCATCAGGTAAAACAGGTAAAGTTTGTAGACCGGACATTTAACTGTTCCCATGAACATGCAATGGAGATCTGGAGGTATATCAATGAACATGACAATGGGATCACAAATTTTCATTTTGAGATCGCAGCAGACATTTTAAATGAGGAAGAATTGGAGCTGGTCAACAGTCTGCGGCCGGGGGCAATACAGATGGAGATCGGAGTACAGTCGACAAATCTGCAGACGATACGGGAGATCGATCGTGTAATGGATGTTGATAAGCTGGCAAAGATCGTTGCCCGGATCCATCAGGGACATAATGTGCATGTGCATCTGGATCTGATCGCGGGGCTTCCGTATGAGGATTATGAATCATTTGCACATTCCTTTAATGATGTATATGCGATGAAGCCGGAGCAGCTTCAGTTAGGTTTTTTAAAGGTACTAAAGGGTTCGAAGATGCATGACAATGCAGAACGGTATGGCTTACAGTATACGAGCTGTCCGCCGTATGAAGTCTTATTTACAAAGTGGATATCTTATGATGAGATCCTGCGATTAAAGCAGATCGAAGAAATGGTAGAGATTTATTATAACAGCTGTCAGTTTGAGAGCACGCTGCCATTCCTGGTGGAAGAATTTGATTCGCCGTTTGATTTTTATGCGAGCCTTGCAGCTTATTATGATGAAAAGGGGTATTTTATCCAGACACCGGCGAGAATCTACCGGTATCATGTACTGCTTCATTTTGCAGAAGAACACTTCCCTGAGAAGACAGAACTGATTCGGGGAATGCTGGTATTTGACTTATATCTTCGTGAGAATATGAAGACCCGACCGGATTTCGCCCCGGAACAGGAGGGTGTGAGAGATTTGTTCCGGGACTTCTACATCCGTGAGGCCAACGACCACAGATACCTTCGGGAAGAAGACTATCATGGCTGTGACTGGAAATCTATGTCCAGAATGACACACATAGAAAAGATTTATTACAACAGAGAGACGGGAAATCGTCTGTCTGAAGTATGCTATATATTATTCGATTACAAACGCCGTGATCCGCTGACCGGGGATGCAAAGTATATGATAGTAACACCTGTCGCATCTATGTGATATAAAGTTTGGCTGCCTTATGTTGTCCGGGCTACTGTTATTCTGCGGGTGTATATGTATCCTATCTCATGTTGTCCGGGATACTGCCGGTATACTTTGTATGTCTTGTTTTTTTCTATTCGTTGCAAATGTCCGATTCGCTCATGCTCCTGTGCCAACTCGCCTTTCAGGCTCAAACAGGCACCCGCATTCGTTGACAATTTGCATCTCATAACGAAAAAAAGCAAACGACAGTACAAAGTGTACCGGCAGTCGCCCGGACAACATGAGACAGGATACATATACACCCGCGTACCGGCAGTAGCTCAAACAACATGAGACAGGATACATATACACCCGCGTACCGGCAGTCGCCCGGACAACATGAGACAGGTTACATATACACCCGCGGAACAGCGCTGTTGACGAAGATTGGATTGATCGGAAATGTAACCGTATCACCTACCGAGATATTACATCCTGTTGTATCCACGATAACGGAGTTCATACTGATCTGACCTAACACCGGAAGCCGGTAGTCTTTAAAACTGGCAGCCGGTGTCTTTTTATGGAAAGTGCCTTTTAATTTATAATAAATACGGATCGGAGAGAAGAAATTTGTTCGGGAATCGGTGTGGCGTTCCATTCCAAGCCCATGATAATATCCGGCGGAGATAACGGCTGTCTTTGCATTGTGTGACAGTTTAAAGCTGTGACCATAGCCAATGTTGTGACCGGCCGGCAGTTCATAGATATCGTCCACATAGGCGGACAGATTACAGACCTCACGAAAACCATAATCATTTGGAACCGCAAGTCTGCCAAGAAAGGCAGAGCCGATGCGGATGGCATCTAAGTTCATGGAAGGATATTTTATCATCGAAGTTGAAGATGAGATATGACGGATGCCTACCGGGATGCCATCTTTCCGAAGAGCATCACAGAGATGGGTAAAATCCTGAAACTGTTTCTTCACATAGTATTCATTTCTGCAGGCTGCCGCATGAAAATGAGAGAAGATGCCGGTGATTTTTATATGCCTCAGTGATTGAATTGTATTGGCAATCTGTTTTTCATCTGAACATAAGAAGCCGTATCTGCCAAATCCGGTGTCAATGCAGAGATGTGCATGGACTGTCGGATGGTTCATGTAGGCGGCCGTTTCATCGATCACATGCGCACAGTCGGTACTGGTGATGCTGAGCGTGATATCGTGATCGATCGCAGTTGTGATATCTTCTGAGTTATATAATGGAGTCATCAGCAGGATATTTCCCGTGATTCCGTTTCTGCGTAAGGTGACAGCATCTGACAGTTCGGTTACACCATAGTTATCAATACCCTTTGATTGTAAGAACGATGCAAATTTTGTAAGTCCAAGCCCATAAGCGTTCCCCTTTAATACTGCTATGACCTTTGCGCCGTTTGCCAGACGTTTGATGATCCGTATATTGTTATCCAGTGCATTTGTTTTGATTGTAAGAGTTGTCATGTCCTCAAGTTCCTCCGGTTTCATGTAAGTATTTATATTATTGGTCATCTACAGACATATGGTCTGTTGTCGAAACTCGCTGCCCGGGCATGAGCGGTTGTTCATTTATTTGATGTATCTAGCATATATTTGAAATGCATCATTTTTGTATATAAACCGACACAGAAATGCAATATCTTTGAACTTTTTTTGCATCGTTTGTATGCAATCCGGAAAAGTGGATGTTGTATAAGAGAAAAATGTGATAAACTATTTATAAGTAAAAACAGGATGGAAACCGTTTATGCATACACTGATAACAGAGATTCGCGATAAACAGAATATTACAAAAGAACAGCTTCAGCTTCTGCTGGGAACAGACGATCAGGAAATGATCGAAGAATTGATGGTATGTGCCAGAACGGAAGCGCAGAAGGTATATGGAAATAAAGTCTATATGCGTGGACTGATCGAGTTCACAAATTATTGTAAAAATAACTGCATTTATTGTGGAATAAGAAGAGATAACTGCCATGTTGATCGGTACCGGCTGACCAAAGATCAGATTCTTGACTGTTGTCAGAGTGGATATCGGCTCGGTTTTCGGACATTTGTGTTACAAGGAGGCGAAGATCCGTTTTATACAGATGACCAGATCTGTGAGATCGTATCAGAGATCAAACACCAGCATCCGGACTGTGCGATCACATTGTCAATCGGAGAGAAAAGCAGGGAAGCCTATGAGCGGTATTTTGCTGCCGGGGCGGAACGTTATCTGCTTCGTCATGAGACTGCGGATAAGGCACATTATGAGAAGCTTCATCCAAGAGAAATGTCATTTGACAACCGGATCCGGTGCCTGCATGACCTGAAAGAGATCGGTTATCAGACCGGGTGTGGCTTTATGGTCGGTTCACCATATCAGACGGTCGATACGCTATATGAGGATCTCTGTCTGATCAAAGAACTGGAACCGGAAATGTGCGGAATCGGACCTTTTATTCCGCAGGCAGACACACCATTTGGAAAAGAGGCTGCCGGAACACTTGAGATGACCTTACGGCTGCTGTCAATTATCCGTCTGATCCATCCTACTGTGCTGCTTCCTGCGACAACAGCACTTGGCACGATCCATCCGCTTGGCAGGGAGAAGGGGATTCTTGCCGGGGCAAATGTTGTGATGCCGAATCTGTCACCGGTCGGTGTCAGGAAAAAATATCTGTTATATGACAATAAGATCTGCACCGGGGAAGAAGCCTCGGAGTGCTGTGGTTGTATGATGCGGAGAATGCAGGGAATCGGATACGAGGTTGTGGTTGACCGTGGCGACCATCCATCGTATGACAAGAAAAGATGAATGCATATATTGGAGGAATGCAAACACGGGAGAGGCTTTTTAGCTGAAGGTGAAAATATCTCTGTTATTGCAGATTTTATGAAAGAAAGATGTTGGAACACATTCTGATTATTAAGAACTGCATGTTTTACATTCTGCAATAAGACAGCAAATAAAATGGGCGGTTCTCTGTCATTGACTAACTATATATTGACATTAGCGAAGATTTCGTCATGCGATGCACATTGCCAGTAAATACGGGTGCCTGTCTGAGCCGAAGGCGAGTTGAGTTGGGGTACATTCTGCAATAAGACAGCAAATAAAATGGGCGCTATGTTATTGTCGGTTGCTAAATTTTCGTCAGCAGAATACACATTGTCAACGAATGCGGGTGCCTGTTTGAGTCCGAAGGACGAGTTGGCACAGAAGCATGAGTGAATCAGACATGTGTATTCTGGTAGAAAATTTAGTTGCGATAATCCATAGCGCCCATTTTATTTGCGTTCGTACTACAGAATGTCGATGTACTCATCGGCGAGAGCCTTGTTCATACTGCGGACAGCACAGAACTTGCCGCACATACTACAGGTATCGGAGTGATCATCCTCCGGCATACGACTGTCGCGGATCGCTTTGGCTGTAGCAGGATCAAGTGCGCAGGCATACTGTGCATCCCAGTCCAGGACACGTCTGGCATCCGCCATCTTATCATCGATATCTCTGGCACCCGGAATACCCTTTGCAATGTCGGCTGCATGAGCAGCGATCTTCGATGCGATGATACCCTGTTTTACATCATCTACATTTGGAAGTGCAAGATGCTCGGCTGGGGTAACGTAGCATAAGAAAGCAGCTCCGTTCATGGCAGCAACAGCACCACCGATCGCGCTGGTGATATGATCGTAACCGGGAGCGATATCTGTAACCAGAGGCCCGAGAACATAGAATGGTGCGCCCATGCATAAGGTCTTCTGAACTTCCATATTTGCAGCGATCTGGTTAAGTGGTACATGACCGGGACCTTCCACCATAACCTGTACATTGTGTGCCCAGGCACGCTTTGTCAGCTCGCCCAGACGTACCAGTTCTTCAATCTGGCATACGTCAGTCGCATCTGCCAGACAGCCCGGACGACATGCATCTCCGAGGGAAATCGTAACATCATATTCCTCACAGATATCTAAAATCTCATCGAAATATTCATAGAACGGGTTTTCCTGACCGGTCATACTCATCCATGCAAATACAAGACTTCCGCCCCGGCTTACGATGTTCATTTTACGTTTATGTTTCTTAATCTGATCGATCGTTTTTCTTGTGATTCCACAGTGTAAGGTTACAAAGTCAACACCATCTTCTGCATGAAGACGGACAACATCGATGAAATCCTTTGCTGTCAGCTCTGCAAGATCACGTTGATAGTGGATGACACTGTCATAGATCGGAACTGTACCGATCATGGCAGGACATTCGCTTGTCAGCTTCTGACGGAATGGCTGTGTATTTCCATGACTGGACAGATCCATGATCGCCTCTGCGCCCATATTAACTGCGCTCATTACTTTTTCCATCTCAATGTTATAGTCCTTGCAGTCTCTGGATACTCCAAGGTTTACGTTGATTTTGGTACGCAGCATACTGCCGACACCTTCAGGATTCAGACAGGTGTGTTTCTTATTAGCACAGATGGCAACCTGTCCCTTTGCAACTAAATCCCTGAGCGCCTCGACAGCCATATGTTCCTTTTTCGCTACGATCTTCATCTCCGGAGTGATGATCCCTTTTCTGGCTGCGTCCATTTGTGTTGTGTAATTTTCCATATTATCCTCCTTATCACAACCAATGTTATTTTACGTGGCAGAAAGTGGTGCTCCCGATCTGCCACAGAGCAATAAAAAAAGATGCCGCAGGGCACCTCTAATACACATCCCTACGTTAGCATTACCTAAATCAGGTTCACAGGTCGAGAACTTCATTCTCCTCTCAGCCGGCTAATTTGTCAGCTCCCTGAATATATAAATATTGGAAATATTATATGCCAGAATACGACATAATTCAATGATAATTTTTCGACATAAAAGATAAATAAGGGCTTGCGTCCGATACATGAATCAGGTGCAGTACCGGAAAGTACGATCTGTCAGGATCCTTGCAAATATCAGACCGAGAGGCAGAGTAATAATGATCATGATCGCAGATGAAAGCCATGAAACAGCCTCTGTTAGGGACATGATACCAAGATTATAGAAAGCACGGTAAAGATAAAGTCCCGGAACCATGATAACGATGGACGGAACGGTCAGAGAGATTCTTGGATATCCGTTATTCCTTTTTATAACGGAGGCAAGAAGACCTGCGGTTAATGCGCCTGCAAATGCGGCAACAGCCGGAGGAGTGCTTGTATAATCGACAAGCTCCAGCCGGAGAGTATTTGCAACTGCTCCGATACAGGCAGCGGTGACAGCCATCGGAATCGAGCTGTTAAACATAATGGAGAAACCGAAGACTCCGCAGAAGCTTGTAATGATCCGCAGGATAAGCTTTGTACCTACAGCCAGATTCAAAGCGGAGAAATCCTGAGGATGAAAATGTAACAGCAATGCCATGATCCAGGCGAACATAGTGGCTACTAAAACTATGATGACAGAGTAGCTCAGACGTTCAAGCCCGGACCGAAGATCCAGTTTAGCCAGGTCAATGCCGCTTGTTATGAATGGAAATCCGGGAATGATAAACAGCATTGAGCAGATATAGCCAGCTTCATGGAGTGCAGATACGTGGAAGAAGATTTCTGCAAGGTGAAAGCAGATGGCATATGTCATGCATGCGGCTGATATGGATACTGCTATGTTAAAGAAAAGGGTAAAATGATGCTTGATCATTTTGGTACGGATGACATTTCCAACACCGGCTGCAATAAAAGCAAGGATCATTTCAACAGGACCGCCGCCTAATAGGAAGGTAAATGCACAGCAGGCGAGGGCTGAAGCCAGACCCAGTTTTGCAGGTGAATAAAGTGTATGGATCTTCTCAATCTGATCAAGACGCCGGTGGATCTCTTCGCCCGTCAGATGGGCTTCTTCTTTTGGAAAATTGTCAACGAATTGTTCCATCCGATAGAGCTTCGAGGTGTTTACACCGGTATTCGCAATGCTCAGAGACTGTGAAACGCAGTCGGTTCCATCAAAACAGTTGAATTCAATGGACATCAATCCGACATCAACGGTGCAGGTTACGCCCAGTTCTTTGGACAGACGGTTCATGGAAGTACGAACACGCCAGGCACCTGTTCCACAGGAGAGCATAATTAATCCGACCCTTCCAATAACAGAGGCTTTTTCTATCAGCCCCGCCTTGGCGATCAGGACATTGCTATCGTTTTTTACATAATCATGCCATGGAATTTCCATATGGTTTTTTTCCATGATATCTGTATAATTACTGTTCTTTGGCATAGATGATCTCCTCCGCTTTTTCAATATGATGTTCCAGATTCGTCAGGAATAATGAATTTGGAAGGAATATGCCGATTTCATCATATCGGGAATTATTTTTCACCAGAGAATCCTGCCCGTAGAAAATGTAGGACATAGGAAGCTCCTTTTCCAGTGCGATCATAAGATCCCATACAGCAGAATATGCTTCTGCCTCTGTCTCCTTTTGCTTTACAGTATCGGGAAGCTCGCGGATCAACAGTATACCGTCACTTTTTTCCAGAATCTTCTGTTCCGGTTTCATGTCATTTGTGGCATAATCGTGACTGTATCTGTATGCGCGGGCTAGATAGATATTTTTATTGTTTCTAAGTGTCTGATAGATCTTATGAAAATGACGATATTCTTTTTCCCGGATCGAAGTTTTGTATTCAGGAAGCAACTGACCATTGTCATCTGTCATAATGACAGGATTTGTTTTGCCATCTGCGTTGAATCGATATGGGATCAGAAAGGAATTGCGCAGAAGATCAAACAGGGTATTGTTGCAGATCGCCATAAGAAATGCAGACAGATCCCGGTTATGATAGGAATTGAATAGTGCCTGTGCAAATTCTTCTGCCGGAAGTGGTGCGTCGTAAGCATCATCGTTATAGCACAGGTAATTTGCAAATGTTTCCTGTAATTTCTCACATGCCCATGGATCATTCAGGATTTTTTCAAATAAGAAATCTGCTCTTTTTTCTCGTGGAAAAATTGTAGTTTCGTTCATGCTTAACCGACTTCCTTTCTTTTTCTGTTCTGCACAATTATACTATTGGCAAAAAGATAAGTAAAAGATATAATTGATATGGCAGACATAATCATTTGATATGATAAAAGAAACGGAGAAGACAGATGAATATTAACTTTGAATATTATAAAATTTTCTATTATGTGGCAAAATATCATAATTTTACAAAGGCTGCGAAGGTTCTGGAAAGCAGCCAGCCAAATGTTACAAGAGCGATGAACTGTCTGGAACAGCAGATGCACAGTACCTTATTTGTAAGAACCAACCGGGGTGTTCAGCTTACACCGGAGGGAGAAAAACTATATATGTATGTGTCGGCAGCTATGCATCAGTTATTAACGGCAGAGGATGAACTGGCGGACTATTCGGGCATGGTACATGGAAGTATATCGATCGGAGCCAGCGAGACAGCGTTAAATATATATTTGTTTGATAAATTAAGGTCGTTTCATACTGCATATCCGGGAATTCGACTGAGAATCTATAATCATTCCACGCCGGAGGCAGTAGATGCAGTAAAGAGCGGTAAGATTGATTTTGCTGTTGTGTCGACACCGGTGGAAGCAGACTCGCCTCTTGAAACCAGAATGTTGAGATCGTTTCGGGAGATCCTGATCGGTGGACAATCCTTTAAAGAGTTGCAGGGAAAGACGTTGGCTTTAAAAGAATTAAAGAATTATCCATTGATCAGTCTTGGAAGAGAAACGATGACATTTCGATTTTATGAGCGGCTGTTTTTAGCGCACGGGATAGAATTTGCACCGGATACGGAGGCTGCGACAACAGATCAGATCCTGCCGCTTGTCCGTTGTGAGCTGGGACTGGCATTTATACCGGAATCCATGGCAGGTGAGGCGCTCGAACGCGGAGAAGTAATACAGGCAGTCCTAAAGGAGAAAATTCCTGACCGGCATATCTGCATGATATATGACAGCCAGCATCCACTGAATACAGCCGCAAGATCATTTCGCAGATTATTGGAAGAAGACTGCGAAAAGGTAAACACCCTCAATCGCGGCATCGATTGAGAACAGAAAACGTCTGGTATGCAGTTATCAAGTTCAACATTCATACATTAAATATCCCCCAGGCATATTTGCAGAAAATGTATGACTGTTTTGTGAGGAGGACAGCGGAGGAAGATTGTTGTATTGTTTTGCACGAAAAGGATACTCTGGGTGAGATTGATTTATTTGCATGCGATATTGTATCAGAGTATGAGACAAAAGCAGCAATGTATATGCTTGCCGTGCAGTCACGCATACAATCATTGCTAGTTGCCATAGCCAGAAAATCAGAAAAAATCAATACTCAGAAACGGGGAAAACACGCAGATGCCGGGTTATCGTTTTATCATATTCTGGAGTATATCGATATGCATTCGTCAGATCCTCTGGAAATACAGAAGCTGGCAGAGATGTGTAATATGAGTTATTCTAATTTTGCGCGGTTATTCCGTGAGAATTACGGAAGATCGTGCAAAGAATATATCCAGTACATACGGTTGAATAAAGCACAGGAACTATTGTTAAATTCGGATTATGATCTGGATTATATTGCACAGGAAACAGGATTTTTTGATTGTAGTCATTTTATAAGGACATATAAAAGATGGCGTGGAATCACACCAAAACAGGATAGAATGTTAAACAAAGAATCAATATAGTGGAAAAGAGGAATAAGAAATATGAAGATCAAAAGAATTGCATTGATCGGACTTGGAGCCATGGGTGTATTTTTTGCACCAAGATTATATGAAGCATTTGGAGATGATTTTTATATTATTGCAGGTGGTGAACGTAAAAAACGCCTGGAAAGTAAAGGAGTTACGATCAATGGCGTCAACTACAGATTTCCGATCGTGACACCCGAAGAACAGGGAGAGCCGGCGGACCTGATCCTGATCGGTGTAAAGGGCTATGGATTTGTGCAGGCAATAGAAGATATCCGCCATCAGGTAGGTGAACATACATTGATCCTGTCTTTGCTAAATGGTGTAGACAGTGAGGAACAGTTGATTCAGGCATTTGGCGAAGAACATGTATTATATGCATATATGAGAATGTCCATTGTTATGAAAGATGGAAAAGCAGACTTTGATCCGTACTGGGGCAAGATTCACTTCGGAGAGAAGAAAAATGATGTTCTGTCAGATCGTGTACTTGCTGTAAAAGAAGTATTTGATCATGCCGATATTCCATATGAGATCGATCCGGATATGTTAAAGGGACTCTGGTTTAAATACATGTGCAATATTGGGGAAAATATGACCTGTGCGTTGCTCGGTATCCCATTTGGATTTTTCCGTATCAGCGACAGTGCGAATTGGATCCGTGACAATGCCATGCGGGAAGTGGCTGCGATCGCGCAGAAGAAGGGAATCGATATAGGTGAAAAAGAAATAGCGGAGCAGGATGTTACAGTAAAGACGATTCCACCCGAGAACAAACCATCAACCCTGCAGGATCTGGAAGCAGAGAAGTTGACTGAGGTAGAGATGTTTGCCGGCAATGTCATAAAGATGGGAAAAGAGCTTGGCGTGCCAACTCCGATTAATGAGATGTTCTATCATGGTATTCGCGTAATGGAGGAGAAGTTTACAAAAAGATAATATTTAAATTAGCACTCAATTGTTTACAGTGCTAACAAAACGTGCTATAAGTAATATAAAGCAAGCGTAAAAATAACGAAAAGATATTTTATAATATGTGTCTCTAAATAAAATACAGAAAACGTTGGTAATGTAAAACAGATATAAAACCAGAAATATTAATAGAAATGGGGTAATTAGGATGGATAGACCAAGTATTTTTTCAGATAATTTTGAGATGATGAATGGCTTTTTTGATGATTCCTTCTGGGGCAGCCGTTCCGGACTTCGTACCATGACTACAATGGCAACTGATATATTCGAAACAAAGGACGGATATGAGATAGAGATGGATCTGCCGGGATTCCCAAAGGAGAGCATCAAGGCGGAATTAAAAGGCGGATATCTGACGATCCTTGCAAGTTATGCCGGATCAGATCATGAAGGCAGAGAGGGAAGTTATATCAAGAGGGAACGATATTCCGGTCACTATAAGAGAAGCTTTTATGTTGGTAATAAAGTCAGTGAACAGGATATTAAAGCAAGATTTGCAAATGGCGTTCTTTATGTCTATGTACCAAAATTCGACGACCAGCCGGAAGTAGAAGAAAAGAAGATTATCTCGATAGAAGGATAACGGACAAACTTCAGGGGCTGTTTATTATTATGTAGCAAGCCTGTCCGAGCGCCGGTACTTAGGTTGCGTATTTTGCAACCTTATGTACCGTTGCGTTGATAACTGAGAACTTAGCGAGGTATTGTCGAGGTTAGTTCGAAGTTATACAGAGTAGGATAGAACGAAAGTGTCTTGCGCAATAATAATAAACAGCCCCTGAAATTTGTCTGTTATTCTAAAATCCCAGATCTTCATTTACAAGAATGACCTTGATACGGCCTTTGTGCTTGGAATAGCGGGTGGTTAAGAACTGGCAGCAGATTGTTTCCGGTGACAGACAGTTTGCACATTCTCCGGTTGTGCTGCAAGGAGTTGAAAGTCCGAAGCGCTGTGCATTGATCGGAGCTGCTTCATTTCTTGCACGGCTTAAAGCATCTTCTTCTGTTCGTACTACCTTGTTCATTCCTGTGATCACGATAACATGGGAAGGACCGTAGACAATGGCAGCCACACGATTTCCGTTGCCATCGATATTTACCATTATGCCGTCTTCAGTGATCGCATTGCAGCTTGTTAAGAAGTAGTCTGCAAAGAAACACTCTTTGGAGATCCGGTCTTTTTCTTCCGGTGTTTTTGCCGTATCACGGTTCAGCTCTTTGTAGTTTCCCTCGATAACAGCATCTAAAAGTCCGGTTGCTTTTACGGTCATGGAACCGCCCCAGCCGACAGAGCTTCCTTCCGGGATCAGACTCAGTGCAAGCTCCTTAGCTTCTTCCTTTGTCTGGACATAGAAGCCTTCCATATTTCTGGCAGCCAGCTTGTTTATCATGGCTTTCGCCAGTTTGTCGTTTCTCATGTTTCTAAAAGTATCCATTTGATATACCTCCGTTTATTCAGGAAAATCCAGATTATTTTCCGCAAAGAAATTCATCACTTCAAATGCAGAAGTACAGTTCTGATTGATACATACGATCAGGGCAGCATCCTGTGGAAATTTGGGATACAATACGGCATTTCCGGAGATTGTAAGTGCACGCTGGATCTCTTTCAAATTCATTCCGGCGCATAATGCCAGAAGAACCAGCTTGTATTTTCCGGGATGTGGTTTCCTGCCGTTTAAGATCTGATAAGCATAGCCGCGGTCCAGATTGCTTCGTTTTATGACATCGGCGATCAGAAGCTCCGGGTGATCTTTAAAGAACAGATTAAAATAATCCTGCAGATTGTCACAGGACATATCATCTGCATGAGATGTTATAAAAGATTTAAAATGTATATTTGAATCATCGGTTGATAATTCATTCAGTAGATCTGTTGTTCTGGTCGTTTTCATGATCGATCCTGTATTCTTTCCCTTGATAATTTTTATCAGTACCATATAATATTTATTATACTTGTCGATAATGCAATTTCAAGATAAACAATAGGAAAATGATATGAATTTAGAAATACAAAGTCGTCTGTCCTTTTATCGCAGACTGGAAGAAGTAGAGCATAAAAAGGGAATTTCTCTGGTGCGGCATATAGAGACCGGACAGATTTATGTGGAAAAAATTCTGACGCAATATGACAAATCTATATATGATTGGCTACAGCAATCAAAACTCCCTTACGTTCCACAGATTTATGAATGTATGGAAGAGGATGGTACGTTATATCTGATCGAAGAATACATACAGGGGATCACGTTGGAAACATATATTGAACAATTTGGATGTCTGGATTTGGATGCTGCCGGCAGGGTGATCGAATATCTTTGCCGGACATTAGAAAAACTGCACAGTCATATACCGCCGATCGTACACCGGGATATCAAGCCGACAAATGTAATGCTTCAGGGAGATTTCAAAAAGGGGCAGGGAATCGTATCTGTATATCTGATCGATTTCAATACCGCAAGAGTTTTTGACGCAGAGAGAAATCGGGATACCGAGCTGATCGGTACAAGAGGATTTGCAGCACCGGAGCAATACGGTTTTTTGCAGTCAGATGCGCGGACGGATATCTATGGACTTGGCGTATTATTAAATTATATGTTGTGTGGAAAATTAATCCGGGACGGAATCTATGAAGATTATCCGGAAGTGTCACAGATAATCAGAAAAGCAACACAGATCGATCCGGAGAAACGATATCAGACAGCAGAGGAAATGATGCAAGCTGTTTATAAGAGTATGTGTTTCGATACATATACGGATAAAGAGTCGTTGAATGATAAAACGGTTACAGTTGAAACATCTGCTATATCAGATCCCTATGAGCGTAAAGGAAAAATCCGCCCTGCATGGACTCGTTTTCTGCCGCCGGGATTTCGGGAAGGGAAAGTCCTGAATATGGTTGTTGCAGCCATTTATTATATATTTTGGATATATTTCTGTCTGACAGTAGAAGTAAAAGATCATGGAGAACCGCTCTCCGGAACTTGGTTATATGTAAATCGCTTTGTATATTTTATGATGTTTATTATTACTCCGTTTTTTTGGAATAATTATCTGGACGTTTGGAATTATTTTCCGCTTGTACGTTCACCGAAGAAGATATGGAAGCTGGTTGGATTGTTTTTATATACAATGGTATGGTTTTTCTTAGTAATGTTTGTATTCGTTATAGTAGAAGATATATTCCGATAGTGTGCTGACAGCACACCAGCTCTTTCTGATAATTTTATAAGATAGAATATGCAGTGGTTGTAATTATATCAAAATACCCTGAATGATGACTGATGCCGGGGGATTTTAATATAATAGCAAGAACACTTATAACAGCAGAAAGAGGAGAGAATTTATTATGGAAAAGACAAAGCAACCTTTATCAACATTCAGACTCGTAGCAGGGATCATAACAATCGTGTTATCAGTCTTAGTAACATTTCAGTCCTGTGCGGCAGGATTATCAAATGCACTGGAAGAAAACGGGGAATCCGGAGGCTCTGCAGGTGTATTACTTGCAGTTTGTTTCCTTGTTGCAGGAATCGTTGGAATTGTAACCAGAAAGTCAACCGGAGCAGGCGGTGCATTCACAAGTGCAGGCTTCTACATAGTCGGCGGTCTGATCGGCCTTATATGTGCAGGTTCCTATGCCGATTTGGTAATCTGGGGCGTTATCTCCGTAGCATTCGGTGTTATATTCATAATCGCAGGCGTATTAACAAAGAAGAGAAATTCTTAATTTATATAAAACACCTATAAAAAATAAGTCTATCTGGTTGTGTGGGGGGTATGACTGTATTCACCCTATATGACTTACTGCGGTTTCTGTTCTCTGCACATGTCTGATCCGTAAATACTCCTGTGCCAACTCGCCTTCGGCTCAGACAGGCACTCGTATTTACTGACAATGTGCAGCTCACAACGAAATCCTCATAAATGTCATATAGGGTGAATACAGTCATACCCCCCACACAACCGGATGGACTTATTTTTAATTATAGGAAGAAAAACTACGCATACTTCCGCCGGAAACTGGAAAAAATACTAAAAGAATATTGGAATATAGGGGATTTTAGGATATACTATAAAACAGTGTGTTTAAAAAAATACAAACAGCGATGGAGGAACTATGTTAGAGTTAAAAAACATCTCATATATTGTAAATGAGGATGGAAAAGAGAAAGCAATATTAAAAGACATTAACCTTACAGTAGACGAACATTTCGTAGCAATTACCGGACCTAACGGTGGCGGTAAATCAACACTTGCAAAGATCATAGCAGGAATCATCAGACCGACGACCGGACAGATTCTTTTAGATGGCGAAGATATTTCAGAGCTGAATATAACAGAACGTGCAAAGAAAGGAATCAGCTATGCATTTCAGCAGCCGGTTCATTTTAAAGGGCTTACCGTAAAAGATCTGGTATCTATAGCATCCGGCAAAACGATGAATGTTTCACAGATCTGTGAGATCCTTTCCGAAGTCGGTTTATGTGCAAGAGATTATGTGAACCGTGAAGTAAATGCAAGTCTTTCCGGTGGTGAGTTAAAACGTATCGAGATCGCAATGATCATTGCAAGAGGTACGAAGCTGTCATTATTTGATGAGCCGGAGGCAGGCATCGATCTGTGGAGCTTCAATAGTCTGATCAAGGTATTTGAGAAGATGCGGGAGGAGATCAACGGAACGATCCTGATCATTTCCCACCAGGAGCGAATCCTTAATATAGCAGATAAGATTGTTGTGATCGCAAATGGTCATGTTGATGCAATCGGAAGCAGAGATGCGATCATGCCAAGACTGACCGGTGAATCAGCCACCTGCAAGGTGCTGGAAGAAAAACAGAAATAAGTTGTGAGGTAACAGAACATGGATTTAATTCAGAAGAGTTTATTGCAGCAGGTAGCAGGACTTCATGATGTACCGGAGGGCGCATTTAACATTCGTGTCAACGGACAGCTTGACAGTAGAAATACAACTGCAAATATAGATATTGTAACAAAAGAGGATAAACCGGGAATCGATATCATCATTAAACCGGGAACAAAAAATGAGAGTGTGCACATCCCTGTTCTTTTGAGTAAGAGCGGTCTGCAGGATATGGTATACAATGATTTCTATATCGGAGAGGACTGCGATGTTACGATCGTAGCCGGATGTGGTATTCATAATTGTGGTGTGGATACCTCCAAGCATGACGGTATCCATACATTTTATATCGGAAAAAATGCAAAGGTAAAATACATCGAACGTCACTATGGTGAGGGAGATGGAAATGGCGAGAATATCATGAATCCTGAAACCATCGTGCATTTAGAGGAAGGCGCATCGATGGAGATGGAGACAACCCAGATCAAGGGAATTGATTCGACCGTCAGAAAGACCAGCGGTGATCTGAAGGACAACGCATCCTTAGAGATCCGCGAGAAGATAATGACACATGGGAAGCAGTATGCAAAGACTGATTTTGATGTAGATTTAAACGGAAAAGGCTGCAGTGCAAATGTAGTATCCAGATCGGTTGCAAGAGATCAGTCCAGACAGGAATTCTATTCTACGATCAATGGCAATAATGAATGTAAGGGTCACAGTGAATGTGATGCGATCATTATGGATAGTGCAAGCGTATCGGCAAGTCCGAAGCTGACGGCAAATAACATTGATGCAAACCTGATCCATGAGGCAGCGATCGGCAAGATCGCAGGCGAGCAGCTGATCAAGCTGATGACACTTGGGCTGACAGAGGCAGAAGCGGAAGAGCAGATTATCAATGGATTTTTAAAATAAAAACGTTTACAATAAATCATATAACCTATTTGACATTAAAGGTAGATAGTGATAGTTTGTAAGAGTAAAAAATACAAATCATAAAATCATAGCGAGGTATCAAAAATGCAGGAAATGAAACCGATTAAAGAGGGTAAAGTACGTGAGATTTATGATAATGGTGACAGCCTTATCATGGTAGCAACAGACCGTATCAGTTGTTTTGATGTCATTTTAAAGAATATCGTTACAAAGAAGGGTACAGTCCTGACACAGATGTCCAAATTCTGGTTCGATATGACAGAAGATATTCTTCCAAACCATATGATCTCGGTTGACGTAAAGGATATGCCTGAATTTTTCCGGCAGGAGAAATTTGACGGAAACAGTATGATGTGCAAGAAGTTGGAAATGCTCCCTGTTGAGTGTATCGTTCGTGGTTATATCACAGGAAGTGGCTGGGCAAGCTACAAAGAAAACGGTACAGTATGCGGTATCAAGCTTCCGGAAGGATTAAAAGAATCCGATAAGCTTCCGGAACCGATCTACACACCTTCCACAAAGGCAGAGATCGGAGATCATGATGAGAATATCTCATACGAGCAGAGTGTTGAATATCTGGAAAAGAGATTTCCTGGCAAGGGCGAAGAATATGGCGCAAAGCTTCGTGACTATACAATCGCTTTATATAAGAAGTGTGCAGAATATGCATTATCAAGAGGTATCATCATAGCAGATACCAAGTTCGAGTTTGGTCTGGATGAGAATGGCAATATTGTTCTCGGTGATGAGATGCTCACACCGGACAGCTCCCGTTTCTGGCCTGCTGAAGGATATGAACCGGGACATGGTCAGCCATCCTTTGATAAGCAGTTTGCGCGTGACTGGTTAAAGGCAAATCCGGATAACAACTGGGAGCTTCCTGATGAGATCGTTCAGAAGACAATTGACAAATATCTTCAGGCATATGAGCTTCTCACAGGCAAGCCTTTAAAGTAATAGGAAAGTAATAGAATAGCACTTAATTTTATTAGGCGGTGTAGGTACGAAGTATTGTATTTATACCGCCTGAATTAATTTTCTGAATATTTGACAAAATGCCTGTAAAATCTGACAATTATGGGTTGACGCTTAAAAAATGGCATGCTATAGTCAGCTCATAAGAAATACAACAGATAAAAAATTACCAGGGGTTTTATGGTGATTATAATAAAAAGATGGAATCTTATTACAATGGGGTGGTAAGATTCCATCTTATTTTTTTGCGTTGTCAGGGAGATTCTCATTATAAGAAATCTCATTCTGTAAAGCGGAAATATGTCTGGGAGCTTGTTTCAGGACAAGGCTCCTGTGTATTATCTGAATGAATTATATGTCTCTCCTGCTTTCATTGTTATACCGCGAAGCTCAGCCATTTCGCTGATGGTTACAAGCTGATAACCATTTTTGATCAGTCTCGGAATAAATGTCTTTGATGCAATAGCTGTTGATTCATGCAGATCATGAACTAAGATGACAGCACCGTCATAAGCCCCATCTACTACTCTTGTGATCGTTGTAGGAGTACTTCTTGTTTCCCAGTCTCTGGTATCGACCGACCACAGGATCATCGGAAGCCCAACATTCTTTCGTACAGTTTCGTTAATACAGCCACCGGGTGGACGCATCAGTGTAGGTGCTACACCGATCGCACGGACAATGGCATCTGATCCTTTTTTGATCTCATCTTTGATGCCGGCTGCCGATAATTGGTTGAGCCATGCATGGTCATAAGTATGAGTACCGATCTCGCAGCCCAGGTTATATGCCCGTTTTACATAGGATGGATAAGCAGGAACACGGTTGCCGACAACGAAGAAGGTTGCAACGGCATCATATTTTTCCAGAGTATTCAGTACGATAGGAGTATAAGGAGATGGTCCATCGTCAAATGTCAGAGCTACCATTTTCTTATTTCCATCTACGGTACGGTAGATAGCACCATTTTTATCTGTGTAGTACAGACAGTTACCGATTCTGAATTTTCCGGTTTCAATCACTCCGGATGCATCGGCATAGTACCATTTGTTACCTGTCTTGAATTTTCCGGTTTGGATCACGCCTGCTGCATTTGCATAGTAGGTAGAATTTCCAATCTTAAACAGTCCGGTTTTAAGGACACCTGAATTAGTTGCATAGTATGTGTTATGACCGATTTTGAATTTGCCGGTTCGTATTACGCCTTTATCAGTAGCATAGTATCGTTTGTTACCGACTTTGAATGCTCCGGTTTTGATCGCACCTTTTTCTGTTGCATAGTATAGTTTATTATTGATTTTGAACTTTCCGGTGTATACATGACCGTTTTTTTTGAAATAATACCAGTGCTTTTTTATCTTGTGTTTTCCGGTATAAGCAGCACCGCTTTTCCCGAAATACATACGGGAATTTTTCGGAGTGATCTTCCAACCGGTCTTGATAACACCGCTGGTTGTTCCGGTATAATATCGTTTGCCTGTTTTGTAATCCTTACAGAAGCCTTTCAGCATGCAGCCTTTATCTGAAAAGATATAAGTCTTTTTGTTTATTGTCTTTTTTCCGGTAACTGCGGTTCCGTTCTTTTTCAGATAATATTTATTACCTGCCTTTGTCGTGTACCAACCGTTTGTCACCATGACTCCGGTTGCAGGATTAAAGCAGTATGTATATTCCCCTATGTATTGTCTCCCCTTTAAGGACTTTCCATTTACATAATAGTGTGTACCGTCTGCTTCCTTCACAAATCCGTTTTTTACAACAGGAATTTCTTCTGCAGAATCCGGAGTGACAGGAGCTGCTTTGCTGACCGATGGATGACAGAAGAGAAGTGTAGCCGAGATAAGTAATAGCGACAGAATCAGAAATCTGAATCTGTGCCATTTTTGTAAATTGCATTTCATTCGTATTCCTCCTTTTTATTCAGATACGATAGGCCGTATCTGATGCGCAAGCAACATACTAACACAAATAATTTAGCGTTTCCATAGAAAAAGTCCTTAAATATCGGTAAAAAGTGCATAACATGTTTTTGTAATGTTCTTCTAACAGAATGGTAACAGAATATCAATAAAAAGCCTATTTTAGAAAACATAAGCAGATAAAGATAATGCTGATAAAGGCGCAAATACAGAAAAGATATAACTTGCATGTAAAATGTGAGATGAGTATAATGCATTATTGGATAAAAAAGAAAGCAGGAATATTGTGTTTAAACATAAGAAAAAACGGGATATAAGTACATATTTATTTTCAAATAAAGATCTGGTCAGATTATATGTGCCATTGATCATTGAACAGATGCTTGCGATGTTAGTCGGACTTGCGGATTCGATCATGGTATCTTCGGTAGGGGAATCGGCTGTTTCGGGTGTATCGCTGGTAGACAGTTGTTTTCAGTTGATCATCAACCTCTTTGCAGCACTTGCGACCGGGGGGGCGGTTACGGTCGGACAGTATCTGGGACAGAAGAATAAAGAAAAGGCGGGAGAGGCAGCTACACAGCTCATATGGTTTTCGTTGATCCTGTCGCTCGGAGTCATGACGCTAATGTATGCAGGCAAGGGACTGATCCTAAATCATGTGTTTGGTCAGATCGAAGCAGATGTATATGGTCATGCAGATACTTATATGATGATCGTAAACGCATCGATTCCGTTTCTGGCACTTTATAATGCCGGTGCGGCTATTTTCCGTTCCATCGGTAATTCTAATATATCCATGCGGGTATCTCTGATCATGAACGGGATCAATGTAGCGGGAAATGCCATTTTGATCTATGCATGTAAATGCGGAACGGAAGGCGTTGCGATTCCTACCCTGGTTTCCAGACTTGCGGCAGCGGTTATTATGATCATATTGCTGATTCCGAAGAAAAGTGCACAGGCGAAGCAGGACAGTACACGTATTTATATAAAGAAAAGTCTGCATTATCGGGCGAACTGGCATATGTTAAAAAGCATTCTGTTGGTAGGTATTCCAAACGGACTGGAAAACAGTATGTTCCAGCTTGGTAAGATCCTTGTGCTCAGCCTTGTCTCAACATTTGGCACATATGCGATCGCTGCAAATGCAGTCGGTAATGTAATTGCCGGATTCCAGTTGATGGCGGGTATGGCGGCATCCCTTGCCATGGTCACAGTAGTATCAAGATGCGTGGGAGCAGGAGATTACGAGCAGGCAAAATATTATACGATCAAAGTTCTGACCATGGCATATATATGTATCATAGTTACGGTATTGTTTACATTTGCGGTTCTTCCTCTGGTCATGAAAGCGTATGGACTATCTTACGAAGCGCAGTCTGCTGCCGAGAAGATCCTGATGCTTCATGGTATCGCGGCATCTACGATCTGGCCGGTAGCATTTACGCTTCCATGTACATTCCGTGCAGCCGGTGATGTTAAGTATAGTATGATCGTTTCCATTTGTACGATGTGGATCTGTCGTATCGTGTTCAGTTATGTGCTCGGCAAATATATGGGTATGGGTGTATTCGGTGTCTGGGTCGCTATGATCATGGATCAGTTCGTACGTGGCGTGCTGTTCATCCGGCGGTACCTGAGCGGCAGATGGATCGGCAAAAAGGTAATCTGACCGTATGCGGCATAATATGAGTAAGTTCGTAGAAAAAGTAGAATTTTTCAGATGACAGATGACTGCTTGGTATGCTATATTAGAAAAGTGTTTGTTCTATGAGAGAATTTGGAGAAGCTTCCATAGAATCTAAGAGGATAACAAATAAATCAGAAAGAGTCTGTGATATACAGACAGGGGTAAACAAAACATGGAAAAGAAACGTAATACTTTTTCCGGCTCGCTTGGATTTGTTCTGGCGGCCGCGGGAAGCGCAGTAGGACTTGGAAATATCTGGCGTTTTCCATATCTTGCAGCAAAGGATGGCGGTGGACTGTTCCTGGTTATATACCTGATCCTTGCACTGACATTTGGATATACACTTTTGGTGACAGAAGTATCAATCGGTCGGAAGACCAAGCAGAGTCCGCTTACCGCTTATAAGAAGCTGAATAAGAAATGGGGATTTCTGGGAATCATTGCCAGTCTGGTTCCGGTTATTATTTTCCCATATTACATAACAATCGGTGGCTGGGTTGTCAAATATTTCCTCGCATTTTTAACCGGTAAGGGTACAGAGGCAGCGCAGGACGGTTATTTTACAGGCTTTATTACATCAGATATCGAACCGGTCATTTTGATGTTGATATTTCTTGCTGTTACGGCATTTATCGTATTTCGTGGTGTTAATAAAGGAATTGAATCTTTTTCCAAGATCATCATGCCGTTACTGATCATTCTGGTTATAGGAATCGCAATCTTCTCCATAACGATCAAAAAGACCGGAGATGATGGGATTGTCAGAACCGGTGTAGAAGGTTTGAAATTATATCTGATTCCGAATCTGGACGGACTTACTGTGAAAAGCTTCTTTACGGTATTATTGGATGCAATGGGACAGTTATTCTTCAGTCTGTCTGTTGCCATGGGTATTATGATTGCTTATGGTTCTTATGTAAAAGATGATGCAGCTCTTAATAAATCAGTTGGACAGATTGAGATTTTTGATACGGTTGTAGCATTCCTTGCGGGCGTTATGATCATTCCTGCTGTATATGTATTCTCAGGAACAGAGGGAATGGCACAGGGTCCAAGTTTGATGTTCGTATCACTTCCGAAAGTATTTGCCCAGATGGGTAAGGTGGGAAATGTGATCGGTTGTCTGTTCTTCGCAATGGTATTATTTGCGGCATTTACCAGTGCAGTGTCTGTCATGGAAGCAATCGTGGCAAGTATCATGGATGAATTCCATACAAGCAGAACAAAGGCCGGTATTATTGAGTTGATCGTTGCGATCATTGTTGGAACGATCGTATGTCTTGGATATAACAAGCTGTACTTTGAAGTAAAGCTTCCAAACGGATCGATCGCACAGATCCTTGATATCATGGATTACATCAGTAATAACATTATGATGCCGATCGTAGCAATCGGAACCTGTATCCTGATCGGATGGATCTCCAAACCGCAGACGGTTATCGAAGAAGTGCAGAAGAACGGAGAAAAATTCAGCAGAAAAGGTATGTATGTGGTTATGGTGAAATTCATAACACCGATCCTGTTGTTTATCCTGTTCTTAAAGTCGATAGGTTTATTGACATTTATTTAAAGCTGTAAAATAAAATATAAATAATTTGTCAGCAATATTAAGTTTTCAAATGAATATTATCTAATATAGACCGATCGTCGGAAGCCGGATATTAAATCTTGCATCGACGGTCGGTTTTGCAATATGAAATATATTGAAGAATCTGTGGCAGACAGACCTCAAATGATAGAAAAATACAGATAAGAAAAAAACAGGTCATGGCATAAATAACAGTATTCCGCTATAATAAGGAAACAGAGGAGAGATAATTCATATAATAAATGGAAATAATTTATGGAGCGTGAATATATATGATATTAAGTTTAATTGTTGGTCTGGGACTGCCGCTTCTTGGAACGACGGCAGGTGCAGCCTGTGTATTTTTTATGAAGAAACAGATGAATCTGTTATTGCAGAAAGCATTGTCCGGATTTGCGGCGGGTGTTATGGTGGCTGCATCTATCTGGAGCCTGCTGATCCCGGCGATGGAGCAGTCGGAAGCAATGGGGAAGCTTGCATTTCTTCCGGCAACTATCGGTTTCTGGCTGGGAATTATATTTTTATTACTGATCGATACTCTGATGCCACATTTGCATATTGACAGTAAGGAGGCAGAGGGGGTCAAGAGCAATTTCAAACGTACGACTATGATGGTGTTTGCGATCATCATACATAATATTCCGGAAGGAATGGCAGTCGGTGTTGTCTATGCTGGATGGATCAGTGGCAACACGAACATTACGTTGACGGCAGCACTTGCATTATCCATCGGTATCGCGATCCAGAATCTTCCGGAGGGAGCGATCGTGTCAATGCCGCTTTGTTCGGAAGGCTGCAGTAAACCGAAAGCATTTGGCTATGGATTCTTTTCCGGTATCGTAGAGCCGATCGCAGCACTGCTTACGATCGCACTTTCTTCGATCATGGTGCCGGTGCTTCCGTATTTCCTGGGATTTGCGGCAGGAGCTATGCTATATGTTGTAGTTGAGGAATTGATACCGGAGATGGCAGAGGGTGAGCATACGAATCTTGGTACGATCATGTTTGCGGTAGGATTTTCATTGATGATGGTGCTTGATGTAGCACTTGGATAAGAGAACAGTCAGAACGTGAAAATGCAGGATATGGTTATTGTAGAAGGATAACTATATGCTGCTTTTTTATGATTTGTATAACTATATAACTGCATTTTTATGGCAGTTGATATTTTCTGAGTGTTCCACTATACTATTATTAAGTATAGCTTGAAGCATAACAAAGGTCTGCTCACGGATATATTGATTTTATAGAACGCACGAGGCAGACAGGATGATTGTACAGGAAGAAGAATTATATAGCAGAAGAAAAGAGGCAGATACAAGTGTATGATGTAAAATCATTAAAAGCAGAAGAATTTATTTCAGATGAAGAGATCAGAGAGACATTGACATATGCCGATGCGAATAAAGATAACGTACAGATCGTTGATGAGATCCTTGCAAAAGCCAGACTAAAAAAGGGCTTGACGCACAGAGAAGCGTCCGTGCTGCTGGCCTGTGAGATGCCGGATAAGATCCGGGAGATGTATGATCTGGCAAGGGAAATCAAGGAAGATTATTACGGGAATCGTATCGTGTTATTTGCACCGCTGTATTTGTCCAATTATTGTGTGAATGGATGCGTTTACTGTCCATACCACAGCAAGAATAAACATATTGCAAGAAAGAAGCTGACACAGGAGGATATCGTAAGAGAGGTTACCGCACTTCAGGATATGGGACACAAGCGTCTGGCGATCGAAGCCGGTGAAGATCCTGTGAATAATCCGATCGAATATATTCTGGAATGTATTAATACAATCTACAGTATCAAACATAAGAACGGCGCAATCCGCCGTGTCAATGTCAATATAGCAGCGACAACAGTTGAGAATTATACGAAGTTAAAGGATGCAGGCATCGGAACCTATATCCTGTTTCAGGAGACTTATCATAAGGAAAGCTATCTGAAATTACATCCGACAGGTCCGAAGCATGATTACGATTACCACACCGAAGCCATGGATCGTGCCATGGAAGGCGGTATCGATGATGTAGGACTTGGTGTACTGTTCGGACTGGAAATGTACCGGTATGAATTTGCAGGTTTACTGATGCATGCAGAGCATCTGGAAGCGGTTCATGGGGTAGGTCCGCATACGATCAGTGTTCCGAGAATCAAACGTGCAGATGATATCGACCCGGATGTATTCGATAACGGAATCAGTGACGATACATTTGCAAAGATCTGCGCACTGATCCGTATCGCAGTACCATATACAGGAATGATCATATCTACCAGAGAGAGTCAGGCAGTTCGTGAGAAAGTGTTGCCGCTTGGTGTTTCACAGATCAGCGGAGGTTCAAGAACAAGTGTAGGTGGATATGATATCCCGGAGACATCAGAAGATATCACATCGGCACAGTTTGATGTCAGTGATACAAGAACGCTGGATCAGGTTGTGAACTGGCTGATGAAGATGGATTATATACCAAGCTTCTGTACAGCATGTTACAGAGCAGGAAGGACCGGAGACCGTTTTATGGCACTCTGTAAGAATATGCAGATCTTAAACTGCTGTCATCCAAATGCCCTTATGACGCTTAAGGAATATCTGGAAGACTATGCAAGCTCTGAGACGAAGCAGATCGGTCTGAAACTGATCGAACGTGAGCTTGCGCGGATTCCGAATGAGAAGGTCAGACAGATCACAGCGGATCATATACATGATATCGCAGAAGGTCAGAGAGACTTCCGTTTTTAACAGATGATCGAAATAAGAGCTCCATACAGATAAAAGAGATTGCAGATAAATGCTGAATCAGACAGCGTATAACAACAGGGAGGGCAGCACATGGCAGGGTTAAATGAGACACCATCCGGAAATCGACTTCATATCGGAGTATTTGGAAAGACAAACAGTGGAAAATCATCCTTTATCAACCGGTTTTCCGGGCAGAATATATCAATTGTAGCAGATGTTGCAGGAACGACGACCGATCCTGTATATAAAGCGATGGAGGTCTATCCGCTCGGCCCTTGTACACTGATCGATACAGCAGGTTTTAATGATGAAACAGAACTGGGGGAGGAACGCTTAGAGAAGACAAAGCTTGCAGCGGAAAAAACAGATATAGCGATCATATTACTTACAGATACCGATATGGACGAGGAACTTCACTGGTATGAATATTTCAGAGAAAAGAAGACTTCTGTCATATGGGTAATCGGTAAGGCAGATATCCGGAATGATACAGAGAAGATAAATGAAAAGCTGTATCAACAGACGGGACAGCATGCAGTTATAGTCAGTGCCGCGACAGGAGCCGGTATGGATCAGGTAAGAAAAGAGCTTGTGCGGAACCTGCCGGAGCAATATGGTGCTTCTTCGATCCTCGGAGAGCTGGTAACAAAGAGAGATCTGGTTATGCTGGTTATGCCGCAGGATATTCAGGCACCGAAGGGCAGACTGATCCTGCCACAGGTGCAGACACTGAGAGAATTGTTAGATAAAAAATGTCTTGTTATGAGTGTGACAACAGATCAGTATGTTGAAGCTTTATCCCATCTGACGGAAGCACCGAAGCTTATCATAACGGATTCTCAGGTATTTGCCTATGTCTATGAGCATAAGCCGGAAAACTCCATGCTGACATCCTTTTCTGTGTTATTTGCCGCATATAAGGGAGATATCGAATATTATATAGAGGGGGCAAAAGCGATAGGAAAGCTGAATGGGGAATCCCATGTGCTGATTGCAGAGTGCTGTACACATGCACCGTTAAAAGAAGATATCGGACGGGAAAAGATTCCTAAGATGCTGCGGAAACGGTATGGAGAAACCATGAAGATCGATATAGTCAGCGGAACGGACTTCCCGGATGATCTGACAGGATATGATCTTATCATACAGTGCGGAGGCTGTATGTTTAACCGCAAATATATTATGTCCAGAATCGACCATGCGAAGGAACAGCAGAAACCGATGACCAATTACGGAGTAACTATCGCATATCTGACGGGGATACTTGATAAGGTTGTCGTACCTCGCGGCTAAAAGAGAAATAAAATAGCAAATAAAACAGATTAGTTATAAAAAATAAGATGATAAAATACAGGAGAATAACCATGAAGCATTTAGTAAGGATTGCGTCTGTATCACCAAGAGTTCACCTTGGCAATGTTACAAAGAATTGCGAGGAGATCGAAACAGTCTATAGAACATATGCAGAACAGGTCGATGTTATTGTTACACCGGAGTTGTCGCTGACCGGATATACCTGCGGTGATCTGTTTGTGAATCGTCGTCTGATCGACAGAGCAGAAGAAGGACTGTTACAACTGGCGGAAATGACTGCAGAATACGGTAAAAAGGGTGCAGCACTTGTTGTCGGTGTGCCATATGAAGTAGACGGAGAATTATTTAACTGTGGAGCTTTTTTATGGAACGGGACAGTACTTGCGCTTACACCGAAGGTATATCTGCCGAATTACGGCGAGTTTTACGAGAAGCGTTGGTTCAGTGGAAGACGTGTAGAGAACCGGACAGTTGAGATGGCTGACGGTTCGGAAACCTTATTTGGCAATTCCATTCTGCTCGAGATGACGGATCCGAATCAGCAGGAGGAACATGTTACATTTGGTATGGAGATCTGCGAGGATCTCTGGACACCGATCGCGCCGGGAAGACTGTTGGCACTTCAGGGAGCAGAGATCCTGCTCAATCTGTCGGCATCCAATGAAGTGATCGGAAAGGAACAGTACAGAAGAACACTGACAGGAAGTATGTCATCCTCCTGTATCTGTGGATATGTCTATACATCGGCCGGAGCCTATGAATCAACCTCGGATCTGGTATTTTCCGGCCACAATCTGATGTATGAAAACGGAAAATTATTAGGCGAGATCAAGCCGTTTGAAGATGGTATACTGATCCGTGATTTTAATATGACAAAGATCAGCCATGATCGTCTGGCAAACAAATCCTTTGCGGAGTGCAAACGGAATTTTGATGCCGGAGAATACATGACGGTAACCTGCGAAAAAGTATTTGCAGAGAAAAAAGAAGTATGCGCAAGGGTGTCTATGACCCCATTTGTTCCGTCAAAGAACAGACTTGAACGATGTCGGTCGATTTTTGCGATGCAGGTTGCCGGTCTGCAGAGAAGGATAGAAGCCACGCATGCGTCCTGTATCGTTGTGGGTGTGTCGGGTGGACTGGATTCTACGTTGGCACTTCTGGTATCGGCACAGGCAGTAAAGAACCTCGGACTGCCGCCGGAGACAGTAACCGGTATCACGATGCCGGGATTTGGAACAACGAAACGGACAAAGAGCAATTCAACTACGCTTATGGAGCTGCTTGGATGTGACATCCGGGAGATCAGTATCGTAGATTCTGTCCGTCAGCATTTTGCAGATATCGGACAGGATGAAGCAGTACATGATATTACATATGAGAACTGTCAGGCGAGAGAGCGGACACAGATCCTGATGGATGTAGCGAATAAAGAGGGCGGATTTGTGATCGGAACCGGTGATTTGTCAGAACTTGCACTTGGCTGGTGTACCTATAACGGAGACCACATGAGCATGTATGCGGTGAATACCAGCATCCCGAAGACTCTGGTCCGGACTCTGGTAGATGAAGTTGGACATGATATGGATCGAAATGGATTCCCGGGAATCAAGGATGTGATTGAAGATATCATTGATACGCCTGTAAGCCCTGAACTGCTTCCGCCGAATGCTGACGGAACGATCGCACAGAAGACAGAGGATACTGTCGGATCCTATATCCTGCATGATTTTTTCTTGTATTACACATTGCGTTATGGCATGGAGCCGGAAGAGGTCTATGACCTTTGTAAAGAAGCGGTAAGACAGAGTGTAGAAGCTTCGCAAGATGGGGAAACAGAAGCATATACATTTACAGATGAAGAGATAAAGAAATGGCAGAAGGTATTCTATACCAGATTCTTCCGTCAGCAGTTCAAGCGTAACTGTATGCCGGATGGCGTAAAGGTCGGTACGGTATCGGTAAGCCCAAGAGGGGATCTGAGACTGCCGTCCGAGATAGAATTTGAGGATTTCCTTACTTTTGAATAGAACCGGAATAGAGGCAAATATGAACCGTTACAAACGATAATTAAGATAATTAAAGATTGTTTCAGAGTTGAACTGTGATATAGTAGATGAAAATTGCAATCTGAAACTGATCGTACATTCATAACAGGGATATGAATGTCGGTTCATAAAAAGGAGAGAGATATGAAATTAGAATTACAGGGCATCAAAAAGAGCTTTGATGGCACAGAGATCTTGCATGGGATCAACTTCTCGGTAGAGGGTGGAAGCGCACTCGGACTGCTGGGAAGAAATGGTGCGGGCAAGACCACAACGATCCGGATCATCATGGATGTCTTCCATGCGGATGAGGGGCGGGTCTTATTAGATGGAGACCCCTTTGTCTATCAACCGGAGCAGGTCGGATACCTGCCGGAGGAACGTGGCTTATATCCGAAACGTCTGATCAGTGAGCAGTTAGTATATCTGGCAAAGCTTCGTGGACTGAACAAGAAGCAGGCGGAAGAGAATATGAGGAAATGGCTGACCCGTCTGGATGTGATCCAATACGAGAACCGGAAACTGGATACATTATCGAAGGGGAATCAGCAGAAGGTACAGCTTGCGGCAACATTGGTAGCTGATCCTGACATCGTGATCTTAGATGAGCCGTTTTCCGGTCTGGATCCCGTGAATTCACAGATCTTAAAGGATGTTATAAATGAACTGATCAGAGCCGGAAAGATCGTTATTTTCTCCAGTCACCAGATGAGCTATGTGGAAGAATTCTGTGAAGATATCGTAGTGATCAATCATGGTGAAGTGGCACTGGCAGGGAACCTTGACAAGATTAAGGAAGAATACGGAGAAGGTCACAAAGCAGTTGCGGCTGTCGGAATGGAATCGGAAGAACTGGAACAAGTTCTTCGTGATAAGTTTGCAGATCAGGTACAGGTGATCAGTCATAACAAGCATCATGTTGTGATACAGATCCTGTCGGAACAGGATGAATGGCAGGTGCTCTCCCGTTTTAAAGAGTTGGGAATCAGGCTTAGAAGTTATGGTGTCTATGAGCCTTCCCTGAATGATATATTTGTATCGGCAGTCGGAGATGAGGAGACACCGGAAGAAATAAAAGAAAAAAATAATATCGGAACTTCTTTTTCTGAATTTGAACCAAAGCAGAAAAAGGGTCTGTTTGGAAAGAGAGGTTAAGATATATGAAAAAGATTGGTACAATATTAAAGTTTGAACTGGGTAATTATTTTGGCAGTAAATCCTATCTGATTTCAACGATCTTACTGGCACTTCTTTGTGTAGGCATCATGTTCGCACCGAGAATTAAGGAATCATTTACAAGTGGAAGCCCTTCATCTGATAAAGAGACAGATGCAGAGGACGAATCGGATCAGGAGAATGAATCCGTATATGCATACTATGATGCATCCGGTATTATGGATGAAGGCTTGCTGGCGCAGGTATATCCGGATGTTAAGCTGCAGAAATGTAAGGATGCAGCAGAAGTAGAGTCGCTAGTTAAAAGTGAAGATGCGGAACTTGGTTATGTAGTTTATAGTACGTCAGAATATACATATTATGTTTATAACAAAGGCGTGTTTGATGATTACACCGGTGCCTTTGACAGTTATCTGTCCATGCTTGCCAAGAAACAGTACAGTGAAGCACATGATCTGGATTTTGATGAACTTATGAGTCTTGATTATGCAGATATCCAGGCAAAAGAAGTTATCCTCGGTAAGGACAGCACAAGCAATTATTGGTATTGTTATATTCTGGTTATCGTGATCTTCATGCTGATCGTTATGTATGGAATGTCGATTGCAACCGGTGTGGCAAATGAAAAGAGCAACCGCTCGATCGAGATTCTGGTAACGACAACGAACTCCAGAGATATCTTATTCGGAAAGGTATTTGCCGGAACAGTTGCTACGTTCTTTCAGGTAGGGCTTATCATGGCAGCCCTGCTGATCTCATATAACTTTAATAAGGAATACTGGGGCGGATTTATGGGGGCCGTATTAAATATCCCATCTGATGTTCTGATCGCATTTGCGGTATTCGGTCTTGGTGGATTCCTGTTCTATGCATTTATGTATGGGGCACTGGGAGCACTGGTATCTAAGATCGAGGATCTGAACAAATCAGCCGGTACGGCGCAGATGATTGTAATGATCGTATATTTCGTTGTACTTATGAACCTGACAAATGTCGATGGCCTGGTTATCAAGATTTGCTCTTATCTTCCAATCAGTTCTTACAGTGCAATGTTTGCAAGAGTTGCGATGGGAGATGTAGCAACATGGGAAGTTGTTATATCAGCAATAATTTTATATATATCGGTGATCGGTATGGGTGTTCTGGGAGGTAAGATCTTCCGTAATTCAACACTCCGATATGGTAATCCGATTAAGCTTTCCGGAGCTGTAAAGGAATTAAGACATAAAAAATAAACTCGGTAAAATGACGAAAAATAAATGGATGATAGGGGCTTTTAATATAAAAATGCAGAAATTATATTCGACATCTTTACATTAGAAGCCCACTGTGGCATAATCACTGTTGAGAAAAACGAACGCAGTTGGTACGTTTGTGGGGTGACAGGATATTATAAAAGGTTTGATAACCTAGATTCTATTGATACAGCAGGATGTTAACTGTATTATCTGTTGCCACTGTTTTATAAAAACAGTATCCCGTGTTATTTATTTTAAATAGAAAGGTCAGAGTCCCATAATGAAAGTGATAGATTTTCATTCTCATATTCTTCCCGGTATAGATGATGGAAGTAAGAATGTAGAGACATCGATAGAGATGCTTCGCCGAAGTAAGGCAGCGGGTGTTGACATCATGATCGCAACGCCACATTTTTATGCAGATTGTGACCGTATCGAACGATTTACAGAGAAAAGGCTCGGAGCATATCAGAAGATAGAAGATCAATTGGGTAAAGACACTCCACAGATCTTACTGGGTGCGGAGGTCGCCTTTTTTGAGGGAATGGATCAGGCCGAGAAGATAGATCGGTTGACAATTAACGGTTCGAGGATTATGTTATTAGAGATGCCTTTCCGAATGTGGAGACAGAAGGATATAGATCAGGTAAGAAATCTGATCGAGGAGAGAAAGTTTTCGCTGATCATTGCGCATCTGGAACGTTTTATGAAAACGGCAGGAAATAAAGAATACATAGAAGAACTGATGTCACTTCCGGTAACGATACAGATCAATGCAGAGAGCTTATCGGACTGGAAACAGTCACATACGTTGATAAAGATGTTCAAAAGAGGACAGGCACATATTTTAGGAAGTGATTGCCACGGAATCCATCATCGTCCGCCGAATCTGATGGAGGGACGACAGATCTTGGAAAAAAAAGCAGGCGAAGCCTGTATCAGACGCTTGGATGAATATGGAATGGATTTGCTACAGCAGATCAAGAATGATAAAATGCAGGAATAACAGCCGAAGGATAAGATTTCAGGTGACAGAGTAATACGGAGGATATCGATTATGTCGAAAAAAGTTGCAATTATAATAAGTGTAGTTTTATTTATGATACTTATTGCATTGATTATATGTGAAAAAGCATTTCCGACAGGTGGATCTGATCTGATAAGCAGTCTGTTTTAAGGGTGGTTTGAGATGTCACGAGTGATTCACAGCAGACAGGAAAAAAGAAAATTATATAAAAAACTGATGATTACCATAGTGGCTGTTGCAGCATTCTGTATCGTATTGGCGATGGTATTTCGTGTAATTGACAGACAGAAGCTTCGGGCACAGCAGGCATATGAAACGGAGCTTGGAGTGGTCACGCTAAATGGTAAGAAATATGTTCCGAAGAAGAATATAGAGACATACCTGTTTATGGGTATAGATTCATATGATAAAGTAGAAAAGGTGACGGATTATGACGGAGGACATCAGAATGATGTACTGATCCTTATGGTTCGTGATATCAGTGCGGGAACATTTAAGACAATGGCGATTAATCGTAATACGATCACAAATGTAAAATCGCTTGATCTGGATAATTCTTATCTCGGAGAAACGGAGATGCAGATTGCATTGGCGCATTCCAGTGGCGACGGACTGGAAGCCAGTTGTGAGAATACGGTAGATGCCGTATCCGAATATCTGCACGGACAGGAGATTGATGGATATGCAGCGGTCAATATGGGTGCTATCGGTACGATCAATCATATGGCCGGTGGAGTAACGGTTACGATCGAAGATGATTTTTCCGAGATCGATCCGGATCTTAAGCAGGGTGAAACAATCTGTCTGACTGATAAACAGGCGGAAGAATTTATTCATGACAGATGGGGCGTTGCTGATGAGACAAATGAGAACCGTATGCATAGACAATCTGTATATATGACTGAATTAAAAAGGCTCATCAAAGAAAAGTGTCAGCAGAGCAGTACCTATCCGCTAGACCTGTATGAGTCCGTTCAGGACTATATGGTTACCAGCATCAATAAAAGTAAATTTAGCAAGCTTGCGCTTCTGGTTGCAAAGGAAAAGGATGAGGGAGAAGTTTCCGTTGATGGTACAGTTGGAACGGATGAACTTGGATATGCCACATTTGAGCCGAACGAACAAAGCCTGGAAGAGGCAATAGCAGAATTGTTTTACGAAGAATACGAAGAATAAAAAGTAGTTTTACTTTTTACGGAGGAGAATATGAGTACAGAGAACAAGAGAGTATCGGAATCGGATACAGCAAAAGAAGAAAAAAACAACTATATCAGAGTTGTTCAGGCGGAAGAAGACGATAAAGAGATCGATCTGGTCGATCTTGGATATGCATTGATGGATAAGCTCCATTTTATCGTTCTCTCATTTCTGCTCGGAGCAGTTTTGTTAAATGCATGTGCTTATTTTCTGATCAAACCGACATATCAGTCTACAGCAAAGTTGTATGTTGTATCAGCGTCAGAGGATTCTGTTGTTAATCTGTCTGATTTGAATATTGGTACATCTCTTACAAAAGACTACGAAGACCTGATGCTCAGTTATCCGCTGTTGGATCAGGTAATTGCAAAGCTTAAGCTGGATTATGATTATGAACAGCTTGCAGGGATGATTACATTAGAGAACCCAACGGATACCCGTGTATTGAAGATTACAGTTACCAGTACAGATCCTGAAGAAGCAATGAACATTGCAAATACACTTGCGGAAATTTCGGTTAAGTATCTGCCTGAGACTATGAGTACCAATGCACCTAATATTGCACAGGTTGCACGAATACCGGATGAGAAAGCAGGACCGAGTTACCTGAAATTCACATTGATCGGAGCTTTGCTCGGAGCATTCCTATATTGTCTGGTTATCATTATCAGATATCTGTTAGATGATACGATCCATACTGCTTCAGATATGGAGAAGTATTTTGGAATCGTTCCGCTGACCTCCATTCCTGAGAGTGACCAGTTCAATCAGGGAGATTCAGCAACAGATAAAGATAAGGCAAAACCCGGTCTGAAAGGAAGAAGCAAATGAAAAAACTCAGTATAGATTTTAATGAAATGCCATATGCAATAGAAGAAGCAATGAACCGACTTAGAATTAATATCAAATTCTGTGGGAAGAATACTAAGAAGCTTCTGATCACAAGCAGTCTTCCGAATGAGGGAAAGAGCACAATCTCCATCAATCTCTGGAAGATGATGGCAGAGGCAGGATTCCCGACCGTATTCCTGGATGTGGATCTCAGAAAGTCTGTGATCAAAGGAAGACACAATATGAAGTCTGAGTCGGAGATCAAGGATCTCGGTTATTACCTGTCGGGACAGGCCGAGTATGAAGATGTTGTATATGAGACAAATATTCCGAATGCATATATTGTTCCGTGCTGCAACCTGTTAGAGAACCCATCTGCATTATTAGAGGATGCCCGGTTTGCGGAGCTTTTAGATAAGCTGGCAGAACAATACAGATATGTTATTATAGATTCACCGCCTCTTGGAAGTGTGGCAGATGCAGCACAGGTTGCATCCCTTTGTGATGGAGCCGTTTTGGTTGTCAGAAGCGGCGAGACATCAAGAAATGTGATTCGCCAGTCCATGCAGCAGTTAGAGCAGGTGAATTGCAGATTATTGGGTGTTATACTAAACCGTGTTGAGGCATCGGGAAGAGCATATAAGAGTTATTACGGAAAGTATGGCAAGGACTATGGCTATGGCTACGGTTATGGCGAAAAAAAATATTCCGGTAAAAAGGAAAAATAAAATGAAAAGCTTGGGTGAATCAACTGGTACGTGGCATACAGTTGTTTTATCATATATGTGTTTGATTCCGACAAAGGATAGTATTTATCAACAATGGGAGAAAACACCTTTATCCAAAATGTGGTAGGAAGGAGAGATAAAACATGAAGAATTTAAAGAAACTGATCGCTATTATCATGGTGATCGCTCTGATGATTCCTTGTACAGCAATGGCTGCAACAGAGTCTCCTAGTAAGGCTTCTTTAAAGGGCAATACAACAATTGTTCTTTCAAAGAAATCCTTTACATTTAATAATAAGTCACAGAAGCCTAGTGTTAAAACAGTGACTTATAAGAACGCAGATGGCAAGACTGTAACATTAAAGGAAGGTACTGATTATACAGTTTCTTTCTCTAAGAAGAGTACAAAGAACGCAGGTACTTATAAAGTAACTATTAAAGGTACAGGTAAGTACAGCGGATCTGTAACATCTTCTTATACAATCAAGAAAGCAAAGCAGAAGAATGTAAAGGTTACAAACAAGTATAAGGCAACAAAGGCTAAGACTTTCAAGAAGAAAGGCAAATCTTACACATTCAAAGCAACAGGTGTAAAGGGAAAGGCTAAAGTTACTTATACAGCAAGCAGCAAGAAGATCAAGGTTAAGAATGGCAAGATTACATTATCAAAGGGTATCAAGAAAGGTACTTATAAGGTAACAGTTAAGGTTGCTAAGACTAAGAACTACTCAGCTTATACAAAGACAGTAACAATCAAGGTTAAATAATTTATTTAATCAAAAAAATGCTATAGCATGGGACATCCGGGCCACGAGGGTGTCCTTTTTTGTTGTTTTGATTTACATTCGGACTGAAATGTTGTATATATAGAGAGACTTATAGATAAAAATTATCAATAAGACGACAGGAGATATACATGAGTAAATACAAATTAATTGCATTCGATATGGATGGAACATTGCTGAATTCACGGAAACAGATATCAGAACATACTTTGGAAGCAATCAATCGTGCATTTGATGCAGGAAAGGAAGTGATCCTTTCAACCGGAAGATGTGTGGCAGAGCTTCGGGAATATTTTAAGCGGATACCGGGACTGCGTTATGTTGTCTGCTCCAGCGGCGCGATTCTGTATGATGTGAAAGAGGAGAAGATCCTGTATTCGAATTCAATCTCTATTGAACTGGCAGAAAAGATTCTGGCAGAAAGTAAAAAAGAAGATCTTATGGTGCATCTGCTTGCAATCGAATCCATAGTGCAGAAAAAGGACATACCCCAGATGGAACGCTTTGGGATGGGCGTCTATCGGCCAATGTATGAGAAGGTTACAACACAGGTCGATGATATCTATGAATATTATAAGGAACATCCATTTGAGGTCCCGAAGCTGAATCTGTATCATGCGACAACAGAAGGCAGGGAGAGAACCAGAAAGAGACTTGCCGGACTGAATCTTGTTCTTGCGGATGCAGAGAAGACCGCTTTGGAATGTTCGGCGACAGGAGTTACCAAAGGAACCGGGCTGCTCCGGCTGTGTGAGCACCTGGATGTTGAACCTGAAGAGACGATCGCGGTCGGTGATGCAGACAACGATCTGAATATATTGGAAACTGCAGGATTAGCGATTGCGGTCGGAAATGCAAATGAACATGTAAAAGCAGTTGCTGCGGTTGTTGTCAATGACTGTGACCATGATGGATGTGCAGAAGCAATTGATAAATATTTATTATAAAGAGTTAAGAGGCGATACAAATGACGATCAAAGATTTGAAAGAGGGACAGTCCGCAACCATCTGTACAGTTGGCGGTGATGGAGCACTGAGACAGCATTTCCTTGACATGGGCGTGATACCCGGTATTGAGGTTAAACTGATCAAATATGCACCAATGGGCGATCCTCTTGAAATTCGTATTCATGATTATGAACTGACGCTCCGACTGGCGGATGCTGAGCAGATCGAGGTATCAGATAAAAAATCAGATGAAGACGAACATAGGAAAGATAACAAAAAGGATAAAGCTTTAGTAGAGCATCCGGGACTTGGCGAAGGCGGAAAATATCATGTGAAAGCAGATGAACATCCGCTGCCGAAGGATGAGATCCTGACCTTTGCCCTGGTTGGTAACCAGAACTGTGGCAAGACGACATTATTTAACCAGTTGACAGGCTCGAATCAGCATGTAGGTAATTTCCCCGGAGTAACGGTTGATCGGAAAGAGGGAATGATCAAAGGATATCCGGACACAAGAGTAACTGACCTTCCGGGTGTATATTCTCTCTCGCCGTACAGCAGCGAAGAAATTGTAACCAGACAGTTTGTATTCGATGAAAAACCAAAGGGCATAATCAATATCGTGGATGCGACCAATATTGAGAGAAATCTCTATCTGACGATGCAACTGATGGAGCTTGATATACCGATGGTGCTGGCACTGAATATGATGGATGAAGTTCGTGAGAACGGAGGATCAATCCGTATTAACCAGTTGGAATGTATGCTTGGAATTCCGGTTATTCCAATCTCTGCGATCAAGAATCAGGGGGTAGATGAATTGATCGAACATGCAGTTCATGTCGCCAGATATCAGGAGAGACCGGGCAGACAGGATTTTTGTGATCCGGAAGATCATGGTGGTTCGGTGCACCGGTGCCTGCATGGAATCATGCATCTGATCGAAGACCATGCAGAGAATGCGGGAATCCCGGTTCGTTTTGCTGCGGCGAAGGTGGCAGAAGGGGATGCAGAGATGGAAAAATCTCTACATCTTGAACAGAATGAGACAGAGATGATAGAACACATTGTAAGCCAGATGGAAGAAGAACGTGGAATTGATCGTGCAGCAGCAATTGCAGACATGCGGTTTGATTTTATACAGCGGATTTGCAGACAGACGGTTGTCAAACCGGCAGAGAGTAAGGAACGTATCAGAAGCCGGAGGATCGATGCGGTTCTTACGGGAAAGTATACCGCCATACCGACCTTTATATTGATCATGGGAGCGGTCTTCTTTCTGACCTTTAATGTGATCGGAGCGGTACTTCAGAATCTGCTGGGGAAAGGGATTGATTATCTGACAGCGCAGATGGATCAGCTTCTGACTGCATGGTCGGTGAACACGGTGCTTCATTCACTTGTGATCGATGGTATCTTTAAGGGGGTTGGAAGTGTGCTGAGTTTTCTTCCAATCATAGTGGTGCTGTTTTTATTTCTTTCGTTATTGGAAGACAGTGGATATATGGCTCGTGTTGCTTTCGTCATGGACAAACCACTCAGAAAGATTGGGTTATCCGGAAGAAGTATTGTGCCGATGCTGGTTGGCTTCGGCTGTACGGTTCCCGGCATTATGGCGAGCCGTACCCTTCCGTCGGAGCGTGATCGTAAGATGACGATCCTGTTGACCCCGTTTATGAGCTGTTCTGCAAAGCTTCCGATCTATGCATTCTTTGCGGCAGCGTTTTTCCCAAAGTATAAAGCACTTGTTATGGTCGGGTTGTATGTTGTGGGAATACTGATAGGAATCCTTGTGGCGCTTATTATCAGAAAGACATTATTCAAGGGTGAGGCAGTTCCGTTTGTTATGGAGCTTCCAAACTACAGAATGCCGGCATTGAAAAATGTATTGCAGTTATTATGGGAAAAGGCAAAGGATTTCTTACAGCGGGCATTTACGGTTATCTTTGTGGCAACGATCGTGATCTGGTTCTTACAGAGCTTTGATCTGCACTTTAACCTGACGGCAGATTCACAGAACAGTATCCTTGCAGTTGTCGCAGGATTGATCGCACCGGTATTTGCACCGCTTGGTTTCGGAGACTGGCGGATATCGACGGCACTGATATCCGGATTTATGGCCAAGGAGAGTGTAGTATCAACATTGTCTGTGCTGACCGGAAGCATGGATGTTATCCATAAGATCCTGACACCGGCATCCGCTCTGTCATTGTTGATATTCTGTCTGCTGTATACTCCATGTGTAGCAGCCGTTTCTTCCGTAAAACGGGAACTTGGAAGCAAATGGGCACTGGTAGTTGTGGTCGGACAGTGTGTTGTTGCATGGATCATGGCGGCACTTGTCTATGCAATCTGTCTGTGTTTCTAAAACAAATATAAATTATAAAATACAGGCGTGATGATTATAAAAAAATTGTAAAAAAGTCATATCCGGTAAAGATTTTCTTTACTTTTTGATTAGGGATGGCTATAATACAAATTGGCTGTGGAAGTTGGTAGTACAAACTAACCTCCATAGAATAATACTTAGAAAGAAAAGAGGATTTGTGTACAATGAAAAATATTGATTTAAGCAAGTATGGCATTACCGGAACTACAGAGATCGTTTACAACCCTTCATATGAAACACTTTTCGAGGAAGAGACTAAATCTACTCTTGAAGGATATGAAAAAGGACAGGAAACAGAGCTTGGCGCTGTTAATGTAATGACAGGTATTTATACAGGACGTTCACCTAAAGATAAGTATATTGTTGTTGATGAGAATTCAAAGGGCACTGTATGGTGGACAACAGATGGTTACAAGAACGATAATCATCCAATGACAGAAGAGACATGGGCATCCGTTAAGGATATTGCAAAGAAGGAACTTTCAAATAAGAAATTATTTGTAGTTGATGCTTTCTGTGGAGCAAACGCTGATACTCGTATGGCTATCCGTTTTATCGTAGAAGTAGCTTGGCAGGCACATTTCGTAACAAATATGTTCATCAAGCCAACTGCTGAAGAACTTGAGAACTTCGAGCCGGATTTCGTTGTTTACAACGCATCAAAGGCTAAAGTAGAAAACTATAAAGAACTTGGTCTTAACTCAGAGACATGTGTAGCATTCAACATCACAAGCCATGAGCAGGTTATCATCAATACATGGTACGGCGGAGAGATGAAGAAGGGTATGTTCTCAATGATGAACTACTACCTTCCACTTAAGGGAATGGCAGCTATGCACTGTTCAGCAAACACAGATATGAACGGTGAGAACACAGCTATCTTCTTCGGTCTTTCAGGAACAGGTAAGACAACACTTTCAACAGATCCTAAGCGTCTCCTGATCGGTGATGATGAGCACGGCTGGGATGACAACGGCGTATTCAACTTCGAAGGTGGCTGCTACGCAAAGGTTATCGACCTTGATAAGGATTCAGAGCCAGATATCTATAATGCGATCAGAAGAGATGCTCTTCTTGAGAACGTAACAGTAGATGCAAATGGTAAGATCGACTTCACAGATAAGAGCGTTACAGAGAATACTCGTGTATCTTATCCAATCGATCATATTAAGAACATCGTTCGTCCTATTTCATCAGCTCCTGCAGCAAAGAATGTTATCTTCCTTTCAGCAGATGCATTCGGAGTACTTCCTCCGGTATCTATTCTGACACCAGAGCAGACACAGTACTACTTCCTGTCAGGCTTCACAGCTAAGCTTGCCGGTACAGAGCGTGGAATCACAGAGCCGACACCTACATTCTCAGCATGTTTCGGACAGGCATTCCTTGAGTTACATCCTACAAAGTATGCTGAAGAGCTTGTTAAGAAGATGGAGAAGAGCGGAGCTAAGGCTTATCTTGTAAATACAGGATGGAACGGAACAGGCAAGCGTATCTCAATCAAGGATACAAGAGGTATCATCGATGCTATCCTTAGCGGTGCTATCCTTTCAGCTCCTACAAAGAAGATCCCTTACTTCAACTTTGAAGTACCTACAGAGCTTCCGGGTGTTGATCCGGCAATCCTTGATCCTCGTGACACATATGCAGATGCTTCTGCATGGGAGACAAAGGCATTAGATCTTGCTGACAGATTCATCAAGAACTTTGCTAAGTACGAGAGCAACGAAGCCGGTAAGGCATTAGTTGCAGCAGGTCCTCAGAAATAATATCTGAATGATCAGAATACAATATATGTTCGTGAGATACACCTGAGACACTATAACGTCAGGATATACTTCGGACAAAGAAGAACCGGGTGTGGGTTTCACATCCGGTTTTTCTTTGTAGCAGGGCATATCGTTCTTGCTAACTATATTGTGTCTGATATTATTTGAAGAAGAACGGAGAGTTGATTGAGATGAAAGTTGGGCAGAACAGACAGGCGGAACGGCAGATGTCGGAAGCGTTTATTACCAGTGTGTTTCTGGCGTTATCCGGTGGATTTCAGGATGCCTATACATATTTTACAAGAGATGAAGTGTTTTCGAATGCGCAGACAGGAAATGTAGTGCTGATGAGTCAGCATTTTATGATGGGTGAATGGCAGGCAGGACTTCGTTATCTGTATCCATTGTTTGCATTTGCATTTGGTGTGTTTTTTGCAGAACAGGTACAGGGACGGTTCAAATACGCAAAGAAGCTTCATTGGAGACAATCCATTTTATTGATGGAGATTTTAATTTTGTTTTTTGTTGGATTTTTAACAGAAGGATGGAACATGCTGGCAACGGTATTAGTATCTTTTTCCTGTGCAATGCAGGTTCAGACATTCCGAAAAGTCAACGGACATTCTTATGCGAGTACGATGTGTATCGGAAATCTCAGAAGTGGTACAGCGGCCTTATCTGTATATTTAAGAGAAAAGAAGCCGGAGCAGTTAGAAATGTCACTATATTATTTCGGTGTGATCCTGTTCTTTGCGGTCGGAGCCGGAATCGGAGGTGTTTTGTCGGTACATCTGGGCTTCCATGCTATCTGGATATCCAGCGGATTGCTTCTTATCAGTTTCCTTCTGATGTTTAAGGATCGTCTTGAAAAAGATGTGCATGAGCTGGAGGGTGATCTGGAAGAAGATATTCAGAAACTTGGAACACAGCTCCGCGAAGAAATTAAGAAATAGATAAGAATAAAATAAAGAATATTCATTTTGTTATATTTATGAGATAATGAACGCAGAATTATTCGTTCTCAAGTGTGTTGATTATGTGGCATGCAGTAAGTATAGGATATGCAGAAAGAAATCTACAGAAAGTGAGGTGGCAACTATGCTTCAACAACAGAAGAAACAAATATGTGTGATATATTGTATCATATTGATATTAGCTGCCACCGTTTTTGGCATAGGTGATATAGAAAGTTCCAGAATGGAGCGGGGGCTTGAACAGAATAAATCTGTGCTTCGTGAAGTCCGGACGACATCAATTAATGAAATAGGAATACTTCCGACAGGAAGCGTTCTTCGTACAGTGTTTGAAATGCAGAGCCTGAAATCATTTCAATCAGAGAAAACAGTTGATCTGTGGATCCTGGTTTTACCATTTCTGTTTACCTTATCCGGGTTCATTTGTGATACCAGAAAATGGTGGGTGAAGATCGGCACACTGGTGCATGCATCTCAATGGTATCGAAGGCTTGAGTATATACATAAAAAGGACGGAAAGAAACTCCTGACTTCTTACATTTGAAAACCGAATATGTAAGAAGAAAAGGAGAATAATAAAATGGGTATGGATATATTTGCTATTGTTTTTGGCGTTGTTGCAATCGGTCTCGGAGGATTCTTTTTCATTAATGAGACATTTATTAAAAAAGAATCGGATAGCGATAAGATATCTGCAGATGCAGAGAAGAACAACAGAGAATCATAAGCAGTATACTATTATATGGGATATTATAAGAAACAATAGCTGAGACAAAAAGCTGTCGGAATTGGTCATTTATTAACCGGTTTTGCCTGATATAATGCAGGTGAAAAGGGAGATATATGATGGATTCCGGCAGCTTTTTTCACGTATGCAGTTATTTGCCGTAATTAACGCATTCCTGATATAAAATACTGGATTTTCTGTTTACAATATGTTAAATATTTGTCACATATACTTAAAAATCAACAAAAATCAGGATGGGAGATAAAGTACAGATTCGTCTGTTCAGAATGAACGATATATAAAGAAGAAAGTAAGGGATAAAATGGCAGGAACGATAGATATAAAGCCGGCGACCAAGCTGCGGTTGGCACTGGATGAATCGGCTTTTTTGGTATTGATTCCACTGGTAGACGGAAAGGCATACATACCGGACGAGAATCAGAAAATATTATTTCAGTATGGAGCAGGAGAAGAGACACAGATTCTGGCAGGATATGTGGATGATTTGTTTCCGGGGTGACCGCACTTCCTGAAGTGCTTCAGTGGTGTGCGGCAACCGTTCATTCCTTTATACAGTGTCGTAAAATACAAATGGCTGTTTGTATGATATATGATATTGGCAGTCGCCTAAAAATCTACTTTATCCGGGTGCAGACCGGAGCCGCCAAAGTTATCCAACCGGTTGATTCGTTCCATATCGGCATCCGATAAGGTGAAATCAAACACGTTGGCATTTCCAGCGATTCGATATGGTGTTACGGATTTTGCCGGATTTATACAAATCTGTCATGGCGTTCCACGTATCGCAATTCCACTTTTTTTCAGAGATTAAAAAAATTGTAAAAATTATGCGAATGTACGAAAAGAAATACAATAAAAATGATAAGGATTGTTGAATTATAAAAAAAGATTCTGTATAATACCATTAGAGTGTATTATATATTCACATAATATAAAATTGAAAGGAGAAAAATTATTATGTTACAGAACCAGGAATGGGATTCATTCACAGGTAGACTCTGGAAAGAAGAATGTAATGTCAGAGACTTCATCCAGAACAACTACACAATGTACGACGGAGACGAGAGCTTCCTTGCCGGACCAACAGATGCTACTAACAAGCTCTGGGACAAGCTTCAGGCTCTTCAGAAAGCAGAAAGAGATAACGGCGGTGTATTAAAGGAGGATGCTGATGTTGTATCAAGCATCACAGCATACGGCCCTGGATATATTGATCCTGAGACAAAGGACCTTGAGCAGGTTGTTGGTCTTCAGACAGATGAACCACTTAAGAGAGCATTCATGCCTTATGGTGGTATTAAGATGGCTGAGGAAGCTCTTGAGATGTATGGTTACAAGCCAAACGAGAACTTCCATAAGATCTTTACAGAGTATCACAAGACACATAACCAGGCAGTATTTGATGCCTATACACCAGAGATGAAAGCTGCACGTCATACACATATCGTAACAGGTCTTCCTGATACTTATGGACGTGGACGTATCGTAGGTGACTACAGAAGAGTTGCTCTTTACGGTATCGATCAGCTGATCGCTTGGAAAGAGGAAGACAAGGCAAACTGTGGCGATGGTAATATGTTTGATGATGTTATCCGTCAGAGAGAAGAGCTTGCAGAGCAGATCAGACGTCTGCAGGAGATGAAGGTTATGGCTCAGTCATATGGTTATGATATTTCTAAGCCTGCTTCAAACGCTAAGGAAGCTGTTCAGTGGTTATACTTCGGATACCTTTCAGCTATCAAGACTCAGAATGGTGCTGCTATGTCAGTAGGACGTGTATCAACATTCCTTGATATTTATATTGAGAGAGATATTAAGGCCGGAAAGCTTACAGAGGCTGAGGCTCAGGAGCTTATCGATCATTTCACAATGAAACTTCGTATGGTTAAGTTCGCAAGAATTAAGTCATACAACGAACTGTTCTCAGGTGACCCTGTATGGGCTACACTTGAAGTTGGTGGTATCGGTGTTGACGGACGTTCAATGGTTACAAAGAACGACTACAGATTCCTTCATACTCTTGAGAACATGGGACCGGCTCCAGAACCAAACCTTACAGTTCTTTATTCTTCAGCTCTTCAGGATACATTCAAGAAGTATGCTGCTAAGATCTCAGTAAGAACAAGCTCAATCCAGTACGAGAATGATGATGTTATGAAGCCTATCTGGGGTGATGACTATTCAATCTGCTGCTGTGTATCAGCTACACAGACAGGTAAAGAGATGCAGTTCTTCGGAGCTCGTGCAAACCTTGCTAAGTGTCTCCTTTACGCTATCAACGGTGGTAAAGATGAGAAGTTCTTAGACAAGAAGACAGGCAAGCCAATGCAGGTTGGTCCTGAGTATGCTCCAATTACTGCAGAGTATCTTGACTATGATGAAGTTCTTGCTAAGTACAAGAAGATGCTTGATTGGTTAGCAGGACTTTATGTAAATATCCTGAACCTGATTCAGTACATGCATGATAAGTATTACTATGAGTCAGCAGAGATGGCACTTATCGATACAGATGTACGTCGTACATTTGCAACAGGTATTGCCGGATTCTCACACGTAATCGACTCACTGTCAGCTATCAAGTATGCTAAGGTTAAGGTTATTCGTAACGCAGAAACAGGTCTTGCAGAAGACTTTGAGATCGAGGGAGAATTCCCTAAATATGGTAATGATGATGACAGAGCTGATAACATCGGTGTATGGCTTCTTCATGAGTTCCTTACAGACATCAAGAAGAGACACACATATCGTAATTCAGAGCCTACAACATCTATCCTGACAATTACATCAAACGTAGTATATGGTAAGTACACAGGTAACCTTCCGGATGGAAGACGTGCTTGGACACCATTCGCACCAGGTGCTAACCCAAGTTACGGTGCAGAGACATCAGGACTTCTTGCTTCACTGAACTCAGTAGCTAAGATTCCTTATGAGTGGTCATTAGATGGTATCTCAAATACTCAGACAATGAACCCATCAGCACTCGGACATGACGAGGAAGAAAGAGCTGAGAAGCTTGTAAGCGCTATGGACGGATACTTCGATCAGGGTGCTCACCACTTAAATGTAAACGTATTCGGTAAGGATAAGCTCCTTGATGCAATGGAGAATCCGGATAAGCCAGAGTACGCTAACTTCACAATCCGTGTATCAGGATATGCTGTTAAGTTTATCTCACTTACACGTGAGCAGCAGCTCGACGTTATCAACAGAACATTCCATGACTCACTGTAAATCTTACACAGTCTGAATGTTTTAACAGATAAGTAAAAGATTGGAGTCCCGGGGAGTCTATCTCCGGGACTTTTTTACAGCATAAGGCAGACGGATTTTTATCCGTATATCATGTGCTTCGCACATTCTATGCATTTCGCAAAATCAGCATTCTTGCAAGCAAATAATTTTGCGTTCATTATATCATGTGCTTCGCACATTCTATGCATTTCGCAAAATCAGCATTCTTGCGAGCAAATAATTTTGCGTTCATTATATCATGTATGAAAATTGTGTATCAGAGAGAAAATAGAAAGAGGCTATGAAGCTGTGAGTGGTGGAAACAGATGCATAGTCGTGGTTGTTTAATGTGTATTTGTGTAAAATAATAGAAAGAACTTAGAGGTGGAACATGCCGGAAAAGAAACAGATTTTAGGATATATTCATTCAACAGAAAGCTTTGGAGCAGTCGATGGTCCGGGAATTCGATTTGTTGTATTTTTACAGGGATGCAAGATGAGATGCAAATATTGTCATAACCCTGAGACATGGAATCTTGTAACAGATTACAGCAGACTGTATGCTGACGATGTCAGCGATGATGAAAGAGAAGCACTTGAGAAAAAAATTGAAGAGAATACAAAACTGCTCAAAGATAAAGGTGTTAAGATCGAGGCCAGAACTCCGGAAGATCTGTTAAAGCAGGCACTTCGTTATAAGCCATACTGGAAAGGTCAGGGTGGTATCACTGTAAGCGGTGGTGAAGCATTACTTCAGATGGATTTCCTGATCGAATTTTTCAAGCTGGCAAAGGCGCAGGGTATCCATACTACGATCGATACGGCCGGAAATCCATTTACCAGAGAAGAACCGTTCTTCTCAAAGTTCAATGAACTGATGAGCCTTACAGATCTTTTTCTACTTGATATCAAACAGATCCATGATGATAAGCATCGTGAATTAACAGGATTCTCAAATCAGAATATTCTGGAGCTTGCACAGTATCTGTCCGATCAGGGCAAGCATATGTGGATCAGACATGTACTTGTTCCGGGAATTACGACAGATGAGGATGATCTGAAGAAGACAAGAGAATTTATAGATACTCTTAAAACAGTGGATAAGGTAGAGGTACTTCCATATCATAAGCTGGGTATTCAGGAGTGGGAGAGACTTGGAATTCCTTATAAATTAGAGGGAATCGATCCTCCAACAGAGGAGCAGCAGAAGCTGGCAAAGAGCATTCTTGAAAAATAGGGAATGAACAAAAACATCACACGGACGGTATATATATTTTATGAAGCAGACCTGTCCGAATGTCGGTCCTTAGCGATCCGCTATTAAGCGGGAGCTTAGTACCGTTACATGAGGATAGAACGAAAGTGTTCTGCGCAATAAAGATATATATACCGTCCGTGTGATGTTTTATGTCACGAACTTATATAATAAGAATGCTCTTTGCAAGCATGTTTTTAGAGTAGGCGGAAGGTCGACTTTTGAGTGTCGATGATTCTGCCTTTTTTTAGTTTGCTGATTTCAGCGGACATGGCGGAGCGTTCTACACCGAGATAGTCTGCGAGTGCCTGACGATTGAAAGGAATAGTGAAGGTATCCGAATGATTCTGTTTTGCCTGGTCGGAGAGGTATGCCATTAATTTATCACGGGTTGTTTTCTCTGACATATAGCGTATTTTTTGATTTAACGCAAGGTTTTTCCGGGCAATTTCATGCAGCAGATTCCGGATCAGGGTGTTGTGAAAATCACAGGAATTCGAACAGGAGGTCAGAAGGTGGTGGCAGTCCAGAAGCAGAATATCACTGTCAGTCATGGCAAAGACGCTGACTGGTACAGTAGAAAGACCTGCGCAGGAGAAGGCTTCTGCAAACAGATCACTGGGTTGTAAATTTGTCATAACGCTTCGGTTTCCATAATAATCTTCTCGGATCACCTGCGCTGTTCCGGTAAGGATGATTCCGATAAAGCGTGCCGGATCGCCCTCTACGAATATGGGATTCCCTTTTTTTACATGAATATGGTTTCCATCCAGACATGTAAGCATGGCCGGCAGATTCTGTTCATCGATGCCGGTAAACAGGCGGCAGGCTGACAGGGTATCAATATAGGATGTAAGATCGTGTTTGTTCATAAAATTTCCATTTCCTTAAATGTTGTTTTGTTGGAAATCCAACATACATTTTGAAATAAGTATATTAGAATAAGCACATAAAATCAAGAACCTGATTGACAGTTAAATGATGAAAGTAAGCTGCGATGTATAATGTCGATCAAAGAAGCGACAGATATAACAGCAAATATCATAGAATGATCAGGTATCGGGTATTCAGGAGGAAAAACGATGATTCGCAGGATTATAGAAATTAATGAAGAAAAGTGTAACGGCTGTGGGGCATGTGCATCGGCATGCCATGAGGGCGCAATCGGGATGGTGAATGGAAAGGCAAAGCTGCTTCGTGATGATTATTGTGACGGACTGGGAGACTGTCTTCCTACCTGTCCGACCGGAGCCATTACATTTGTTGAACGTGAAGCAGCGGACTATGATGAGGCAGCGGTATTGGCGGCAAAAGCTGAGAAGGCAGTAAATGGAGCAGGCAGTCCGTCAGGAGAACCACTACCATGTGGTTGTCCGGGTACGGCTATGAAGACATTTAACAGAGACCGGTATGACAAAAAGACAAGAACTGTTGAAGCAGGGAGTAAGACTGTGCAAAATGGTGAAGTATCACCTGAGCTTGTACAGCAGTTAGCATCGATGATGGGACAGCAGGAGTCAGAGCTGCGCCAGTGGCCGGTACAGATCAAGCTTGTTCCGGTGACAGCCCCTTGGTTTGATGGAGCAAAGCTGCTTGTTGCGGCGGATTGTACAGCGTATGCATATGCAAATTTCCATCGGGATTTTATTAAGAAACATATCACTTTGGTTGGCTGTCCGAAGCTTGACATGATAGATTATTCTGCAAAGCTGACAGAGATCATCCGGAATAATAATATCCGGAGCGTTACGGTTGTGAGAATGGAGGTCCCGTGTTGTGGTGGTATTGAGATGGCTGTAAAAAATGCTCTTCAGAACAGCGGCAAATTCCTTCCGTGGAATGTGGTTACAATTTCAACAGATGGAAAGATTATATAAGTAAAATAAATGTATATTGTATTACTGTTGTTCCTGTAAGATCATATGGGATAGAGGACACAGATTTTGCAGGAAAATATGTTGGGTGATAGAAAAATAAAAGAGAAGAAGGCTTCGGGTGTCAGAAATTATAAGGTAAAGAGCGTGACCGGAAAATAATACTTGACATTTTGGTTAGAAACGTCTAACATAACATGTGTTATGATGAATGATCAGGAAAACACAATAGAGAAAATCAAACAGACAGCATTAGACGAATTCTTCATGCATGGCTATAACAAAGCAAGTCTTCGAACGATCTGCAGTCGGGCAGGAGTTACGACCGGTGCAATGTATTTTTATTTTAAGAATAAAGAAGCATTGTTTCGGGAGATATTTGAACCATTGGTCGTTCAATATGAAGAATTGCTTGTCAGATATATGGAGTTAGAGCTTGCAGAACCGGAGCTTGGCACACAGTTGGATGTCCAGATGATGCAGTTTATTCTGGAACATCGGAAGGAAGCGGTGATCATTCTGGAAAAGGCGCAGGGAAGCTGTTATGAGATGTATCGCTCCAAGGTAGAACAACTGATGGAGCAGTCCATATATACATTTTATAAGAGCCGGATGGATTACGAGCCGGATGAAAAGCTTGTAAAGATACTGGCAAAGATCCGTTTGGATGGATGTCTGGAGATTATTAAAGGAAATTATAGTATGGAAGATAGTTTGTATCTGGTTGAGAAGATCGGGATCTACTCAATGGGTGGAACAGACAAATTAATACAGAATCTAAGAGAGCCTCACAGCATGTGATATGTAGCTGTGGGGTTCTTTTTTTACAACATAACAAAAAATAACATTTGTTATGTAAATGCAGAAAAGGAGAATAAAACAATGAGTGAAGGAAAAGCAATGCAGACAGAAAATCAGAATAAGACAAAGGTCAGTGTACAGGGAGTACCGGAGACGATGCTGCAGACTTTATTTGCAAGAGCGACAGAATCCGAAAAAGAGAATCACCATATCTATGATAAGAAAGCGATCGAGATCGTATCCCGGTTGGATTATGATTTTTCAAAGGCGGAATCCGATAAGTTGATGAGCAGCGGTGTAATTGCAAGAACGATCGTGTTGGATCGTCTGGTAAATGATTATCTGACCAAGCATCCGGATGCCATCGTTGTAAATATTGCCTGTGGACTGGATACCCGGTGTTACCGGATGAAGGGAAAATATCAGCGTTGGTACAATATCGATCTTCCTGAGACCATGGATATCCGAAGTCGTTTTCTTGAGGAGAATGGACCAATTTACCAGATTGCTAAGTCTGCAACAGATCCATCGTATACGTTGGATATCGAGTATCATGGAGAACCGGTTTTGGTGGTCATAGAAGGGCTTACGATGTATTTAACGGAGCAGGATGTGCGTAAGATGTTTGAGATTATTGATCAGACATTTACACAGGCAAAGGTTCTGGTTGAGGTAATGGCACCATTTGTTGTGAAGCATATGAAAGAGAAGTCCATAGAGGGAAGCCAGGCGAAATTCATCTGGGGTGTGAAAAGCGGAAAAGCATTTCAGAGTGTGGCACCTTCTTTCCGGAGCGAAAAAGATATCAGTCTGGTAGAAGGAATGAAGGAATTCGTTCCTGTATATAAGGTGCTTGGAAAGATTCCGGCTGTAAGGAATTTTTCAAACAAGATTCTGATACTGAATAAACGATAAGAGTTGAATTTAACAGATTTGGTAAATTGCCGGCGTTTGTGATACGCATAGGTGTTGCCATGCTGCCTCAAAAATAGTAAAATAAACTCGGATTTTGTCTGAATATTGGAGGTTTACTATGAATGAGACAGTTGTGATCAATGCATATATAGTCATATCAATTATTATTGCTGCTACAGATATATTATTAGCGGTAAAATCTTTTAAAAAGAATAAAACAACAGGTAGATTTCTGGGGTTTGCCTGTATGGGTGCGGCTATTGTAGATATTAGTTATCTGATCAGTATCATGAGTGATTCCTATATGTGCATGGCGGCTATGTCGAGTATATATTTTATAAGTATAGATTTTATGCTTGTCTCTCTTTTAATTTTCACGGTTTATTTCACAAAAGGAAAGTTTTCCGGATATGGGAAATGGATGGTAGCATTCTGCTTTTTATATTGTATATATGAATTGATCGTGTTTGCAGTTAATCCATTTATGGAAATTGCAATTGAATATAAACCACGGGATACGCTGATTGCAAAGTATAGCTATCAGATGAAGCCCTTGTATGAGCTCCATCTGATATTTTCGTATGTAATGGTGTTATTGGTGGTAGGTTTATTGATTCGGAAGATTTGCAAGATTCCGCATGAATATCGTTGGCAGTATTTAAGTGTTATCATAGGAATTCTTATTATTGTAGGGTCAAATGCGATCTTTTTATTTTTACCGGGCGAATCTGTAGTGAATTTACTGGACTATTCGATCGGAGGATACAGTGTAGTATCATTTATTATTTATTGGAGCTGCTTTGATTATTCCACACATGGGATGTTGAATAAATTGAAGACAAGTATATTTGAAAATATAGGGCAGGGCATCGTTTTGTTTGATGATGACGAGCACCTGATTCTGCATAATGAAAGAGCTGATTTTTTCCTGGGAGAAGAACTGTTGACCGGATGTAAAGATCTTCAGAGTTTTCTGGATGTATATGGATTGTCGTTTGATCCGGAATCAGATGACGACAGCTTTTCCCTGCAATGCTATGTTAAGTTGGAAACGGAAGAAAAAACATTGCGGTGTGATGTAAAGAAGCTTGAAAATAAAAACGGCCATAAGATTGGTCAGATGTTTGTATTTACAGATATCGCACTTGAGACGGATATGCTTACAGGATTTCAGAAATGGGAAAATTTCAAACAGCTTGCATTGGAAAAAAATGATCATTTTACGTTCCCGGTAGGAATTGCTGTATGCGATATTAATAGTTTGTCTGTTATCAACAGCACACTTGGGAAAAAAGCAGGGGATCAGAAGATCCGGTTGTTGTCGGAAAATATGAGAACCTGTTTTCCTGAAAGGGCATATTATGTCAGAGGAACCGAGGCACATCTTATAGCATTGTGTAGCCGAAGCAGTGAAGATGAGATGGCAGTATGTGCCGGAAAACTTAAGGAGAAGTTCGACGGAAGTATTCAGTACGCAGTCAGTGTAGTAGAAGATGAGACACACAGTATAGTTGAAAGCATTCGAAATACAACTAAAGCTATGCGTACAAAGAAATTAGTAGACAGCAAATCCATTCATTCGGATATGCTGGCATCTCTGATACGGGCACTTGAGGAATGTGACAGTGATACGGAGCATCACGTTCGCCGTACACAGATTATGGGTGCAGAGCTTGGTAAACGTATAGAGTTATCCGATATACAGCAAAGCCGCTTGTCCCTTCTCTGTCTGATTCATGATATCGGAAAGATCGGTGTTCCAATGGAGATATTGAACAAACCGGGAAAACTTACCGATGAAGAATGGAAGATCATGCGTTCACATGTTGAAAAGGGCTATGATATTGCAAACAGTAATGTAGAATTGAAGCAGATCGCAGAGGAAATCAGACATCATCATGAAAGATGGGATGGAAAGGGCTATCCTGACGGACTGAGCAGGGAGAGTATACCTGTACTGTCACGTGTAATTGCTGTTGTTGATGCATTTGATGCGATGGTAAGTGACCGTCCATATAGAAATGGAATGCCTGTATCCGATGCACTTGAAGAATTAAAAAAATGCGCCGGAACACAATTTGATCCGTTTATTGTTTCCGAGTTTATTCAAATGATATCAGAGAATTATTCTGATACCGTAAAGGGAGTTCATAAGTTCAGGCAGGAGAAGGAAAAACCTCAACACAAACAAGTGGCAAAACCGGAGGATAACAGTACACTTCAGGAAGCATTCTGTGTACATACAGTGCAATGCAGCAGATATTTGCTGGATGGTTCATGGAATATTTTGTCTGTGGATGATAATTTCGAGAAGCTGACAGGTTATTCCGGTGAGGATGTAGAAAAAAATTCCATGAATCAGATGGATCTGATCCCTGAAGCTGATCGGACAGAATATTTGTGCCGGACAAATGCCAATCTGGCTAAGAGTACATATGTATTGCAGGAACACAGACTCCATCGAAAGGATGGAAAGGATATTTATGTCTTTTGTTATGGACGTGTCTTTTACGATTCGGCAGTTAAACAGGATCGTGCAGAGATTATTATTTCAGATGTATCGAGTACTTATTCCATGAAGATCCTGACAGATGCAGAGCAGAATAAGGCGGAAGTCAGATTGCGGAATTGGGAGAATACATATCGCACAGATTCCCTGACGGGTCTTTTGAACCATGCGGCTTTTCGGAATGATATGGAGATGAAGCTGTTATCAGGTGATTTTAATGCAATGATGATCATGATAGATGTTGATAAATTTAAGCAATATAATGATACCTATGGTCATCATAATGGTGATAAATATCTGATCTTAGTCGCCCAGACATTGCTTGCGTCTTTACGAAATGAAGATTTTGCCAGTCGTATGGGTGGGGACGAATTTGCGGTAATGATGTTCTTCAATAAGAGTGTGCCGGAGAAGGCGATCAAAGAACATGCCCAGCAGATATTTGACAAAGTAAATCTGACAGTAAAATCTGCAGAGGGAGGTACCGGCATCTCTATGGGCGCAGTCATTGCTAAGTCAGAAGCAACCTTTAACCGGTTATATGAGGAAGCAGATAATGCATTATACGAGGCGAAGGAAAGCGGAAGAGGCAGACTGGTCGTGAAGGAGCATGGGGAAAAATAATATAGTATTTATGTTTATAGATGGCATTCTAACAGGAAGTGTTAGGATGCCATAAGAAGTTTGGAGAATTTTGATGACAAAAGAGGAATGGTATAAGCAGCTATTTGAGAGACTTGGTAATTCCAAGTTCCGAAGCAGCTTTCATTTAAAGCAGAAGGATATTGATTACATAAATGAAAAAGGACTGGATACTATAAGACAGCATGCGCAGGACTTTATTGCAAAGCGGGAAGCTCCGGCGGTTATTCCAAACGATGGAAAACAGACGCCGATGAAAGGGCATCCGGTATTTATCGCACAGCATGCAACTGCAACCTGCTGCAGGGAGTGCATCCGAAAATGGCATAAGATACAGCCGGGCAGGGAATTGAGCCAGATACAGCAGGAGTATCTTGTGGATGTGATCATGACCTGGATTCAGAGAGAGATGGAGAGGAATAAGGATTAGATAGGTAAAAATAATATTTCTTTAATTGGGATAGAATACTATGAGATAATTCGCTTAATTTGTTGACTATTCCCTTAATTAACACTATTATTTAAGGGAAAGAAAGGAGAAGTAAGGGAATGCGAAACTTCAATTATTCTGCAATTAAATACCAGAAATGGGATTCAGAGATTTTAGGGTTAATTGCTGCTATTTATAAAGAAGCTGGAAAACAGGAGATGTATTTGAAGCAGCGTCCAGAGGAACTTGATAAACTTGTAGAGATTGCAAAAATACAAAGTACCGAGGCATCTAATGCTATTGAAGGCATTGTTACGACGAGTACCAGAATTCGTCAGCTTGTTGAAGAAAAGACAACACCTAAGAACCGGGATGAGCAGGAAATTGCGGGTTATCGTGATGTGCTGAATGTTATTCATGATAGCTTTGATGCGATTCCGATTACAAAAAATTATATTTTGCAACTGCACAAGATGTTATATAGCCATATGAACAATTCGCTTGCAGGGCAAACAAAGAATGTACAGAATTATATTAGTGCTACTTATCCAGATGGACATGTTGAAGTGCTGTTTACACCACTTGCTCCATTTGAAACACAGGAGGCACTCGACAGAATCTGTGAGGAATACAATCGTGTCATAGGAAATATGGAATTGGAGCCACTTATTGCCATTTCTGTTTTTATACATGATTTTCTATGCATTCATCCTTTCAATGACGGAAATGGAAGAATGAGCCGTCTGCTCACTACATTACTGCTGTATCGGAGTGGATTCTATGTTGGAAAGTATGTCTCATTGGAAGCAAAGATTGCCAAGAATAAAGACCTGTACTATGAGGCTCTTGCTGCGGCTCAGCCGGGCTGGCATGATGGAACAGAAGATGTAGTGCCATTTATCAAATATTTACTTGGAACCATCCTTGCTGCCTATAAGGATTTTGAAGACAGAATGGCGTTGGTTGAAATAAAACTACCTGCACTTGAAATGGTACGGAGAGCAAGTCATAATAAAATTGGACGTTTCAATAAGCAAGATATACGGGAGCTATGCCCTACACTCAGTGACAGTTCTATTGAAGGTGCACTGCGAAAATTGGTTGCATCAGGAGAATTGAGGAAAGAAGGAAAAGGAAAAAATACCTGCTATTTTGGGGTGAGGTAGGTGGTTGATTTTTTGTAAAATATGAATTGGGGTAAGGTGTGGATTCATAACAGGATTTTGTCTGAATACTGTTTGGGTGGTGTTTAAAAAAGGCGGATATAAAAAAGTATTACACTTTTTGGAATGCCTGTTGGACTACGATTCCTCAAACATAGTGATATTACAATAAATCTGAAGCAAATTTCAATGAAAACACATCTGAGGTAATCTTTATAGGCTAACAGATTCTAAACCAAAATCGGTTGAAATTCTTATATGTATTATAAGGATAATTTGGCTGTGAATGTACTTTTAAAATTGAATATTGACGGTTATAGTGGTATAATTTCCTTATCACAAATGAAAGGGGAAGTTTTAATATGCCTAAAGTAAGTATTATAGAAAAAAGAATTTTTGAAATCGAGGGTTTTCAAGTAGATATTGCGAAAGATGGAAAAATGTAAGAGGTGATATGCAATTACCCAAACAGTATGAAGCGGAGCGCATGACAAAAAATTCAATGACAGTAGGAGATTGGAAAAGTAAGTTTAAAACTCAATATCCTGGTTATGATGTTGTTGTTTATAAAAATAATGGAGAAAAAGCAAGTGGTCAGACAAAGCTTACAACAGTAAGAGATACTTATCTAGATGACCAAAACTAAAATATAAGTACCAACCGTCAAATTCGATGGTTGGTATTTTTTTTGAGTTTTCTGCGCCGGCAAAAACAACAGGAAAATGAGTGCAAAAACATGGATTTATTGCCGATAATGTGGTATACTAACCATAGTAAACGTGATTTTTGAAATCATGATAATAAAAGGCTCACAGAATATGCTTTTTATCGTGTGAAAGGAGGAGGGCGGCAGATGCGATATCTTTCAGTTGCTGAAATGGCAAAAAAATGGGATATATCTGAACGTAGTGTAAGAAATTATTGTGCCCATGGTCGTGTGCCGGGAGCATTTCTTACCGGAAAGACATGGAATATTCCGGAAAATGCAGAAAAGCCGGAGCGTACTAACAAGAAGAAAGAAAAACCAACGACCTTACTGGATGTTTTGCAGGATGAGAAGGCGAATAAATATGCTGGAGGCATTTATCATAAGACACAGATTGATTTAACATATAATTCAAACCATATGGAAGGCAGTCGGCTGACCCACGATCAGACCCGATATATCTTCGAGACGAATACCATTGGTATAGAAAAAGAAGTGCTTAATGTAGATGATGTGATTGAAACAGCAAACCATTTCCGGTGTATTGATATGATTATTGATCATGCAAAATTGGCATTGACGGAAAAGTTTATTAAGGAGCTGCATCTGATTCTGAAAAATGGAACCAGTGATTCCAGAAAGGATTGGTTTGCTGTCGGTGATTACAAGAAAATGCCAAATGAAGTCGGCGGTATGGAAACCGCACTTCCGGAAGAAGTTGCAGACAGGATGAAGAAATTGCTGTCAGAGTACAATAACAAGGAAGAAAAGACCTTTGACGATATTCTGGATTTTTATGTGAAGTTTGAACGTATCCATCCATTTCAGGATGGAAATGGTCGTGTGGGACGTTTGATTATGTTCAAGGAATGCCTGAAATACAATATTGTTCCATTTATTATCGAGGATAATTTGAAAATGTTTTATTATCGAGGATTGAAAGAATGGGACAATGAAAAAGGGTATCTGACTGATACTTGCCTGACAGCACAAGATAGATATAAAGCATACCTGGATTATTTTAGAATTGCATATTAAAAGTGAAAATACTGCGGCACAATATCGTGCGACAGTTCCTGTGAATGCGGATATGCTATTTCTGGAAGATCGGATCGGTAGACAAGATGTATGGAATGACAAGAGATATGTTTTGAAAATTAGGAATTGATGAATGATAACACAACTTTAAGAAATAAAAAGGCTGCTGTTTTTTTTACAAAAGAAATTTTGACAGTAACATTGAATGCTGTACAGTAATATTAACAGAACCCACCACGCCTCTGATTTTTATGCGCAACCCGGTGGGACTTTTTTACTTATGGGGTATTTTACGTATCAGTATCCGAAACAAATATTAACAATGATAAATGAAAAATGTCCGGGTGTTGCTATTAATACTGAAGAATATACAACGTATGGTTTTAGAAATTGTTTAGGTTGTATCTTAAAGAATAGTTTTTCTTTTAATGGACCGATAATAAGTGAGTTAGGAAAAGAAATTAGCACTGCAGATGTGTATGCAGAGTATTGTGAGAAAAGAGGAAAAGTTACACTTGATGATTTAAAAAAATATCCTCGGATATGAATACAAGCATTATATATTGGGAGTCTGTAAGGGAGAAAACTGTACGCTTAAGTCAACTATCGAAATATTTTGGTGTTGATGAGAAATATTTCTTAAATATATCAGAAGAAGATAAAGAGTATATTGTTTCCAAGGCGCTTTATCGTCGTCAAGATAATGAAAAGGAAGTTTATTGTTTTATAAAACAAGGAGAGATGAAGGATGATTTTAAGTATAGATCATTTTCTTATCCTAATTTTGAGGAATCATTAGATGAACAAATGATTCATGCGAAGAAAAAGAAAAAAGAGACAATGAAAGGAATTCTTGAGGCAATGGGGTATTTTGGTAAGCCTGATAAAATTGTTGAAGATGTTTCGGCAATCAATCGTGGCTGTAAGGTTTACGATGCACTAACAAAGTATCTAAGACAAATGCCGAATGAGAAGCCTGGAACAACTATTTTGTATTACAATATGGCTAGGAATGTTCTTTTTTCGCTTCTGATTGCGAATGGACTAATGAGTAAGGAAGAACTCGAAAAGGAATTTGAACACAACATAGGGAGTAAATTATATGACGATATTGAATGGATATACGAATAGGCAGACATTTTCAAAAATAGATATGATTATAAATTGAGACTGGTTGAAGAAGAAAATATCAAATTCCGAGAAAAAATGAAGAAATTACATGATAAGGAATAACTATATTATATTGAGTTCTTTTATATTTGGAGGGAAACAAATATAAAATAGAATACATAATTGTTAAGATAACATCTGTCAGGAATGGTGGGTGTTTTTCTTTGTTACGGAGCAGAGATGTTCCTTTTTTGTACACATTTTTAGGAGGAAGTGAGAATTCATGGCAAGCCGTATTCAGGGAATTACCGTAGAAATTGGCGGAGATACAACCAAACTGCAGAATGGGTAATGAATGACGAGACGGCACTTGTTCTTCGTAAACTTAAGGATGCAGATGGTAATTATATCTGGAATCATAATACTGATACTATCTTTGGAAAGTCGGTATTTATTTCAGATTTTATGCCAAATGTGAATAATGGAAATAAGCCGATTGCGTTTGGTGATTTCAGCTATTACTGGATTGTAAATCGTAGTGGCATTTTGGTTAGAACACTTGCTGAGAAGTTTGCTCTTTCTCAGCAGACTGGATATTTAGCTTGTGAATATCTTGATGCAAGACTTCTTTGTTCTGAGGCAGTTAAGGTTCTCAAGCTTTCATAACACATAAATCTATATTGACCGGGACAGAGTAATCTGCGCCGGCGAGGAGGTGGGCATAATGCATTTAGTTGAAACTAAAAAGGATGATGCTGTGCCTGTTAGTGAGAAGTATATGCTCACCATCAAGGAGGCAGCAGCTTATTTTAATATTGGTATAAAGAAACTGAGAAGAATTGCAGAGGATAACCTTGGAACGGTGGCGGTGTACTGTGGAAACCGATTCCTCATTATCCGCCCGAAGTTCGAAGAATTAATTCTTAATTCTTCAGAAATATAGTTCCTTTTATCTGCCGAAAGTAGTTGCTATTACAGGGCATAAGAGCGAACATAGGATGCCCCGAAAACCCTTGAAAACAGCCACTTTTGGCAGAAAGGAAGTGCTTTATGGCAAGACCAGATTTAGCAGAAAAGGATATTTTGAATCCTTCTGAGGCAATTGAATATTTTGTTTTGAGCCGGAGAAAATTTTATGATTTATTGAATAATACGGATGGAGAAGATTTTCTGGCATACTACGGAGAACGCAAGCTGATTCTTCGTGTAGCCTTTGAAAGGTATCTGCGTAACCATCCAGAACTAAGGAGGCGGGTATAATGGCAAAGGCAGGAAGAGGACAGACAAGGCGGGACTCCAAACGCAGAGTATTAAGACCGGGAGAAAGCATAAGAGCAGACGAAAAATATCAATATAAATATCACATTGATGGAAAACCACATTTTGTATACAGTTGGAAACTGGAGCCTACGGACAAACTTCCAAAAGGCAAGAAGCCATGCCTCTCCCTTCGTGAATTGGAAAAACAGGTAAACACAGATTTGGATTTGCTTGTAAATATCGTGGACGGACAGATGACAGTCTGTGAACTTGTAGACCGATATTTGAAAACAAAGACCGGAGTAAGGCAAAGCACGAAGCAGGGATATGTTACAGTACAGAGATTACTTGCAAAGGAAGCATTCGGTAAAAAGACGATACGAAGTGTGAAAACTTCAGATGCAAAGCTGTTCCTTATAAAATTGCAACAGGAAGATGGGAAAAGCTACAGTTCCATTCATACCATCCGAGGAGTGCTACGACCAGCCTTTCAGATGGCGGTGGATGATGACATTCTTGTAAAGAATCCATTCGGATTCCAGCTTGCCGGGGTATTGGTAAATGATGCAGTTACAAGAGAGGCAATCACAAAAGACCAGATGAGAAAGTTCCTAAAGTTTGTGCATGACGATGTGGTGTACTGTAAATACTATGAAGTGGTGTACATACTCTTTCATACGGGAATGCGAATATCAGAATTTTGTGGCTTGACGCTGAAGGACATTGATCTTGAGAACAGAACTGTAAATATTGACCATCAGTTGCAGAGAACATCGGATATGCGATACATCATAGAAACCACAAAGACGGATGCCGGAACAAGAGTATTACCAATCATGGAGGATGTGGCACAGATGTTTCAGGCAATCATTGAGGATAGAAATGCACCGAAAGTGGAGAAAGCCATAGATGGATATAGCGGATTTCTATTTTTCGATGATAATGGAATGCCACTTGTTGCAATGCATTGGCAACACCGCTTTAATCATATGGTCGGCAGATACAATGACATTTACCGAGTACAGATGCCAAATATTACACCTCATGTATGCAGACACACCTATTGCTCGAATATGGCAAAATCGGGAATGAATCCTAAGACACTACAGTACCTCATGGGGCATTCGGATATATCGGTTACAATGAATGTGTACACGCATATCGGTTTCGATGATGCTGAGGAAGAATTGAAACGGATGGAAGAATTCAGAAAAGCACAGGCAGAGATTGAAAAGAAAAATGATGCAAAAGCGGTATCGCAGAAAATGTTTAAAGTAGTGTAGCAATGCTACGCAGCAGAGACGCTCCGGGGTTATTGGGGCGTTTTTTTTATGGAAAAATGATAAGGGTGACGATATAATATTAAATGTTAGAATAAAAAATACAGTGTTTATTAGAACTGCAAATGGGAGCAGTTAATTTATTGATTCTTAATGCAAAGCATAGCAGTAAATTATGTTAATATGTTTATGAAATCATATGAAGGGAGAAGGGTACTATGGTTAGTCTTGCAGACTTATATAAGGCAGAAGAAAAAGAAGAAGACGAATTGATAAAGAAGTTCATTGAAGAAAACTCATATCCGATGCCTAAACGGAAAATGGAGAAGATGTATATAGGATATATTGATATTAATGGTATGCAGTATATGATGAAGACAATGGAAACTTGCATATTTGAAACAATGTGCAATGAAATTGCTGGAGTTGTTGATTCTATATTTGAAGAAAATGCCGAATATCCATCTGTGTTAGGCGATGATGCTACAATAGAATTTCATATGTTTTCAGATAATATGATATTTCTGTGTAAGAATTTATCAGTTTTAGTCACACGAATGGGACTGTTGCAAAGAAAATTAATTATACAATTAGGATTATCCGTAAAAGGCTGCATAGATTATGGTGATATATATTACTATAAAAACAGATTTATTTTGGGAAAAGGTTTGGTTTCTGCGTATAAAATAGATGCTGATTATCATAATCCTGCGATTCGAATTTCTAGAAATATTATAGAAAATGAAGTGCATGATAAAACGAGTAGATTTATAAAAAAGGTTGCATATGATGAGTATGTAGTGGATTTCTATTGTATTGCGCAAGCCTTTTCCGAAGATTTTGAAATTGAAGAAATAGGGTATATAAAGGATTTTATTCGAACTAATTTAGCGGAAAATTATTCTGATGATGTTATGCATAAGTATATATGGATGAAAGAATTCCATAATGAGTATTGTAAGAAGAATGCGCTTGAGGAGATGATAATCTGAGAGGTGATAGTGAAGTATAGTTCGTTGAATACTTGTATAACTGAGCGTGTTTGTTACTCTATTTGCTTAAGTTAAAATAAAGGGGGCATGTTGGTGCAATTTTATAAAGAGAACTTATTAATGATAGTAAATGAGAACAATGTGAATCAGCTAGATTTTAAAGATTGGATAATGTCCTGTAGTGCGCGTGAAGATAATTTAAAAAAATGGATTAGATTTAAATCTGGTGACTATCCTGATCCAGATGAGGTGTTGAAGCAAGATGTACCTAAATGCATAGCGGTTAAGTTAAATTGGTATTGTGAAAAGGAAAAAGTTGACAATTATTATATTGACTGTATTTTTTCGTTTGCAACATTTTTCAAAGCTTTCTTAAGATATTATGCAGGTGACTATATGCCATATATGGGTCAAATATATGAAAACTATGAAATGTTATTTGACAATAAATATAAGGACGAGTTTTGCGCAAAACAGGGCATAGAAAGAACTTGTTTAGATGAACTTTTAGAGCAATTGAATATATTCGCAAAGAATACTCATACGTTAGGTAATTACATGAAGTGTCCTAATGGAAAGTATAATGCAGTAAAAGGAAATTATCGCAAATATAAGGATAGATTGGAATTGTTGTATCTAGATATACAAGATTCTTCTAAAGAAGAATCACATTGGAGTAATTGGTTTGATGAAAATAAAGAAACATTAGAAATAGAAAAAATTCTTGAAAATGCAGAACTTCTCAAGTTTGTGTTTAATGGTTACAAAATGAGAAAAAAACATATTAAACCTTATACGGAGTACATTAAGACTATCAATGCAATTATAGAAGCGCGTGGTAAAGTGTTAGCGGAAAAACTGATGAAAAAACCTTAGTAGTAAGACTTCCACTTTTACTACTATTTCTACTACTAACAGGTAGTCACAACTTGCTAAATTATGCTATAATTTGCCTAGTTGACAATCAAACAATAATTTAACCATAACTTCGGAAATACCCACAAAATACGGCATTTCCGGGCAAAAAGGAGCAAACAATTACTATGATAAAAGTCTTATTCGTGTGCCACGGCACTATACTAACTTCTTTGAAAAAGCCTTGATTTACGGGCAAAAATCCAATTTTTGAAAAAAGTTTACCACCTGTTTACCACTTTTGAAAGGCAGTTTTTTAGGGCTGAAAATGTACTGAAATGAGGTATATTTTAGCGTAAGATTACAGAAGTGGATTTTTTTAAAAACTGGTAACGGCAACTATTGGGGCAGCATTTGAATATCCAGTGAAAACCTTGATTCTGTGGGAAATATTTCAACGGTAATTAACGATTACCACTTATTTACCACTTGTGAAACGATGATTTTAAGAGCCCAAACTCATAATAAAATTGAGATTGGAGAATACATATGTATAAAAATTGTCGAGAGGAATTACTTGCAGTTATGCGAGCTTTTGTTATTGAAACTGGAGAAAATGAGTTTAGTAGAGCTGAAGCCATTGCAGCTATGCGTAGGAGTGGAGGTAAGTATCCGGAAGGAACTGTGAGTGCTCATCTAACATATAGATGTTGTGCGAATATTCCTACCCGGTGTTATAAACCAATGTATGATGATTATGAAAAGATTGGTAACGGCAAATATAAAGTTATAAATTGGGAAACGGAAATTAAGGAAGTGGAGCAGGATGATAAGTTCTAGTTCCTATCAAGTAAGAAGGGAATGACTGGATTAGTCATTCCCTTTCTTTTTTTGTAATGTATCATTAAACAATAGTAATCGATTTTTGGTGGTTTCTAAATCCATATTATGGTTTTCAAGTGACATATCGTCACATGCTGTTTCTTTATTTGTTGTTAAAGTAGAATTTTCCATTTGTGATTCACGGTATTGCATATAGGAAGACAAGGCTTGGCTTGTTTGATAGCCTTAGCTTTTTGTTTTTCAACAAGTGGTATAGGCATATCGATTTTGTATAAGTCGCTCGGATTCCAAACTTCTCCAGTAGACAGCATCTGGTAGATAGCGGTAAGAATCATACGAGCAATAGCGATAATGGCTCTTTTCTTGTCACGACGTTTCGCAAGAGATTCATATTTCTTTTTGCGGTAAGGAGATTTATCCGATTTCACGGCTGCATGGGCACACTGTATTAATGCAGGTTTGAGGTAAACACCGGCACGTGTTATACGGACAGATTTTTTCTTACCAGCAGATTCGTTGCTTCCTGGTGTTAAACCAGCCCAGCAACAGAGACGTTTGGAACTGGAGAATTGAGACATATCAATACTTATTTCGGAGATGATAGTGATTGCACTATCACGTTTAACACCCGGAATGGTAGAAAGAAACTGGATAGCATTTTCATAATCAGGATCAGAAGAAATCAAATTTTCTATCATAGAGTCTACATCATTGATTTCTGCTATGATATAATTCATATGTGCGCGGACGAGGCACATGCGATATTTTTGGGAATCAGTCATCTGATATCCTTCTATGGATTCAATCACAGAATCTTCTTTGGATTTGAGGCTCCTAAGAAGTTTTGAAGCGATTTCTTCGTGGTTGATAGAAGTATCCGATTGTTGAAGTAGATAATCAATAATGGATGTGGATGACTTCCCAAAGATATCGGAAACTACAGAGTCTAGTGCGACATTACAAACAGTAAGTGCATTCTGATATCGATTCTTTTCGCTGGAACGGCAGGAAATAAGTTTATAACGATATCTTGTGTATTCTCTAAGAATACGTTTTTTTTGCAAGGAATGTAACTGCCTTTTACAAGTCCAAGACGGAATAAATCTCCAATCCATTTAGAATCTTTGGTGTCATCTTTGTTGCCTTTGACAACTTTTACCCATTTAGGGTTAGCAATTACGACATTGATTTCATCCTCAAGAAGATTAAAGACAGGAACTCAGTATTTACCCGTAGATTCCATGCAGACATCATGACAATTGTTTTCTAGCAACCATTGCTTAAATTCAAGAATAAAATTGTTGAATGTAGAAAAGCGTTTCTTTTGATAAGAAGGTTCAATACCGCCAGTAGTTTTTACTATTGTGGCAACGAGAAATGATTTGTGAACATCGACACCACAACAGGTTTGATAAGTAACTTTCATAGCAAATGCTCCTTTCGTAAAAGATAAGAAGCCATTGACTGAACTGCCACACAATTTAACGAAGAAGTTAAAACAATTCTTAGTGTACGGGCTCATGGCGCCACTTATTTGTGCTTGAAAAGGCAGAACTTACACTGATTAGTATGCTGTCTAAAACGAAGAAAGTTATTACAACTCCTCCTCCCGTGCTTTGTAGTGTAGTTTCTTTTAAGTTGTTTTACATCACGGAGTAGAATTTGTAACACTTTCATTACTATTTGTGCCGCCAGCCGAAGGCGGCGGAATGGAGATTAGTATGAACATTAAGAAAAATATTATAAAAAAGTGTCCATCGGATACGCATAAGCAGTTTTTAGAGTATGCTTTTTGTTTTTTTCAAGAAAAAAACTGCAAGGCGATATTGAAAGGTTCAATTCAAAAAGATACCGCTCATAAATTTTCCGATATAGATTTGGTGTTAAAAAGGATGGATAAGGAGCTGGTGAGAGAATTTATATTTAATTTTGGAGAAGTTGTTCTAATAAGCAGAACGCAAAGACCATTGGGGATTCTGATAGTTATTTATAGTGATGGATTGTGTTTGGATTTGGATTTTAGAGATAAAATTACAAGAGAAGAGATTAATGATTGTGATGTGATTGGTGTGGCTTTTACGGATGGAGATATTGCGGAAAAGGTGGTGAGATGCACCAATATTTTAGAAGAAGAGAATACAGATGATTGGGAGAATATGCAAAGATTATTTCATCGTTCGCTTATTAAGTGGATAGGGGGAAATGAAGAGCTAGGATACAGTATTCTTCAGGAAATTTATGAATTTATTCTAAATAAGACGAGGAGTGTTGAAACTTTAAGTGGAGATTACAAAAAAGATATTGCCTATCTTCTGAGGGAATTCAATAAGGGGTATTCACTTGACGTAAAGTATTATGGTGTTATCGAAGAATTAATAGATAATATTAGGTGAAAAAGATTCATTTTGTATTATGCTTTTGGCTTGTTTGTATAGGAGCATAGACATATTAGAGCTGAGAGGTTATACTGTTGTGATTAAAATGTTTTTTGTTAAGAATCTTGTTGGCATGTATGCTTGTAGATAATGAAGCAGCGGCGAGATAAATTAAATTGTATAATTTGATTAAGCAAGGTTAATATTCTCGAGAAATAAACTTTATTTCGTTATGGGAGAGGGTTTAGATGAATAAGATAGGTGACAATGAATTAGATGAGATATTGTCAACTCTTCAAGAAATAGAACATATAGAAATAATAAGAATTGGTACAAGAGCTATTGTGGTAAATCCAATGCGGATAACCGATGATTTGATAAATATTTTTAAAAAGTATAAGCCATTATGGATAAATACACATTTTAATCATCCTAAAGAGATAACGGCTGACGCGGTTAAGGCTTGTACTAAAATAGTTGATAGACCGAGTGACGATGTAACCCAGAATATGCTTGTAACAATTTACAAAACAGACGTTGAAACAACAGAACTACTTGAAAAGTTTGGAATTACTGTATCTAAAGATAAAATCATTGATGGAACCACACTTTTGTTGGAACCAGGACAGATGCAGACCTTGTATAGACGTGCACCTTATCTTATTTCAATGAGTGTTACGGATTTAACTCAAGTGAAATTAGAAGATATTGTCGATGATGAAGAAATTGACTTTGATAGTGAACGAAAAATACCTGTACCAGGTAATGAGCCAATTGTCGGTGTTATAGATACTTAGTTCAATGAGAAGGTATATTTTCATGAATGGGTGGAATATAAGAATATGCTTTCAAACGATATTCAGCTTGAAAAAAAGGACTATTACCATGGAACAGCTGTAACATCAATCATTGTTGATGGGCCGAAAGGTAATCCTAAGCTTGATGATGGTTGTGGTCGTTTTAGAGTTCGTCACTTTGGAGTAGCGACACAGAGTGGATTTAGTTCATTTGCTATTCTGAGGAGTATTAGAGAAATTGTGGCTAATAATCCTGATATAAAGGTTTGGAATCTTTCTTTGGGTTCGCCAGAACCTATCAAGGATAATTTTATATCACCTGAAGCAGCTGAGCTTGATCGCATTCAAAGTGAATATGACGTAATCTTTATTGTTGCAGGAACTAATACTCCAGATGGTTTAGTTCATCCTGAAATGAAAGTAGGATCACCGGCAGATTCATTAAATGCAATGGTTGTAAATTCTGTAACAATGGAAAATGAAAGTGCTTCTTATTCGAGAAGAGGACCGGTATTGTCTTTTTTCCATAAGCCTGATGTCAGCTACTACGGAGGAGATGGAAACAGGCAGGACACAAAGATTGCACTATGCATAGATAACATGGGGGCAATTTATAAAGCGGGAACTTCATTTGCAGCCCCTTGGATTACTCGAAAAATGGCATACTTGATTCATGTAATGGGATTAACAAGAGAAGTTGCAAAGGCTCTACTAATAGATTCTGCCGCAAAGTGGAGTGCGAACGGTAGAATATCTGATTCTATAGGATATGGAGTAGTTCCTAAACGAATTGAGGATGTTTTAAGCACAAGTGATGATGAAATAAAATTTTTCATCACCGGAACAACAGAGGATTATGAAACATACAATTATAATTTGCCTGTCCTGGTTGTAGATGGAAAACATCCATTTTATGCGCGTGCTGTAATGATATATTTTCCTCATTGTGACCGTAATCAGGGCGTTGACTATACTAGTACTGAAATGGATATTCATTTCGGTCGAGTTCAGCCAAACGGAAAATTGAAAACAATTGACGATAATAAGCAATCCGAAGAGGGGCAAGTTCTTTATGAAGAAGATGCACGAGAAATATATCGTAAATGGGATAATGTCAAACGTGTATGTGAAGAAATAAAGGGGCGTGCTGTTCCAAGAAAATCCTACGAATCAGGGATGTGGGGAATCAGTATTTTAACCAAAGATCGTGTGACGACAAAGAATAAAGAGGCTTTGCAGTTTGGCCTAGTTATTACTCTCAAGGAAATGTACGGTAAAAACAGAATAAATGAGTTTATTAAGAGTTGTATGGCACGTAACTGGCTTGTAACAAGACTTGATGTTCAGAATCAGGTTGATATCTATACACGGGCTGAGGAAGAAATTGAGTTTGAGTAAGGAGATAGTCATGAATACAGATAATTTGGTTGTGGCAGTTAGCTATGCACACGATAGCGATGAGTTTAATAAAAAAGTGGTGGCATTTGTAAGTTGTTTAAGAGAAAAGCATGGCTATGATGCCATAATGGATGAATATTTAAAGCAAAAGGAAACGGCAGTGGATTTTAATGAAATGATGGCTAAAATGATTCCAAATGCCAATAAGGTAATTGTATTATTGACACCAAAATATAAAGAGCGTGCTGACCAATTTATAGGAGGTGTAGGCGATGAGTATAGGATAATATTAGAAGAGATAAAAACATGTCCTAAGAAATTTATTTTTGCATCGTTTGTCCCAATTAATGATGAGGTTGTAACTAGGATTAATCCAGCTGCTTTAGGCAATAGGGAAATAGTGTATCTATCTGACGATGAGCAGTGGGATGATTTGTTTTCTAAATTGTTAGATGAACCTATTATAGATTTTCCGGATGTCGCAAATAAAAAAACAAAGCCAAGAAAGAAGAGCATTGGTTTTTGCGGGAATAAAAAGAAAACGGATTTGTTCAGGGAAACACAGATTTTGCTTTGTGAGAATAAACAAATCCTAGAACAATTTGGTCCAGATTCGTTGGTTGCAATTAATAACCCTATGTCATCAGCTATCAATACATGGAATCAGTTTAAGCAAAATATTATTATTCCCAATAATAGAAAAATAGTGGAAGCTTTTGAAAGTAATATTTCGGTTCTTTCTATGGAAGAAGTGGAAGTATACAAGAAATTTAAAATTCATGCCGAAGCTTTTGAAAGTTGTAATAAAGGAGAAATTATACGAGAGGGAACTCCAAGGTTTCCGGTAGAATTTGAGCAGATGATTAAGGGGGAGAAATAAATATGCCAGATCAATTTATAAAATTTCCAAGAGTGGAAAGTATACAGTACTTTGAGAGCGCTATGTACGGACATAATAAGGTGCTTAGATGTAAAAAAATAAGTGATAGTTATTACGAAATACAAAGAGAAGATTTACCACCAATATTTGTATTTGTATCAAATTATTATGCGCTTAGTGTATCGGATTATTATGAAATAACAAGTGAGTATCAAATAGATTGCCTTGTTACAATTTCAAATTGGAATAGGGTGACGCAAGATGCATATGAATTAGGTAGAAGAAATGGAATTGGCGTTTTTACTATGAGTGAATTTATGGGGGCTTTAAATTGTGCAAAACCAAGTGTATATATTAGGCCAATTGATAGAGAGGATAATGACAGAGCAGGCGTCGGATTTGGAAGAATCGGTTAAGGCTGATGTTTTTTTGATGGGTTCGTTTCAATATACAGAAGAAGCAAATGACATTGATTTAATTCTTATATATAGCATTGCAAATTATGATGCAATGAAACGCCTAAAAGATGTTTTGGCAGAAGCCATTTATGATACTTTTAATATTCCAGTTCATTATACAACTTTGAGTGAAAATGAATATGAGGAGATGTATGCACTTAGGCAGGAAAAACAGTGTGTATTATTTGAATATTACCATAAATGAGATATTTGATTAATACTGCCTTGACCTGCCGCCTAAGTCAGAAATGGCGTAGGCATGGTTACTGTCATTTAAAAAGAGGTGAAATAATGCCAGATATAATTAATTCCGTTAAAGAGGAATTTATAAATGAATACATAAGAAAAATAGATACTGCAATTGAAACTTATAACGCGACAATAGGTTCAAATGATGAAATATTTGATCTTGTTATTGAAATATCAAATGTTTTTGAGAATGATATACCAAATTTACAAACGAGTGTGTTGATAAGAACAGGAACGGAAATACGTGATGCAAATATTGTGAGAGCAATGCTGATAAAGTATTTGGCTGATAATGGAATTGAATATAAAGGTAAAGGAATCGAAGAAAATGTTAAGGAGAAAAGATTTTGGAATTCATTTATTCATTGGTTCGAAACAGAATTACCTGGCTTGGAATTGTTAGATGGTAAATATTTGCGGTGGGATAATTGGGATGGAGGAATGTGGTTCATAGAATTGGATTATGACCATGAATTTACTTTATATAGAGGTACAGTTTATCCAAGTTCGTTAAAGAATAATACTGGTGACTTTGTAGATATAAAGGCTTTTATAGAGATCGCATATAAGCACTGGATAATTAACACGGGAGAATGCCATTATAAATTTACTATAGAGGTTAATGATAGATTTAAAATATTCAAATTGCCATATAGGTTGCAAAATGGGATTGTAATAAAGCAAGGCTATAAATCAACTTCTCCTATTGATAAAATTATTAATTATAGAATGTTTGAACGAAAAATACAGTTTTCGGAGGAAATGATTAATAGTAAAGATATAATGGAAAAGAAAAGCGCATTAGATTTTATTATAGATGCGCTTCAATATCTAATATCAACTAAAGGAGATACTAGAAATGAACAGTATAAAGCGTTGGCTCTGAGTGTGAGCGATAATATGGATGGCAAAGTTTATGCGGTTGTGAAAAAAGAATTGGATGAATTAATGAAGTTATCCAATGAATATTTTGATGTAAGACATAATGATTATTTAAATGCTGCTAAGGAGAAAAGAGAACCATTGAATGATTCACAGTTTATAGAGTATTTATATAATCGTGCATATTCAATATTGTATCTGCTGAGATTGAAAAGTTAATACACTGATTATCATTGTTGTTAATAGCATTGAGACAAAAGAATAATTGTAAAAGGTAAAGCAATTTGAATAACTTGAGTCATAGTCCAAAACAAATTGGCATATTGACATTGGTCATATACAATGGTATTATTTCGACAATAAACAAAAAGAAAGAGCACATTGAGTGTAAGGTGAAGAAATGAGAATTAGATAGTTTAGTTTAAGTTATCACATTTAGTTTTAAGTCCTGCCGATGGCGGGCTGTTTGTGTACGCTTAAATTAGATTATCGCATCCGAATTCACTTTATACTTATCGTAGGATAAATATAGAGTTATTTTTGCGGGTCTATTTTGCGTATGCAAGATAGACCCCCTTTTGTTATGCATGTCGTGTACAATGAATGCTGTTATGTATTGAGGGCAGGCGAAGGAGGAAAATATATGGCACAAATTAATGTAAATAATCTTACCTTCGCATATGAAGGTAGTTTCGATAATGTATTTGAGAATACCTCTTTTTCTATTGATACCAACTGGAGGTTAGGTTTTGTCGGAAGAAACGGAAAGGGTAAAACAACATTTTTAAATTTGCTTCTTGGGAAATATGAATATGAAGGAAATATTAGTACCAATACGATTTTTGACTACTTTCCGTACATTGTTAATTCAGAAGAGCTGACTAAAACTGCCGGCGAGCTTATAGAATCCTGGAAGCCTGGAGTAGAAATCTGGAGGGTTATGTGTGAATTGCCGGAATTGTCTATCGATGCAGAACTTTTGTACAGACCTTTTGGTACATTAAGTTTTGGCGAAAGAACGAAGATAATGCTTGCAATATTATTCTCCGGCGGCAACGATTTCCTTTTGATAGATGAACCAACAAATCATCTTGATAAAGAAGCTAGGGAGATAGTCAAAAGTTACCTTAAGAAAAAGAAGGGATTTATCTTGGTTTCTCATGATCGTGATGTGCTTGATGCTTGTATTGACCATGTGTTGGTACTTAATCGCGCTTCAATTGAAGTTCAGACAGGTAACTTTAGCTCGTGGTGGGAGAATAAGGAAAAAGCTGATAGCAATGCACGTGTTGAGAATGAAAAGCATCTTAAAGAAATCGGAAAACTTGAGGTAGCAGCAGAAAGAGCAGGCAGATGGGCAGAGAAAAGTGAAAACACAAAGATAGGATTTGATCCCATTAAGGAGCACGACCGGTCTATAGATACTAGAGGATATATTGGTGCCAAAACCAAGAAAATGCAAAAGCGGGTGAAGGCTTACGAAGGTAGGATTGACAGAGAAATTGAAAAAAAAGAAGGACTTTTAAATGACATCGAAGAGGTGACGGACCTTAAATTAATGCCACTTAAATATCATAAAGAGCGTTTGCTGTTTGGGCGAGATTATTCGTTTAAATATAAGGATTCAGATAATAATGTATTTGATGGATTAAGTTTTGAAATTAATAATGGCGACCGCGTAGTTATTGATGGTGAAAACGGTTCCGGCAAATCAAGTCTTATTAAGGCAATTCTTGATATGAATCGTGGAATTGTTAAAGAGAATGCAAATTATGAAGGGGAAGGAATACTCGAAGTTCCTGAGAATCTAGTTATTTCATACATTAACCAAGATACATCCCATTTAAAGGGCTTTCTTAAGGATTACTGTGAATTACAGGGGCTTGATTACACGCTTTTCTTATCACTTCTTCGACAATTAGATTTTGAGAGAGTCCAGTTTGTAAAGCCGATGGAACAGTATTCAGAGGGGCAAAAGAAAAAAGTTCTGATTGCTGCAAGTTTACTCACATCAGCACACTTATATATATGGGATGAACCCCTTAATTACATTGATGTTTTTACAAGAATGCAGATAGAAAAGCTTATTGAAACTTATAGACCGACCATGCTTTTGGTAGAGCATGATGTGACTTTTAAAGAAAAAATAGCAAATAAGGTTATTAGATTATAGAAGGGAGATTGTGGCTATATGAATTACTTTATTGAAGGAATACAAGGTTCTGGAAAGACCACCATGCTTGAAAAAATGACTCAGGACAATCCTAAACTTAAAGCGTATAGAGAAGGCGACTTTTCGCCAGTTGAACTGGCGTGGTGTGCATATGTTTCGCATTCACAATATGAAATAATAATAAAGAAATATGCCAATCTTGCAGGAGAAATAAAAAAGAATACGGTGAAGGAAGGTGAAATGTATATTATTACATATACACGAATCATCACAGATATTCCTGACTTCCATAAAGAACTGGAGCAGTATGAGATATACAATGGACTAAAATCTAAGGCAGAATTTGAAGAAATTGTTTTAAGTAGATTTACTAGCTGGAGCGAGGACAATCAATTATTTGAATGCTCTATTTTTCAGAACATTATTGAGAATCAGATTTTATATTTACAGATGAATGACGATGAAATAGTGGATTTTTATAGGAGAGTAAAGGATACGCTTAAAGGTAAAAAATATAAAATCATTTATCTTTCTGTAGACAATGTCAGAGAGGCTGAAGAAATAATAAAAAAAGAGAGAAGTGATGAGGCTGGAAATGAGATGTGGTTTCCTGTTATGATAAAATATCTTGAAGGAGCACCATTCTTCAAAGCGCATGGCTATATAGGAATGGAAGGGTTAGTTAAGCATCTGGAGCACAGAGTGGATTTAGAAAGAAGAATTCTTCGAGAAGTTTTTGAGGGATATTATGAAATTATAGAAAGGAAAATAGGACTGGAGAACACAAATATATGAACGAATATAAAATTATAATATTAAGAGAAAGGCCAGAATTAGCGCCAATTGCAGCTGAGTGGTTTCATTGCAAGTGGGGCGTACCGACAGAGGCATACTTGGAATGTATGGAAGCATATTTATCAGGTAAGACAGAGAATGGATGGTGGTTATGCTTATATGGTGAAAACATAGTTGCTGGGCTTGGGGTAATAGATAATGACTTTCATGATAGAAAGGATTTGACTCCGAATGTATGCGCTGTATACACGGAAGAAGAACATCGTAAAAAGGGATTAGCCGGAAAACTGCTAAATAAAGTAGTTGATGATATGGCAAACAAAGGAGTAGCAACCTTATATTTAGTGACGGACCACATTGGTTTCTATGAACGTTATGGATGGGAATTCGTATGTATGGTTCAAGGGGATGGTGAACCGGAAAAGACAAGAATGTACATTCACAGATAGTAATATAACAACAAAAGGCAGATGGTATTAATCTGCCTTTTGTTGTAGTAAAGTCTATTTTCTTTTGCCTCTTCCATTGCCTTTTGGCACCTTAAAAGCGTCTGAATATCTTTGAAGAATATCTGTAAAGGTCTTGAATTCATGGGGATCCATTTTGGAAAAGTTGATTTTGAACATTTTACTGTACATAATCATTTGAGCCTGTGTAGCATTATCAGCCTTCTGTACCTGTTCAAAGGCATCTTCGATTTCATCAACTTCGGTTGTGTCACTTCCGGTATTGGAATCTTTTTTATGAGCTTCTTTAATATCCTTTGCAATTCCGGTGATATCGTTGCCGAGAAGATTTGCAAAATAGTCATCTTCCTTTATAGTGGCAGCTTCAAGCGTTTTCATGAAGTGGTCGCTAGTATTCGTCCCTTTTTCTTGAAGTTTTGCTCTGGTATATTCAATATATTTGTTCATGTTATGAATCTGCATAGCAGCTAGATTATCAACATAAATCTCCATATCAGACATGAAATTAGCAAAAGCAGGATTCTTAATCATTTCACAAATAAGCCTGACATTTAAATCACCGCTTTTCAGTATTTTTACAGTGGCATCATCGAGACCAAGTTCATCAACCGGAAATAGATGCTGTTCTTTATTATCTGTCATACCAAGTAGATAGTCAGTTGTTACTCCATAATACTTTGCCAAGGTAATAAGTGGTGCAATGGTTATTTCCTTCTTGGTATCATCACTTTCATAGCTGCCAAGTGCGGATTTTGATATTCCGGTAGCTTCTTCAAGTTCTACTAGGGACAGCCCTGCAGCTGTTCTTAAATCTTTTAATTTCTCTCCAAGCGTTAGCTTGCAATTCATCTATATCACTTCTTTCATTTATACTCACAAAAGGTTACCGACACATTATACAGCAGAACAACAGTTCACATCAACAAGGATTTCCATAAGCGTGGAAATTCTTATTTTTTTGCAAAAAATCCTACCTTTTGGATATACGGGATGCGGCCTCTGATTTTGAGAAAATCGCTATACAAACAAAAAAACTAAATGAGCGTTCCAAATCAATACCGATTCGGGGAAGCTAAGCGATGACCGGAAAACCGTGAGCGAGCCAAGGTCGTGATAACGGCACAGTCCAAAACAGTCCACAGGGCTAAAGAAACCAGAGGTTACCTGCCAGGAATTGAGGAGGGGAGACGACAAAAAGAAATATTAACAGGAGGAAAGATGAAGAAGCGATTTAATTAATTTTATGGAGATCAAGCGCAGTTGTTTGCTTTCTATAGAACACCAAAAGCATTTTTCCAAAGTGACGAATACAAAGATTTATCGGCGGAAGCAAAGATTCTATATGGAATTCTTTTAGACCGGGTATCTTTGTCAGCAATGAACGAATGGAAAGATGAAGCCGGCAGGGTATTTATCTACTGCACTTTAGAAAGCATACAGGAAGCGTTGGGATGTGCACATCAAAAGGCAACTAAGTTATTGCGTGAATTAGAAAAAGCGGGACTGCTTGAACGTAAGAAACAAGGGCTTGGAAAGCCGGATATTATCTATGTTATGAACTTTGCAGATAATCTGTTTTCAGCATTCAAGAGTGATGAAAATCATCATTCCGGAGAGCTGAAAATCAGCACTACAGAGTGCTTAAAATCATCAGGTAATAATACTGATAAAAATTATATTGATATTAATAATACTAATCCTATCTTATCAGCGGATGAAGATGTGGATATGGATGAGAGACGGTCATATAAACAGTATTTTGATGAACAGCTCTGTGTAGATGCTCTTTATCATGATAATCCTTATGACAGAGAAAGTATTACGGAAATAATGGAGCTTATTCTTGATACGGTCTGCTCTAAGAGAAAGACAATACGGATTGCTGGTGATGACAAGCCACTAGAGGTAGTCAAAAGCAGATTTATGAAGCTGGATTATAGCCATATATCCTATGTGTTGTCCTGTCTTAAGGAGAATTCCACACAGGTTAGAAACATTAAGCAATATCTGTTAGCTGCGCTTTACAATGCACCACTGACAATCAGTAATTATTATCAAGCAATGTATAACAATGACCATGCGAATGGGCTTGTTTAGGAGGAAATGACAAATGAAGGAATACAGAACGAAACAGATTAATTTCAGGGTTACAGAAAGTGAATATGCCCGTATCAGTGAGAGAATGCAGGAGGCAGGAGTCAACCATCCTTCTGCATATTTAAGAAAAATGGCGATGGATGGATATATCTTAAAGCTTGATTTGGGTGATTTACAGGAGATTCAAAGGCTGGCAAGAATCAATTCCAACAATATAAATCAGATTGCAAAACATGCAAATGAAACCGGAGCTGTTTATAAGAGTGATGTTGAAGAACTTACCGCAGGTCAGAAAGAAATCCAGAAACTGCTCCGTGGCATTTTTTCTGAACTGGCAAAGATTCAGTAGGAGGTAACGGTACTATGGCGGCGACGAGATTAATTCCCATGCATCTGCAAAAGAGCAGGAGCATGGGACAGTGCTTAAAGGAAAGAACTGATTATGCAAAAAATGATGAGAAGACCGAAGCCGGGCAATTTGTTTCATCTTATGAATGTGATCCCAGTACCGTGGATTTGGAATTTGAAATCACAAAGAATCAGTATGCGGTTAACACCGGAAGAAATCCAAAAGAAAAGGATGTAATTGCTTATCAGATTAGGCAATCCTTTAAGCCCGGTGAAACTACACCGGAAGAGGCAAACCAGATAGGATACGAAACGGCGATGCGATGGACGAAAGGAAAACATGCTTTTATTGTTGCAACTCATGTGGACAAGGCACATATCCATAACCACATTGTTTACAATTCCACCACACTGGATGCGCAGCATAAGTATAAGAATTTCTTCCTGTCGTCATTTTCGCTAAGGCGATTAAGTGATCTTATCTGCTTGGAACATGGCCTTTCTGTTATTCCTGAGAAGAAGCCGGGGGAGTGGCAAAACCGGACAACTTATCCGAAAAAAGAAACCAAAAGAGATGATATCCGCAATCTGATAGATTCGATTTTTGAGAGGAAAAGGCCAGATAGCTTTGATGAATTTTTAAGAGCACTTGAAGGTAACGGCTATGAAGTTAAACGGGGAAAATATATTTCTGTTAAAGGAAAAGAACAGAAGAATTTCCTGCGACTTCGCTCACTTGGAAACGGATATACAGAAAAAGATATTGAAAAGAGAATTGCCGGTGAAGTAATTGATATTGTTTCAGATGATCCAAGAAATGTGATTGCAGGGAAGAGAGCGGAGCAAAAAACGGAAAAGAAGGTAGATACCGTTCTTGATATTCAGAGCATCATTGCAAAGAATAAAGGTCCTGGATATGAGCGTTGGGCAAAGCTTCACAATATAAAGGCTATTTCCAAAACTTTGATTTTCTTAAGTGAAAAAGGCCTTGGAGATTATGAAAAGTTGAGCGAAGCAGCAAAAGAAGCAACTGATAAATTTGATTATTTATCTGCAAGACAAAAGGAAATTGAAGCACGTTTGGCCGAAATAAAAGCTCTTCGTCAGCATATTTTCAATTATTCTAAGTCGAGGAAAATCTATATGGAATATAAGACAAGGAAATTTGATGCCAACTTTTTTGAAGAACATCGAGAACCATTGACATTATATCAGGCGGCAAAAGATGCATTCAAAAAATATGATGGACCGATTCCTACAATCAGGGAACTGGATGCAGAATTTCAAAAGTTGGTTAAAGAGAAAAATCAAATCTATTCAGAATTCAAGATTGCAAGAACAGAGATGATGGAACTTCTATCTGCAAAACAGAATGTAGAACATTTTCTTGGAGAGCAGAATCGGCTGGAGCAAGACATTCAAAAGAAGAAAGGTGATACCTCATTATAGGAGTTGATTTTGATAAAAGTGTTTTGCAGCTCCGAGCCGAAGGTGAGGTTTGGGGGGATTGGGGAATTCGTCCCCAACAAGCAAAATCGATATTCGCTAACGGATATCATTGCTTGCAATCTTTTATAAAGAACTTAATAAGAAAAAATAAATTGAGAAAAGAAAGGAATTTAAAAATGAAAGAAGTATTATTTTTGCAAGAAATAAACATGGCACCCAAAGCAATACCTGCATGTATTCCGTTAGCCTATGATGCAATAGCCAGACTGAATGGCAAACTTGCAGAAGCGGACAAAGCGTTAAAGAAATCATCACAGACGATCCCGGTATGGAAAAAATATCTGCTTACCATAGAGGAAGCAGCATCTTATTTTGGCATAGGTGAGAAGAGGCTAAGACAGCTTGCAGCAGAAAATGCCGGAGCGGAATATATTATGGAGATTGGAACTCAGATTAGAATAAAAAGACCTGAGTTTGAAACATATTTAAGCACAGCGTATGTAGTATGACAACAGAAAATATAATGACACAAACGGCAAATGTCGTGACACTAAGGACCTCCTATGGTAGAATTACAATCACGGGATGGTCCTTTCTTATTTACTTGGGAAATAGAAAGGAGACCGAATATGAGCGAAAAGAGAAGAGATAACAGAGGACGTATTTTACACACAGGAGAGGTTCAGCTTTCCACCGGACAGTACAGATATAAGTATGTAGATAATTATGGGGATGAGCGTTATTGTTACAGTTGGCGACTTGACCATAATGACAGAATGCTGGTGGGAAAGAAACATACAGAATCTCTCAGAGAAATGGAAAAGAAAATCGAAGCAGATCAGTTTGATCACATTGTTGTAAACGGAGGCAAACTTAATGTGCTTGAACTTGTAGAAAAGTATATTTCGGTAAAGAACGGAGTAAGACCTACTACAATGGCTGGATATGGAACAGTAATTAATCTTCTTAAGAAGGATCCGTTTGGCAGAAAGAGAATTGATACTGTGAAAATCTCAGATGCAAAGGCATGGCTTATTAAGCTTCAGCAGAAGGATGGAAAGAGTTACAGCTCCATTCATACAATTCGTGGAGTGCTTCGACCTGCATTTCAGTTAGCAGTTGACGATGATTTGATTCGCAAAAATCCATTTGGATTTCAGCTTGTTGATGTGGTTATCAATGACAGCATCAAAAGAGAAGCCATCAGCAGAGAGGAAGAACGAAAGTTTATGAAGTTTATAAAAGAAGATGCACATTACTGTCGATATTATGACGGAATGTATATTCTTTTTAAGACGGGACTTCGAATCTCTGAGTTTTGCGGTTTAACTTTGTCAGACATTGATTTCAAGAATCACAGAATTAATGTAGATCATCAGCTGCAGAAAAAGGGGAAGCATGGATACTATATTGAGGAAACCAAGACTGACAGCGGAACAAGAGTATTGCCGATGTCAGCGGATGTAGAGGAATGCTTTAAGCGTATTATTGAGAATCGTAATCCTCCGAAGATTGAGCCGATGGTGGATGGCAGAAGTGGTTTCTTATTTTTTGATAAGGATGGAAGCATTTCTTATTCGCTTCATTGGGAGCATTATTTCAAGCATGCTCTTGATAAATACAATGGCATCTATAAGGTGCAGCTTCCGACCATTACTTCGCATGTATGCCGTCATACCTATTGTACAAACATGGCTAAGTCCGGAATGAATCCTAAGGCTTTACAGTACCTTATGGGGCACTCTGATATAAGTGTGACACTTAATGTTTATACCCATGTTAAGTTTGAGGATGCCAAGGCTGAGATTGAAAGAATTGCAAATGTCTAATCCATTTACCGTGTAAAATACCGAGGTGTAAAGGCGATATTTTTACACCTTATTTTACACCTTTTGCTTACAAAACTATGCCATGTTATACCAATATATGCCAAGTTAGCAGAGTATAAAAATGGCTGAAACACTTGAAAATAAAGGAAAAAGCGTATGATTAGAGTCTTATTCATCTGCCACGGCAACATCTGCCGTTCCCCCATGGCAGAATTCATATTAAAAGATATAGTAACAAAACGTGGTATTGCCGATCAGTTTGAGATCGCATCGGCAGCCACCAGCACAGAAGAGATTTGGAATGGTGTTGGGAATCCGGTGTATCCGCCGGCAAGAGGAGAACTTGCCAGACATGGGATAAGCTGCAAAGGTAAAAGAGCCGTGCAGCTTACAGCCTCAGATTATGATCATTACGATTATCTGATCGGTATGGATTCTATGAATATGAGGAATATTGAACGAATGACCGGACACAGACGTGGGGATAAGATCTATAAGATGCTGGAGTTTGCCGGGCGGGATGCAGATGTCAGAGATCCGTGGTACAGTAGAAATTTCCGGGAGACTTATGAAGATGTTGTAGAAGGCTGTCAGGCGTTTCTTGACTGGTTGACAATTAACAAGAAATTAAGTAATTGATTAACCCAAATTTCACTTGATTTCCGAATAATTAAGTTGGATGCAAACTTTCTTTTTGCTAAAGAACATGTTAATATATATATAATAGCAAGTTCCTGTGGGAACAGAACATGTAAAATTAGGTAAGTATTCATTGTTGGGAGAAGATATTATTATGGCATTTGAATCATGGAGAGAGATTAACAGAATAAGGAAAAATCACCGCGACGCCATATATTTTTACGCGAATCTGCAAGATCGGTTTTACACGATTGAGGAAAATGATATTCTGCCTGATGAGTTGGATCCGGATGATAAAAATTTACTAAAAGCATTTTGCAACTGTACATGTATAGAAGAAACAGAGAAGAATAAAATGTGCAATTTGTATAGACAGATTGAGCAGGGAACAAAAGAGCCGATCAAGATGGATGATTTGGAGACATGGGTGCATCTTGAGACCAGATTCGGGAAGAAAGTTCTGATGGCAGTCCTTTGTTATCTTGAGAAAGATGAAAAAGGATTGATTCGGGAGTATGTGGGCATGATACGGATCATGCGCAAACAGGAATTAGAGAATCGGGAGATTGTGACATCGTTTAGCAATGATAAGAATCCGGCATTCTTTCTCAAGAAGATTGCGCGTTTTCAGGCAGAGCATCCGGAGCGGGAGTATGCATATATTCAGTTTGATGTCCGTAGATTTAAGTATATCAATGAGAAGTATGGCAGTGATACAGGAGATAATATTCTTCGGTATATATATGACACGCTAGATGTGATGTGTGATAAGGAACATCTGCATTGTAGATTGTCAGCGGATGTATTCCAGATCGTGACATATTATAATTCCAGAGAAGAAATCATGGAATTTATTGATAAACTTGATGAAAAGATTCGGAGATATGGTGATATCAAGTTAAGCATTACATATGGAGTGAATATCGTACCGGGCAGCTCAACGGCATATCGCAAGCATGGAGATGAAGCAGGACTTGCCCGTGCAGAGGGTAAGCGGACGATTTTGAATAAGGTTGTATTCTATGAGGATACGCTGATGAATCATGTGAAACAGACGGGAGCGATCGAGGAAGTTGAGGAGGAGGCTCTGAGACAGGAAGAATTTCAGGTTTATCTTCAGCCGAAGTATCAGTATGACAGAAGCCATGCGAAGATCGTCGGAGCAGAGGCGCTTGTGCGCTGGATTGATGCAAATGGAAAATGCAAGTCGCCGATGGAATTTATTCCGGTATTTGAGGCAAATGGATTTATATACAAATTAGACTGTTTCATGTGGGAGATGGTATGTAAAGTTATTAGAAGATGGCTGGATACCGGAAGGCAACCACTTCCAATCTCGGTGAATGTGTCGAGAACCTATCTTCAGAAAGAAGATGTTGCAGGATATATCAAGAATCTGATCGACAAATATCAGATTCCGATGGAGCTGTTCCAGTTAGAGATCACGGAGACAACGGAGAATGCAGAATCATTGTCTTATATCAATAGTTTGAAACAGGCGGGATTTACATTGTTAATGGATGATTTCGGATCAGGTTATTCTTCCCTTTGTATGTTGAAGAATACACCATTTGACGTATTGAAGATGGATCGGCAGTTTTTGGATGAATGTTTGGACAGTAAACAGGGTAAGACGATCATTTCTCATGTGATATCCATGTCAAATGATTTGGGCTTAAGTATTATAGCAGAAGGCGTAGAGAATCGAGGAACGGCAGATTTCCTTTATGATAATGGATGTAGTGTATCTCAGGGATTTTATTTTTCCAAGCCTGTTCCGATTCCGGAGTTTGAACATATGTTGGATGAACAGCAGACAGAGTAGCAGAGGTAGATATAAGGAACGGGAGGACAAAGTACTGTTGGAACTTTTGGATGGAAGACCGGAGAATACGGAAGGAAGACTGGAGAAGGAGATTCGGGTATATGATTTTCTTGACCATCTTGGAATAGAATATAAGAGAGTCGACCATGAACCGGCATTTACGATGGAAGTATGTGAGGAGATTGATAAGATGTTGCAGGCGACAATCTGTAAGAATCTTTTCCTGTGCAATCGTCAGAAGACACAGTTTTATCTGTTGATGATGCCGGGAGACAAGCCGTTTAAAACGAAGGAGATCACTTCACAGATCGGGAGCGCAAGACTGTCATTTGCATCGGCTGAGGACATGGAGAAATATCTGGATATCGAACCGGGGGCTGTCAGTGTCATGGGACTGATGAATGATACGGAGCATCATGTACGGCTGTTGGTGGATGAAGACATATTAAAAGGCGAGTATCTTGGCTGCCACCCATGTGTGAATACATCCAGTCTGCGGATGCGCACGGCAGATGTATTCGGATCATATCTGGATGCGGTCGAACACGATATGACAAAAGTCGTCCTGACAGGTGAAGCATAGAGCAAAGAAAAAACCAGGCCATAAGTCATATACATTCAGGGAAATGTTGTTGACCATGTGTTTGGTTTTTGCTATGTTTAGACGAGAGATTTGAAAGGAAATAAAATATGAAAGAAAATATAAAGGGACGGCCGGGAAATAGAAAACCGGATGGCAGAAAAGTCCAGTCCCCAAATAAGAAACCCAACCCCGTGGCATACGAATATACAGACGAAGAATACCGGAGATTACTTGTAAAGAAGCAGACAGAGATGGAAAAGCTGCTTTCAGGATTTGCACCGGTCGATCCAATCGTGGGAATGGAAAATCCGTATTATTACAGGAACAAAGTATGTGCGGAATTCAGAAAACTGAAGAATGGTACGATCATCTCCGGCCGATATCAGGAGGGTACTCATAATGTCATAGAGACAAAAGGCTGCAAGATCGAAGATCAGCGGGCGGATGCGATCATTCAGGATATCACAGGGCTGTTCCGGTCATTTAAAATGATGATCTATAATGAAGACAGCGGATATGGACTGATCCGTCATGTGCTGATCCGGACAGCACATCAGACCGGACAGATCATGGTGATCATTGTGACGGCATCTCCGGTATTTCCGTCGAAGAAGAATTTTGCAAATGCACTTTTGAAGCTTCATCCGGAGATCACAACGATCGTTCAGAATATAAATACAAAGGATACGAATATGGTGTTAGGTGACCGAAATCAGGTCATCTATGGCAAAGGCTATATAGAAGATGTTCTCTGTGGCAAACGGTTTCGTCTGTCGCCGGGAAGCTTTTACCAGATCAATTCTGTTCAGACGGAGAAATTATATAACAAGGCGATCAAATATGCGGATCTGAAAAAGAAAGAGACGGTGATAGATGCATACTGCGGAATCGGAACGATCGGTATCGTTGCAAGCGACCGGGCAAAACGAGTGATTGGTGTGGAACTGAATGCAGAAGCAATCCATGATGCGAAGATTAACAGCCGGATGAACAAGATAGAAAATATCGAGTTCTATGCAAATGATGCAGGCAGGTTTATGGTAGAACTGGCAGACGCAGATGAGCATATTGATGTTGTGTTTATGGATCCGCCTCGTTCAGGAAGCACAGAAGAATTTCTTTCTTCTGTTGTGACTCTGTCTCCGCGTAAGGTAGTTTATATTTCCTGTGGACCGGATACCCTTGCGAGGGATCTGAAGTATCTGACCACACATGGCTATCAGGTGTTGAAAATCACACCATTTGATCTCTTCCCATTTACTGAGCATACAGAGGTTGTTACGCTATTGACGAGAGACAGAGTTATTTTTAAGTAGGAGAGGAACGTTATTAAAGATGAAAGAAAAGATAAAATTATTATCCGGTGCACAACTGAAATATATAGCATTTGCTTCAATGTTGATCGATCATGTTAATAAAACATTTTTCATATATTTTAACAGCAAGGCTTTAATAGTTATGAGTGAACTGTTTGATATATTAGGCAGGATCGCATTCCCTATCTTTATTTCCCTGTTGGTGGAGGGATATTTTAAAACGAGAAATCGATGGAGATATTTGGGAACACTCCTGGTATTTGGAATTATATCAGAGGTTCCGTTTGATATGTGTACATCTAATGTATTTTTTGAACCAAACTGGAATAATATCATGTTTACGCTTGCACTGGTGTTGGCGATGATCTGGATTATTGATGCCCTGAAAAAAAAGATGCAGACGCTGCCCAAGTTCTTGTGGTATCTTGTATCTTTTATAATTGTAGCAGTAACTTGTCTGATAGCCATGAATCTGAGCCTGGATTATGATTCCCATGCGGTGTTGATCGGTTATTTTCTGTATCTTTTTCATGACAGACCGATTATTGCTATTCCGTTTAATTTTGCATCGATGTATAAGGAACCATGGGCACTTCTGGGTTTTGGCCTGATGCTTACTTATAATGGAAAGCGTGGAAAGCAGAATAAGCTTGTGAACTATTTGTTTTATCCGGTGCATCTTCTGATATTGGGAATTCTGAGAATGTGTCTTGGAATTTGACAGTAATTTGACGGCAACCGGCTGATAATCATTGAATTTTATGCCCCAATGTAGTATAATCATCGTGCTATTTTGGGGCTTTTTTGCGCCATTATACAGGTAAAGAACAAGAATACAGAGAAAAATTACCTTGTGGCATCAACTTTGAACGGCCATCTGACATAACGTAATATGGCTGAATGGTATGAGTTGTATGACTTTATAAATCAAGGTTTTAAGGAGGAATTATAACCATGAAGCTCGGCATAGTTGGACTTCCCAATGTTGGAAAAAGTACATTATTTAACTCTCTGACAAAAGCAGGTGCAGAATCAGCAAACTATCCATTCTGTACCATCGACCCAAATGTAGGTGTCGTTGCAGTACCGGATGAGAGGTTAGACAAGCTGACAGAGATGTATCACTCAGCAAAGACCACTCCTGCAGTTATTGAATTCGTAGATATCGCAGGACTCGTAAAGGGCGCATCCAAAGGCGAAGGTCTGGGAAACCAGTTCCTTGCAAATATCAGAGAGGTAGATGCGATCGTTCATGTTGTCAGATGCTTTGAAGATACAAATGTTATTCATGTAGATGGTTCGGTTGATCCGATCCGTGATATTGAAACGATTAATCTGGAGCTGATCTTTTCCGATATCGAAGTTCTGGATCGTAGAATAGCAAAGACGATACGAGGTGCAAGAAATGATAAGATGCTTGCAAAGGAGCTGGATTTCCAGCAGCGTATCAAAGCGCATTTGGAGGAAGGCAAGCTTGCAAAGACTCTTGAAGTAACAGATGAGGACGAACAGGGTTGGATCGAGGAATACAACCTTCTTACATGGAAACCGGTTATTTTCGCAGCAAATGTAAGCGAAGACGATGTAGCAGATGATGGAGCATCAAATGAGCATGTTCAGAAAGTAAAAGAATATGCAAAAGAATTTGATTCAGAAGTATTTGTTGTCTGTGCACAGATCGAGCAGGAGCTGGCAGAACTGGATGACGAAGAAAAGAAAATGTTTTTGGAAGATCTTGGAGTAAAAGAATCCGGTCTTGATAAACTGATAAAGGCAAGCTATTCACTGCTTGGACTGATCAGTTATCTGACAGCCGGTGAGACAGAATCCAGAGCATGGACGATCAAGAAGGGAACAAAAGCGCCGGGAGCAGCCGGCAAGATCCATTCTGATTTTGAGCGTGGATTCATCAAGGCAGAGGTTGTAAGCTATAAAGATCTTATGGAATGTGGCAATATGGTAGCTGCCAAAGAAAAAGGTCTGGTAAGACAGGAAGGTAAAGAATATGTGGTAGAGGACGGAGATGTCATTCTCTTTAAGTTCAACGTATAAAACAGCTTCCTTTAGGAGATAACAAGAAAATGGAAACAATTTCAGAATATTTTAACAGTATTATCTTTCCGCATTTGGGAATCTTCCTGAAGCATGTAGGTGATCATATATCCATTGGCAGCTTTGAGATCCGGTTTTACGGTATCATCATTATGTGTGGATTTATCCTTGCCTACTTCCTTGTGACAAATGAAGCGAAACGAACAGGACAGGATCCGGAAATGTATCTGGACTTTATCCTGATCCTGATCATTCCGGTAATCTTAGGCGCAAGAATTTATTATATATTGTTCCGGCTGGATCAGTATATAGTGGCGGGAAATGTAAAAGAAACCATCCTTGGTATGTTAAATATCAGAGGTGGCGGACTTGCAATCTATGGTGGTGTAATTGCTGGTATTATTACCGGATGCATCTTTGCGAAGAAGCGGAAGGTAAATGTGCTTCGGCTTGCCGACACAGCAGCGTTTGGTCTGCTGATCGGACAGATCCTTGGACGCTGGGGCAATTTCTTCAACAGGGAGGCGTTTGGTGCGTATACAGATTCTGTATTTGCGATGGGAATCCCTCTTGATTATTACAGACATGAAGGAACACTAAACAGTCTGATCAGCAGTGGAGTGATCTCAGATACCATGCTTGCAAATACACAGACACTTCATGGTGTGGAATGTATAACAGTACATCCTACGTTCCTGTATGAGTCACTCTGGAATCTGATGTTGCTGATCTTTCTTCTTATATATAGAAAGCATCAGAAGTTTACAGGTGAATTCGCATTTATCTATGTAGCAGGCTATGGACTTGGAAGATGTATCATTGAAGGACTTCGTACAGATTCCTTAATGATCGGCAATTCCGGTATCCGTGTATCACAGCTTCTTGGATTTGCATGCTTTTTAGTTGGTGCAGTTGTGCTCATCGTTGGCTATGTTCGCAGAGCAAAAGGGCAGTTGCAGATCGTTGAAAATGAGTCTGTTCAGGCGCCTTCAGAGGATGAAAACAACTAGGCTCAATGCGGTAATTCATTGCGTGAAAAAAATATTTAAAAAAGTTGAAAAAAGTTGTTGACAGATACAACGTCTTATGATAACATATCCATTGTTGTGAGGCAAATAAATCACAACAATGGAAAATGCGCGAGTGGCTCAGCGGTGGAGCACCTCCTTGCCAAGGAGGGGGTCGCGGGTTCGATCCCCGTCTCGCGCTCTTATTTTTTAGAAGCCTTAAGATTTAAGGCTTCTTTTTTTATGGTTGATACTTTGAACCTCAATGAGCCACTGCCATTTATCAGAAAAACAGTAGCATAGACGACTGACTTTCGATGATCCGATGCTGGAACAAAGGGTTTCTTCTTAATAATCCTAAAGAAGATTTAATAATTGTTTTATTGTAGTTTCCTCCGAAATATGATATTTTCCCATCATATAAAGCATTCCCAAAGATATAGATAGAAGAAAAGTAAGTAAAAATTACGCAAAAAATGAAAAAATGAGGTAATTATTTGTAAAATTTGCGGATTGAATAAAAAGAAAGGAATGCTATAATGAAACCGATTTAATCTTATTCTGAAATTACCGGTTTATGAATAAGATAACAGGATTGCATTAAGTATTTGGTTAGTGGTTGCCGAATCACGGCAGAATGGAGTTTTAGATGAAAGACAAATTGAAGAAATTGTGTAGTACAGCTATATTCCAGTGTGTTGCGATTGCAATTGTGCTGGATATTATTTTGGAGATATTGGGAAGACACTCATTTATCAATACGATGAAATATATTGTGAATGAACCCTTGGTGTTCCTATATAACTGTTCCATTATCTTCTTTACTCTGACATTGGCACTGCTGATGCGTAAGAGAGTGTTTGGTTACGGTATTATTTCATTTGCATGGCTGCTTTGTGGTGTAACGAACTGTATTGTTTTAGGCTTTCGTATCACTCCGTTTTCAGCGATCGATATGCTGATGGCGAGAAATACGATCACCATCATTGATAAGTATTTCTCAGTATGGCAGGTTGTATTCATCGGTGTAGCGTTATTTGTTGCACTGGCAGCGGTTATCATATTGTTCTTAAAGTCCCCGACAATCCAGGGAAATATTTACAGGATCCGTACAACGGTTCTGATCGTTGCATCTTTCTGTATGGTTATGCTATTTACAAAGATTGCATTAAATGCACAGGCAATCTCGGATAACTTTGCAAATCTGGCAACAGCATACGATAAATATGGTTTTGTATATTGCTTTTCAAACAGTGTAGTGGATGTCGGAATCAGTGAGCCGTCAGATTACAGTGAAGAAAAGATGCTTGAGATCAAGGATGAACTGGATACGGTGAAAGCTTCGGGAGCAAAATTTGCAAAGAGAAAGCCAAACGTAATTGTAGTTCAGTTGGAATCCTTCATGGATCCATCACATGTAAAAGAATTATCTTTTAATATGAATCCGATTCCGAATTTCACAAAATTAAAAGAAGAATGTTCGTCAGGTTTCCTTACGATGCCTGCAATCGGAGCGGGAACGGCAAATTCGGAATTTGAGGTGCTTTCCGGATTTGATGTGGCATACTTCGGTGCCGGTGAATATCCATATAAGACGGTACTTGGAAGTACAACCTGTGAGACGATGGCGACACAGTTTAAAAAGCTTGGTTATTCTACTCATGCGATGCATAACCATGACGGTACATTCTATGACCGTTATATCGTATACAAGAATCTTGGCTTTGATACATTTACCCCTATGGAATACATGTATGACGTAGAGCATACCCAGAAAAACTGGGAAAAGGATAATGTACTGACCGGAGAGATCATGAAGACCTTGAAATCTACAGAGGACAAGGATTTTATCTTCACGGTCAGCGTTCAGGGACATGGAAGATATCCGAGTGAATTAGATTATGAGAATTATTCCTATCCGGTAAAAGTAACAGGTACGGGAAGTGAAGAACTGGACAATGAATGGACATATTATTGCAATCAGCTTCATGAGATGGATGAATTTATCAAGGATTTAATTGAAGAACTGAAGAATTATGATGAAGATGTAGTACTGGTAATGTATGGTGATCATTTACCGGGATTTGAACTGACAAATGATGATGTAGAGAATGGAAATCTGTACCAGACGGAATATTTCATATGGAGCAATATGAAGCATTTCATTGATAAAGATGAAGACATTCCGGCTTATGATCTGAGTACGAAGCTGTTTGATGTGATCGGACTTGAAAAGAGTGCCATGCAGAAGGTGCATACACTTTACAGCGAAGATGATCCTGAATACAGCGATGTAATGTGGAATGTAGAATATGATATGTTATACGGTAAGCGATATATGTATCCGGATGGCTGGCCATATGAGCCTACCGATATGCAGTATGGTGTAGAACCGATCTATATTACGGATATAAAAGAAGGCGATTATCAGAAAGTGTCCGATGACCCGGAGAAAGCACCGGAGCAGCTCCATGGATATTATATCAAGGGTGAGAATTTCAATGAATGCAGTTTTGTTTGGATCAACAACGGATTCAAGAAGGAAACAATCTATATAGACCGGAATACTCTGTTTATTCCTGATATCACGTTTGACGATGGTGAGGAAGTCTATGTTGCTCAGGTTGGTGATGACAGCATTGATATCGGAAAGTCGGAAGCGTTTATTTATCAGGCTCCGGTAGCAGAAAATTAAAGATAACTGATAATTCCTCATAAAAAAGAAATTTTTTGGTAATAAATAATCTTGACATTAAATAGGTTATTTGATAGCATAGCATCATATATTTTGGATATAACAGGAGCGTTCGTTTGAATGCTCCTGTTATATCAACTTACAAATAAAAAAAAGAAAGTGAGAGAAAAAAATGGGTAAGATCATAGGCGAAGGAATTACATTTGATGACGTATTATTAGTACCTGCATATTCTGAGGTGCTTCCAAATGACGTGGATTTAACAACTAACTTAACAAAGAAAATACAGCTTCAGATTCCTCTTATGAGTGCCGGTATGGATACCGTAACAGAGCACAGAATGGCTATCGCTATGGCTCGTCAGGGTGGTATCGGTGTTATTCACAAAAATATGTCAATCGAGGAGCAGGCAGAGGAAGTAGATAAGGTTAAGCGTTCTGAGAATGGTGTAATTTCTGACCCATTTTATTTATCTCCTGAGCATACACTTGCCGATGCAAATGCACTTATGGCAAAGTTCAGAATTTCAGGTGTGCCTATCACAGAGGATGGCAAATTAGTCGGTATCATTACAAACCGTGACCTGATGTTTGAAGAAGATTATTCCAAGAAGATCAGCGAGTCAATGACTTCAGAAGGTCTGATCACAGCAAAGGAAGGCATTACATTACCGGAAGCAAAGAAGATCCTTGCAAAGGCTCGCAAAGAAAAGCTTCCGATCGTTGACGATGATTTCAGATTAAAAGGACTTATCACAATTAAGGATATTGAAAAGACGATCAAATATCCACATTCTGCTAAGGATCCACAGGGAAGACTTCTCTGTGCAGCAGCCGTTGGATGTACAGCAAATATTCTGGATCGTGTTGCTGAACTTGTATCAGCAAAGGTTGATGCGATCGTTATTGATACAGCACATGGACATTCAGCAAACGTACTTCGTACTTTCAAGATGGTAAAGGAGAAGTATCCGGATCTTCAGGTTATCGCCGGTAACGTAGCTACTAAGGCCGGTACACAGGCAATGATCGATATGGGCGTAGATGCAGTTAAGATCGGTATCGGACCTGGTTCTATCTGTACAACCCGTGTTGTTGCAGGTATCGGTGTACCACAGATCACAGCTATTATGGAAGCATATGATGCAGCTATGAATGCTGGTATTCCTGTTATCGCTGATGGTGGTATCAAGTACTCAGGAGATATCACAAAGGCAATTGCAGCAGGTGCAAATGTATGTATGATGGGTAGCTTATTTGCAGGTACAGATGAAGCTCCTGGTGACTTCGAATTATATCAGGGACGTAAGTACAAGGTATACAGAGGTATGGGTTCTATCGCAGCTATGGAGAATGGAAGCAAGGACAGATATTTCCAGGAGAATGCAAAGAAGCTTGTTCCGGAAGGTGTAGAAGGACGTGTTGCATACAAGGGTTCTGTTGAAGATACTGTATTCCAGTTGATCGGTGGTCTTCGTTCCGGTATGGGATACTGTGGAGCTCACAACATTCCTGAATTACATGAGAAAGCAGAGTTTGTTAAGATCTCAGCAGCATCATTAAAAGAGAGCCATCCACATGATATTCATATCACAAAGGAAGCTCCAAACTACAGCGTAGAGTAATAACAGTATAATAGAAATATAAGTCAGAATATAGCCGGTGAGAATATGCAGATAACATATATCACTGGCTATATTTGAGTACTGAGTTTGGCGACTGCTGTGATGACAAAAAAGTATAAGAAGTCTGTGTCTGCGATTATCATGATGACATATGTTTTAATAATTGGAAGGAGAATTAAGATGCTCTATCTGGCACCTTTAGAGGGGATAACCGGATATATATACAGAAATGCATACCAGAAATATTTTGGAGGAATCGATCGGTATTTTACGCCTTTTATAGCTCCTGCAAAGGGGAAACCATTCAGACATCGTGAGCTGGCGGATGTTCGCCCTGAACATAATACGGGCATAATGGTGATCCCACAGATTCTGACGAATCATTCAGAAGGCTTTATAAAAGCGGCAAAAGCTTTAGCTGATATGGGATATGATGAGATCAATATAAACATGGGTTGTCCTTCCGGTACGGTTGTTTCAAAAGGAAAAGGTTCAGGGATGTTGGCAGATTCCACAAAGCTGGATCATTTCCTTGAGGAGATATTTGCAGCCGATATCTGCAAAATATCGGTAAAGACCAGACTGGGAATGGAATTTGCAGATGAATTCCCGGATATATTGGATGTATTAATGAAATATCCATTTACCGAAGTGATCATTCATCCAAGAACCAGAGAAGATTATTATGGTGGCAGCGTAGATCTTGCTATGTTCGATCTGGCAGTAGAACGATACGGAGAGCAGACAGAAAGTGTCCTTTGCTATAATGGTGATATTACCGATGCAGCCGGCTATAAAAATATTCAGAAACGATATCCACAGGTTGATAAGATCATGATCGGACGTGGAATCATAGGAAATCCGTTTCTTCCACAGGAGATTGCAGAACAGAGGTGCTGCTATAACGCAGGAATCCTTCTGGCATTCCACGATGAACTGTTTGCCGGTTATATGGAAGCAGGGCTTGGGGCGAGAAATGTCATGTTTAAGATGAAAGAGTTGTGGTCGTTTATGGAATGTCTTTTTGAAGCTCCCGACCAGCAGAAGATATTAAAAAAGATCCGCAAAGCCAACGATCCGGATACCTACAACACCGAAGTCCGGAAGCTGTTGCAAACATAGCCTATAAGTTGAATACTAGAAAAAGGAAGCTGACAATACTATTATGGAGCAAGCCTTTTCGAATGTCGATACTTAGTGAGCCACGAAGTGGAGAACTTTAGTACCGCTACATGAGAAATAGAGCGAAAGCGTCTTGCGTAATAATATGTATTGCCAGCTTCCTTTTTTATAGGGGAAGTTTAGAATTCATTTCCAGGAAAATGAGGGATTCCGTCAAAACCTGCCTTCAGATCTTCGTCGGTAGGAATATAATCGCTCATCTCACCATCGTTATATTTGCCATAAGCCACCATATCAAAGTAGCCGGTTCCGGTCAGACCAAAGACGATCGTCTTTTCTTCGCCGGTTTCTTTACATTTCAGTGCCTCGTCGATAGCGACACGGATCGCGTGGCTGCTTTCAGGAGCAGGAAGAATACCTTCCACTCTTGCAAATTGGGTTGCTGCTTCAAATACTGCCGTCTGTTCAACGCTTCTGGCTTCGATGATGCCATCATGATAGAGTTGGGATACAACAGGGCTCATACCGTGATAACGAAGTCCGCCTGCATGGTTTGGTGAAGGAATGAATCCGCTTCCGAGGGTGTACATCTTTGCCAGTGGACATACCTTGCCGGTATCACAGAAATCATAGGCATAGACACCTCTTGTCAGACTTGGGCAGGATGCCGGTTCTACAGCAATGATCCGGTAGTTCTTTTCACCACGGAGAACCTCGCCTGCAAATGGGGAGATCAGACCACCGAGGTTTGAACCGCCACCGGCACATCCGATGATGATATCCGGTGTGATGTTATATTTGTCAAGTGCTGCTTTTGTTTCAAGACCGATAACAGTCTGGTGAAGTAATACCTGATTCAGTACACTTCCGAGTACATAACGATAGCCTTCCTGCTTGGACTCTGCTTCAACAGCTTCTGAGATGGCACAGCCAAGGCTTCCGGTTGTTCCAGGATGCTCAGCAAGGATCTTACGGCCAACCTCTGTTGTGGTACTAGGAGATGGAGTTACGGTTGCACCGTAGGTACGCATAACTTCACGACGGAATGGCTTCTGTTCATAGGAAACCTTAACCATATATACCTGACAGTCCAGACCAAAGTAGGAGCATGCCATAGAGAGGGCGGTTCCCCACTGACCGGCACCGGTCTCGGTTGTAACACCCTTTAAACCCTGCTGCTTAGCATAATAAGCCTGAGCGATAGCGGAGTTTAATTTGTGGCTGCCGCTTGTGTTGTTTCCTTCAAATTTGTAGTAGATCTTAGCTGGTGTCTGCAGTTTTTCTTCCAGACAGTATGCACGAACCAGTGGAGCAGGACGGTACATTTTATAGAAGTCCTGAATTTCCTGTGGAATCGGGATGTATGGAGTGGTGTCATCCAGCTCCTGCGCGATCAGTTCGTCACAGAATACAGGACGAAGATCATCGGCTGTCATTGGCTGAAGTGTTTCCGGATTTAACAGAGGTGCCGGTTTGTTCTTCATATCGGCACGTACGTTATACCACTCTTTTGGGATCTCGTTTTCACTTAAATAGATTTTGTAAGGAATGTTTGCATCTTTTTTCATAATCATAACCCTCCAATGCTTGATTCATTTGTATAAATAGTTTCAGTTATCCCGGTTATCTTTGATGGGATATATAAATATGTTCCGGGGAATTTTATAATGTCATGCATTTTGCAAAATCATCATCCTTGTGGGCAAAGAATTTTGCATGGATTTGTGATAGATATTAAGACATAAAAAAACTGCCCCAGTATAAAAATGCTGGAACAGGAGATTGCTCATTAGAAATTGTTTCCTGCGGTGCCACCCGGCTTGACGTATCAGATACGCCCGCTCATTGTCTGCAAATACATACATTACAGATATCTCGTTCTTAACGGAGTATCATCTCCGGCTTACATACAGAATGCATATACAGGAATCGTACCACATCGTTCAGCTTGCCCTCGGGAGTCCATTCCATCATGGAAAACATACTGCCTTCCACCGGCGGCAGCTCTCTGGGATGTTTATCGCATCATGTACTTACTCTCCTTCAACGGTTTAAAGCAATACTAGCATAATTGTTTTTATGTGGCAAGTATTTTTTTATGAATGGGGTTGTATTTTTAAGAAAAGTCCGTTGACAAGCCATTTTCCCTGCTATATAATTGACACATTGAAAAGGCGAAGACGGAGAGAAGTAGCGCTTTTTATCGCTCCCAGAGAGCCGGCGGTGGTGAGAATCCGGCAGAATGAATAAGCGTGAATAACACTCTAACAGCTGCAAGCTGAACCCGTGAAGAAGACATTTGCAGAGATGACCGGAAAATGCGAGATGGTTGTTCTGCGAAATGGACCTCACAGTAGTAGGTGCGCCGCAATTGTGCGTGAAACAAGGAAAGGGACTGTCAGATAAGAGACAGTAAATCAGGTGGTACCGCGGATATGAATTATGTTCGTCCTGGATGCAGGGCAGGCATAGTTCTTTTTTTATGCAACCTGTGAAATATAAAAATCAGTCAAAGGAGATAATGTAGACAATGACCATTTCAAACATTTATCGTAACAGAACCTTAAATGAGATCAGCGAAGGCGACGTTGGCGCAGAGCTGAAGGTGGCAGGATGGATCGAGAACATCCGTGACCATGGTGGTGTATCCTTCATCGACCTGAGAGATATGTATGGTGTTCTTCAGGTAGTTATGAGAGACACTTCATTATTAGATGGACTTACAAAAGAGGATTGTGTATCCGTCTCGGGTGTGATCGAGCACAGAGATGAGGAGACATACAATCCAAAGATCCCGACAGGAACGATCGAACTGGAGGCACATTCCGTAGAAGTGCTTGGAAGAGTATACAAGCAGGTTCCGTTTGAGATCATGACATCCAAGGAGACAAGAGAAGATGTCCGACTCAAATACAGATATCTGGATCTTAGAAATAAAAAAGTAAAGGATAATATGATCTTCCGTTCACAGGTGATCAGCTTCCTTCGTCAGAAGATGACAGAGATGGGATTCTTAGAGATCCAGACACCGATTCTGTGTGCTTCATCACCGGAAGGTGCAAGAGACTATATTGTTCCATCCAGAAAATTTAAAGGCAAGTTCTATGCTCTGCCACAGGCTCCACAGCAGTACAAGCAGCTGCTGATGGTTGCAGGATTTGACAAATATTTCCAGATCGCACCATGCTTCCGTGACGAGGATGCAAGAGCAGACCGTTCACCGGGTGAGTTCTATCAGCTCGATTTTGAGATGAGCTTTGCAACACAGGAAGATGTATTTAAAGTAGGAGAGGAAGTTCTCTCAGCAACATTTGAGAAATTCGCACCGGAAGGCTCTGTTGTAACACAGGCTCCTTATCCGATCATCAGCTATAAGCAGGCAATGTTAGAATTCGGTACGGATAAGCCGGATCTTCGTAATCCGCTTCGTATCATCGATCTGACAGATTTCTTCCAGAGATGTACATTTAAGCCATTCCATGGCAAGACTGTACGTGCGATCAATGTACCGAAGAAACTGTCAAAGGGACAGCATGAGAAGCTCTTAAAGTATGCTCAGTCTATCGGTATGGGAGGCCTTGGATATCTGGAAGTTCTGGACGATATGACATACAAGGGACCGATCGATAAGTTCATTCCGGATGATATGAAGAGTGAGATCGCAGAGCTTGCAAATCTGAAAGCAGGAGATACTATCTTCTTCATTGCCGATGTAGAAGAACTGGCAGCTTCCTTTGCAGGACAGCTTCGTAATGAGATCGGTGCAAGACTTGATATGATCGAGAAGAATGCATACAGATTCTGCTATATTAACGATTTCCCTATGTACGAGTACGATAAGGAAACAAAGAAGATCATCTTTACACATAATCCGTTCTCCATGCCACAGGGTGGCCTGGAAGCTTTAAATGAGAAGAATCCGTTAGATGTTCTGGCATACCAGTATGATATCGTATGTAATGGTATCGAGCTTTCATCCGGTGCTGTCAGAAATCACGATATGCAGATCATGGTAAAAGCATTTGAGATCGCAGGATACACAGAAGAAGATCTGAAGACAAAGTTTGGAGCACTTTACAATGCATTCCAGTTCGGTGCACCACCACATGCCGGTATGGCTCCCGGTGTTGATCGTATGATCATGCTCCTTCGTAATGAAGAAAATATTCGTGAGATTATTCCGTTCCCTATGAACGGAAATGCACAGGATCTGATGTGTGGCGCCCCTGGTGAGGTTACAGAGCAGCAGCTCCGTGAGGTTCATATCAAGGTAAGACAGTAACAGAGAAAATCAGGTATTTATGTATAGATTACCGGATAGAAGATTATTTTGATATACACCCAAGATTTTATGTTAGAAAGGTGCATAAGATATGCAGGGCTCGCATAATAACCAGAAAAAGATAGCAGTTATAAATGATTACTCAGGATTTGGACGCTGCTCTATAGCAGTAGCAATGCCGATCATTTCTGTAATGAAGGTTCAGTGCTGTCCGGTTCCGACGTCGATTTTTTCCAATCATACGGGGTTTGACAGCTTCTATTATGAAGATTTTACAGATCATATGCAGAGGTATATCGATGAATGGAAGAAGCTGGATCTGCAGTTTTCCGGTGTCTGTACCGGATTCCTGGGTTCCAGTGAACAGATCAGTATAGTGGAACGGTTCCTTACGGATTTTAAAAGACCGGAGACAAAGGTGATCGTGGATCCGGTAATGGGTGACTATGGCAAACCATATCCGACCTATACAGACGAACTGTGCCAGCAGATGAAAAAGCTGGTGCGGTTTGCTGATATCCTTACTCCAAATACCACAGAGGCATGTGTTCTGACGGATACACCATATAAGGATGACTGGCATATGGATGAACTGAAAGCTATGGCGGAGAAGCTGGCAGCACAGTCAGAGAGCAGACAGGCAAAAGTTGTGATAACAGGAATCAGGCGGGGAAGCTTCCTTGCTAACTTCTGCTATGAAAATGGAAAAGTAACCGTTGTGAAGACGAAGAAGATCGGAGAGTCGCGCTCCGGTACCGGAGATGTCTTTTCGGCGATTCTTGCGGCGGATGCCGTAAATAATGTAGATTTTACAGAATCAGTTAAGAAGGCAAGTGTATTTATTAAAGAATGTATCAAACGTTCCGTTGAGATGGAGCTTCCATTGACCGATGGAGTGTGTTTTGAGGAATGTCTGTACAAGCTTGCCAGATAACAGGAGGCGAATAGTATGGAGATATTATATAAAGTTCATAATAATCTGTATGTAAATCTGACAAATAAATGCCCATGTGCATGTACATTCTGTCTCAGACAGAACATGGATCATGTTGGTGAATCAAAGAGTCTGTGGTTAGAGCGGGAACCATCAGCAGCAGAAGCGATTGCTGAATTTGCAAAATTCGATATGAGCCGGTTTAATGAGGTTGTGTTCTGTGGATTCGGAGAACCGACGGAAGCCTTTGAGGTGTTGAAGAAGGTTGCGGCATTTGTAAAGGAGACTTATCATATGCCGATACGTTTGAATACGAATGGGCTGGGAAATCTTGTAAATGGCAGAGATATCACACCGGAGATGGAAGGCCTGATCGACACGGTATCGATCAGCTTGAATACGCCGAATGCAGATCGGTATCATGAACTGGTCAGAAGTAAGTTCGGAGATAAATCCTTTGATGCGATGCTTGACTTTGCAAGAAGTTCTACAAAGTATGTACCAAATGTAGTTATGACGACTGTAGATACCACGATTACAAAAGAGGAAGAGGAAGAATGCCGGAGAATCTGTGATTCGATCGGTGCAAAATACAGAATCCGCCCATGGGAGGATTAATAAATCTGATAAGAAAAGCTCTGTATGAAAATACAGGGCTTTTCCTGTTATCCTACAAATAAAGACCGCAGGTAGCGATCAGGCTGCCTGCGGTCTTACTGTAATATTTATTATTATAACATAAATACTTATTTATTTCCGGCATCTCTCTTAGCACGGAAACGAAGTGTAGGATCAAGGATCTTCTTACGGATACGGAAGCTCTTAGGAGTGATCTCAAGAAGCTCATCTGTATCGATGAAGTCAAGTGCCTGCTCCAGACTGAGTACCTTAGGAGGTGTCAGCTTTAATGCATCATCAGCACCGGAAGAACGGGTGTTGGTCAACTGTTTCTTCTTGCAGACATTTACTTCGATATCATCGGTACGTCCATTTTCACCGATAACCATTCCGGCATATACAGGTTCACCTGGTCCGATGAACAGTGTACCTCTTTCCTGTGCATTGAACAGACCATAAGTGATAGAAGTACCGGTCTCGTATGCGATCAGAGAACCCTGTGAACGATAGTTCATATCACCCTTATATGGGAGATATTCATCAAAGATCGTATTGATAACACCATTTCCCTTTGTAGCGGTCATGAAGTCACCACGGAAACCGATCAGTCCACGGGAAGGTACAAGGAACTCCAGTCTGGTTGTACCGTTTCCGGTAGGAGCCATACCCTGAAGTTCACCCTTTCTGGAATTTAACATATTAATAACTGTTCCGGTAAATTCATCCGGAACATCGATATATGCAATCTCAAATGGTTCAAGCTTCTTACCGCGTTCGTCTGTCTTATAGATAACTTCGGCTTTGCTGACTGCAAATTCATATCCTTCACGTCTCATGTTCTCGATCAGAACGGATAAGTGAAGTTCGCCACGACCGGATACCTTGAAAGCTTCTGTTGTCTCTGTTTCTTCTACACGGAGACTGACATCTGTATTTAATTCACGGAACAATCTGTCACGTAAATGTCTGGAGGTTACAAACTTTCCTTCCTTACCGGCGAAAGGAGAATCATTTACCATGAATGTCATGGAAATAGTTGGCTCTGAAATTTTCTGGAATGGGATTGGGTCCGGATTTTCAGGAGAACAGATTGTATCACCGATATTAACATCTGCAATACCGGAGATGGCTACGATCGATCCGATGTCTGCTTCATTTACTTCTACTTTATTCAGACCCTCGTAAACATAGAGCTTACCGATCTTAACCTTTAACATTCTGTCAGGGTCATGTTCATTTACAATAACAACAGGCTCATTTACAACGACCTTACCATTGTCAACCTTGCCAACACCGATACGGCCTACATATTCATTGTAGTCGATCGTGCTGATCAGAACCTGTGTACCTGCATCCGGATCACCGGTAGGAGCAGGAATATAATCAACGATGGTATCAAACAGTGGCTTCATATCTGTACCCGGTTCATCTGGATCAAGAGAAGCAACACCTGTCTTTGCTGATGCAAATACAAATGGGCAGTCAAGCTGATCGTCATTTGCATCCAATTCGATCAGAAGCTCAAGAACTTCATCTACAACCTCTTTAGGACGAGCTTCAGGACGGTCACATTTGTTTACACATACAATAACACTGAGGTTCAGCTCCAGCGCTTTCTTCAGAACGAATTTGGTCTGTGGCATGGCACCTTCGAAAGCATCAACAACAAGAATAACACCATTTACCATCTTCAGGACACGTTCTACTTCACCGCCGAAATCAGCATGTCCCGGAGTGTCGATAATGTTGATCTTTGTCTTACCATAACGGACGGCAGTGTTCTTGGAAAGAATCGTGATACCACGTTCACGTTCAATATCATTTGAGTCCATGACACGTTCGGTAACTTCCTGATTATCACGGAATACACCACTCTGTTTCAAAAGTTCATCCACTAATGTTGTTTTGCCATGGTCAACATGGGCAATAATCGCAACATTTCTGATATCATCTCTGGTAATCTTCATTTTTTTCACTCTTTCTTTATGATATTAAAATTACTTACAATACAACGTTTACCATTCTAGCATACGAAAAAAAGCATTTCAATGGAAATGATAGCCGAAAATTACACCAAAATATTCGGTAAAATGCGCCGAACTGTACAAAAATATGTTATTATTAGAAAGTATGACAGGCGGGAACGGTTCCTGCTAAATAAGTGATTTGGAGAGGTATTAAAATGAATGAGAAAAAGGGCAGAGCGATCGCACTGTTGCCGATCGGTGTATTTCTGGTATTGTATCTGGGACTTGGGATTATATTTGAATATGTGATGAAAATTCCGATGGGCTTTTATAATGTGCCTATCATCGTGGCATTTCTTGCAGCTATTCTGGTCGCATGTATCCAGAACCGGGAATTGGTATTTGATAAGAAGCTTGAGATTATGGCACAGGGAGTTGGGGATAAGAATATTATAACGATGCTGTTGATCTTCCTGGCAGCGGGTTCATTTGTCGGGGTAGTCGGAAGAAGCAGCGCAGAGAGTGTAGCATATTTTATGCTGACACTGATTCCGGCAAGATTTTCAGTAGCGGTTTTGTTTGTTGTTGCCTGCTTTGTATCAGTTGCTATGGGAACTTCAGTTGGAACGATCACATTGTTAACGCCGATTGCTGTTGCAGTGTCGAGGGCATCTGGCTTTGATATGGCATTTTGTGTTGCATCGGTTATGGGTGGAGCAATGTTTGGAGATAATCTTTCTTTTATCTCAGATACGACGATTGCGGCATGTAATGGACAGGGATGTGAGATGAAAGACAAATTCCGGGAGAATTTCTGGATCGCGTTTCCGGCAGCGGTTATAACGCTGATATTAATTCTTGTACTTTCATTTCAGACCGACATACGGGGGCAGGTCAGCCAGTCTTATAATCTGGTGCAGATCATACCGTATGTTCTGGTGCTGATCGGTGGAATTATAGGGCTGAATGTATTTATCGTATTACTTACGGGGATTGTATCCGGAGCATTTATTATGCTGATATGGGGACATACTGCACCTGTTGATCTTCTGACAAATATGGGCTCCGGTGTTTCCGGAATGTTTGAAACCTGTATGGTAGCAATATTAGTTGCAGCGTTATGTGCACTGATCCGGGAATATGGCGGTTTCGATGCACTTCTCAGTTGGATACACAGGATCTTTCGAGGAAAGAAAGGCGGACAGCTCGGAATGGGGTTGCTAGTCGGAACAATGGATATTGCAACTGCAAACAATACGGTAGCAATCGTTATGGCAAATCCGATTGCCGGAGAAATGGCACAGGAATATGGAATCTCTCCGAAGAAGACTGCCTCTTTGCTTGATACTTTTTCCTGTATCTTTCAAGGAATAATCCCATATGGTGCGCAGATGTTAGTTGCAATTGCCGCGGTAGGAGAACTGGGTGATTCCATTTCTGCTTTTCAGATCATTCCGAAGCTTTTTTATCCGATGTTCTTGCTGCTGACATCACTCGTTACCATAATAAGAAGTGATAAATAATAGAGACAATTCAAGAATATAGAAAACGCTGATCTGTTTCTATACGAATTAAGTGAATTATAAAAGAGTTTATCGGCAATGTGAACATGTATACTATTATGAAGCAAGCCTGTTTTAACGCCGGTTCTTAGTGAGTCGCCATAGGCGAAGAACTTAGTACCGTTGCGTTGAAATAGAGTGCAAGCGTCTTGCGTAATAATAGGTGTGCATATTCATATTACCGATAAACTCTTTTTGTAATATTCACTCACATAGGAACAGATCAGCGTTTTCTGTTTTATTTGCCAAGTAACATATTTTCCAGTTCCTCCGGTGAGAAGGTGTAAGACGAGTTGCAGAACTGGCAGTTTACCTCGATCGGCTTATTGTCTGCGAGCAGATTTGCAATCTCCTTTTTACCGAGACTGATAACGGCCTGTGAGAAACGTTCCTTGCTGCAGTTGCAGTGCCACTTCGTAGGAATGGTATCGGTAACTTCTACATTATAGCCTTCAAAGATCTGCTTCACGATATCAAGCGGTTCCATACCCTGGTCGAGGAGAGCGGTAATGGATGTGAATTCACCCAGACGTTTTTCTAGATCAGAGATCAGTTCCTCGGATGCAAATGGCATAAGCTGAATGATAAAGCCCCCGGCTTGTTTTACTGTGTTGTTCTTCTCCATCAGAACACCTAAAGCTACAGAAGTTGGAATCTGTTCTGAGGTTGCAAAATAATACGTCAGGTCTTCTGCAATCTCACCTGAAACAAGCTGGGTCTGACCGATATAAGGCTCTTTTAAACCGATATCCTTGATCACGGAGAGCACGCCCATATCAAGAGCTTTAGCGACATCCAGTTTTCCCTTATCATTTGCATGCAGGATAACCTCCGGATTGTTGACATAGCCTTTGACATTGCAGTGCGCATCAGCAGTCACTGTCAGTCCACCGATCGGACCGCTGCACTGGATCTGGAGCGTTAGCAGATCGGAGTCATTCTTACATGCAGCCCCCATCAATGCACCTGCGGTTAGCAGACGACCGAGGGCAGCAGTAGCAACCGGACTGGTATTGTGAATACTTCTTGCTGTTTCAACGATTTCCTTTGTGGTGCCGGCAAAGAAACGAACCTGTCCATCTGCCGCCATACCTCTGATAATATAATCACTCATATGTTATTCCTCGTTCTTTCTATATATAACGTAAAATATTGCACTTTTAAGGTGCCTTTTTAAAAATAATACCTGCATTTATAAAGTGCTGATTAATAACAAAATAATGCTTGTACTTATAAAAGTAGTGCTTAATAAAAAATTGATGACTAAAATCACTACGGGCAGGAGATCAGATATATAATTTGCCTTCGTGATGTTTTTCTCTGGCTATCACATAGACACGTTCACTGTCATCGGTTGCTGGCGTGTGCGTAAATGCATCATACATGGCAAGAAGCTCCATACCTGCCTGTTCTACACAACGAATCATGTCCTCACAGGTCAGTCCGATCTGGTAATGGAATTCCTGCGTTTTTCGGTACAGGTCGTCCTCCTCTTTCAGAAACAGGCTGAGTGCAAGCTCGTTGACATTTTGTTCCTCATCATAATAATTATCCCAAATGAAGCTGACATCATCCCGATCCTCAGCAATCACTGAATCTGCAACGACATCCCGGAAATAGTGTTTGGTCTTAAAATCACAGATAAAGATACCCCCTGCTTCCAGATAATTATTTGCAAGAGAAAAAACGGTAGTGATCTGATCTGTATTTGACAGATAGTTGATGCTGTCACAGACGCATACAATGGCATTTACTGTTCCATATAATTCAAAGGAACACATATCCTGTTGGAGATACATAATGGATGAGAAACCATTCGCAATCTTTTTTTCATTTGCAATCTCCAACATATCGGAAGACACATCAATTCCGATCATATCATAGCCTGCGGCTGCAAGTCCTTCCGTGATCGTTCCCGTTCCGCAACCAAGCTCGGCAACCAGACCTTCGGTGATATTGTATTCATGGAGCAGGCTGGTGATATAAGATATCCATTCGTCATAAGGAATGTTATCCATCAGCTCATCGTATACCTGCGCGAAGCTTGTATAGGCATCCATAGAAAAACCTCATTTCATAAAATCTCAATGCCATCATTATATACATCTCAGAAAGGAAAAACAACCGTTTCTTTTGGAGCAGTTTTCTATTTGCTGCGGCAGACAGAATGTAAAAAATAAGGTTTGAGATTGAACATGGTGGGCTTTTGTGTTAATATAAATTCGGTTAGAAATCCTCATATGGAAGAAACCATATATGAAAGTGGGTAGTTTGGCATGATAAAGTTCTACAGAACAGATCATAAGGTTTTGTCAGAGATAACAGAATATGAAGACAATATGTGGGTTTGTATGACGAAACCTACAGTAGATGAGACCAAACTGATTGCAGAAGATTTTGAGATTGATCTGGCAGATGTCAGAGCTGCATTGGATGATGAGGAGAGCTCCCGTGTGGAGGTCGAAGATGGTTATACACTGATCCTTGTCGATATTCCGTCGATCGAGATGAGAAATGAACGCGAAGCATATACAACTATTCCTTTGGGTATTATCCTCGTAAAGGACATTCTGATCACGGTATGCGCGGAGGATACGCCTGTTCTGGATGCATTTATTGAGTCAAAGGTAAAGGAATTCAGTACAAAGAAACGGATGCGCTTCATGTACCAGATTTTATATAGAAACTGCATGACCTATCAGTATTATCTGCGAGTTATGGATCGCAGAAGAAATCTGATCGAGCAACGGATCCAGGATGAGACAGAGGATGCGGATCTGATTGATCTTCACGAACTGGAATCTAACCTTGTATACTTTGCAACATCACTTCGTGCAAACGGAGTTGTATTAGATAAGCTTGCAAGATACAGCAGTATCAAGCAGTACCCGGAGGATCAGGAGCTCCTGGATGATGTTATGGTCGAGAACAAACAGGCTATCGAGATGACCGGAATCTATCGAGATATCATAAGCGGTACAAGAGAACTGATGACGACGATCATCAATAACCGCCTGAACAATATCATGAAGTTCTTAGCGGCTATCACCATCGTAATGGCGATCCCGACGATCATATCCGGTATCTATGGAATGAACGTATCAGGTAAGTGGATGCCTCTCGCAGAAACCCCATACGGCTTCTACATTGTATGTGGCATCATCGTTCTGATCTGTATTATCATAGCCCTAATCCTCAAGAAAAAGAAAATGTTCAAGATGTAAAAATAAATCCGTCAAGCAAATAAGCAGCGTGTCTGTGTACAGACAACGCTGTTTATTTATTTGACGGATAAACACACATAAGCATGAAGGACGATAGTCCGGAATGCGCATGTGAGAAGCGATTTCGAAAGTTCGAAGAACGGAGAAATCGTATTATTTTTACAGGTAGAGGGAGGGTGACACATAAGCATGAAGGACGATAGTCCGGAATGCGCATGTGAGAAGCGATTTCGAAAGTTCGAAGAATGTTGACCCTCTTGCCTCATAATGCTAAACTTAACTTATTTAAAAACCAACATTCATTTAAAAGACAGAAAGTTTCTATCCTTAGAACTTATGGAACAAACCTGTTTGAATACCGGTACTTAGCGATCCACGAAGTGGGAGCTTAGAACCGCTGCATGAAAACAGAGCGAGAGCGATTTGCGTAATAAGTTACTAAGGATAGAAACTTTCGTCTGGGAAACGTGGGAAAGGAGACAACAACGATGAAGCTGTTTCATTTGTCGGATCTGCACATTGGCAAGATCGTAAATGGATATGAGATGTGGGAAGACCAGCGCTATGTGTTTGACCAGATCCTTGCATATGTAAGAGAAGAACAGCCGGATGCCGTGATGATCGCAGGAGATATCTATGACAAAGCAGTTCCATCCGCAAAAGCAGTAACAGAATTTGATGAATTCCTGACTGAACTTGCAGACAGCGGAACGATCATCCTCATTATCAGTGGCAATCATGATTCGGCAGAACGTCTGGATTTTGCCAGCAGTATCATGAAAAAGCAGAACATATATATGAAAGGAACCTATGGTGGAGAAGCCATGAAGGTGACGATGCAGGATAAATGGGGAGATGTGAATTTTTATCTGATGCCATTTGTAAAGCCGGCAAACGTAAAAAATACATTATCGGATTTAACAGAAGAACCGGAGAAAGAGTCAGCAGACTTAACATATACAGAAGCCATGCAGCAGGCAGTTGCAGCCATGCAAGTTGATCCGGGGAAAAGAAATGTACTGATCGCCCATCAGAACGTAACAAATAGTGGAGTGAACCGGCGGTCGGATTCGGAGACAATATCGATCGGTGGACTGGATAATATTGACCGTACGGTATTTGATATATTTGACTATGTGGCACTTGGACATCTTCATTCTCCACAGCAGATCGGAAAGCCGGAGATTCGGTACTGTGGCACACCGGTTATCTATTCTATGTCGGAAGCCGACGATCAGAAATCTGTCACAGTGGTAGAACTTGGAGAAAAAGGAAAGCTTTCGATCCGTGAACTGCCCCTGCACCAGCTTCATGCGTGGTACAATTTTACGGGTACACTTGATGAAGCCATGAGCCGGGAAGCAAATGAAGATTATGCGAGAATTGTGCTAACGGATAAGGAAACGATCATTGATGTTCAGGCGAGACTTCGGACCGTGTATAAGAACCTGATGTCAGTAGAATTCCAGATGGCAGATGGCAGCAGACCGGAACAGGAACGGACACTTGAGGATGTGAAGAATCTTGCACCTGATGAGGCATTTGCGGATTTCTATAACAGAAAGATGAAACGGGAGCTGTCCGATGAAAATGCGGTTTATATCAGACAGTTGATCCGGGATTATTATGAACAGAGACAGGGGTGAAGATGATGCGGCCACTGGTACTTACAATGGAAGCGTTTGGAACGTATATAGAAAAAACGGAGATTGACTTTCGAAAATTTGGGAAACAGGGACTTTTTCTGATCTCGGGAGATACCGGATCGGGAAAGACAACGATATTTGACGGAATCATGTATGCCCTTTACGGAGAGACCAGCGCAGGAAGCGGGAAGAATAACACCGGACGAAACGGTGAAATGCTCCGAAGTGATTTTGCAGATCCAAAGCAGCTTACTTATGTAGAGCTGTTATTTGAAAGCGGCGGTCATGAATATAAGGTCTGGCGAAGTCCGGCGTATGAGAGACCGGGATACAAATCCATGAAGCAGGCAGAAGTGCGCTGGATGGAGGATGGACAGGAGACAGAGCTGAAAGCGGCAGATATTGATGGTAAGCGGACAGCAGGGGTGATCGGCAGGGTAAGAGAGGTGCTGGGACTTACGGCCGATCAGTTCCGACAGGTTGCGATGATCGCACAGGGAGATTTTAAGAAGCTGTTAGTTGCGGATACGAAGACCCGAAGCGATATCTTTAAGACGATATTTGATACGAAGATTTATGAATATATCCAGAACAGGATCGCACAGGACTGTAAAGAGGCAGAGGGGGTCTATACAGAGCTTGTTGCAAAGGTAGATCGTACGATAGAGGGAGTAGAGCTGCCGGATGAAACGGAGCTTTATAAAACAGGGCTTCAGGATCTGCCGGAGCATCTGGAAAATCGTCATCTGGCATTTGATGATATTCTGGAAGAGCTGCACAGCCTGAATCAGATCGAAGAAAAGCAGGCGAAAGATCTGCATCATCAGATTGAGAGTTATACACAGACCAATAACCAATATGACAACTGGTATACAGCAATCGAGAAAAATAAGAGAATCATTGGTCAGACCTATGATGGCTATGTGGCACATCTCGATGCATACAGACAGGTGAAGCAGGAATTTGTCAGTGCAGAAGCACAGAATCATAGTATGGAAGCACAGTCTACAGAACCGCTTATGCTGAGACAGGCGGAGCTTCAGAAACAGGCAGATTCTTTTGTGCGGTTAAATGAGATGGAGAAAGAACTGCTGCTTGTGGAGCAGGTATGCCATCAGGCAGGAAAGAAAAGACAGGATATTCTTGCAACAAAGAAGAAACTTCAGAAGCAGACCGAGGAGCTGGAACAGATCGTGAATCCGGGTGACACTTCACAGGTGAAGCTTGAGAAGGTTCAGACAGAAAAGAAGCAGATTGCAGAACGTATGCAGCGGTTACAGGAGCTTGAAAAAGAATGTCTGGAGATTGATCATCTGGAAATTAAGAAACAGCAGATGGTGGTTGATAATCGGAGCGCATTTGAGAAGCGGAATCAGGCAAATGCGAATTACGAGGAAGCTATCAGAAATCGGAATGATCAGATCTGTGGAGAACTGGCAGCGAACCTACAGGAGGGAACACCGTGTCCGGTCTGTGGAAGTAAGACACATCCGGAAAAGGCACATTGTGACGGAGCTGTTGTAACAGAAGAAATGGTAAAGAAGCTTCGTGCTGCATTTGATCAGGCGGATGCTTCATTCAGACGAAAAGAAAATGAACTTGGAAGCCTGAATGGTCGTCTGGAAGAAAAACGGAATCAGACAACAGCAGCGGTTATGGAGATGGCAGCCTTTACCATACCGGATCAGACAGCACAGGTTGATGTTCTGATAGATGAGGTCAGAAAACTACATGTAATCTGGGAGAAAAGGACAGAGGAAACAGAAGCCAGACTGCGGACACTTGAGAAAGAGCACAGAAGTTATCAGGAACATAAAAGGCAGCTTGGCGAGCTTCGTTTGCAGATAAAAGAACTGGAAGAAACGGAAGTGCGGGTAACAGAGGAATATCAGGAGGCAGACCGGAGTTACACGGCAAAGCAGGCAGCCGCGGCACAGATGCGACAGGAGATCCGGGGGGATGAGTCGGATATCCTGAAGCAACTGCAACAGGTGAGAAATGAGATTGCCGAGGTGAACCGGAAGAAGACAGAGGCAAGAGATACTTATAATAAACTTGCAAAGGAACTCTCTGCACTGGAAACAAATCTGAAACGTGATGCAGAAGATCAGAATATGCAATACAGACAGGAATGGCAGTTGGAGAAAGATGTTCTTTCTGCACTTGAAACGGACAGCGGAGAAATGAACACATCTGTAAATGACGAAAGTGTGATACAGAAGCTTCCTGACAGCAATCAAGAAAATGATTTTGCAGATGAACAGGAACTGGAAAAGCAGGCAGGCGGCTACGGAGAATGTTATACACATTTCTGTACGACATCAACGGTTCTGCTTGAACAGATATCCGGGCAGATAGAACGCACGATCCGGAAGAAAAACAGTGTTGCCATCAGGCATGATGCAATCGCGGAACGATTAGTTAAGAATAAGGCAGCATACAGCAAATTAAAGAAGGATTATGGAGCATATCTGAATATCTATAAGAAATACAGTAAGCTTCAGGATCTTTCACAGGCCGCACTTGGTAATTATAAGCTGGAAACCTATATACAGGAGGTCTATTTTGACCGCATTATAGACAGTGCGAATCACAGACTGCGCCAGATCGTATGCAACCAGTTTGAGCTGAAACGCGGACAGAAGACTGCAGGAAACAGAGGGCTTGATTTGTTCGTGCTGGATCATCGGACGGGAAAAGAAAGAGATGTCAAAACACTGTCCGGCGGGGAAGCATTTGTAGCATCTCTGTCTATGGCACTTGGACTTGCCGATATTGTATCTGCAAATGCGGCAGGTGTAAGAATTGATACATTATTTATCGATGAAGGCTTTGGCTCACTGGATTCTGATATTCTGGAGCAGGCATTAAATGTACTGGCTGAGTTGTCCGAGTCCGATCATCTGGTTGGTATCATATCTCATGTGGAAGAGCTGAAGCATCGTATCGACCGCCAGATCCTGGTTACTAAGGATCATCAGGGCGGCAGTCATGTGGAGATACAGGTGTAAAAAATATACCCCACTGATCATAGGAAGATATCTGCTTACAGGCATTTGTATGATCAGTGGGGCATTTTTTAATATTTTACAGGAATTCCGTTTACGGATACTTCATCTGTGATCTCGATTACGATACATTTCCGTCCATCGATCTCACGGGTCTCTACGAGATCGGCGCGGTCAGGATTGACCTTGATCACAACCTCCGGAGTCTTTACCTCAAATGATTTTGTACTGGCGATATTATTTGCATAGAGCTGTACTTTTCCCGGAGCCGGTGCAGGCAGCGTCTCTTCGGAACCTTCGGCAACCGGACGCTGGTTCACGGAAGCAGCAGCGGCGCGATCAAAGTTTGCATCAAAGGTCTGCAGTTTTTCTTCGGATACTCCCGAGGTTTCCAGAAGATTCTTTAATGAATTCCTGGATAAGGTCAGTGGTTCCGGACTATCCTTTTGTTCCTCGATCATTTCATTCAGATTCTCATGGATATTTCGTATCACTTCATAATCACAGTCCATTCCGAGTGTATCAGTGATGATCGTCTGGAACGCCTCTTTCTGATTACCGGCAGTTACAGGCATTCCCGTTCCGAGAATATAGCGGATAAATTCCTCATGGATTTCCTCCGGCTTCTTCGTATAGTAGAGGACATTATGGATATCGGCTGTCCGGTCGATAAATGCAGGGAACAGGAAACCGATATCGGGAACATCCACGATCCAGTCGCGGATACGGTTGTGGAAGGTGTTCTCCGAATCAAAATAACTAAGTCCTGCCTTTGACAGATTAACATGGCAGATACAGCACATGATGTATTCGTAGATCTCATCCGAGGCATCATCCATTGTCAGTCCGTCTGTGGTCTTTCCGGGTACGTCATATGTATCATGGATCAGCAGAATCAGATAGTTTCCGGTATAGTCATAATTCTCGATTACCTTATCATAGAACTGGTCGATCAGTTCATCATCCTCTAATTTGCTGTTGCGCAGCTTTAACAGAAATTCCTGCGTACCGCCGTCAAATTCCGAATCTGTGGGAAACGGCATCGTGATCAGATTCTTTCCGATCGAGCCGGACAAGTTCTTCTTAAAAATCTCAAAATATTTAAAAGCTTCCTCCTCCGGCAGAGAGAGAAACGCTTCCTTCATTGTCGCAATTTTACGTCTGTCACCATCCACATAGCAGCCACAGATCTTATCGATCGAACAGGTAGCCTGCGCAAACTGATGCCGGATTTCCAGAACCTCTTTCTTTGTCATATGTATCAAACTCCTTTATAAAAACTTTAATAGTGCATTATGTGTTTTATGCATTCTATGCATTTGAAAAATCTTAAATAAGCCTAATAAGTGTATCACCTAAAAAAAACAAAGACAAGAATTGACATCTATAACTTTTAATATTTTACAAAGTTAGCAATTAAATTATGATTGGAAAAAGAAGAATATATTTAATAGACAGGAGACAGATAAAAAGCAGCAAATATATATTTTATGAAGAAAAATGTTTTAGAAATAGTATATTAAAAATGAAAGAGATATTACTATTATGTAGTAAGCCTTATCCGAGGCCGGTACTTAGACAGCGTATTTTGCTGTCTTATGTACCGCTGCATCGAGGATACGAGCGGAAGCGTCTTACGGAATAATATGTAATAATCTTTTTCATTTTAATTCAGGGACATATCAAACATTTTTCGCAATAGATATATATTTGCTGCTTTCTATCGTCCCCACATCTTAATAAATCTTAAGGATATCCCAAATTGTATCTTAATGGTAGAAAGCCTTACAATGATACCGTCAAAGAAAGATATGGAAAATATCAGCGGTTTGCTGTATCCTAAAAAGGAATGCGTGGTGCGCACACGTACCGGAAAGATACAGACAACGATTATATTTTCAGACGAGGAGAGAAAAATGTATAATATATTAATTTGCGATGATGAGAAAGATATCGTATCAGCTTTAAAGATTTACCTGAAAACATCCGGCTACAATATTTATGAAGCTTACAACGGAAAAGAAGCGTTAGAGCAGATCAAAGAGCATGACATCCATTTGGTGTTAATGGATATCATGATGCCGGAGATGGATGGGATCACAGCGATGTTAAAGATCCGCGAGGAGACGAATCTGCCGGTTATCCTTCTGACCGCAAAGAGTGAAGATACAGATAAGATCCTTGGACTGGAAGTGGGTGCAGATGATTACATTACCAAGCCGTTTAATCCGGTAGAGGTGATCGCCAGAGTGAAATCGCAGCTTCGAAGATATATGCAGCTTGGAAGCGGACAAATCAAGAAAGATGCGATCGTGATCGGGGGAATTGAGTTGAATGATAATTCCAAACAGGTTACGGTCGATGGCGAACTGGTCAGTCTGACACCGACAGAATATGATATTTTAAGGCTTCTGATGGAACATCCGGGACAGGTATTTTCACCGAGAGATATTTACAAGGAAGTCTGGAAAGAAACACCGCTCGGAGCCGAAGGTTCGGTAGCTGTCCATATCCGTCATTTGCGTGAAAAGATAGAGATCAATCCCGGAGAACCAAGATATATCAAGGTGATCTGGGGCAGAGGTTATAAGATGGAATATCAGTAAACCTCTATACAGTCTGACAGGAATGGAGAATGCGAAACATGAATAAGTTAAAAAATAACAATCCTTTTAAATTACTGATTTATACGTTATTTTTTATCACCTGTAGCGTTGGATTTATATTGGGTTATGTACTGCTTGATATGTATGAAGCCGGAATATTTCAGGGCAGATCGGAATCGGAGCTGCGGGCAGAACTGGAAGCGGATTATCAGAGCGAGATGTTGACTACCTGTGTGAATCGTGGTGCCGAGTATATTAGAAATACTCTGGATATCAGTTACAGTGATGATGAATGGGGAGACTATGAATACGATCCCGATGCTTTGCAGAAAAAGGATATGAATCATGATAATGTTGTCGATGCAAGTGATTTTCTGATGCTGTTGTCGGAAAAGGAAAATGCATTTGATAAATATGATCGTACCTATAAAGAGGATTTGGAGAAAACATATGGATATGCGAAAACAGATCTGTATGTGAGTGTTGGTGATGATTGGGATTCTTCAAAAACGGGTGAATCAAATTCCATTATGCTGGCGCAGACAGATAATCTGCCGGAAAAAGCATTAGTATATGGAGTTTTAGGAGAGAAAGCAGTTGTCAGTACGACGACCGGTATTCCTACAGGAAAGATTCTGAGATATGATACCTATAAGGAAGCACAGAGTATCGGTGTGGAAAAAGAAGGAAACAATTATAATTATGTTAACCTGCGTATGCCGGATGAAGCAGCTCTTTCCAGGTCAGAGGTGTCTGATGATTATGGAATTGATCTGAGTGATCTGGAGGGAAATACCACAGATACGGAAGCAGAGACGGAAGCCGAAACCAAGAATTCAGGAATATCGGAAGAGTCTGCAACATCAGAAGATTCAACAACAATGGAGGAGGAAATAGAGAGTTCCGGTTCATACAATACGCCGGAGGGAGTAACGATTTCTTATAATAGAAATCAGATAGCGATCACAGCAAACGGAACGACAAAGCAGTACGAGTATTATGCGGAGGATGATATGTATTATCCGATCATAAAAGATGGATATACCGTAATCGTTGGCAATTATGCAGGAGACGATATTACGATATATGCTTCCGGTAATTTATATATCGACGGCACATCTGACGTTTCTTCACGTATGAATAAGAGCCTACAGGCGATCAGCAAGGCTGCTTCGGGAAAGAACAGAATCCTGCTCTTCTTTGGACTTGATTTTGTTTTGTGTATCATATTCATGATCACAAGTATGGTATTATCCGGTAAAGACGGTGTTGTAAGAAAAACAGAAAAGGTTCCGGTTGAAATTATATTGACTGGAATAGTCGTTTTGATAAGTCTGTTGATTGCTTTTGCACAGAATATATGTTATTCCTTATCATATGCTTATTATAGTTACAGCGGTACAGACCGGCTTCATTATTTTATTGATAGCAATATTACAGGACATGATATTGAGACTATTGTATGTCTGATCGGTTTGGGTTGTATCTGTACGGTCGGACTTTTACTGATCAACAATCTGATCGCAAGAGTCAAACAGTCGAATCTGCTTAATACATCATGGATTGTCAGACTGGGTCGCAAACTATTTGGAAAATCGGGAAAGATAACCGCATTTTTCCGGTATGTATTCAGCAAGGTTCCATTTATAATAAAAGCGATCCTTTTGTATATCGTAATTACGATCGTTGAAATTATAGTAGCATTGCTTGTTTTTAATGCTGTATATATAAATGAAGCTGGATTTATTGTATTAATGCTGTTGAAGATCATCTGTGCAATTGCCTATATGGCATTTGTCTGTATGATGCAGGAGCTTTTCCAGGGTGGTGACAAGCTTGCAAAGGGCGAGTATGGTCATAAGGTAAATACAAGATTCATGTTTGGAAAGTTCAAAGAACATGGCGAGAATCTGAATCATATCAATGAAGGTGTCCAGCTTGCGGTAGATGACCGGATGAAAAGTGAACGGATGAAGACGGAGCTTATCACGAATGTATCGCATGATATCAAGACACCGCTTACTTCTATTATTAACTATGTCGATCTGCTTCAGAAGGAGGATATTGAAAAAGAACCTGAGGCTTCTTATATAGAAGTAATAGCAAGGCAGTCAGCAAGGTTAAAAAAACTGATCGTGGATCTTGTGGATGCTTCTAAGGCATCGACCGGAAATGTAAAGGTAGAGCTTGTAAATATGGATGCGAATATGATCGCAGAACAGGCATCCGGTGAATATATTGACAAATTGATGCAGAAGAATATCACGCTGGTAACGAATCTCGCAAAGGATCGTGCAGGGATCGAAGCAGATGGCAGACACCTCTGGAGAGTATTTGATAATCTGTTAAATAATGCATTCAAATATACAATGCCGGGGACTCGGTTATATGTAAATACTTATATAACCGATGAAGATGGATCGGTGATCCGTGATCTTAAAAAGAGTATCAAAGAGCCTGCAAAGGTATGCATAGAGTTCAAGAACATATCAGAAGCACCGCTGAATATTTCAAGTGATGAACTGATGGAACGCTTTGTAAGAGGTGACAGTTCCAGAAATACAGAGGGAAGCGGACTCGGTTTATCCATTACAAGAAGCCTGTGTCAGCTTCAACATGCGGATTTTAACATCGTGATCGATGGAGATCTGTTTAAGGCTGTGATTACATTTGCATACTGTAAAGAACCACAGGAAGATCAGGATGTGGATCAGACAGAAGCTGCAGAAGCCATGGATATTGAACAGTAGTCACCGGGATTTGAAAAAAACAGTTATTTGTTCACAAAATATATAAATAATTATTGACAACTAACGAATGTTAGAATATACTAACCAACATAAGAACGTAGTAGTTATATTTATTGATATAAAAATGGAGGAATAAAATGATTGTTCAGGAAATCCGTAATGACAATGTGTTTGGTTATGTAAGATATCAGGGAGAACCAAACCGGAAGGATGCAGTGATCGAGAAGCTTAGAAAACAGGGATTTCGCATTACAAAACAGAGATGCATTCTGTTAGATATTATTCTGGATGAAGACTGTTCTTCTTGTAAGGAAATATATTACAAGGCTGTCAAGAGAGATGACAGTATAGGAATCGCAACGGTATACAGGATGGTGAACACACTGGAAGACATCGGTGTGATCAGCAGAAAGAATATGTACAAAGTTGCGTGTTTCTAAAAATGGGATCATCCTCCACCGGAACGTACACTCAGGTGTAAAAACACATACAAACATACAAATGGGACATCCACAATGGCGTGGATGTCCTTTTTTGTGTATCGTAGTTCTGTAGTTGCCCCTGCAGCCTCCTGTATAATAAGCCTGACTTGCTAAGTTTCTATTCGACTCGCACGCCGATTTGTCAGCAGTCGCCCTAACTCACCCTTATGGGTTCAAACAAGGGCTTGGTGCTGACAGCTAGTGCAAGTCTCATAAACGAAACTACGCAAATGTCAATACTTATTATACAGGAGATTGCAGGGGCAACTACGAAACTACGATGCACAAAAAATTAAGGCAGCTACAAATGTGAAAATTTCATATTTGTGGTTGCTTTTTTTAGTTAAGTAGTATAGAATTACCCTATAAGTGGAGTGAAGTGGTGGATTAGTGCCATAAAGTGGAGGAAATGAGTCGAAAGAAGGTGGAATGAGTGTCCAAGTGTTTAACAGGTGAATATGAACACAGATTAGATACCAAAGGGCGACTTATCATGCCATCCAAGCTTAGAGAGGAACTCGGCTGCACCTTCATGATCACAAAAGGTCTGGACAATTGTCTGTACGTTTATCCGAATGATGAATGGCAGCAGTTTGCGGACAAGCTGAACCAGCTCCCGATGACGAATAAGAGTGCGAGACAGTTCAAGCGTTTCTTCAACTCAGGAGCGGTAAAGTGCGAAACGGATGCACAGGGTCGAGTGATCATTCCACAGACACTTCGTACATTTGCCAATATCGAAAAAGATGTTGTCATCATAGGTAACGGAGAAAAAGCAGAAATCTGGAATAAGGAAGCATGGGATGAGATCAATAATGAAGAATCCCTGAATATGGATGAGATTGCAGACAAGCTGGACGAACTGGATTTCAGAATATAAGGACAGAAGTGGTAGTTATGGAATTTAAACATACATCGGTTTTACTGGATGAAACCATTGAAAATTTGAATATCAAACCGAATGGTGTTTATATGGATGGAACCCTTGGGGGAGCCGGACATTCGAGAGAAATAGCGAAAAGACTTGGATCGGATGGACATCTGATCGGCATCGATCAGGATGGTGAGGCGATCGCGACAGCGAAAGAACGACTGGCAGAGTACGGTGATCGTATCACAGTCGTAAGAGATAACTATCAGAATTTTAAAAGCATACTAGACGAGCTAAATATAAGTCAGGTGGACGGGATACTGCTGGATCTCGGCGTATCTTCATATCAACTCGATAATGCGGATAGAGGATTCACATATCGGGTTGATGCTCCCCTTGATATGCGTATGGATGATCGCCAGACAAAGACTGCGAAGGATATCGTAAATGGATATACCGAGCAGGAGCTCTTTCATATACTTAAGGAATATGGCGAAGAACGATTTGCAAAAAGCATTGCATATCATATTGTGAAATATCGTGAGAATAAAGAGATAGAAACGACAGAAGAATTAAACGATATCATCCGTGGATCGATTCCCGCAAAAGTAAGAAATGCTCAGGGACATCCTTCAAAGCAGACATTTCAGGCGATTCGCATCGAATTGAATCATGAGCTTGAAGTACTGACGAATTCCATTGATGGAATGATCGACTGTTTAAAACCGGGCGGAAGATTATGTATCATCACATTCCATTCGTTAGAAGACAGGATTGTGAAAAATGCATTTCGTAAAAATGAAAACCCGTGCATTTGTCCACCGAATTTTCCGGTGTGCACATGCGGAAGAAAATCAAAAGGAAAAGTGATAACAAGAAAACCGATTCTTCCAACAGAAGAAGAAATGGAAATAAATTCAAGATCCAAAAGTGCAAAACTCAGGGTGTTTGAAAAAGGTATGAATATATAAAAGGGGTGTTTTAAAATGTCAGAAAGACGGAATCACTACTACATAGACGGAAGTACGGTTCGAAAGCTGGATTATTCAGCAGAACCGGTCAGAAGAGAATATGAACCTGTAAGGAAAACTGAGATGCCGGAACGTCATCCTGCCGGAAGAAGACCGGAGAGACAGACAGCAGCACCTGCAAGAAAGCAGATGCCACAGAGAAAGAAACAGGTAAGAACAAAACAGGCACCGGCTGTCAGACAGAGAGACAGAAGATGGGTAGATGAATTAAGGCATGGACTGTTCTTGACATTTGCGGTAATATGTGCAGTAGGATTATGTTTTATTGTACTGAAATTATCTGCAGATGTAAAAGAAAGCAAGAAAGAGGTTACAAGCCTTCAGAGCCAGCTGAATGAACAGCTGAATGCAAATGCAGAATACAGCTCAGGTCTGGACAGCATGACAGATCTGGATGAAATATATAAGATCGCTACAACAGAACTTGGTATGACATATTCAAAGCCGGGACAAACTGTTTATTATTCACAAAACAGCGATGATTATGTTGTACAGTACAAGAACATTCCTGAGACTAAATAAGCCTCAGGAAATTTTGCGTTATGCAGGAGCAGGAAGAACAGCATAACAGAAAAATATTTTATAAAGGTGGAACTATATGTCAATAAAAGGAAAACAGTTCTTAAAAAGAATGAAGACAAGACTGCTTATCATTTTTTTCGCGGCAGTAATATTCTTTGCGGTATTAGTTGCAAGAGTTATTTATATCAGTGTTGCAAAAGGTCAGGAGTATCAGGAGGAAGTGCTGGATCAGAAATCTTATGATAGTCTTGATATACCATTTGAACGGGGAGATATCGTAGACCGAAACGGAAATGTTCTTGCAACAAGCGAGAAGGTATATAATCTTATACTTGAGCCAAAAAATATTCTGCGGACAGAAGCAGGCAAGAAAGCAACAAAGGCTGCGCTGATAAAATATTTCAACATGGAAGAATCGAAGTTCGATGAGTGTATGCAGAATACGGATTCCTTTTACAGTGTCGCCATGAAGGGACTTGCTTATACAGATGTGAAAGCCTTTCAGGAATTTTGCAGTACAAAAGACGGCGCAGATGTGATCGGTGTGCGCTTTGAAGAGGAATATAAAAGAAAATATCCAAATGGCAGTCTTGCCTGCCATTTGCTTGGTTATACAGTAAGCGGAAATGTCGGACAGGGTGGAATCGAAGGCTACTATAACAGCTATCTGAATGGCGTAAACGGTAAGACCTACGGATATCTGACAAATGATAATACCGTAGAATCGGTTACGGTGCCCGCGCAGAATGGATATACGGTAGTATCGACTATCGATCTGAATATTCAGAAGATCATTGAAGATAATATAGAAGAATACATGAAAACGACCGGCGCAAAGAAGATCGGCGTTATTGCGATGGATCCGGATACAGCAGAGGTTCTCGGTATGAGTACATCTTACAGCTATGATCCGAATGAGCCGATGGATACAGATGCGCTTCGTAATATGAAAGTTACTGTTACAGAGAGTACAGAGGCTGCGACGGAAGACAGCAGTGAAGAAGGATCTTCTGAGGACACTACAGATGCAACAACGGAAGAACCGAAAGATCCGGAAAAGATCACATATGATTTTTCATCCATGACAGATGATGAATTTAAGAAGACGATCGATGATCTGACAAGTGATCAGACATATGAAGCCTTAGATGCGGTTTGGAGAAATTACTGTATCAGTGATATCTTAGAGCCGGGTTCTACATTTAAACCGTTTACGATTGCAGGAGCGATTGAAGATGGTGTGGTCAAAGACGGAGATACATTTTATTGTAAGGGTTACGAGATCGTAGCGGATGGTACAGATCCGATCTATTGTCATAACCGAACTGGTGACGGTACACTTACATTAAAGCAGGCATTAGAACAGTCCTGTAACGTGGCATTAATGCAGATTGCAAAGTCAGAAGGAAAAGAAACCTTTTCCAAGTATCAGGATATATTTAATTTTGGAAGCCAGACAGGTATCGATCTTTCCGGTGAGGGAAGCGGACTTGTATATTCGGAAGAAAATCTGAATCCGGTTGAGCTTGCTACTTCATCCTTTGGACAGGGTATCAATGTAACAATGATCCAGATGGCAGCGGCCTTTTGTTCATTGATCAACGGTGGTAATTATTATACACCTCATACGGTCAGACAGATTGTAGATGAGGATGGAAGCATCATAGAGAACAATGAACCGGAACTTGTTCGTAAGACAATATCAAAGAGCACATCGAATCTGATGAAGCAGTATATGGCCGGCGTAGTTACTGAGGGTACCGGTTCCAGAGCAACGGTTGAAGGCTATACGATCGGCGGTAAGACAGGTACAGCAGAAAAGATCCCGAGAAATAAGGGAAATTATGTATTATCATTTATAGGATTTTCACCTGTAGAGAATCCACAGATCATGCTCTATGTAGCAGTAGATGAGCCGGATGTAGAGAGTCAGTCTACATCAGGTGCCGGAGCACTTTTATTTCATGCAATCATGGAAGATCTGCTTCCGTATATGAATGTATATCAGAGCAGTGATGAAGATGTAACCTATAATGGTAAAGATGAACCGATCAGTTCTCCATTTGAAGGTGATGTAGAAGATTCGACAGGAGAAGCTTCTTCTACAGAAGAAAGTACAGCAGAAGACGATACCACAGAGGATGATACAACAGCGTCATCCGAGGACACAACAGAGGGTACGACAGAAGCCAAGGTTACAGATGAATAAAAATGGAAATATCCGGGACATTATCGCCGGTGGCATATTTGTCCGGGAAAAGTAATAAGATATAAGGATAAACAAACGCGGCGGTCAGCATGAAGCTATATAGTTTTAACCGACGTAAGATATATTTTATGTGTATCGCACTGGTAATGGCAGCGGTATTGCTGATGGGAAGACTCGCATATCTGATGGTTGCAAAAGCAGACTATTATGACAGCGCAGCGACACAACTTCACGAAAGAGAGCGAAGCATCAAGGCGCCGAGAGGAAAGATATATGACAGAAATGGCAACATTCTGGCTGATAACAAGGCAGTCTGTTCTGTATCTGTTATCCACAGCCAGATTGAAGATGAGGAAGAAGTTATCCGTGTCTTAAATGAACGTCTGGATAAGGCTGAAGCGGATATCCGCAAAAAGGTGAAAAAGGTTTCATCGAGAGAATTGATAGCAGCCAATATAGATAAAACAACCGGAGATGCCATAAGAGAATTGAATGTTGCCGGAATTAAGGTTGACGAGGACTATAAAAGGTATTATCCTTATGGAAGTCTTGCTTCCAAGGTCCTTGGATTCACAGGATCTGACAATCAGGGTATTGTCGGTCTTGAGGTATGGTATAATGCGATATTGGCAGGAGAAGATGGCAGCATCCGTACAGTAACGGATGCAAAAGGAATCGAATTACCAAATGTAAAGGAAACGAGAGTAAGTCCTGTACCGGGAGATAATCTGGTACTTTCAATGGACTTGACAATACAAAAATATGCAACACAGGCAGCGCTTGCTGTTATGGAAGAAAAGCAGGCAAAACGTGTGGCGATGATTATCATGAATCCGAAAAATGGCGAGATATATGCCATGGTTGATGTTCCGGAGTATGATCTGAACCATCCGTTTCAGTTAAATACAGGGATTGACGGTTATGAGAGTATGACGGAAGCGCAGAAGATGGATGCGCTGAATAATATGTGGCGTAATTTTACAGTCAGTGATACTTATGAACCGGGATCGACATTTAAGATTGTAACAGCGACGGCGGCATTGGAGGCAGGAACAGTGTCCTTATCCGATACCTTTTACTGTCCGGGATATAAGATCGTAGAGGATCGACGGATTCGATGTCATAAGACGACGGGGCATGGTTCGGAAGACTTCCGGCATGCACTGATGAATTCCTGTAATCCGGCATTTATGACGATCGGGGAACAAACAGGAGCCACGAATCTGTATCAGACCTATCAGAAGCTTGGCTTGTTTCAGAAAACCGGGATTGATCTTCCGGGTGAGGCAAATTCCATTATGCATAAGCTTTCCGATATCGGGCCGGTGGAACTGGCAACAATGTCATTCGGACAATCGATTCAGATATCACCGATCCAGTTTGTGACAGCAGCAGCTACTGTTATAAATGGTGGAAATAAGATTACACCGCATATCGGTATGAAGGTGACGGATGCAGATAATCAGGTGACAACAAATCTGGAATATCCGGTCACAGAACAGGCAGTCAGCAGTGAAACATCAGCATTGATGCGGGATCTGTTGGAATCGGTAGTAGCGGAAGGCGGTGGAAGTAAAGCCCAGGTTGAAGGCTACAGGATCGGTGGCAAGACAGCAACCAGTGAGAAATATCCCAGAGGAACGGGAAAATACATATCATCGTTCATAGGTTTTGCACCGGCGTATGATCCGCAGATAATGGCATTTGTTATGATCGATGAACCGATGGGCATATATTATGGCGGTACTATTGTAGCTCCGGTTGTACAGGAAGTTTTTTCCAATATTCTGCCATACTTGGGAATACAGAAGGAAGAATAAGAAAGTTACCTCATACATGAGGAAAAAATATAGCCGTTTCATAAAAAATGGCAGGTAAGGAGTACAAAAAATGAACTTGGATTTTTCAATTATTTTACCGATACTTATAGCATTTGGAATCAGTGTGGTGTTAAGCCCGATCGTAATTCCGTTTTTAAAGAAACTGAAATTTGGACAGTTTGTACGAGATGATGGCCCGGAAACGCATTTGAAGAAGTCAGGAACCCCGACGATGGGTGGTTTGATCATTCTGCTCAGTTTGGTGATCACCTCGTTATTTTATATGAAAGATTATCCGGATATTCTGCCGGTGTTATTTGTAACACTTGGTTTTGGATTGATTGGATTTCTCGATGACTACATTAAGGTAGTGATGAAACGTTCCATGGGGCTTCGTGCTTGGCAGAAGATGTTGGGACAGTTCGTTGTAACTACCATATTTGCATATTATATTGAGAAATATACCGAGATCAACAATGAGATCATTATTCCGTTTATCGGGAAGACAGTTGTTCTTAATAAGTGGTTTTACATCGTATTACTGTTCTTTGTAGTACTTGGAACTGTAAACGGAGCAAATTTTACAGACGGATTAGATGGCCTTGCATCATCTGTAACAGCGCTGATCGCTACATTCTTTACAGTTGTTGCAATCGGAACCGGTTCAGGACTTGCACCGATCTCCTGTGCAGCTACGGGAAGTTTATTAGGATTCCTTGTTTATAACGTATACCCGGCAAGAGTGTTCATGGGTGATACCGGCTCACTTGCGCTTGGAGGATTTGTAGCATCGATCGCATATATGCTTAAGATGCCGTTATTTATTCTGATCGTGGCATTCATTTATTTTATAGAAGTATTATCGGTTATCATTCAGGTAGTTTCATTCAAGCTGACCGGAAAACGAGTGTTCAAAATGGCACCGATCCATCATCATTTTGAGCTTTCCGGATGGCCTGAGACAAAGGTTGTATCAATATTTGCGATAGTAACAGCCGTGCTTTGTGTTGTAGGTTTACTGGCTGTTTAATACGGAGGATATGAAAAATGAATTTTAAAAATGCTTTAGTGGCAGGTACAGGTAAGAGCGGAATCAGTGCGGCAAAGCTTCTGATCGCGCACGGCGTAAAGGTTACGTTGTTTGATGAAAACGAAAAAAGAGATAAGAATGATCTGATGGAGAAGCTTTCCCGGTCGGAGCTTGTTACGATCCTTCTTGGGAAATTAACAGATGAAGTATTGAAGCAGACAGATATTATGGTTATAAGCCCCGGTATTCCGGTTGATTCTGCTTTTGTAGAAGAAGTAAAAAAAGCAGGTATTCCGGTATGGAGTGAGATTGAACTTGCATATTATTTCGGTAAAGGTAAGATCGCTGCGATCACAGGAACCAATGGCAAGACAACCACAACTGCACTTGTCGGAGAGATCGTCAAAGCATGGAATCCAAAGACTATCGTAGTCGGAAATATCGGTATCCCATATACAGAGCTTTGCGATACAACAGATGACGACAGTGCGACAGTAGCGGAGATCAGCAGCTTTCAGTTAGAAACGATCGTGGATTTTCATCCAAATGTCAGTGCTGTCTTAAATCTTACACCGGATCACCTGAATCGTCATTATACATTTGAGAATTACGGAAATGTCAAGAAATCGATTACAAAAAATCAGACAGAAGAAGATGTGGTTGTATTAAACTATGATGATGAACATACAAGAGCAATGGCAGAGGGGATTCGTCCGAGAGTTGTATATTTCAGCAGACTGGAGAAGCCTGCCGGAGGTGTATATGTAGAGGATGGTCATATCAAGATTGAAGCAAACGGAGAAAAGATTGATGTTCTTGCGTTAAAGGATCTGATCCTGCTTGGGGCACATAATGTTGAAAATGTACTTGCAGCTGTCGGTATCTCATATTATATGGGAGTGCCGGTTAATATTATTCGTGATGTTGCAGTAAGCTTTAAGGCTGTAGAGCATAGAATAGAGTATGTAAAGACTGTAGCTGGCGTGGATTATTATAATGATTCCAAGGGAACGAACCCGGATGCAGCCATCAAGGGAATTCAGGCAATGGTAAAACCAACCTATCTGATCGGTGGAGGTTATGATAAAGGCTCTACTTATGATGAGTGGATTGATGCATTTGACGGAAAAGTCAGATGCCTTGTTCTGATCGGTCAGACAGCGAAGAAGATTGCAGAGACTGCCAAAAAACACGGATTCCATAATATTGTATTTGAAGACGATCTGTTAGAAGCAGTAAAATATTGTCATGAAAATGCAAAAGATGGGGAAGCAGTTCTCCTTTCTCCGGCATGTGCAAGCTGGGGAATGTTCGACAATTATGAACAGCGAGGAAGAATGTTCAAAGAATATGTCCGCGATTTTAAGGAGTGAAATATTTGAATGACAGAAACAGGAAAACAGATACAAATGAGATAGATAGCAGAAAACAGCCGTTATGGTACAGCGGACGCTACTTCGACTATCCGCTGTTTGGAATTGTATTGGGGCTTGTCCTGTTCGGGCTGGTTATGGTATACAGTACCAGCTCATACCGGGCGGATGAATTGTATGACGACAGTACATATTTTGCAAAACGACAGCTTGTTTTTGAACTTGTTGCACTGGTTGGAATGTTTCTGGTATCCAAGATTGATTATCGCAGATATGCGAGATACTCCAAATATTTTCTGTATGTGGCAATAGCACTTCTGGTGCTGGTGTACATTATAGGAAGTGCGAGTCATGGTTCGACCAGATGGATATATATCGGAGCATTTGGCTTTCAGCCATCCGAATTTGCAAAGCTGGCACTGATCGTTTATACAGCAGATATTTGTACCAGAAAACCCCGAAGCCTGAATACGATCAAGGGACTTGCAAAGATGCTCCTGCTTCCGCTCATAACGATCGTGTTGATCGCGATCGAGAACTTGAGTACGGCGATCATCTGTTTTGGGATCGTGATGATCATTGTATTTGTAGCGAGCCCGAAGAACTGGCATTTTATATTGATGGGCGTTCTGGGAATCCTGATGTGTGTGGTATTTATCGCTACAGCAGGATACCGTGCAGATCGTATCCGTATCTGGCTTGCTCCGGAGAAATACGATGATGGATACCAGACCATGCAGTCGCTATACGCGATTGGTTCCGGTGGATTCTTTGGCAGAGGGCTTGGAAACAGTATTCAGAAGATGGGATTTATTCCGGAATCACATAATGATATGATATTTTCTGTTATATGTGAGGAACTGGGCTTATTTGGAGCTGTGCTTACGATCATAATGTTTATTTTACTGATCTACAGATGTACAGTGCTTGCTATCAATTCAGGTGATCGATTTGGAGGATTGATAGCGGTTGGGGTCATGGCACATATTGCAGTACAGGTATTGATCAATATCAGTGTTGTTACAAATACGATACCTCCGACAGGTGTGCCGCTTCCGTTTATCAGTTACGGTGGCAGTTCGATTTTCTTCCTGTTACTTGAAATGGGACTGATGTTTGCAGTTGCAAGGCAGATAAAACCGGGAAGATAGAAGATGTAGTATAGGATGAATGTAGATATGCAGAAAGAACAGAATGTGCAAAAATCTGAACAGAAGAAAAAGAAGAAAGCCGGAAAGATATTTTTGATCATTTTGGCTGCATTATTGTTGCTGTGCATGGGTGCATACATTTATGTTATAAAGTCCTATAGCCTGACGAAGATACAGGTGTCCGGAAATGTCCATTACACAAAGGATGAAGTGATCGACATTGTTACAAAAGGAAAGAAAGCAGACAATACATTATTTTTCTATATTGAAAACAAACTTCATCCGGTAGAGGATGTAACGTTTGTTGATAAGTTTCAGATAGAGGTGATCGGTAAGCATACAGTGACTATCACAGTATATGAGAAATCCATGGCAGGCTGTGTGATTTATATGGATCAGTATATTTATTTTGATAATGACGGCCGTGTGCTTGAGACTTCGGCTGAGAAGCTTCCTGATGTGCCATGTATACAGGGACTCAAATTTGATCGTATCGTTGTAGGAGAGAAGCTCCCGGTAACCAATGATGCGATGTTTCAGGAGATTCTTACCATGACACAGTTGATTGATAAGAACGAGCTCCTGATCGATGAGATCCGGTTCAACAGTGATAACGAGATTGTCTTGTATAAGGATAAGATAAAGATTGAACTTGGAAGCGGGACCGGTCTTGAGGACAAGCTGATGAATCTGGAAAGTATTCTTGCAAAACTTGAAGGAAAAAGCGGAACATTGGACCTGACAGACTATACGGCAGGCACAGGAAATGCAATATTTAAGGAAAATAAGTAAAATTTACGATAAAAAGTTGTTGCGTTATTTATAAAAAAATCGTATTATTAAGATATTAATGCGATTATATAGATGTACACTCCTCATACTTTTGCCACGCGGATAATATTTTCGCGGAGAAGTATTTTATGACAGAATAGAAAACTGGGGGTAGGAGCGTACGTACAAGAAATAAAAGAAATATATAGAAGGAGGAAATAACCTTGCTCGAAATAAAGTCTAACGATGAGAGAACACCAGCTAGAATACTGGTAATTGGAGTGGGTGGCGCAGGTAACAATGCGGTAAACAGAATGATTGATGAAAATGTAGAGGGTGTTGAGCTGATAGCGATCAATACCGATAAGCAGGCACTTTCATTAAGCAGAGCCACAACTAAGATTCAGATTGGTGAGAAGCTGACAAAGGGACTTGGTGCAGGTGCAAAGCCTGAGATCGGTGCCAGTGCAGTTGAGGAGAATAGAGAAGAAATTGTTGATATTATAAAGGATGCCAACATGGTATTTGTAACCTGTGGTATGGGTGGTGGAACCGGAACAGGTGCTGCACCGGTTGTAGCCGAGATGGCAAGAAATCTTGGTATACTGACCGTTGGTGTAGTAACAAAGCCTTTTGGTTTTGAAGGAAAGCCACGTATGAAGAATGCGATGGATGGTATTGCAAGATTAAAAGAGAATGTGGATACCCTGATTGTTATTCCAAATGATAAGTTACTGCAGATTTGTGATAAGAGAACAAGTATTCCTGATGCGTTAAAGAAAGCAGATCAGGTTCTTCAGCAGGGTGTTCAGGGTGTAACAGATCTGATCAATAAACCGGGTCTTATCAACCTTGACTTTGCTGATATCCAGACAGTTATGAGAGATAAGGGTATTGCACATATCGGTATCGGTTCAGCAAGCGGTGAGAATAAAGCAGTTGATGCGATCAAAGAGGCTATGGATTCACCATTACTGGAGACAACCGTATCAGGTGCAACCGATATTATTGTAAACTTCTCAGGAAATATTGGCATCGTAGAAGCGTACGATGCAGTTACTTATCTTACCGAACAGGCTGGCGATGGTGTAAACATCATCTTTGGTACGGTTGATAATGATAATATGGGTGAGGAGATCAGTATCACGATTATCGCAACAGGACTTGAGAAAGCTGAGACAGCTGCGCCTGTAAGCAGATTTGCGGGAACCGCTGCTCCAAAGCTTGACAGTGTGAATACAACAGCTTCATTTAGTGAGACAAGAAAGACAACGACACCTACTTATGGTGGACAGGCACTTAGCAGTTCATCGATCAGACCTACATTCCTGTCAGAGGCTTCTTCCGCACAGACAGTAAAGCCGGTAGTTCCGAACACAACAAGAACAACGACACCGGTTGAACCACATGTCAGTGCACCGACACCAAAGCCGGCAAGACCTGCAGCACAGGCAAATGACAGTATCAGAATACCTGAGTTTTTAAAGAAAAGATAAATAGCAGAAATGCAATCAGATATATACAAATGCCATGGCGTAATAGCCATGGCATTTGTATATACCAACGGAAGGAGGTAGCAGTTTTATGAAATTTCTTGCAACAGGGAATGAGATGCAGGAGATTGATCGTAACTCGATCGATCAGATCGGAATCCCGGGAATCGTATTAATGGAGCGAGCGGCTATGGCTGTAGCAGGAGAAATTGAAAATAGATTTCCGATTGATCAGAGAAGCGGACAATGTGTAGAAACCATGGCAGATATTAAGGTTCTGATTATTGTTGAAAAGGGAAATAATGGCGGCGATGGATTGGCAGTAGCGCGGATCTTGTCAGAAAAGGGTTATCAGACGGATGTATATTGCATAGGGCAGATCCGGAAAGCAACGGAGAGCTTTGCTGTTCAGCAGAATATTTTAGAGCAGCTCGGTATAAAGCTTCTTGATGAATATCCTGATCAGAAGTATGATATTATCGTTGATGCGATATTTGGTGTAGGATTAAAACGGGATATCAGGGGTATTCATCAAAAAATTATTGAGAAGATCAATGATACTCCGGCATATGTCGTATCGATAGATATTCCATCCGGGGTGTCGGCAACTACCGGGCAGGTGATGAATGTTGCAGTAAAGGCGGATCTTACAGTAACAATGGGATTAATGAAGGTCGGAATGGTACTTTATCCGGGATGTGCTTGTTGCGGAGAAATCCTTGTAAAAGATATAGGATTTCCGGGAAAAGCAGTCGATATAGTAATGCCGGAAATATATACATACGAAGAAAAAGACTTGATGCGTCTTCCAAAAAGAGCAGAAGACGGAAATAAAGGTACATTTGGGAAAGTAGCAGTCATAGCCGGTAGTCAGGAGATATCGGGAGCAGCCTGTCTTGCGGCATCGGCAGCCTACCGGGTTGGAAGTGGTATGGTAAAGGTATATACCCATAAGGATAACAGAGTGATCGTAGGCGGATATCTACCGGAGGCATTGATGAAGACATATCAGGATGAGAAAACGGCTGTCCTCTGTGCAGAGGATGCATGTGCATGGGCAGATGTTATACTGATCGGACCGGGTATCGGAACCGGAAAAGAAGCGGAATGTATGCTTAAGACAGTGTTGGAGGATTTCAAAGGAACGATCGTTGTTGATGCCGATGGCCTTAATCTTTTATCAGCTCATAAAGATTTGCTTACGGCAGGAGAGATAAGCAGACAGACGGGAAATATATCACTTGTTATTACACCACATATAAAGGAAATGTCCAGACTGACAGGAAAGACAGTGGCTGAATTAAAAGAAGCACCGGTTCGTGAGTGCAGGACATTTGCGGAAGCAGAAACACTTGTGTGTGTATTAAAAGATGCAAGAACCTGTGTCAGTGCAGGGGGTGTGCATACTTACATGAACACTTCGGGTAATGATGGCATGGCAACAGCAGGATCAGGTGATGTCCTTGCAGGAATGATCGCAGGGCTATCCGCCGGTGGAATATCTCCGGCAGAGGCAGCAAGACTTGGGGTGTATATACACGGACTGGCAGGGAATCGTGCAAAGAAACGGTATGGAAAGGCGGCTATGACCGCCGGCAGTCTGATCGATGAGATCGGTCCGGTCATGAGTTCTTATGTATAAAATATAATAGGCAGAGGCGCAGACAAATGAATAAATATAGAAGAATAGAAGCAGATATCAATCTGGATAATATCAGAGAAAATATAAAAATGATGAAGGCATGTGTGCCGAAGAGTATGAAGATGCTTGCCGTGATCAAAGCAGATGCCTATGGCCACGGAGCAGTAGAGGTTTCAAGAGCCCTTTCTGATCTGGCAGATTTTTATGCTATTGCCTGTATTGATGAGGCGGTAGAGCTTCGTCATGCAGGATGTGAGAAGCCATTGTTGATACTTGGATATACAGACCCATCAGAGTATGATGAACTGATCACATACGATGTAAGACCTGCTATGTATGATAAAGCTGAATGTGCCATTCTCTCAGATGATGCGGTAAAGAAAGGAACAAAAGCAAAGATCCATATCAAGATGGATACCGGTATGAGCCGGATCGGCTTTCAGTGTGATGATGCAGGTATCAATGATATCGTGGAGATCGCGCATATGCCGGGAATTGAGGTCGAGGGAATATTTACACATTATTCAAAGGCGGACGAATACGATAAAACAGCTGCAAATGGACAGCTTGCGTTATTCCGGTCTGTGATCGGCAGATTAGAAGAACGGGGTATATCGATTCCTGTAAAGCATATATCAAACAGCGCAGGAATCATGGAGATGGATAATGAAGGCTTTGATATGGTAAGATCCGGTATCGTAACATACGGACTATATCCATCGGATGAAGTCGATCATTCGATCGCGGCACTTAAGCCGGCAATGGAACTACTTGCCAAGGTAGTTCATGTGAAGGATGTGAAAGCAGGAACAGGTATCGGCTATGGATGGACATTTGTCGCACCGCATGATATGAGAATAGCAACCGTGTCTGCCGGTTATGCTGACGGATATCCAAGAGCACAGTCCAATATCGGACGTGTGATCATTCATGGTAAGTATGCACCAATCACCGGACGTGTCTGTATGGATCAGTTTATGATCGATGTAAGTGATATACCGGAGACGGCAGTCGGTGATACAGTTGTTCTGATCGGAAAATGCGGAGATAAAGAGATCACGGTGGAAGAAGTTGCGGAACCGGCAAACAGCTTCAACTATGAACTGATCTGTAATATCGGAAGACGTGTACCAAGAGTCTATATTAGGGATGGAAAAGAAGTCGGGGAAGTGAATTATCTACGCCGGAACTGAATATCATAGAATAGAATTGGAAATACTTTTCACAACAGAAGATATTAATAAATAAATGGAGTGAAAAGAATTGGTAATCAGAAGAGGCGATATATTTTATGCTGATTTACGACCTGTCGTTGGTTCGGAACAGGGAGGAGTCAGACCGGTACTTATCATACAGAATGAAGCGGGAAATAAACACAGTTCTACGGTGATCTGTGCAGCGATCACCAGCAAGATGAACAAGGCGAAGCTGCCTACACATGTTGAGATTGATTCCAGTCGGTATGATCTGGCAAAGGATTCGGTTGTGCTGTTGGAACAGGTGCGTACGATCGATAAACAGAGATTAAAAGAAAAAGTATGCCATATGGGAGATGACATTCTGAAAAAGGTAGATATTGCATTAAAGATCAGTCTGGATCTGTATTGATCTTTGTGGCATGGTAATTACAGACATTGTATAATCATACAGTTATATAGATTTCCATATGAATACGGATTATGCAGATTCTCATATGAAAAAATTGACGAATGTTGGAATTAATGATATATTTCCATTATATTTGCATTCGTATGGGATTAAGAATGAATGCAGAATGAAACGAACAGGAGAGGTGATTTGTAGACAGAGACTGTCTGGTATATGAAATTATTTAATAACAGAAAAGCTGATGAAGAAAAAGTTGAGGAAGAGATTATTTCCATGGTCAATGAGGGAAATGAACAGGGACTCATTCATGATGACGAAGTAGAGATGATCACAAATATTTTTGAATTCAGTGAGAAAGAAGTCCGGGATGTTATGACTCCGCGTTCCGATGTAGTTGGAATTGACAAACATACCACAATGGATGAAACGATCAAGATCATGCTGGAGAATAATTATTCCAGATATCCGGTGTTTGATGATGATCTGGACAATATAGTCGGAATCCTTTATTTTAAAGATTTTGTAAAAGCGTATCTGCAGGATAAGAACCAGACGATCGAACAGATCATGGTTGAGCCGACATTTGTGCATCCGACAAAGAATATATCGGAATTATTCAAACGGATGCAGAAAGAGAAAATCCATATGGTTATTGTGGTGGATGAGTATGGTCAGACAGAAGGCATCATAGCGATGGAAGATATTCTGGAAGAAATTGTTGGCAATATTTTTGATGAATACGACGATGATGACGATGATATTGCACTTGCGGGTCATGGATATATCGTGGGCGGCAGAGCAGAACTGGATGAATTGTCGGAACATCTGGGAATTGAGTTTCCGGATGAGGATTTTCAGACACTGAACGGGTTTATGCTGTATGAACTGGGAAGGCTCCCTTATGAGAACGAAAAAATAGATATTACATATAAGGGATATAATTTTGAGACCATTGGGATCAAGGATAAGATGATCGATAAGGTGCGGATAACCAAGGTTGAAAATGAAAATCAGGTATGATATTATGAACCAGTTGGGCTTATAAAGCTTCAAAAAAGAAACCGATATCCGAAAATGGATATTCAAAAGATAGAATTACAGAGTTAAGGAGTAAAAAAATGTCAGGACATTCAAAATTTGCAAATATTAAACATAAGAAAGAAAAGAACGATGCTGCAAAGGGTAAGATCTTTACCATTATCGGTAAGGAAATTGCAATCGCTGTAAAAGAAGGTGGTGCGAACCCTGATAACAACAGTAAGCTTCGTGATGTAATCGCAAAGGCAAAGGCAAACAATATGCCAAACGATACGATCAAGCGTGGTATCGACAGAGCAGCAGGTGATGCAAACTCAGTAAATTATGTTGCTAATACATACGAAGGATATGGTCCGAACGGTACAGCAATCATCGTTGATACTCTTACAGATAATAAGAACAGAACGGCTGCAAATGTAAGAAATGCATTTACAAAGGGCGGCGGAAACGTAGGAACGACCGGTTGTGTATCTTATATGTTTGATAATAAAGGACAGATCATTATCGATAAAGAAGAATGTGATATGGATGCAGATGATCTTATGATGATGGCACTGGATGCCGGAGCTGAGGATTTCAGTGAAGAGGAAGACAGCTTTGAGATCATCACAACACCGGATGATTTCTCAGCAGTCAGAGAGGCTCTTGAGAAAGAGGGAATCAAGATGGCAGAAGCAGAGCTTACCATGATCCCACAGAACTATGTAGATCTGACAGATCCTGAGGTTGTAAAGAAGTTTACAAGAATTCTGGATCTCTTAGATGAAGATGATGATGTACAGGCCGTATATCACAATGCAAATCTTCCGGATGAGGAATAATTATATCGTTCATGCCATTTGTGCATGAAAGAATTTCCACAGAATCCACATGCAATTTTATGTAAGGGGGTGTGGAGATTCTACCATATATGTATGCCAGGCAGGCAGCAGGACGGCAGAAAGCCGTTTGGCAGCACGCCTGGCATATGGTATGTTAAAAACAAATGCAGAGAGCATATATACATTTTACAACAAGAGTAGGAGCGTAGAATGAAGGGAATATTAAGATATTTACGGGACTATAAAAAAGAATCGGTTCTGGCACCATTATTTAAAATGCTGGAAGCCTGTTTCGAACTGCTGATCCCGATCGTAATGGCACATATTATTGATACCGGTATTAAGAATCAGGACATGGGATATGTTCTTCGGATGTGTCTCGTTATGATTGCACTTGGTATCATCGGCCTGAGCTGTTCTCTGACAGCACAGTATTTTTCCGCAAAAGCAGCAACCGGATTCGGAACGGCACTTCGAAGTGATCTGTTCCGTCATATCACAAGTCTTTCTTATAATGAGATCGATACGATCGGAACATCGACACTGCTTACTCGAATGACCAGTGATATCAACCAGATCCAGACAGGTGTCAATCTGGTGCTCCGTTTGTTCCTACGTTCTCCGTTTATCGTATTCGGTGCGATGATCATGTCATTTACGATCGATGTCAAATCAGCCATGACCTTTGTGGTTACAATACCGGCATTGTCGATCGTTGTATTCGGAATTATGCTTGTCAGCATTCCATTGTTTAAGAAGGTACAGGCAAGACTGGATAAGGTCATGCTTCTGACCCGAGAGAATCTGGAAGGTGCCCGTGTGATCCGGGCATTTAACAGACAGCAAAAAGAGGTTGATGAATTCGATAAGTCAACCGATGATCTGATGGATATTCAGTTGTATGTCGGAAGAATCTCGGCATTCTTAAATCCTGTCACATATGCGATCATCAATCTTGCAACTGTTGCGATCATCTGGATTGCAGCCGGACAGACCGATATCGGTATCCTGTCACAAGGTAAGGTTGTTGCACTGATCAACTACATGTCACAGATCTTAGTTGAGCTTGTAAAGCTTGCCAATCTGATCATTAACATCACAAAGTCGATCGCATGTGCAAAGAGAATCAATGTTGTGTTTGATACGAAGCCATCGATCACAGAGGTTGCAGAAGGTTCTGCTTTATCAGAAGCACAGAAGGCAGCCGGACAGGATGTTCCTAAGGTGGTATTTGACAACGTAGCCTTACGGTATGGTAAAGCATCGGAAGATTCACTGACCGGTATATCCTTTACGGCAAAAGCGGGAGAAACGATCGGTATTATCGGTGGTACGGGTTCCGGTAAGAGTTCTCTGGTCAACCTGATCCCGAGATTCTATGATGCCACCGGTGGTGCGGTTAAGATCGATGGTGTGGATGTAAAGGACTATGATCTCCGTTCCCTTCGAATGAAGGTAGGTGTAGTTCCGCAGAAGGCAGTTCTGTTCCAGGGCACGATCGCCGAGAATATCCGCTGGGGTAAAAATGACGCAACGGAAGAAGAGATCAATGAGGCACTTACGATCGCACAGGCAAAAGAATTCGTTGATCAGAAAACAGATGGCATGAACTTTAAGATTACACAGGGTGGCAAGAACTTATCCGGTGGGCAGAAGCAGCGTCTTACGATCGCAAGAGCAGTTGTAAGAAAGCCTGAGATCCTGATCATGGATGACAGTGCGTCGGCACTTGACTTTGCAACAGACGCAGCTCTTCGGCGTGCGATCAAAGAGCAGACAAAGGGTATGACCGTATTTATCGTTTCCCAACGAGCATCGACGATCATGGGAGCCGATCAGATCATTGTATTAGATGATGGACAGGTTGCAGGTATCGGAACCCACGAAGAATTGTTACAGTCCTGTGAGGTATATCAGGAGATATGTCAGTCACAGTTATCGGCAAATGAAGTATCCGGTAAAAAGACTTCTGCCGGAAATGCAATGGCATAGGAAGGAGGAAGCGACGATGAGTAAAAAAGGAAAAAGTACGTCTGTCAATAAGAAAACACTTGGCAGAATATTAAAGTATATCAAACGATACAGTTTCTTAGTTGTCCTTTCCCTGATCTGTGCAGCGATATCCGTTGTTCTGACCTTATATGCACCGATCATTACCGGACATATGGTAGATAAGATCGTCGGAAAAGGAGCCGTTGATTTCGGAGCATTAAAGACACTGGCAATCCGTTTTGTGATCGTAGTTGCGGTTACGGCAGTCTGCCAGTGGATCATGAATATATTGAATAATAAAGTTACCTATCATGTTGTAAATGATGTCCGTACATCTGCATATAAGAAGTTAGAACAGCTTCCGTTATCCTATGTGGATTCTCACACCCATGGTGATATCGTAAGCCGTGTGATCGCAGATGTAGACCAGTTTTCAGATGGTCTGCTGATGGGCTTTACACAGTTATTTACCGGTGTTATGACTATCGTTGGAACGCTTTGTTTCATGTTATCGATTAACGCTGTGATCACGGTTGCGGTTGTTGTGATCACTCCGGTTTCTCTGTTTGTTGCGGCATTTATCGCAAAGAAAACCTACCATATGTTCAGAAAGCAGGCAGAGATCAAGGGTGAGATGACATCACTTGTTAATGAGATGGTAGAAAACCAGAAGGTTGTAACAGCCTTTTCCATGGAAGAAAATGTAAATGACAGCTTTAACGAAGTAAATAAGAGATTGAATAAGGCAGGACTGGATGCGACCTTCTTCTCATCCATTACCAATCCGTGTACCCGTTTTGTAAACAGCTTAGTATATACCGGCGTTGGCATCATCGGTGCGGTCATGGCGATCAAGGGAAGAATATCCGTTGGTCAGCTTACCAGCTTTTTAAGCTATGCAAACCAGTATACAAAGCCATTTAATGAGATCTCAGGCGTCGTAACGGAGCTTCAGAATGCACTTGCATCCGCAGCCAGAGTATTTGAGCTGATCGATGAAGAACCGGAGATCGCGGAGCCTGCGGATGCCTATGTGATCGAGAAAGCAGATGGACAGGTGGATCTGTCTCATGTGGATTTCTCTTATAATAAAGATGTAGAACTGATCAAGAATCTGAATCTGAAGGTTGAATCGGGTAAGCGTGTAGCGATCGTCGGACCGACCGGATGTGGTAAGAGTACCGTTATCAATCTTTTAATGCGGTTCTATGATGTAGATGCCGGAGCCATTTCTGTAGATGGCCATGATATCCGTCAGGTAACGAGAGAGAGCCTTCGTGATAACTATGGTATGGTTCTTCAGGAGACCTGGTTAAAGACCGGAACGATCAAGGAGAATATCGCATACGGAAGACCGGATGCGACGGATGAGGAGATTATAGAAGCAGCAAAACAGTCCCACGCACACAGCTTTATCAAGCGTTTGCCGGAGGGGTATGATACCATGATATCAGAGGATGGCGGCGGACTGTCACAGGGACAGAAACAGCTCTTATGTATTACCAGAGTTATGCTTGATCTGCCACCGATGCTGATCCTTGATGAAGCAACATCATCGATCGATACAAGAACCGAGATCCGGATCCAGCGTGCATTTGCGAAGATGATGAAGGGAAGAACGAGCTTTGTCGTAGCGCATCGTTTGTCAACGATCAAAGAATCTGATATTATACTGGTTATGAAGGATGGACATATCATAGAGCAGGGTAATCATGAATCACTTTTAGCACAGAAAGGATTCTATTACACCCTTTACAATTCACAGTTTGCACATTAGTAGGAACTAAAAATTTGTATTTATATAAAGGAGACAGGAAGATGAAAGTTAGTGAAAGCGGATATACAAAAGACGAATTACTTGACATAGTAGACAAATACCTCGCCGAGCAGTCCAGAAGATGGAATTTTATTGAAGAAAAGGGAGACGGCATGTATGTGTACGATGAGGAAGGAAATGAATATCTTGACTTCTTCGGCGGCATCGCAGTAAACAGTACCGGTAACTGTAACAAGAAAGTTGCGGCAGCAATCGCAGACCAGTGCCAGAATGTGATCCATGCATCCAATTACGCATATACACTTCCTATGATTCTGCTTGCAAAGAAGATTTGTGAGACGATCGGTATGGAGAAGGTTCTGTTCCAGAATTCAGGAACAGAGACAAATGAAGCAATGATCAAGATGGCAAGAAAATACGGAACCGATCATTACGGACCGGAGCATTATCATATCGTTACAGCCATTAACAGCTTCCATGGCAGAACCTATGGAGCGTTATCAGCAACCGGACAGCCGGACAATGCATGTCAGATCGGTTTCAAGCCGATGCTTCCGGGCTTCACATATGCAGAGTTCAATAATCTTGAGGATTTCAAGAGCAAATGTACAAAAGACACAGTTGCAATCATGGTAGAGCCTGTTCAGGGCGAGGGTGGTGTATATCCGGCAACGGAGGAATTCTTAAAAGGACTTCGTGCTTACTGTGACGAGACCGGCATCCTGTTGTTATTCGATGAGGTACAGACCGGATGGGGCAGATGCGGAGATACGATGGCATTTATGACCTATGGAGTGAAGCCTGATATGGTATCTATGGCAAAAGCGATCGGCGGCGGTATGCCGATCGGCGCACTTTGTACATCAGCAGAGCTTGCAAGTGCATTTACACCGGGGGCACACGGTTCTACTTATGCAGCCAATCCTGTATGCTGTGCAGCCGCACTTGCAGAGATCGATGAGATCTTAGACAATCATCTTGCAGAGAATGCAAAAGAGACAGGAGCTTATTTTGCAGAACAGCTTTATTCCCTTCCGTATGTGAAGGAAGTACGCGGACGCGGACTTCTGGTTGGCGTTGAATTCACCAAACCAATCGCAAACGAAGTAAAGCATCTGGCTGTTGAGAACAGACTGTTGATCACAGCGGTAAGACCAAATGTGATCCGTATGGCACCGCCACTGATCGTAACAAAGGAACAGTGCGATAAGGCTGTTCAGATCCTGATCAAATGTGTGTCAAAGGCAGCAGAAGAAGCAGATGCATAAGGAGGTAACAGAAGATGGGAAGAACCGCAGAAGAAATGGAAGATGTAACACTTCTCGGCAATAAGAATGTAAAATACAGCATGGACTATGCACCGGAGATGTTACAGACCTTTATCAATAAACATCAGGACAATGATTATTTTGTCAAGTTCAATTGTCCGGAATTTACCAGCTTATGTCCGATCACGGGACAGCCGGATTTTGCAACCGTATATATATCCTATGTTCCGGATGTGAAGATGGTAGAGAGCAAGTCTTTAAAATTATATTTGTTCAGTTTCAGAAATCACGGAGATTTCCATGAGGACTGCATGAACATTATCATGAAGGATCTGATCAAATTGATGGATCCGAAATATATTGAAGTCTGGGGCAAATTCACTCCGAGAGGCGGTATCTCGATCGATCCATATTGTAATTACGGAAGACCGGGAACAAAATGGGAAGAAGTTGCATGGAACAGAATGTCAAATCATGACCTGTATCCGGAAAAGATAGATAACAGATAGGCGGAATGTCAGATGAATTACAGGGAAACAGTTGAGTATATCCTAAGCATTCCACTGTTCGCACAGAAGATTGGCACAGAGAATCTTGCCAGTCTTCTTGAACGTTTAGGGAATCCGCAGGATAAGAGTAAAGTGATCCATATAGCAGGAACAAACGGTAAGGGATCAACGGCAAAGGCGCTTGCTACGATACTGATGCATGCAGGCTTTCATGTAGGATTGTTTACATCACCGCATCTTGTCTCGATCAATGAGCGGATCCGATATGATGATGAAATGATATCGGATGAAGATTTTACATGGGCGTTTGAGCAGGTGCGGAAGAAGTTCATCGTTCATCCGTCTTTCTTTGAAGTGATGTTTGCGATGGCGGCTGTTTATTATGAGAAGAAGCAGCCGGATTATGTGATTTATGAGACCGGAATGGGTGGCAGGCTGGATGCAACTAATGTCGTAAGACCGGAGCTTTGCATCATCACATCGGTAGGACTTGATCATATGGAATATCTTGGAGATACGATCGCTAAGATCGCAGGAGAGAAAGCAGGGATCATCAAACCGTCAGTTCCGGTCGTATATTTCAAGCGGGATGCGGTTTCGTCTGGAATCATAGAGACTCGTGCAAAAGAATTGGATTCTGCCGTAACAGCGGTCGAAAAATCAAACTATATAATAAATGAAATAGATGATAAAACCATTGATTTTTCATTTCATAATCGGTATTATAATTATGACCATTTGAGGATACCGAAAACGTCTCTTTATCAGGTCGAAAATACCTGCCTTGCAGTTGCATCCTTTGATATCCTGATGCAGATCAGGGATATGGAATACGAGAAAAATGCAGGTGCTGATGTCAGGATAGAGCAGGCAGTCAGAAGCGGATTGCTTGATTTTTCATGGGAAGGCAGGATGGAGGAGATTGCACCTGATCTGTTTGTAGATGGTGCGCATAATCCGGAAGCGGTCGAATGTTATTGCAGAACACTTCGGACGCTTTATACGAAGAAAAAGAAGATCCTGGTCTTTGCAGCAGTAAAGGACAAGGATTATGATACGATGATACGGGATCTGACAGAAGAACTTTCATTTGAGAAGATCATAGTTACGAGTGTGGATAATAAACGGAAAGCACCTGTTGCATTGATCGCTGACAGATTTCGAAAATACACAGGACATGCGGTGGAGGCATATGAGGATATTGCAGAAGCAATGAATGCCGCTATCCGTTATAAAGAACAGATTACAGATTCAGCAGTCTATTGTGTGGGTTCTCTTTATCTGGTTGGTGAAGTTAAACGATGGCTTTCAGGGATAAAAGAGCAATCTGCAAATATGGAGGAATATCATGATAAACTTTGATGAAGAAGTAAAAAAATTCAGACCGACTCTGGAAGTAGATCAGGCAGAAGATGCCATTTATAATAATGATCTGAAGGATATCTCGGATATTATGCAGGAGATGCTTCGTGTAGCAAAGGAAACGGAGAAATAAGATGGCAGATGTACTGAATTGTAAGCATTGTGGCGGTAAGATCCTTGTTACCGGATATTGCAGCCAGTGCGGATTAAAGAGTGAGTTTGTAAATAAAGCACTGAACACATCCAAATATTATTATAATATCGGTCTGGATAAAGCCAGAGTCCGTGATATGAGCGGTGCAGAGGAAGCATTAAAGATCTCTCTTAAATATGATAAAATGAACATTGATGCCAGAAATCTTCTGGGACTTGTATATTATGAAACCGGTGAAGTTGTTCTGGCATTAAGCCACTGGGTCATCAGTGTGAATTATTTCAGCGGACGTAATGTTGCAAAACGCTACATCAAAGAAGTAAAGGGAAATCCCCATAAGCTTGAGACGACGAATAATGCGGCGAGAAAATACAATCAGGCAGTAAACTATGCCAGACAGGGCAGTAAGGATCTTGCCTTTATCCAGCTTAGAAAAGTCTTGTCGGATAATCCGAAGTTTGTAAACGGATATTTGTTGATGGCACTTCTTCTGATCGATGATAACAAATATGATAAGGCGAGAAAAGCATTAAAACGTGTTATCAAGATCGACAGAACGAACCCGCTGGCTGTCCGTTATTTTAACGAGATGGGACATACGGATGAGGAGATCATGAGTTTTCGTGATTATCCGGATGATGATTATGACGCAGATCTTTTATTTGTGGAAGACCAGCCACGGGCATATGTAGATACTGACTCGGTTGATTATGAAGGAAAACCGGTTCCGGTTGGCAGATATAAGGATATCAATTTTTACAAATATTCACTTGCATATGTATTTGCGGGACTTCTGCTCGGACTGGCGGTTATGTGGTTCCTTGTAATGCCACAACATAGCAAGAATGCGGATAACGAGAGCCGGGATGTGAAGATCGCTTACAGTGAAGATCTGGCAGATAAAAATACCAAGATTTCGTCATTGCAGGATCAGCTTGATACGCTTACGACAAAGAATGATACATTGGCAAAACAGGTGTCGGAGTATGAGAAGAAAAGTAAGGCAGAGTTAGCAGATGCAGATAAAGTATCTATGCAGCTGGCACTCAAATATTATAACGATACACAGTATGATAAAGCTATGACAGAGCTTGATAAAGTATTGGAGACCAGCCCGGATTATGATGTTGCGTTATATTACAAAGCACTTTGTTACCTTGGTACAGAGGATGAAGATAAAGCAAAGACGGCATTTGAAACCTTCCTTGATAAATGTCCGGATTCTATCTACTATACAGTTGCAGTTTCATTATCCGGCGTTAAGACAAGTGAAGATGCGGGAGACGGGGAAAGCACTGTTGATACTACTACCGAGGGAACCACTCAAGAGGAAGGAACAACGCAAGAGACGGGGACCACAGAGCCCGGACCGGATCCTTTGAATGAGTAATAGATGTGTAAAAAAATAAATATTATAAAATACAAAAGACAAATAGGAGATAGACACGCCTGTTTGTCTTTTTTTGTGGAATTAATCATGCGATATCAGACAGTAATATATATACAAAAATACATGTATGAAAAAAGGAGGGAAATATGAATAATTATGAAAAGATTGGGGATACTATACTGATCGAACTTCCTGAGGAAGTAGACGATTATCGTGCAGCCGGATTGGTAGAAGAAACGGAAGATGCTTTTTCTGATTCCAGGGTTCGTTATGTGGTCTTTGACTTTAAGCACACAAATATGATGGACAGCTCCGGAATTGGATTTATAACCAGGCGGTTTCGTAATGTCTATGACCGAGGCGGACAGGCATTTGTCATAAACAGTAATGACAGAATGGAACGGCTGCTTACGATGTCCGGAATATTTAAGATCGTAACAAAAGCAGGAAATTTTGAGGAAGCGTATCGGACTGTACATACCTCATAGAAGAAAAGGAGAAGACGGAAATGGACAGAAATGAAATGAAAATAGAATTTGGAAGTGATCCAAGAAATGAGAGCTTTGCAAGAGTTGTTGTTGCATCATTTATGACAAGAACAAATCCGACATTAGAAGAAGTGGCAGATGTAAAAACAGCGGTATCAGAGGCTGTTACGAATTCGATCATCCATGGATATAAGGGAGAAGATGGTGTGATCGAAATTGTATCCCGTATTGCAAACAGAATCCTGTACATAGAGATCACAGATCATGGATGCGGAATCGAAGATGTTGATAAAGCTATGGAACCGATGTATACAACCGGAACAGATGGAAGATCAGGAATGGGATTTTCATTTATGGAAGCGTTTATGGATGAGCTGACGGTGGAATCGGAGCCGGGAGTCGGAACAGTAGTAAAGATGACGAAAAAAATAGGGACAGGATGTGCGATGTAAATGGAAAATAATCTGGATCTTCTTTTACAGGCGAAAAATGGGGATGACCATGCAAAAGAGAAACTGATTGAACAGAATCTTGGGCTTGTATGGAGTGTAGCAAGAAGATTTACAGGACGAGGATATGACATCGAGGATTTGTTTCAGATCGGATGTATAGGACTGATCAAATGTATTGACAAGTTCAGCTTTGAGTATGATGTAAAATTTTCCACATATGCAGTACCGCTGATTCAGGGAGAGATCAGACGTTTTCTACGGGATTCCGGTGCGATCAAGGTGAGCAGAAGCCTGAAAGAAATGAATATGAAGGTAGAACAGTACAGACAGAAGATAAAGAAAGAAAAAGGTTATGAACCGGAGATTACGGAGATAGCTGCTGCACTGTCCTTTGATGCCGGAGATATTGTAATGGCGATGGAAGCGTCGATGGAGATTGAATCTTTAGATACGCCCGGAGTCCTATCAAAGACTGAGGAATACAGTCAGGATATTGTGGATCATATTACGTTGTCACAGCTGTTGGATCGGCTTGATCCGGACGAACAGATGCTGATCAGACTTCGATATTTTGAAGACCGTACACAGACAGAGACAGGAAAGGCGCTTGGACTCAGTCAGGTTCAGGTAAGCAGGAAGGAGAAGAAAATTTTAGAGAAACTCAAAGAATATGTATAAAATATAACAAATGCTGACATCCTATTTTCTATAGGAATATGGAATAAAGCGGGTGATGAAAAATGGCATATATGGTCTATCTGCAGCTGGCTGAAAATGTTCTTGCCGAACAGCGGAAGGTTCGGATAAAGGATGTATCAAAGGTTGTAGCGGATAATCCGGATCTGAAGAACAAAATCGAAAAGCTTGTGCTTATGAATTTTTCAACCGGTTCAAAAGGGCAGCAGGTCATATCGATTCTGGATATCATTGAGGAGATCAAGAAGAATTGCGACGAGGAAGTCAGCATTACAAATCTTGGCCAGCCAAATGTGGTTGTATATTACAAAGCATTTGATCCGTCAGACCGGATCAAGCAGACATTTAAGTTTATTCTGCTCTGTCTGATCGCATTTTTTGGGGCGGGATTTTCTATCATATCTTATAATTCCGATGTAAACCTGCTTGGACAGCTTGACCTGCTGCAAAATGTATTTACCGGGGGAAGTGAGTCCGGGGCTGCGATAGGAGCCGTCTCCTATTCAATCGGGTTGTTTATCGGAATCATCATATTCTTTAATCACGGAACCAATAAGAAATTCACGGATGATCCGACACCGCTTCAGGTCCAGATGCGCCAATATGAACAGGAAGTGAACCAGACGATCATAACGGATGCTACAAGAAAGAAGGATGTCCGGGATGCTGATTAGACTTATCTGTTATGCGGCTGTTGCATTTATTGGCGGTGCAGCAATATCCAGTGGATATTTTGCATTTATTTCCCTGATCGGTGTATTTCCGAAGCTTGCGGAAAAGGTAAAAGGTGACAGGCACTATATGTTGATTGAATGTCTGCTTGCCTATGGTGCAGTTGTGGGTAATGTCATTTATCTGTTTAATATCAGAATTCCGCTTTTACTTCCCGGTCTGGCATTTGTCACTTTGTTCGGCGGTATATTTACCGGCTGTCTGGTTGGAGCTCTGGCAGAAGTGTTAAATGTGTTCCCGATCATTTCAAGGCGGTTTTCCGTCAGACGGTATATTCCCTATGTGATCTATGCGGTGGCTGCAGGTAAACTTGTAGGATCGATAATAGGACTGATCTCTACCGGACTGGTCTGACAGACAAAACAAAGAAAACGTATAAAAATGAAAGAAACAGAGGTGTACGGTATGAAATATGAACCAAAAGAAAAGGAATATAATCAGTATGTAGAAACAGTAACTCCGACATCGAATTCATTCAGAAACTGTCTTTGGGCATTTCTGGTTGGAGGACTCATCTGTACGATCGGGCAGGGTTTGTTTAACCTGTTACAGTATTTTGGATGGAATAAGAACGACAGTTCTTCCTATGTGTCTGTTATTCTTGTTTTGATCAGCGTTATCCTGACAGGGTTTAATCTTTATAAGAAGATAGCCAAATACGGTGGGGCGGGAGCACTTGTTCCGATCACCGGTTTTGCAAATGGCGTCTGTGCCCCGGTCATAGAATTTCAGACCGAAGGTGAGGTGTTTGGAAAAGGTGTGAAATGTTTCACGATCGCAGGACCTGTTATCATGTATGGAATTTTCGTGTCATGGGGACTCGGAGTTATTTATTGGATCTGTAAACTTGCCGGCTGGGTATAACCCTGCCGGTATGTGTTTGTTCCAAAATTGTTACATATTTTTTATGAAAGAATATAGCTTTTGTGAAATATTTCTTTCCTTTGGAATCCGTATTGACATATAAAAATTCCTATGATAACTTTAACAAATGGTTGAATATATTAATGTAGGGGATTTTAACCATCAGTTTGATGCGTATATCCTCAAATGTAGTAAAATGGAGATACATCATGAAAAAAGCAAAAAGAAGTATTACTACAACGATATGTGTTATTGTTGCATTAGGTGTGTTTTATCTGATCGCATGTGCATGTATCGGAAATAAAAAATTTTTCCCGAATACAAGCATTAACGGAATTGATGTCAGCAGTATGACAGTGGCACAGGCGGCAGAGGAAGTAAAAGAGCAGTTCCGGACGGAATACAGCAATGCATCCATTGACGTAACGGTTAAGGATAAGAAATACTGTATCGTGATTGAAGATGCACTTGATCTGGATGTTACGGATGCAGTAAAAAAGGCAAATGATGAGAAGCATTTCTTCCTTGCAAGAGGATGGAATTTTGTAGCTGCCCTGTTCGGAGATCAGGAGATTCAGGCAAAACCTTCATTGAAGGATAAGAAGCTGTTATATACGGCAGTTAAGCAGTCTGAGCTTAATAAGTTAGAAGGGCTTGAAGATAAGTATTATACGGTAGAAAAAGATAAGATTATCGTAACAAAGGGTAGAGGCGGTTATGTTGTAGATACCGATGCGCTGGTTGACCGGATGGCTGAGCTGATCACGGCCGGTAACTATGCAGAGTCGATCGAATGTCCGCTTACATATGGAGATGTAGATCTTGATCTGATCTATGATGAGGTCTATGTTGAACCCGCAGATGCTACACTTGATCCTGAAAATGATTATAGTGTAACAGATTCTGTAACCGGTGTCAGCTTTGATAAAGATGCAGCTGCAAAGAAATTAGAGGCAGCCAAGGATGGTGAAGAGGTCAGTATAGATCTGGTATATACAGAACCTGAATTGTCAAAGGAGACTTTACAGTCCTATCTGTTCCGTGATACCTTAAGTTCGTTCAGCACGAATGTTGGAGGGACAGAAGCGAGAAAGTCTAATGTTGCAAAGGCCGCTGAGAATTGTAATGGAACGATTCTTATGCCGGGTGAGCAGTTCTCGTTTAACAATGTTGTAGGACAGAGAACGATTGAAAATGGTTTCAGCGCAGCACCTTCTTATGTTAATGGTGAATCCGTGGATGAAGTTGGAGGAGGAATCTGTCAGGTATCGTCTACACTGTATGATGCATGTCTGTATGCGAATCTTCAGATCAACGAAAGACACTGTCATCCACATCCGTCTGCCTATGTAGATACAGGATTTGATGCAACAGTATCTTGGGGCGGTCCGGATTACAGATTTACAAATAACACCGATTATCCGATCAAGATCGTTTCATCTTATGGCGGTGGCGTTGTTACCTGTTCTATCTATGGAACAAAATTAAAAGGCTTTAAAGTGTCCTTATCCAGTGAAGTTGTAGCAACCTACGATTACGAGACAGAATACGAGGATGATGATACCTTAGAAGAAGGAGAAGAAAAAGTCTCTGTAACAGGTATCACCGGACTTAAGGTTCAGACCTATCGTACCGTATATGATGAAAATGGTGAGAAGATATCATCCGAACCGGAATCCGTCAGTGTCTATGACAAACGTAACAAAGTCATTCTACGAGGAACAAAAGAGAAAGAGACAACTGAGGAGAAGAAAGATTCCGAAAAGAAAGACGATAAGAAATCGGATAAAAAGTCAGACAAAAAGTCGGATAAAAAAGATGATACAAAAACAGACAAGTCCGACGATAAGACAACAGAAGAAACGGACAAAGCAGAATAAAATAATATATAAAAGCTTATAAAGAAAATAATATATATGGCAGAAAGAAAAAGAAGACATTTGTCTTATGTAGTGACCTTACGAGGATTTCGTTGAGAGATGCATAGTGCCAGTAAATACGGGTGCCTGTTTGAGCTCGAAGAGCGAGTTGGCACAGGAGTATTTACGAATCAGGCATATGCATCGAACAGAAACCGCAGTAAGACATTATATAAGACAAATGTCTTCTTTTTCTTTTGTTCTATACAATAGAGCTATTCATCATGCTCGATCGTCTTCACTTCCTGGTTTGTGTAAAGGTTTACATAGTGAGGACGAAGCTTCGAATAGATGATCTTCTGTTCACTGTACAGGCTGTAGTAGCCGGATAACATATAGCTGACACTGGCTCCGATAGCAAAGAGCAGAATGCCGCTTGCACCGAATAATTCAATACTGAGGACTAAAGATGCCAGTGGACAGTTTACAACGCCACAGAACAGGCATACAAGCCCCATAGCGGCTCCAAAGCCGGGATCAAGTCCGATCCAGCCACCTACGGTACAACCGACTGTAGCGCCGATAAAGAAAGAAGGAACGATCTCACCGCCACGGAAGCCACAGCCGATGGTAATACAGGTAAAGATCAGTTTGAGCAGGAAAGCTTCCGGTTTTGCTTCTCCATGAATTGCCTGCTCGATGATATTCATACCTGCTCCGTTGTAATCATTGGAACGAACTAATATAGTGAGCAGAACCACAAGGACACCACCAACGAAGATCCGAACATATTGATTTTTGAAAAATTTCTTAAAGGCTTTTCCTGTTGCCTGCATAGACAGGCAGAATAATATACTGACTATCGCAACGACAACTGCGAGGATAACAACACGAATACCGGTTGCCAGGGACATATCGGGAACCTGATTTAGTATAAAGTAAGTTGGAGTTATATGAAATTTTTCAGTGATCGCATATGCAATGGTTGCTGACAGGATACAAGGCACCAGAGCACTGTAGTAGAGAATACCGATACTGATAACCTCAACGCTGAATAAGGCAGCGGTGACCGGTGTTCCGAATAAAGCAGCAAATACAGCACTCATGCCACACAGCGTCATAATGTGCTTATCGTTATCATTCATTTTTACCAGTTTTCCGATTGACGCGCCGATGCTTCCGCCAATCTGCAAAGCAGCTCCTTCACGACCGGCGGATCCCCCGAAAAGATGAGTGATAGCGGTTGAGATAAATATTAACGGAGCCATTCGAAATGGAACATTATACTCTGAATTTCGGATTGAACCGATGACCAGATTTGTACCTTTGTCGTGCTTAAGTCCGCAGCTTCTGTATAAGAAGATGATGACCAGACCGGCAAGAGGCAGAAGATATATAATCCATGAATGACTGTCCCGATATTTTGTAACATATTCAACGCTGTAGTGGAAGGCTGTTCCGACAGCACCACAGGTTGTTCCGATTATAATAGAACATATTATCCATTTTATAAATGTTTTAATATATCGTTTTGTTCGATCAATACAGTTTAACCAATATTCTTTTGTAAAAAGCATAATTAACTCCATTTCAGATTTTCTTTTAAAATCTGCATACCGGATATCTGATCTTATATGCAGTCGATAATTTGCATCTGTTTAAGATTACTCCGAAATGAAGAATTTGTCCAGCGCATATTCTGCATGTATAAATTACCTGCAAATTACAAATGAATAAATATTATTACAATGTAAAAAGAAAGGATACACATAACATGAACAGGATGATAGGAAAACAGAGTGTTAGTTTTACGGATCCCCCATATATATTGGGAGAGGCATCTGTCTGCGGACCGAAAGAAGCAGACGGACCGCTTGCGGGATATTTTGATATCGTATCGGAAGATCCGACATTTGGAAAGGATTCATGGGAAGAAGGAGAGAGCGAGATGGTAAAGCAAGCAGTGGAGCTTGCGATCAAAAAGGCAGGTAAAGAGAAATCTGATATCCGTTATCTGTTCGCAGGAGATCTGCTGGGGCAGCTGATCGCGACAACCTTCGGTGTCAAGGATATGGATATACCGATCTTTGGTTTATATGGAGCCTGTTCGACCTGCGGTGAGGGTTTATCACTTGCGGCGATGACAGTTGCGGCAGGATATGCAGATTATGCTGTCTCGGCAACCTCCAGTCATTATGGAAGTGCGGAGAAACAGTTCCGGTTTCCACTGGAATACGGAAATCAGCGTCCGTTGTCCGCGACATGGACGGTAACCGGAAGCGGAGCATTTGTAATAGGAAGTAAAAAAGATGATGATGCACCTGTATCTGTCAGGATCAAAGGAGTTACGACAGGGAAGATCGTTGATTATGGTGTAAAAGATTCCTTTAATATGGGAGCATGTATGGCCCCTGCTGCGGCAGATTTGATCTATCAGAATCTACAGGATTTTGATGTGAAACCGACATATTATGATCGGATCATTACCGGCGATCTGGGAAAGATCGGTCGGAAAATTTTGATTGATCTGCTAAAAGATAATGGTGTAGATATCAGCAGACAGCATATGGATTGTGGAATTGAGATATTTGATAATGAAGAACAGGATACACATTCAGGCGGCTCGGGATGCGGCTGTTCGGCGATCACACTTGCAGGGTATATATTAAAACAGCTTCGTGAGGGTTCATGGAAAAGGGTACTTTTCGTGCCTACGGGAGCCCTTCTGTCTACGGTCAGTTACAACGAAGGTCAGAATATACCGGGTATTGCACATGGTGTAATAATAGAAAGGGAGTAGAGATAGTATATGGATTATATAAAAGCATTTATTATTGGTGGATTGATCTGTGTTCTGGTTCAGATCCTTATGGATAATACAAAGCTGTTGCCGGGACGCATAATGGTACTTCTTGTCTGTATGGGAGCGGTTCTCGGTGCGATAGGGGTGTATGAACCATTTTTAGAATTTGCAGGCTGTGGAGCATCCGTTCCCTTATCGGGATTTGGATATAACCTCTGGAAGGGAATCAAAGAAGCGGTAGATCAGGATGGATTCATAGGGTTGTTCCGGGGAGGCTTTAAAATGGCGGCAGTGGGAACCTCCGCGGCATTGATCTTTTCCTATATAGCCTCACTGATATTTAAACCAAAGATGACGAAATAGAATTAATCCACATAAAAGAAAGAACGCTGATGTTTATCCTATTATTACGCAAGACACTTTCGTTCTATCCTCGGTGTAACGGCACATAGGACAGCAAAATACGCTGTCGAAGTGCCGACACTCGGATAGGCTTGCTACATAACAGATAAACACCAGCGTTCTCTTTTATGTGTATTACTCTTATTCTCTATTACTCACCGTCCGAGCTTGTTTCAGGCTCTGCTGTAGGATTTGTAGTAGGTTCTGTAGTAGGCTCCGGTGTAGTAGGTTCTGTAGTAGGCTCCGGTGTCGGAGGTTCTGTGGTAGGTTCCTCTGTCGTAGGCTTGTCTTTCTTCTTGAAGACAGCCTTGATCGTATGATTTCCCTTTACCTTCGAGAATTTGTAAGAGGTTACAGCACCGACGGAGCTTCCATCTACGATTACATCTGAAATGGTATATCCCTTATCAGGTGTGATATAGAAGGTTGTTGATTTGCCCTTTTTAACGGTTGTTGTCGGTGAGATCGAACCGCCGCCTTCTGAAGATGAGGAGATCTTGTACTCTTTCTTATCTTCCTCTGTGGTATCCTCCGTTTCTTCTTCCTCAGGATGAAGTGGACATTTTTCCTTTAAAATATTCTGATCGTATTCGAAGTCGGCATCAAGGATCTCAATCTTGCCATCGTCATCAACTGTATAATAATAAGTGGTTGTTTCTTTACATGTGTTTGTTGCAGGCTTATGAGATTCATTACAGATCACAATCTTTTTATTACCACCACATTTCTTTTTTGGAACAGTTCCCTTTGCAAAATAATCTGTAACTGTATCGCAGCCTTCTACCGGAAGAAGACCGGTATCCTTACAAACGGTTGCACGAACAATTCCATCCGGCATTTCGAATGTCTTTGAAGTATCTAAGCCTTTGACTTCTGTAATTTCATCCATGATCTTACGCCACATATTCTTATGATAGTTTCCTGCGGCAAAGTTTGTATTCACATCGAATCCTATCCAGATAGATGCGGTATAGTATGGAGTGTATCCACAGAACCATGCATCATAGTTACTGGAAGTTGTACCTGTCTTACCAGCGGTATAAAGGCCACATGAAAGGTTTGCGGCAGTACCGGTACCGATCGTTACTACATCATGCATTGCACTTGTTAATAACCATGCATTCTGAGGTGAAATAACTGCGGATTCCTCCGGCTTCCGGTTATCGATCAGCAGGTTTCCGTCATGGTCATATACTTCTGTATAGAAGACAGGCTTGATATAATTACCTTCGTTTGCGATCGTAGCATATGCAGCTGTGATCTCAAGATTTGTGATACCATCTGTCAGACCGCCAAGAGCGAGAGACTGGTTGATATCAGATTCAATACCGCCACTTGAATTTGTACGGTTCTTTACAAGAGTTGTAAATCCAAGCTTTAACAGATACTCGTAGGCAAGCTCCGGTGTAACATCGGTGATCGTCTTAACAGCAATAATATTCATGGAATTCTGAATAGCCTGTCGGATCGTGCTTGGACCACGGTAGCCACTGTACCAGTTCCTGACTTCGCCGCCATTTGTATAGGTGTATGGTTCATCTTTGTATACTGTTGCAAGGCTCATACCACATCCGTCCAGTGCAGGGAGGAAAGCGGCAACGACTTTGAATGTAGAACCGGGCTGTCTGGTTGCTTCGGTTGCACGGTTAAAGGAACGATCTTCTGTCTTTTCACCACGGCCACCGACGATCGCTTTTACCTGACCGGTTTCCTGATCCGTCAATGTGAAGGAAATCTGTGGTTCAACGGTTACTTTATAGCTTTCGAGCTGTTCTTTGTATCCGGTCTCAGCAATCAGATGTGCTTTGTATTCATCAGCGGCAGCTCTTGCGTCATCCTCACTTGAGAAGATCAGGTCGAAAGAAGACTGTCCTTTTTCTTCCTGGAACCATGTTACCATCATGTTCTGACTGTAGTTATACTGTTCACCATTGTCATCTACGAGAGTCAGTGCATAGGAGAGCTGGTAACTGTCAGATGGATAGTTGTCCTCATCATTTAATACAGTATCACAGATATTCTGAATCTCTGTATCCTGACAGGTATGAACTTCCAGACCGCCGGAGTAGATCATACTGTCTGCTTCTGATTTGGAATATCCCATTGCCATGAAGTCATCTTCCAGCTGGTTAATTACTTCATCGATGTAATAGGAGTTTATCTTTGTCGGTGATGATTTCTTTATGGATGATACCTTTTTGATCTCAGCATATACATCATCGGCAATTGCTGTATCATAATCTGACTGGGAGATCATGTTCAGCTCTGACATTTTATCCAGAACCATCAGACGTCTTTTTGCATTTTCTTCCGGAAATACAACCGGATCAAATTTGCTTGGGTTCTGAGGGATTGCAGCGAGAACCGCACACTCGGAGATCGTCAGGTCTTTTAACTGTTTATTAAAATAATACTGGGATGCGGTTTCTACTCCGTATCGTCCCTGACCAAGGTAGATAGTATTCAGATAGTATTCAGCGATACTTTTCTTTGGCAGGACTTTTTCAATCTCAACAGCGAGATACTGTTCCTGAACCTTACGTTCGATCTTGTCAAACATGGTTTTCTCATCCAGACCGACATTGAAGATCTGGTTCTTGATCAGCTGCTGTGTCAATGTACTTGCACCCTGATCGAAGTCACCTGACTGAAGACCATGGGCAAATGCACGCATGATACCTTGAACGTCGATACCGTTATGTTCCCAGAACCGCTGATCCTCGATAGAGATAAACGCATTTACAAGATTCTCAGGGATATCGTCATAGTAAACATATTCACGATTAGCATCGAAGCTTGCAAGAACTTTGAGTTCCTTGCCGTCCTGATCGTACAGGGTTGTCTGATATCCTTTCGGGATCAGATCCTTTGCATTTACCTCCGGTGTATCATCCAGAATACCCTTTAGTGCACCGAAGCCGGCTCCGATACCAAGAACAATGATCGCCAGAAATAAGACAAGCATTGCCTTGAACAGAGAAACCGTCAGTTTCTTTTTATTTCGGGGTAGTTTAGAAACGAGAGCTTTCTGTTTCTTTTCCACGCCCTTTTTGCTAAAATCCATGGAAAATCCTCCTTAAATTAAGTTCGATCATAAATACAACTCATTATAGCAGAGATTTACATAATAATAAAGTATAAAATCATTTCTGAAATAAAATTAAGGCATTTTAAAAAACTGTGTGCTATACTTGTATTATATGTAAAAAATACGATCTGAATAAGCATAAAAGTCAGAATAAAAAAGAAAGGAATACAGACACTATGTTTGAATCGATTGAAGATGCAGTTGCTACATGGAAAGAAGAATACTCATTTATTGAAGATGCAGTTGTAACCGGTTATGAGGGTGGCTATCCGATTGTGGATTTCACGATCGGTAAAGCCGCATGGAGCCTTGTAAAAGACAAGAGCAAATTTAAACGGATCGTCCGTTCTTCCGAGATGGAGGGAGGAATAGAGGTTGGTGTATCTACCTGTTTTAAGGATACGGCATTTGTAAAATGGAACCCACCGGTTATGACGATCTGCGGATATCCTGAGGTAATAAACCGGATAATTAAAAAGATTATGTAAGATAATGTGGAACAGGCATTGCCCCGGTGAATAGAAATATTCATTCGGGGCATTTTATATACCAGAGCATACCGGCTGAAACTACGATTTTCTGCCGGAGAGAGAATAGACAGAAATGGGGAACGGCTATGGAACGAACGATTCGGACAGACCTTGCGATAGAATTACGAGAAGATATAAAAGATCGCGGAGAATTGGATGGAATACAGATTGCGACAAAGATCCACCGGCAGGGTATCAGGACAACGACGATCAATGTAACAAATGAGAAAGGGGCAGAGACACTTGGCAAGCCTCTTGGAACTTATATTACGATCGAATGTCCGGAGATCCGGGAATTTGATGAAACGATCCATGAGCCGTTGTGCCGTGAACTATCAAATAATCTTAAAAAATTACTGGGAGATGCAAGCTCCGTTCTGGTCGTAGGTCTCGGAAACCGTGAGGTGACACCGGATTCACTCGGTCCGCTGGTTGTTGATCATCTCTTTATAACCAGACATCTGGGAATCGAGAAGATCCCTGTATCGGGCAGACAGGAATATGATATATCGGCGATCTGTCCGGGCGTTATGGCACAGACAGGAATTGAAACGGTGGAGATCATAAAAGGAATCTGTGGGAATATCAAGGTAGATGCGGTTCTTGTAATTGATGCTCTTGCGGCCAGAAGCAGTAAGCGGTTGAACAAGACTGTGCAGCTTACGGATACCGGGATCAGTCCGGGCTCCGGCGTCGGAAATAACCGGATGGAGATCAACTCAGATAATATAAAAACAAAGGTCATCGCACTTGGAGTTCCGACAGTTATATCGGTTCCGTCTATCATCGATGATTCTCTTGATGAGATCGCCGATGCATTTGATCAGATACATGGGAAGAAGCTGGTGAAAGAATTGTCCGAGCAGCAGAGATATCAGATCGCATATCATCTGGTAGAACCAGAGCTTGCGGATATGTTTGTTACTCCAAAAAATATTGATGAACTGGTAAGACGAATCAGTTTCACAATATCCGAAGCAATAAATGGTATTATTTTCAGGAAGGACTCATATACTGATAAATAATAAAAAGTAATGAGTTTATCCGGAATGAGAAACTGTCAGACAAGATGCGAAAAAAGAAGAATGCGTTATTGTTTTTTTCTGATCATAGCCCTTTTTGCAATATGGTTTGCAAAATGTGATAATGAGACAAAGACGGATATGCTGCGACAGCTTCTGACAGGAACGATATCGTCGGATCAGAAGCCGAATATACAGCAGGAGGGAAAGCAACATGAAGAAGCATCCTGTTTTTTAGAAGATTGTTTGCAGGAATATTGCCTTGCAGGTGCATTGGTGTCCTGTGCATCAGAACAGGAGATGGATATTGCAGAGACGGATATTCGGAAGGATCTATCGAAAAATGTCATGCGGGAGAACGGAGAAGCGACAGCATCGATAGCTGCGATGGCAGGATGTCGCAGTTATATGCAGGAAAAGCTTGCTGATTATGATTATATAAAAAATCACTTCTATGTGATCGACAGTACGACAAATGTATCCAGGGAAGAATTAAACGGGCAGGATCTTGCCTCTATGGATCTGACGATCGATACAGAGGATAAGAACTATAAGGTGCTGATCTATCATACACACGGAACGGAGAGCTTTAAAGATTCCGAGCCGGGCAAGGTTGAGGATACCGTGATTGGCGTTGGTGATTACCTGACGCAGCTTCTCGAAGAGAATTACGGGGTGGCAGTCTATCACGATACGACAGCCTACGATATGACCGGTGGGGAGCTGGATCGAAGCGCGGCATATGATTATGCAAGAGAGGGAGTTCAGAAGATTCTTACGGAATATCCGTCTATTGATGTCGTGATCGATATTCACAGAGACGGTGTAGCCGAGGATACATATCTGATTACGGAGATCGGGGGAAAAAAGACTGCGCAGATTATGTTTTTAAACGGAGTGAGCCGATTAAATAAGAACGGAGACATATCATATCTGGCAAATCCATATAAAACAGAAAATCTTGCCTTCAGTCTGCAGATGTATCTGACGGCACAGGCAAATTATGAGTCCTTTGTAAGAAAGATATTTGTTAAGGGATATCGATATAATCTGGATCTGAAGCCCCGGTCGTTATTAGTAGAGGTCGGCAGCCAGACGAATACGGTAGAAGAGGCAAAAAATGCCATGGAACCGCTGTCTGCAATTCTTTACAAAGTATTGAGCGGAAAGTGAGATTGTGTTATGATAATGAACACGAAATTATTTGCCTGCAGAAATGCATGCTTAAAATAAAAAGAGAAAAGAAATTCAGATACCGGAGGAAAACAGGATGGCTCATATAGATCAGTCAAAGATACGAAACTTTTGCATTATAGCGCATATCGATCATGGTAAATCGACACTTGCGGACAGGATTATAGAAAAGACTGGCTTATTGACTGAACGTGAGATGCAGAATCAGGTGCTTGATAATATGGATCTGGAGAGGGAACGTGGAATCACGATCAAGGCACAGTGCGTTCGTACGATCTATAAAGCACAGGATGGAGAAGAATATATCTTCAATCTGATCGATACCCCGGGGCATGTTGATTTTAATTATGAAGTATCAAGAAGTCTGGCTGCCTGCGAGGGTGCGATCCTGGTTGTGGATGCAGCACAGGGAATCGAGGCACAGACACTTGCAAATGTATATCTTGCGATCGATCACGATCTGGATGTTATGCCGGTTATCAATAAGATCGATCTTCCTTCGGCCGAACCGGAGCGTGTGGTAAATGAGATTGAAGATGTGATCGGAATCGAAGCGCAGGATGCTCCGAGAATTTCGGCAAAGAATGGTATCAATATCGATCAGGTCTTAGAGCAGATCGTTACGAAGATCCCGGCACCAGCAGGAGATCCGGAAAAACCGCTTCAGGCACTTATATTTGACAGTATTTACGATTCATATAAAGGTGTTATCATATTCTGCCGTTTATTCGACGGTGTGGTAAAACGTGGGACGTCCATCCGCATGATGGCAACCGGAGCTGTTGCAGAGGTAGTAGAAGTAGGAATCTTTGGGGCTGGCAGATTCGTTCCATGTGATGAATTATCGACAGGAATGGTAGGCTATATCACTGCCAGCTTAAAGAATGTCAGAGATACTACAGTTGGTGATACCGTTACAGATAACGACAATCCATGCGCAGAGGCGCTTCCGGGATATAAGAAGGCACAGCCTATGGTCTACTGCGGACTTTATCCGGCAGATGGAGCCAAATACCCGGATCTTCGCGATGCATTGGAGAAGCTTCAGTTAAATGATGCGTCCTTAAGCTTTGAGCCGGAGACATCGATCGCACTTGGTTTCGGTTTCCGTTGCGGTTTCCTTGGACTTCTGCATCTGGAGATCATACAGGAGCGGTTGGAGCGCGAGTTCAATCTGGATCTTGTTACGACTGCGCCGGGCGTTGTTTACCGTGTGCATACAACGGATGGCAAGATGATCGAACTGACGAATCCGTCCAATCTGCCGGATCCGTCGAATATCGAATATATGGAAGAGCCGTTTGTATCCGCGGAGATCATGGTCACTACAGAATATGTAGGTGCGATCATGCAGCTCTGTCAGGAACGCCGTGGCGTATATCAGGGAATGGAATATATGGAAGAAACCAGAGCACTGCTTCGGTATGACCTTCCGTTAAATGAGATCATCTATGATTTTTTTGATGCATTAAAATCAAGATCCAGAGGTTATGCGTCCTTTGACTATGAGATGAAGGGCTATGTGCGGAGCGAGCTTGTAAAACTTGATATCCTGATCAATAAAGAAGAGGTCGATGCGTTATCCTTCATTCTTCATCAGGATACTGCTTACGAACGCGGAAGAAAGATGTGCGAGAAGTTAAAGCAGGAGATCCCAAGACATTTATTTGAGATTCCGATCCAGGCTGCGATCGGCAACAAGGTCATTGCCAGAGAGACGGTAAGAGCAGTCAGAAAGGATGTCCTTGCAAAATGTTACGGTGGAGATATCTCCCGTAAGAAGAAGCTTCTGGAGAAACAGAAGGAAGGTAAGAAACGTATGCGTCAGATCGGAAATGTAGAGATTCCGCAGCAGGCATTTATGAGCGTATTAAAACTTGATGAGGAATAAATATAAAAAAATTGCAGGTTGAATCAAGACATTTAGAATGAAATAAATCAAAAATGATTTTGATATAAGCAGAAAGCAGCTTACAGAAAAAACGAGAAGGCAGGAAAAACACATGAGAAAAAAACTGAGCATTTATATACATATTCCGTTTTGTGTTAAGAAGTGTGTATATTGTGATTTCCTGTCTTTTGGTGCGGATGACCCGCAGATCAACCGGAGCGGTGCGGTCAGAAAGGCATATGTCCAGAGCATTTGCAGAGAATTATTAAGCTATAAAAGCATATCAAAGGACTATATTGTAAAAACGATATTTATAGGCGGAGGAACTCCGTCTATACTTTTACCGGGCGAGATCATGAATATATTGGCGACCCTTAGAAGCATTTTTAAAGTGGACGAAGAAGCCGAGATTACGATTGAGGTGAATCCGGGTACCCTGACTGCGATCAAAGCAGCGGAATATCTGGCGGCCGGGATCAATCGTATGAGTATCGGACTGCAGTCCGCACACAATGATGAGCTTGCCATGCTTGGCAGGATACATACATATGAACAGTTTCTGACATCCTATCAGACAGCACGTGACGCAGGCTTCAGAAATATCAATGTCGACCTGATCTCTGCGATCCCGGGGCAGACGCTTCATTCCTACCTGGATACACTAGAGCGTGTGTTGAAGTGCAGACCGGAGCATATCTCTTCATATAGCCTGATCGTGGAAGATGGAACACCGCTTGCGGGGGATCAGAAACTCCTTTCAAAGCTTCCGGATGAGGAAACAGACCGTGAAATGTATGAAGCAACCGGAAAGGTACTCGAGATGTCAGGATATAAAAGGTATGAGATTTCAAATTATGCAAAGCCCGGATATGAATGCAGACATAATATCGTATACTGGACGATGGATGAATATATCGGGATCGGTATAGGTGCGGCTTCCTTTTTTAACGGAAGAAGATATTCGAATACGTCAGATATAAAACAGTATGTCGATACGATGGAGGAAGTATTTGAAAAACGCTCGATCGATGAAGCGTACCGGATACCGGAGCTGCTTTCAATCAGACATATTGATGAAACTGTAGATATTGACACATTGATGGAAGAGTATGTGATATTTGGGCTTAGAATGACCAGAGGGATCAGTGCGGCGGATTTCTATGAACGATTCGGCCATTCCTTATATGATGTTTATGGGGATATTATAAGAGGGTATGTGGCAAGCGGACATATGAAAGATGAAAAGGGGATGGTATGTTTTACCAGAAAGGGAATCGATGTAAGTAACAGGATTCTTGTAGATTTTTTACAGGATAAAGATAAATGAAATGATAGTCGGGGACAGGTTCGGATATGATAAAAGAGACGAATGAGCAGCAGACTGCTGTTATTATAGAAATAAATGAACTGAATTATACCTATCCTGGAACAGAACAGCCGTTGTGGGAGAAGAATCTGACATTTGTACTGCGAAAAGGCGAGATTGTCGGACTGGCGGGACAAAATGGAAGTGGAAAGAGCACGTTACTTCGTATGTTGGCGAGCTTTATTCCCCGGAAAAAGGGCAGCTGCTCAGGACAGATAAATGTAACAGATATATCCGGCAGAGATATGGCATGTGTGATCGACAGACCCTCTTTTTTTTCAGACCTTTCCGTGCGTGATAATATAAAAATGATGGAGCATATGAACGGAGATAAGCAGCTTACGGATGAAGCTTTGATCGATCTTTTGGGTATCCATGAATTTGACCGGATCAAAGCATCTAAGCTGTCACTTGGCAATAAACAGAAGCTTGCGCTTTGTCTTGCAATCCATAAAGAGACAAGACTGGCGTTGCTTGATGAACCGTTGAACGGGCTTGATCCGTTTACGAGAGCATCGTTTTTATCTTATCTGGAGAAACGAAGAAAACAAGGAATGGCGGTTATTCTTACCAGCCACATACCCGGAGATCTGGAACAGGTCTGTGACCGGATTATTTATCTGTAATATAAAAAACCACTCACGGGTATATTAAAAACAGGAGATAGATCCGGTTATTTCCTATTTAGAGGGAGCGTAGGCAACAGTATGAATGTTTACAGAGCAGAAGTATTTCGATATGGCAAAAGCTTTTATGGCAGAATGATCATGATTCTGGTGATTCCGTTTGCGATTCTTGTAGCAGCTTTTCTTCATTATGTAAGTGCAGGGGTAAGCAGCGACTTCCTGGCGGCAGCAGGCTTTTCAGAACAGACGATTACAGCGATCAAAGGTCAGATGGACGGAATCGCTTATATTGCATCGGCTTTTTCTGCTTCGGAGCTTCTGGTCCTTCTTATGATGTTTCCGGTTATCCTTCATATATCCGAAGACTACGAACAGAATACCATACGCTGCGAGCTGCAGAGAAGTAAAAGCAGAGCGGCCTGTTATATTGCCAGAGTGCTGGCGGCAGTTACTTATGCATGGGGGATCTTACTGGAATATATTCTGATTTCAGGGATTGTGGCTGCTTTGTTTTTTAGAAATGTCCCTGAAGCTTCAGAAGCTTCCCGGATTGGAAAAACAATGCTTGCGATAGTGCTGCAGTTTATAATGATCGGAGCCTGCGCGATGTTTGCATTTATGTTGGTTTCACTGATCAGACATTCGGTTTTGTCTATGACTGCCGCGGTTCTTTTGGTGCTGTTATTTACACCCGGAGTTCGTGTCCTTGTGGATCTGTTTAATCTGCCGGCGTGGTCGGATAACATCTGGATCGTGCAGCTTCTCGGTATGACAAGTGACCTTACATTTAACGGAACAGATGCGGTAGCTGCGATTATCATCAGTCTTTTATATGCCGTGATTTCTACAGGACTCGGCATTCATTTTTTCAAAGCTCAAAAATTATAAATTTTCTTGATTTTTTTCAAAATAAATGTTGACAAACAAGGTAGTGGGTGTTAGATTAATTTTAGTGGTTAGCACTCGTGGTATTTGAGTGCTAACAAAATGAAAGGGATGAGCAGATGGAACTTGACGAAAGAAAAGTCAAAATTCTGAAAGCTATCGTTTCCAATTATTTAGAGACCGGAGAACCTGTAGGATCGCGGACAATTTCAAAGTATACAGATTTGAACTTAAGTTCGGCGACGATCAGGAATGAGATGTCTGATCTGGAGGACATGGGTTATATATGTCAGCCGCATACATCTGCAGGAAGAATTCCGACGGACAAAGGATATCGGTTCTATGTTGACAGCCTTATGAATGAGAAGATAGAGGCTGAGACAGAGAAGGGAAATCTTCTTGAACGAGTTGATAAAATGGAGAAGATGCTGAAGCAGGTTGCCCGGGTATTAGCGGCAAATACGAATTATGCCACACTGGTTACCACACCTCAGTATAATAATACCGTGAAGTTTATACAGCTTTCCAAGGTTGCTGAGTCAAAGCTTCTTGCGGTGATCATGGTGGATGGAAATATCGTAAAGAATAAGCTGATCGATACCACGTACGATCTGAAGAATGACGAGATTTTAAAATTCAATATTTTATTAAACACGTTCCTTCAGGGAGCTGCATTAGAAGATATTAATCTGGAACTGATACAGACGATGAAGATGCAGGCAGGTGAATATGCGGATATCTTAGAAAACATCTTTCAGGGGATCATGGAAGCTATTCATGAAGCGGATGACCTGAAGGTTTATACAAGCGGAGCGACCAACATGTTAAAGTATCCTGAATTGATGGATTCGGCAACAGCAGAAAAACTGCTTGGAACTTTTGAAGATATAGAAGACAAAGAGGAATTTGTAAAATATGTAGAAGAAGTTATCAATAAAGATAACTCTGATATAGAGATCCGAATCGGTGATGAGAATTCCAGTGAGGATCTGAAAGATTGCTCCCTTGTAACGGCAACTTATAAGATGCCGGAAGGCGCAAAAGGAACTATAGGTATCATCGGTCCGAAACGTATGGACTATAAGAAAGTCGTTACGATGTTAAAAAATCTGACCGATGAATTGGATGATATATTTAATAATAACGAATAGGGGGTCCGATAATGGCAGACACCAAGAAAGATACTAAGAAAGTAAAGACAGATGAAAAGGCAGCAGAAACAATTGTAGATGAAGTTACAGCAGAGTCAACAGATACTGCAGAAACAACAACTACAGATGTGAATGTTACAGAAACTGTGGATGTCCCTGAAGAGCAGGCGGAAGCAGCAAAACCGAAGCCGGTTGCAAAAGAGAACAGACGCGGCAGTAAGGCTTTAAGAGAAGAAAATGATAAATTGAAAGAGCGCTGTCAGGATGCAGAAGACAAATATAAACGTCTTCTTGCAGAGTGCGAGAATATCCGTCAGAGAAATGAAAAGGAGTCATCCAAAATGTATGATTTTGGAGCGAAGGATGTTCTTGGAAAATTACTTCCGGTAGTTGACAACTTTGAAAGAGCGATTGCAGCAATTCCGGAAGAGGATAAAGACAGACCGTTTGAAGCAGGAGTTGATAAAATCTACAAATCACTTATGACTTCACTGGAATCCATCGGCGTTACCCCGATGAACTGCGAGGGTGAACAGTTTGATCCGGCGTTCCACAATGCAGTAATGCATGTAGAGGATGAGAATTACGGAGAGAACGTGATCGTCGAAGAGATGCAGCGTGGTTACATGTATAAGGATCAGGTATTACGATTCAGCATGGTAAAGGTTGCAAACTAATAGTCAAATGACTATAGCATATAAATTTTATTAAATTAAGAAAACAGAATTTTATTTAGGAGGAATATAATCATGGGTAAGATAATTGGTATTGACTTAGGTACAACAAATTCATGTGTAGCAGTAATGGAAGGTGGTAAGCCTGTTGTTATTGCGAATACAGAAGGTATGAGAACTACACCATCTGTAGTAGGTTTCTTAAAGACAGGTGAGAGAGTAGTCGGTGAGCCTGCAAAACGTCAGGCAGTTACAAATGCAGATAAGACAATTTCATCCATCAAGCGTCATATGGGTACAGATTACAGAGTAGAGATCGATGGCAAGAAGTATTCACCGGAAGAGATTTCAGCTATGATTCTTCAGAAACTGAAATCCGATGCAGAAGGATATCTCGGTGAGAAGGTTACAGAGGCCGTTATCACAGTACCTGCTTACTTCTCAGATGCACAGAGACAGGCAACAAAGGATGCCGGTAAGATTGCAGGACTTGATGTAAAGCGTATCATCAACGAGCCTACAGCAGCAGCTCTTTCCTATGGTCTTGATAATGAACAGGAACAGAAGATCATGGTATACGATTTAGGTGGTGGTACATTCGATGTATCTATCATTGAGATCGGTGAAGGCGTTATTGAAGTATTGGCAACAGCCGGTGATAATAAGCTTGGTGGTGATGACTTTGATAATGCTGTTACACAGTATATGTTAGATGAATTCAAGAAGGCAGAGGGTATCGACCTTTCCGGCGATAAGATGGCTATGCAGAGATTGAAGGAAGCAGCAGAGAAGGCAAAGAAAGAGCTTTCATCTGCTATGACAACAAACATCAACCTTCCTTTCATTACAGCAAATCAGGATGGACCAAAGCATTTTGATATGAACCTGACAAGAGCAAAATTTGATGAGTTAACAGCAGATCTGGTTGACAGAACAAAGGTACCTGTTCAGACAGCACTGGAAGATGCAGGACTTACTGCAGCAGATCTTGATAAGGTATTATTAGTCGGTGGTTCTACACGTATCATCGCTGTACAGGAAGAAGTTAAGAGATTAACAGGTAAAGAGCCGTTCAAGGGTATCAACCCTGATGAGTGTGTTGCAATCGGTGCATCTATCCAGGGCGGTAAGCTTGCAGGTGATGCCGGTGCCGGTGAGATCCTTCTTCTTGATGTTACACCACTTACACTTTCTATCGAAACAATGGGTGGTATCGCAACACATCTGATCGAGAGAAACACGACAATTCCTACAAAGAAGAGCCAGATTTTCTCAACAGCACAGGATAATCAGGATGCCGTTGATATCAACGTAGTACAGGGTGAAAGACAGTTTGCAAAAGATAATAAGAGTCTTGGACGTTTCAGACTGGATGGTATCGCTCCTGCAAGAAGAGGCGTTCCTCAGATCGAAGTATCATTCGATATCGATGCGAATGGTATCGTAAATGTATCTGCTAAGGATCTCGGAACAGGAAGAGAACAGCACATTACAATTACTTCCGGTACATCACTTTCAGATGATGATATCGAGAGAGCAGTAAAAGAAGCTGCAGAATACGAAGCACAGGATAAGAAACGTAAGGAAGGCATTGAAGCAAGAAATGAAGCAGATGCACTTGCATTCCAGACAGAAAAAGCACTGAATGAAGTCGGAGATAAGCTTTCAGATGCAGATAAGTCTGCCGTACAGGCTGACTTAGACTCATTAAAGTCAACAATTGAAAGCACGGATGCAGAGAATATGACAGATCTTGATGTGGATAAGATCAAGGCTGCTAAGGATAAGCTTATGGAAAGTGCTCAGAATCTGTTCGCTAAGCTTTATGAGCAGAATGGTCCTGGAGCAAATGCAGGAACAGGTACAGGTACACCGGACTTTTCAGAGGGTGATGTAGTAGATGGAGATTTCACAGAGGTTTAAGCCTTGAAATAATATGAAATGTAGTCTATAGTAAATATCTGACAGTAAAACGGGAAAAAGGTTTCCTGTTTTACTGTGGATATGAATGTATATCGCAGATGAAAGGTTAAAAGTTATGGCAGAAACAAAAACTGATTACTATGAGGTCCTTGGTGTAACCAAGAATGCCTCAGAGGCAGAGATAAAAAAAGCATATCGTGTCGTAGCCAAGAAATATCATCCTGATATGAACCCGGGCGATGCGGAGGCTGAAAGAAAATTTAAAGAAGCAGCGGAAGCTTATGCAGTACTTAGTGACCCGGAGAAGCGAGCAAAATATGATCAGTATGGTCATGCGGCATTTGATCCAAATGCCGGCGGCAGTGGCTTTGGTGGCTTCGGCGGCTTTGATTTTGCTGATATGGGAGATATTTTCGGAGATATTTTCGGAGATATGTTCGGTGGTGGAAGCAGACAGAGAAATTCAAACGGACCTGTAAAGGGTGCTAACATCAAGACAACGATCAGAGTTGCTTTTGAGGAAGCAATATTTGGTACACAGAAAGAACTGGATCTTCCGTTAAAGGATGAATGTGAAGTATGTAAGGGAACCGGTTCACAGCCGGGACATCAGCCGGAGGTTTGTGGCAAATGCGGTGGAAAAGGTCAGATCGTTACAACACAGCAGTCCTTGTTTGGCGTAGTAAGAAATGTATCGACTTGTCCGGACTGTGGCGGATCCGGTAAGATCATTAGATATAAATGTAGCAACTGTGCGGGAACCGGTTATGTAAAGAGCAGAAAGAAGATTCAGATCGCTGTTCCGCCTGGAGTAGATAACGGAACCAATATCCGTATCAAAGGAAAAGGTGAACCTGGATTTAATGGTGGTGAAAGAGGAGATCTTCATGTTACGATCCTTGTTGATCGTCATCCGAAGTTCCAGAGACAGGAATACAATCTTTACTCCTCCGAACCGATCTCATTCACACAGGCAGCACTGGGTGGAAACATTAAGATCCATACGATCGAGGGAGAGATTGATTACACGATTCCACCAGGAACACAGACCGATACCAAGGTTAAGCTGAAGGGAAAAGGTGTGCCAAACCTGAAGAATCCTACTCAGCGTGGTGATCATTATGTAACACTGGTTGTACAGGTTCCTGAGAAGCTGACTGCAGAACAGAAGCGTATCTTGAATGAATACGAGCAGGCAACATTGGTTGAGACCAGACCTGCAACAGATTCGGTAGGAACATCATTTTCGTTTGGAGATCACAAAAAAAGAAAGAAGAAATAGGTAAATAGATTATGAAATGGACACAAATCACGATTGAAACAACGTGTGAGGCTGTCGATTTACTCAGCGCCTTCCTCGATGAGGAAGGCGTTTTGGGTATAGAAGTCGATGACAATGTGCCTCTGACAGATGAAGAAATGGCAGCTATGTTTGTAGATCTTCTGCCGGATGAGATGCCGACGGATGACGGAACAGCAAAGGTTTCCTGCTATCTGGATGATTCCTTTGACAAGGAAGAGATAAAGACCAAGATAAAAAATGAACTGGAACGGTTATCGGAATTTATTCCGGTTGGAGCCTGCAATATCATAGAATCCGAGACGGAAGATGTGGATTGGATGAACAACTGGAAGGCATATTTTAAGCCGTTTCGTCTGTATGACAATATCGTTATCAAACCGACATGGGAGGATGCACCTTCTGATGTGACAGATGATGATATTGTGATCGATATTGATCCGGGTGCGGCGTTCGGAACCGGCTCCCATGAGACGACCAGATTATGTATCGGACAGCTGAAGAAATATATGAAAGAAGGAGATCTGGTTCTTGACTGTGGAAGCGGAAGCGGGATCCTTTCCTTTGTATGTAGTAATCTTGGCGCAAAAGAGGTTCTCGGAATCGATATTGATGAGACTGCGGTTCATGTCAGCATCGAGAACAGGGATATCAATCATATTACAGAAGATCAGGTTCGGTTTCTCTGTGGTAATGTACTCGCGGATAAAGAGCTTGTTCAGTCGATCGAACCGAAGTATGATATCGTAGTTGCAAATATTCTGGCGGATGTAATCATCCCGCTTTCCGGTGTTGTGCAGCAGTTTATGAAGGATGATGCGAAGTTTATCTGTTCCGGAATTATCAATACAAAAGAAGACGAGGTCAGACAGGCACTTCTTGACAATCACTTCAGAATAGTGGATACTGTCTCTATGAAAGACTGGATCAGTTTTGTAGCTGAGAAGGATAATTAGTCATAAAGAGACAGGATTGGGAAGATGAATCGTTTTTTTGTAGATTTTGATGGAAGGGTATTTGATAAGAGCATTGATATTACCGGTGAGGATGTCAATCATATTAAGAATGTTCTTCGTTTAAAAGTAAATGATGAGATCATAATAAGTGATGGCAGGGGTAGAGATTACCGCTGCCAGATTTCAGTTATGGATCATGAAAAAGTAGTTGCAGATATTCTGGATGTATGTGATAATTTTGCAGAACTTGAAACAGAGATTACGTTGTTTCAGGGATTTCCGAAAGCGGATAAGATGGAGTGGATCATCCAGAAAACGGTAGAGCTTGGCGTTACAAGGATCGTACCGGTCATGACGAAACGGACGGTTGTCAAGCTGGATGCAAAGAAAGCAGGAAAGAAGACGGAACGTTATCAGGCGATCGCACTTGCGGCGGCGAAGCAGTCGGGCAGAGGTGTGATCCCGGAGGTAACTGCTCCTGTAACATGGAAAGAGGCTCTTGCTATGGCAAAGGAGCTTGATATGAATATGATTCCGTATGAAGAAGCAGAAGGAGTTGCATATTCGAAAGAGGTCTTTGCATCGATCAAGGGAAAGAAAAGTCTTGGTATATTTATAGGCCCGGAAGGTGGATTTGCCGGAGAAGAAGTCGAGGCAGCGACCGGCATGGGCGCGAAGATGGTTACGCTTGGACACAGGATTCTGCGTACCGAGACAGCGGGAATGGCGGTTATGTCGATCATAATGTTTGAACTGGAAGAGGATAGATAGAGATGGAAGCATATTTTGATAATGCAGCAACAACAAAGGTATTTCCGGAAGTAAAAGATCTGGTGGTAAAATTAATGGAAGAAGATTATGGTAATCCTTCCTCCCTGCATCAGAAAGGTCTGGATGCAGGACACTATATCAAGGAGACGAAAGAGATTCTTGCAAAAGAATGGAAAGTAGACAGCAAAGAGATCGTACTGACTTCCGGCGGAACGGAATCCAATAATCTTGCGTTGATCGGGGCTGCGCTTGCAAATAAAAGAAGCGGAAACCGGATCATAACAACAAAGGTGGAACATGCATCGGTATCAAGCACGATGGCATTTTTGGAGAGTCTTGGATTTGAAATCATATATCTGAATGTAGATCACCACGGAATTGTGGATTTGGAACAGCTGGAACAGGAAGTGAATGAGGATACGATTCTTGTGTCTGTTATGTATGTAAATAACGAGATCGGGACAGTAGAACCGATTCAGGAGATTGCAGAGATTATCAAAGAGAAGAATCCAAAGACGCTCTTTCATGTGGATGCGATTCAGGCATTTGGCAAATATCACATTTACCCGAAACGGATGGGTATCGATTTGATGTCCGTAAGCGGTCATAAGATACATGGACCAAAGGGAACCGGAGCGTTGTTTATCAAGAGCCGTACGAAGGTGAAACCGATCATATACGGTGGCGGACAGCAGGACGGAATGCGATCCGGCACAGAGAATGTTCCGGGATTTGCAGGATTGGGACTGGCAACAAAGATGGTTTATGAAGATCTGGAAGCCAGAACTGTTCGTATGAGGGCGGTGAAAGACCGTCTGACCGAACGGCTAAAGACACTTCCGGATGTATATATCAATGAAGGGGAAGCACCACATATCCTAAGTGTATCATTTGTTGGTGTTCGAAGCGAAGTGATGCTGCATGCATTAGAAGAACGGGAAATCTATGTTTCTTCCGGATCGGCATGTTCGTCGAATAAACCGGCAGTCAGCCATGTATTAGCTTCAATCGGGTTACCGAAGGATCGGTTGGAATCCACGATCCGTTTCAGCTTTTCGGCAGAGAACACAGTGGAACAGGCAGACTATGCGGCAGATGTGATAGAAGAGATCCTGCCGATATATAGAAAATATGTCAGAAAAAAGTAGCGTCAAACGAATGGAAAGTTTGATTATAATAGTATAAAACAGGCGAAGAACAAATAAATAGAATGAAAATCGGAGGTTGAGAGAAGCATATGCAGTATAAGGCATTTATGATCAAATATGCCGAGATCGGTACAAAAGGTAAAAACCGGTATATATTTGAAGATATCCTTGTAAAAAACATTAATCGTAAGATCAAAAATTACGGTGATTTTTATATCCGTAAGGAACAGGGACGAATCTTTATCGAAGCAAAATCAGACTATGATTATGAAGATGTAGTGGGTGCATTGACCAAGGTATTCGGTATCGTTGGAATCTGTCCGATCGTGGTAGAGGAAGATACATCATTTGAAGCCATCAAAGAAAAGGTGATCGAATATGTGGATAAGGCATATCGTAAGAAGAACTTTACCTTTAAAGTAAATACAAGAAGAAATGATAAGAGCTTTCCTATGACTTCGATGGAGGTCAATGCAGAGCTCGGACATTATCTGTTAGAGGCATTCCCGGATACTTCCGTTGATGTTCATGAACCGGATGAGATCATTAATGTAGAGATCCGGAAGACGGTATATATTTATTCGATCACGATTCCGGGTCCGGGAGGACTTCCTGTCGGCACAAACGGAAAGGGAATGGCATTATTATCCGGTGGAATTGACAGCCCGGTTGCAACCTATATGATCGCAAAACGCGGTGTCCAGATGGAGGCTGTATATTTCCATGCACCGCCATTTACCAGTGAGCGTGCCAAAGAAAAAGTAATTGATCTGGCATGTCTGGTTGCGGATTATGCAGGTGCGATCAAGTTGCATGTTGTAAATTTTGCGGATGTTCAGATGGCGATCTATGATAATTGCCCGCACGAGGAGCTTACGATCATTATGAAACGCTATATGATCAAGATTGCAGAAGAACTGGCAAAGAGAAATGACTGTCAGTGTACGGTGACAGGTGAGAGTATCGGGCAGGTGTCCAGCCAGACGGTATTCAGTCTTGCTGTTATCAATGATGTCAGTACATTGCCGGTGTTCCGTCCGTGTATCGGACTGGACAAGCAGGAGATTGTTGATATATCGGAAAAAATCGGAACATATGAGACATCGATCCTTCCTTATGAGGACTGCTGTACAACATTTGTAGCAAAGCACCCGGTAACAAAACCGATATTATCTGCGATCGAGAAATCAGAAGCAAAGCTTGCCGGCATTATCGAGCCGTTATATGAAAAAGCATTAGAGTCTGTTGAGACTGTAATGTGCAGAGCACAGAGATAAGGTGAAGCAGAGACATTATGCAACACATGCAAAATTATTTGCTCGCCAGGATGTTGATTTTGCGGAATGCAAGGAGTGAACTGTACTCATGACAGAATAACATGAAAAAAAGCTTGCCACTATAAAGGCGGCAAGCTTTTTTATGCAGAATGACTGTCAAAACAGGCATTCTGTATGTATGCAAATAGTCGATTGTGATTATTCAACAACGTAAGGCTTGATTGCTGCAAGAATATCAGCAAGATCCTTTTCATCAGCGTGAATGTTCAATTCAATTGGTTTTGAAATATCAAGACTGAATATACCCATAATTGATTTTGCATCAATAACATAACGTCCTGAGATGAGATCGAATTCTGCGTCAAATTTTGCAATTTCGTTACAGAATGCTTTTACCTTATCGATTGAATTTAAAGAAACCATTAATGCTTTCATGATTACCCTCCTAAAAGTTAGATTATCCGGAGCCGTAACGGCCGCGGATGCTTATATATTTATAATATCTTTTGGGGAGGAAAAAGTCAATAATAAGAAAGGAAAAATAAGGAATGCTGAAGGGAAAAACAGTAGCCCCTCTGACACTGGGCTGCAAGGTAAATCAATACGAGACAGATGGCATGATCGAACTCTTAAAAGAGGCCGGAATGACGGCTGTTTCCTTCGAAGAAAAAGCAGATGTATATCTGATAAATACATGCTCTGTTACAAATATGGCAGATAAAAAATCCAGACAGATGATACACAGAGCGAAGAAACTGAACCCGGATGCAGTCGTAATAGCGGCGGGCTGTTATGTTCAGGCTGCAAAGGATAAGCTGATGGAAGATGATCGTATATCTATTATTATAGGAAACAATAAAAAGAAAGATATTGTTCGGATTCTGGAGGATTATCTGCAGGCAGGCGTGACAGATGAAGGTATGCTCGATATATCAGCGGAAAAAGAATATGAGCCTTTGACCATTAACAGTACTTTAGAGCATACACGGGCATATGTGAAGATTCAGGACGGTTGTAACCAGTTCTGCTCTTATTGCATTATTCCTTACGTCAGAGGAAGGATTCGGAGCCGGGACATCGCATCCATTATAGAAGAAGTTGAACGACTGGCGTTGACCGGAGTGAAAGAAATTGTTCTGACAGGTATCCATATCTCCTCTTATGGTAAGGATAAGGAAAATGAGGTAGGACTCGCAGATGTAATTGATGCAATCTCAAAAATCGAATCAATTAAAAGAATCCGTCTTGGCTCGCTGGAACCTAGTATTATTACAGATGAATTTATAGACCGCATTGTGGATAATGAAAAGGTGTGTCCGCATTTCCATTTAAGTCTGCAAAGTGGCTGTAATACAGTATTAAAAAGGATGAACAGGAAGTATACCTGTGAAGAATACTTTGAAAAATGTGAGATGCTTCGTAAGGCATTTGACCGCCCGGCACTGACTACGGATGTGATCGTAGGATTCCCGGGGGAGACGGAAGAAGAGTTTCGGGAGACGGTGGATTATCTGACGAAACTTAATTTGTACGAGATGCACATATTTAAGTTCTCGCCAAGACAGGGAACGGTTGCTGCCGGAATGAAGGATCAGGTTGCGCCTGAGATTAAAAATCAAAGAAGCGATGTTCTATTGGCTTTATCCGAAAGAAACAAACAGGCATATGAAGCGTCCTTCCGGGGAGAAAATCTCGATGTTCTTGTTGAAGAAAAAGTCCGGAGAGAGGAAAAAGACGGATATCGTGGACATACGGAACGATATATGGATATTTTTGTGGAGGAAGAATGCATGCACAGGATCTGTGGCCGGCAGACAGATATCATTAATCATGTGGTGAAGATTCCATACGGTGTGGGCGTGGAATGAGCAGGTTGCACAGCTGAATTATGCGCAAAATGCGTTACAACATATACAAATATGCGGCTTTAGGTTGAATTTTGCATGGGTTTATATTATTATAGGGTAAGGTTTTTATGCAAAGATGCTGATGGCACTTGATAAAAGTAAGGATGTGAGTATATGAATAACAAAGAGAATACACAACATATTGCACAGCTGAAGGATAACACGATAGATGTAACACAGATCATAGGACAGGTATATGAAGCACTGACAGAAAAAGGCTATAATCCGGTCAGTCAGCTTGTCGGTTATATTATGAGCGGTGATCCTACATATATCACCAGCTATAAGAATGCAAGAAGTCTGATCATGAAAGCAGAGCGGGATGAGATCATAGAAGTTCTGTTTGAAGATTACATTAAGAATAATCTGATCAAGTAGATCGGGATTGTGTCGAAAATGATGGGGTCAGATGAAAAAATCCCATCGAAAAAAGCTCGGATTACATGGAGAGAAGAACAGGATAAGAATATGCGGATAATTGGATTGGACTACGGAACAAAGACAGTAGGAGTTGCGGTCAGTGATGCGCTGATGATCACGGCACAGCCACTTGAAACAATAGAAAGAAAATCAGCAAACAAACTTCGACAGACACTTGCGAGAATAGAGAGTATTATTGAGGAATATCAGGCAGAACGGATCGTTCTCGGATATCCGAAGAATATGAATAATACGATTGGAGAACGTGCAGAAGCGACCGAACAGTTTAAGGAAGATCTGGAACGTAGAACAGGCCTTGAGGTTATCCTGTGGGATGAAAGACTTTCTACGGTAGAAGCAGAACGGATTTTGATGGATACCGGAGTCAGAAGAGAAAATCGGAAACAGTATGTAGACAAGATGGCCGCTGCGGTTATTTTGCAGAATTATCTTGACAGTCAGGCTCATGAAGGGCAGACCGAATAGTCGAAAGGATTAGAACAGAAATGGAAAACGACAGCATAGTATTTACAGATGAAGATGGCAATGAAGTTGCTTTTTCTGTTATGGAGCAGACGACTCTTGGCGGAGTGAATTATCTGCTTGTTACGGAAGACGGAGACGATGAAGATGATGGTTCTTTCCTGATACTGAAGGAGAATGCTTCAGACAGTGAAGGTGAGATGGCAGCATTTGACATCGTTGAAGATGACAAAGAATTAGAAGCAGTTATGAAGATATTTGAAGAGCTGCTAGAGGACGTAGATTTGGAGGTATAGAACATTGAAAAAATTGAATAGCGATGCGGTAAAGATTATTCCATTGGGCGGATTGGAACAGATTGGAATGAACATTACCGCAATAGAGTATGAGGACTCTATTATAGTCATTGACTGCGGTCTGGCATTCCCTGAGGACGATATGTTAGGAATCGATCTTGTAATACCGGATGTCACTTACCTTAAGGAAAACGCGGACAAAGTCAAAGGGCTTGTGGTTACCCATGGTCATGAAGATCATATCGGAGCCATTCCTTACATTGAGAAAGAACTCAATATGCCGATTTATGCAACAAAGCTTACGATGGGACTGATCGAGAATAAACTGAAAGAACATAATCTGATGAACAACACCAGACGTAAGGTTGTAAAATATGGACAGAATATCATTCTTGGAAAATTTCGCATAGAATTTATTAAGACGAACCATTCGATTGCTGATTCTGCAGCACTGGCGATCTATACGCCGGCAGGACTGCTTGTCCACACCGGAGATTTCAAGATTGATTATACACCGGTATTTGGAGATATGATCGATCTTCAGCGGTTTGCAGAGCTTGGCAAAAAAGGTGTTCTGGCATTGATGGCAGATTCCACAAATGCAGAACGTGAGGGCTTCACAAAGTCAGAAAAGACAGTAGGAAGAACGTTTGATAATCTGTTCAATGATAATCAGAATCATCGAATCATCATAGCTACATTTGCATCGAATGTAGACCGTGTGCAGCAGATCATCAATTCAGCATATAAGTATGGAAGAAAAGTAATCATCGAAGGAAGAAGTATGGTGAATATCATCAGTACGGCTTCCGAGCTCGGTTATATCGATATACCGGATAACACATTGATAGATATCAGTCAGATCAAGAATTATCCGGATGAGAAGCTTGTTCTGATCACGACAGGAAGTCAGGGTGAGAACATGGCGGCTCTGTCAAGAATCGCAGCGTCAATCCATAACAAGATCTCGATCATGCCGGGAGATGTGGTCATATTCAGTTCACACCCGATCCCGGGTAATGAAAAAGCAGTATTCAAGGTGATCAATGAGCTGGAAATGAAGGGCGCCCATGTAATCTTTGAAGACACACATGTATCGGGACATGCCTGCAGAGAGGAATTGAAGCTGATCTATGCGCTCACAAAACCGAAATATGCGATACCGGTACATGGTGAGTACAGGCATCTGAAACGCCACGCAGAGCTGGCGCAGGAGATGGGTATTCCGAAAGAGAATATCAAGATCCTGACAACAGGAGATGTTCTGGAAGTAAGCGAAGATAAGCTTGAGGTGACCGGAAAAGTTCCGGCACAGGGAGTCTTTGTCGACGGACTTGGAGTCGGAGATGTCGGTAACATTGTTTTAAGAGACAGACAGCTTCTGTCACAGAACGGTCTGCTGATCATTGTGGTGACACTTGACAAATACAGCAATAACCTGATAGCGGGTCCGGATATTGTTTCCAGAGGATTTGTATATGTAAGAGAATCGGAGACGTTGATGGAGGACTGTCGTGCAGTAGTGGAGGAAGCATTGGAGAAATGCTTGCGTAAGAATGTTACAGACTGGGGCAAGATCAAGACGACGATCAAGGATTCCTTAAGTGAATTCCTGTGGAAACGGACGAAGAGAAGCCCGATGATCCTTCCTATCATTACAGAAGTATAAGACGCTTTGATAATTACCTCATGCATGGGTATAGGCTAAGAAGAAAAGAGGAATGAACAATGAGTGATGTTGTTGAACTCAGTAAAAAACTGAATGAAACGATAAAGGAATCGGAATTCTACAGGCACTATCTGGTGTGCCGCGAAAGATTATACGAACATCCGGATCTGCTTCGGGGGCTGAATGAGTTCAAAAAGAAGAACTCGGATATTCAGAACAATGCTTCGAATGATAATCCTTATGATGAGGTAGTTGCATTATTCGAGGAATATGATCCGATCGTTCATGACACTATTGTAAATGATTTCCTTCGGGCAGAACGAAAGCTTTGCAGGATGCTGAAAACAATGTATGATGAGATAGCTGATGGGCTGGATGTTGACATAAAGCAGTAGGATATGTTACAACAGATACGTAGTGTCTGAAGGCACGAATGGATAAGGAGATTAAGATATGACTATAGATGGAGCGCTGACAATGAAACGAGTACTGCGATTCTCGGTCGGTTTACTTGTGAATGTATTTATCCTGTTTATATTGGTTAAGGTGTTTGCATTCGGATTCGGCTTTGCTTATGATGTGTTTGCAAGTAACAGCTGCAAAGATAAGGCGGATACAAAGGTAGTAGCAGTTACGATACTTCCGGATTCATCGATCAAAGATGTCTGTGAGACATTAGATGATGCCGGAGTTGTAAAGAATGCATATGCACTGATGATTCGTATCAGAATCGGTTCTTATGCAGCGAAGATCCAGCCGGGAACGTATGAGATTGCTCCGAACTATACAAATGATGAGATCATAACCGTGATAACGGGTGGCAAGCTGGACGAGAAGGAGAAAAAAGCCGAAAGCAAAAAGGAAGAAAAGGCAAAAGATAAGACGTCGGACAGCACGACTGATGCCAAGTCGGAAAATGATACAACGGAGAAAAGTGAATGATAACAGATGAAAGAATTGCGTCCTTCATTAATTCATTTAACAGTGATTATGACGATGTGATAACTGCTATCAGAAAAGAAGCAGAAGAGCAGGAGGTTCCTATCATCCGTAGAGAAGCAGGCGAGTTCATCAAGCTTCTGATGATGATAAAGAAACCGGTAAATATACTGGAGATAGGAACGGCGGTCGGCTTTTCTGCTATTTTTATGAGCAGGTTTTTGCGAGAAGAAGGACATATTACAACGATAGAGAACTATCGACCGAGAATAGAAAAGGCAAAGGCCAATATAAGACTTGCACAGGCTGAAAATCGGATTACCTTATTGGAGGGGGATGCAAACGAGATCCTTCCGACATTACAGGGATCATTTGATCTGGTGTTTATGGATGCGGCAAAAGGACAGTATGGAAGCTTTTTTCAAAAAACGATCCCATTACTTGCTCCGGAAGGAATCCTGCTGTGTGATAATGTATTACAGGATGGAGACGTGCTTGAATCCAGGTTCGCGGTAACGAGAAGAAATCGGACGATTCATGCAAGAATGCGAGAATATCTGTATGAATTAAAACATGATGAACGGCTTGAAACAGCTATTTTAAATATTGGGGACGGAATGAGCCTGTCTGTACGAAAAGACGAATGCTGTAAATAATCGACATATGAATATGTGCGGTTGGTGTATGATATTACAGAATGAAAGAAGATAAATAAGAATTGAAAAGAGGATTGGATAAATGACAGATCGTAAAGTGGAACTGCTTGTTCCGGCAGGCAGTCTTGAAGTTTTAAAGGTTGCGGTAGATTATGGTGCCGATGCGGTTTATATCGGCGGACAGGCATATGGGCTTCGTGCGAAAGCAGATAATTTCTCGATTGATGAGATGAAAGAAGCAGCAGCATATGCACATGCAAAAAACGCAAAAGTGTATGTGACAGCGAATATATTTGCACATAATTATGATATCGATGGAATGAAAACATATTTTGAGCAGTTAAAGGATACCGGCGTGGATGCAGTTCTGGTGTCTGATCCCGGTATCTTTACACTCGCAAAGGAAACTATGCCGGATATGGAGCTTCATATCAGTACGCAGGCAAATAACACCAATTATCTGACATATAACTTCTGGTATAAGCTTGGGGCAAAACGCGTGGTTACAGCCAGAGAACTGTCGCTTGCTGAGATCAGACAGATCAGGGATCATATTCCGGATGATATGGAGATTGAATCGTTCATGCATGGAGCTATGTGCATTTCTTATTCGGGAAGATGCCTGCTCAGTAGTTACTTTACAGGCAGAGATGCGAATCGTGGTGCGTGCACACATCCTTGCAGATGGAAGTACCACATCGTAGAAGAGACAAGACCGGGTGAGTATATGCCGGTTAATGAGGATGACAGGGGAACCTACATCTTTAACTCAAAGGATCTCTGCATGGTAGAACACATTCCCGAGATGATCGATGCGGGTATCGATAGCTTTAAGATAGAGGGCAGAATGAAGACTGCGCTATATGTTGCAACGGTTGCCAGAACATATAGAAAGGCAATCGATGATTATATGGAGTCGCCGGAGCTTTACAGGTCGAATATGGAATATTATAAATCAGAGATAGCAAAATGCACATACAGACAGTTCACAACCGGATTTTATTTCGGAAAGACAGATAGTGACTCTCAGATCTATGATAACAATACTTATATCAAGAATTATACTTATATCGGAAATGTGCAGCTGGTGACAGAAGACGGACTTGCGGTATTTGAACAGAAGAATAAGTTTTCTGTTGGAGAGATGATAGAGGCGATGGACTTTGACGGCACAAATATCTCGTGCCGGGTAGAAGAAATCTACAATGACAAGATGGAGAAAATGGAGTCTGCACCGCATCCGAAGATGCAGCTTTATGTAAGACTTGACCGCCCGGTATCAGCGGGGATGATACTCAGACGGCAGGAATAGGGGGATCAGGTTTCGAGAGCTTTGCGAAGCTTGAGCAATGCACGTTTCTCAATCCTGGAAACATATGATCTGGAAATGCCCATTGCGGAGGCAATTTCTTTTTGAGTACATGGTGCTTCACCGGACAGACCGTAACGTCTGGACAGGAGCACCATTTCCTGTTTTGTAAGGTGGTGCAGCATACAATCCGGAAGCTGTTCCAGATTATAATCATGTACCATGGAATCAAGAATGGATGGAGTATCGGGACTGATGATATCCATCAGACTGATCTCGTTTCCTTCCTTGTCTGTGCCGATGGGTTCAAACAAGGATACTTCACGGGCGTGCTTTCGGTTCTGACGGAGAAGCATCAGAAGTTCGTTTTCAATACATCGGGATGCATAGGTGACCAGTCGTTTTCCTTTTTTTGAGTCGTAGGTGTCGATGGCTTTGATCAGTCCGATCGTGCCTGCGGATATCAGATCATCATTTTCGTGGCTTCCATTGTATTTTTTTGCAATATGGGCAACCAGCCGCATATTATATTCAATCAGAGTTTTTCTGGCCCGGGGATCGCCTTCTTTGCATAATTTCAGAAAATATGCTTCCTCTTTTGGTGAGAGAGGCTTTTTAAATGTCTGCACATCAATTTCTGCTCCAGCGATTTGTATATATTTTATGATGAAACTGTAAAGAACGTGCATATCCCAAAAAGAAAACTTGTTAAAATGTGAAAAAAATCAAAAAAAATTGACCAAAATCTGTTCAAAATGTTTAATTTTTTACCAGGGTGTGCTATAATCTCTAAATGAGTGTTCGTATATTTAAAAAGTGTAGGAGGACAGACCAGTATGCGATTAGGAATGGGCCGAAAAAAGATTAGAATTGGAGATATCCTTGTAGCAGCAGGAGCAATTACAGAGGAGCAGTTACAGGAGGCTCTGGCATATCAGAAAGAGAACGGCGGGAAGCTCGGAAATGTTCTCGTAGATCTGGGAATGATCAGTAACGAGATCCTTATTACTCTTCTAACACAGCAGTTAGGTATTGATTACATAGAATTGAAAGGTGCCAAGATCGAAGATAAAGTTATTCATATGGTACCTGAGAATATGGTTACAAAATATAAGGTTATTCCTATCGAGATCGATCCGGAAAACCCGAATATATTAAAACTTGCTATGTCTGATCCGATGGATATCAATGCGATTGATGATATCGGACTTGTAACAAATATGCAGGTAGAGCCGATGCTCGCAACGGAGGAACAGATCAATGATGCGATCGGCAAGTATTATGGAAGCTCAAAAGCGATGGAAGCGGCTGAGATGTATCGTCAGGAACAGGCGGATGCACTTGGTGGCGGAGATGAAGAAGAAACAAACGAAGATATTGATAATTCACCTATCGTTCTTCTGGTTAAGCAGATCATTGAGGGCGGTGTAAGACAGAGAGCATCCGATATCCATATCGAAGCACTGGAGAACAGCGTTCGTGTCAGATACAGAATTGATGGTGCGTTGAAGCAGGTAATGTCATATGACCTCAGTATTCTGGCAGGTATTACAGCCCGTATCAAGATCATAGGCGGAATGGATATCGCAGAGAAGAGAAAACCACAGGATGGTCGTATTACCATTTTCGTAGACAGACGAGAGTTCGATGTCCGTGTATCTATCCTTCCGACAGTATACGGTGAGAAGACGGTTATGCGACTTACTTCTAAAGACGGACTGACCAAGCCGAAGAGCGGTCTTGGACTTGATGAGGATGAGATCAAAGTATTTGATGGAATCCTGAGTAACCCACACGGAATCATCCTTGTTACAGGGCCTACCGGTTCCGGTAAATCAACTACACTGTACACATCATTAAGTGAGTTGAACAAAGAAGATGTTAATATTATCACGGTAGAAGACCCTGTCGAGGCGAATATCAACGGTATCAACCAGGTACAGGTAAATAATAAAGCAGATATGACATTCGCGGCAGCGCTTAGATCTATTCTTCGTCAGGATCCGGATATCATAATGATCGGAGAAATTCGAGATGGTGAGACTGCCCAGATCGCGGTTCAGGCGGCTATCACCGGACATTTGGTTGTATCAACACTCCATACAAACTCGGCAGCATCTACGATCACTCGTCTGGAAGATATGGGTATCGAGCCTTACGTTGTAGGTGATGCGGTTGTAGGTGTTATCGCACAGCGACTGGTAAGACGTCTGTGCCCAACCTGTAAACAGCCACGACTTATAGAAGATGATGAGAGACAGGTGCTTGGCGTACCGGCTGATGAAGAAGACGTAATCATCTATGAGCCTGCAGGATGCCCGCTTTGTAATGATACCGGCTATGCAGGACGAATCGGTGTATATGAGATGATGCCGGTTTCAAAGGCATTACAGGCAGTTATCTCGACCGGAGCGACGGCGGATAAGATTGAGGAGCAGGCATTATCAGAAGGAATGCTTACACTGAAGATGGGTGCAGCAAAGCATGTATTAAACGGTATCACATCACTTTCGGAGATGAAGAAGATCGTTTATACAACCGGTGACGAATATTAAATGATATAAAGACATTAAAACATGCAAAGGTATAAAAACATTCATATTAGAGTGTTCATTTGAAAATGGGATGTTTTTAACAAAGAAATAATCCAAACGGATTTTTAACAGAGAAGAACTTACATACATAACTCTGTAAAAATAAATTGAAATTATGAAATGCAACAAGGAAAGGAAGGAAACAATATGCTGGATATGAAGGAACTCCTGGCATTCTCGGTTGAGGCGAAGGCATCTGATGTACATATTGCAGTCGGAATACCACCAAAGCTCAGAATTAATGGACGATTGACAGAAGTTGAAGTTCCTCCGCTTACACCTGCTGATGCGGCAGAAGCGATCGGAGCAACCATGAAAGAAAGACATGTAGCAATCTTAAAGGACAGAGGGGAGGTCGATTTCTCGTTTGACTCACCGGAGACCGGACGTTTCCGTGTGAACGTATATATGGATCGCGGTAATATGGCGGCGGCTTATAGACGAGTTGAGACACAGATCCCAAGACCTGATCAGCTTGGTATTCCGAGAGAGGTTGTTGATCTCTATAAGAGAAAGAGAGGACTTGTACTTGTAACGGGACCTACCGGTTCGGGAAAATCAACAACACTTGCTTCTATTATAAATAAAGCAAATGAAAACCTGACAGATCATATCATCACACTGGAGGACCCTATCGAGTATATCCATCATCACAACAAGGCGATCGTAAATCAGCGAGAGGTTGGTATGGATACACTCAGCTATGCGAATGCACTTCGTGCAGCCCTTCGTGAAGATCCTGACATCATTCTGGTAGGAGAGATGCGAGATCTTGAGACCATTTCAACAGCGATCACTGCAGCCGAGACAGGACATTTGGTTTTCTCGACTCTGCATACGATCGGCGCGGCAAGTACGATTGACCGTATCATTGATATCTTCCCTACAAACCAGCAGCAGCAGGTACGTGTACAGCTTGCGATGGTTCTTGAAGGCGTTATATCACAGTCACTTCTGCCTACGGCAAATGGTCAGGGACGAGTAGCGGCCTTTGAAGTTATGCTTGCTTCTCCTGCTATACGGAGTCTGATCCGTGAAGCAAAGACGCATCAGATCCAGTCGACGATTCAGACAAGCAGACAGCTTGGAATGATTACGATGGATGATGCACTGTACGATCTGTTCTCTGCGGGAACTATAACCAGAGAGATGGCAATGACATATGCACAGGATCAGCAGTACCTCAGAAAGAAGATTAACGGACAGTAAAATGTATAACAGTTTTGTGCAAATCTCACAAAAAAACTGGCGGACATAAGAAAATATTGATTATGGTAGCAAATTATAGTATTATATAATCTATATGAATGAGATTTTATGCGCTTAAAGACGCATAAAGGGTGTGGTCAGATATGATCACGGAAGAAATATGACAGGGTCGGAGGAGAAACAATGGCAGTATTTAACTACAAGGTTGTTGACAAAGATGGTAAGAATAAAAAAGGTACCATCGAGGCCCCAAACAGAGATGGAGCGGAGAAAAAGCTGAAGTCGGATGGCTATTCGATCATGAGCCTGACAGAGCAGAACAATCCATTTTCAGGGGGTTTAATTAAGAAGAAAGTAAAATCACGAGACCTGGGTGTCTTTTGTAAACAGTTTTCAGCTGTTATAAAAGCCGGTGTTACGATCATTTCCGCATTGGAACTGATGGGCGACCAGATCGAGAATCCAACACTGAAGCGTGCGGTTATGGATGCGAAAACATATGTTGAAAAAGGTGGTACTCTTGCAGATGCCCTTCGAGTAAACTCGGATGTATTCCCTCCAATCATGATCAACATGGTAGCTGCCGGTGAGTTGTCCGGTAACTTAGAGGTGTGCCTGGATCGTCTGGTAGAACACTTTGAGAAGGATAATGCATTATCCAGTAAGATCAAGGGCGCGATGGTTTATCCTATCGTAGTATTTATCGTAATGATCATCGTGGTAATCGTAGTTATGATCGCGGTTATCCCGAACTTCACCAGTATGTTTGAAGACATGGGAACAAAGCTTCCTCTTGCAACAAGAATGATGGTTGCGGCAAGTAACTTCATTATTCATAAATGGTACATATTGATCATTGTTGTAGCAGCGATCGTGTTTGCCTGTAAGGCGTTCAAGAAGAGTTCGGTTGGTGAACAGTTCTTCTCGAATATCGCGATCAAGGCTCCGGTATTCGGAAACCTGACGATCAAATCAGCTTGCTCCAGATTCGCAAGAACCATGAGCACTTTGATGGCATCCGGTATCTCTATGATCGATGCTGTAGAACAGGTAGCGAAGATGATGGATAATAAGATCATACGTGATGGCCTGATGGATGCAAAGACACAGGTTGCAAAGGGTATCCCGCTTTCAAAACCATTAAAGGATATGGAGGTTCTTCCGCCGATGTTATCAGCGATGACAAAGATCGGTGAAGAGACCGGTGATATCGAGGAGATGCTCAGTAAGGTTGCCGACTACTACGATGAAGAGGTAGACGCAGCTACTAATAAATTAACGGCAGCAATGGAACCGTTGATCATGGTTATACTTGCCTGTATCGTAGGTATGATCGTAGCAGCTGTATACGGTCCTATCATGAGTATGTACGATGCAATGGATCAGTATTAATACAATAAACCAATAAACAATACATAATTTACTTACACAGTTTTACATTGATTGATTCCGGTAGAACGAGGATGCCGGTATTGATATAGTGTCATATGACACAACAACAACATAAAATAATTAAGAAAGAAAAAGGAGAGAATAATTATGAAGAAGAACAACAAAGGTTTCTCATTAGTAGAATTAATTATCGTTATTGCTATCATGGCAATCCTTGCAGGCGCACTTGCACCAGCACTTATCAAGTACATTAACAAGTCAAGAGCATCAACAGATATTTCAAATGCTGACACTATTCGTTCTGCATGTCAGACCGCAATGTCAAATGAAGAGGCTATGGCTTCACTTGGAAGTACTGCAAAAACAGCTACTGTAACTTCATGGAAAGCATCAGGAAGTTTTGGACAGGAACTTAGCGAGATTCTTGGTAGCGCATCATTAAAGGGTAAATATTACGACAAGAATTCTGAATTCAAAGTTTTAATTGATGTAGCAAACAATAAAGTTGAAGTTTATTCAGGCGGAAATACAAATAAATTACTTTCCCCACAGAACTAGGCTTTAACTGAAAACAAATATTTTATTTTAATAGTATTGAAAGGCAACAAAATTAAGCTGTTTGAAATTCCTCGTATGACATATTATAGCTAGTTGTTGCCTTTCGATAACATGAGTAAGATGTTTGTGGATTTATAGACATCACTATATCATAATGCAATGCAGAAAAGATATATGATGTCTTGGAAGCAGTCAGTAGTTTAGTGAGTGATTAAACTAATGACGGCAACCGGCTTGCATATAAGCTGGAAAACAAGTGAATGGTCGCATATGGAGGGTCAAACATAGAGACCATTTTGAGGGTGACAGGTTGTTCACCTTATAGCCTGTAAGATACAGGCGTATTCTATTTTTATTTATATGGGGTGAACAGCATGTAAGCTGGTACTCAGGCAATTAAGGGAGAATTCCCGACAAAACTACTGATTAGCGAGGGAGGCTATTTAAAATGGCGAGTAATAAAAAAGTCTTAACAATCGACATTACAAATGAAAGTATTACTATCACAGAAGTAACCGCTTCTGAGAAGAAGACTTCAACCGTACATAATGCCATCATCTTTGAGACTCCGGAAGACTCATACGAAGATGGTTTTATCAGAGACAAAGAAAGAATTGCAGAAGCAATCAGATCACAGCTTGCTGCAAACGGAATCACTAACAAGGACGCGATTTTCGTCCTTACCTCTACAAAGATCGTTAACAGAGAGGTCCTTGTGCCTTTCGTTAAGGAGAACAAAATCAAAGGAATTATTAATGCGAACTCATCAGAGTATTTCCCTGTTAATATAGAGGATTACACCGTATCCCATTCTGTATTAGAGACAGTCACTGATGAAGAAAATAACAAACAGTTAAGAGTCCTTGCTGTAGCAGCACCGACCAGTATGGTTCGTTCCTACTATGAAGTGGCAGCACTTGCGGGACTGAAAGTAGTGGCGCTCGATTACATTGGAAATGCCATGTTACAACTGATCAAGACACAGACCAGTGAGAACATGACAACGATGGTAATCCAGTTAGGTAGTGAATCTACCGTATTAAATATTGTAAAAGGAGATATCCTTTTACTCCAGAGAACTGTACCATATGGTACCAATGTTGTAGTAAATGAAGTAATGGATGCAAAGGGCGTAGATGCAACGACAGCTATGACCTTACTTCAGAATGAACGTCTGATCACAGTTGATTTCGATGATAATGCGATCACTGGTTCATTCCGTTACCTGATCAATAACATTGGACGTGTGATGGATTTCTTTGCATCAAAAAATCCGGATAAGCCGATTGATGATGTATTCCTGACAGGCGATGGAGCACTGATCAAAGGAATCGATGGTTTATTCAAGGTACAGCTTAATGTATCAACCAGAGTTATGGATAGTTTATTCAATATCAAGTTTGACCCGAAGATTGATTTGAAGATTTATAATCCTGTATACCTTATGGTTCCTATCGGTGCGGCTTTTGCACCTATGGGATTTGTAATATCAGAAGGGGCAACAGCATCTAAGAAAGAAGGAGCTGTTGATTCTACGCCTTTTGTAGTTGCATTTCTGATTCTGGCAGTGCTCGTTGCCGGTGGTGTGACTGCGGCTTCATTTATCATGAAGAATAAGGCACAGAGTGAGCTGGATGATGTAAACCGAAAGATTGAATCAATTAAAGATATTGAAACCATTGTACAGGACTATGAGGATGCAGAGAGCATCTATGTGGATGCCATGAGCATGTACAGCTACACTAAGAATCTGAATGAGAATGTAGTAACCTTTATCAATGCTTTAGAAGAGAAGATGCCAAAGGGAACAGAAGTAACAGCGTTCAATTCAGATGCGAGCGGTGTATCCATATCCGGTACTGCAGAAAAGTATGACGATGTTGCGGGTCTTGCGATCAGCTTAAAAGAAATTGACTGTATCGATAATTCATTCATCGGAAGCATTACAGAGAATGTAGATGAGGAATCAGGCAAGACTACATATGATTTCACTGTAACCTGTATCTATGTGGATGCGAATGCATCAACAGAGGATACTACAGAGACAGATGCAACATTAGCTCAGTAAGGAGGGTACGAACATGGATGCAATGACAAAAGGACAAAGAAATTTATTATTATTTTTATTGGGTGTTGTAATATTATTCGTGCCGATTCGTTATGTGGCTATGAATAATTTTGAAGACCGAAAGAGTATCATATCCGAAAAGGACAAACAGCAGGTTTACTATAATGATCTGAAGTCAAAGGATGTAAATCGTGACCAGTATATCAAAGATACAGAGAACTATAAGAAAGAGTATCAGGCGATCCTTGATGAATTCCCATCAGAGCTCTATCAGGAGAATACAATTATGTATTTACAGGGTATCAAGGATGAATATAAGTTTGACTTCCCTTCTGTAACGATGGGAGAAGAACAGTTATTCTACACACTCGGAACCGGTGCGGTAGGTGATGCTACACTCGGAGACGGAGCAGCAGCAACCGATACGACCGCGGCTGATACAACCGCAGCTGATGGCGCTGTAGCTTCAGGAGATAATTATAACTGCTATTCAGCGAACTTCCCTGTTACTTATTCTGGTTCATACAAGGATCTTAAGGATGTCATTGATTATATTCAGGGTGGAGACTTCCGTATGACTGTTGATTCTATCAGTATCGCTTTTGATGAGGAGACAGGAAAATATATAGGTGATATGTCGTTCACATCATACGCAGTAAACGGTGGAGACAGAACCACAGATCAGGTAGATGTTAATGTTCAGAACGGAAAGGATAATATCTTCGGTAACCCGACAAAGAAGTCAACAGCTACAACAACTACATCAAGCGATAATGCTCAGTAGGTAGTTATAAACCTGAAACCCGTAAACAGTTTTTAAACGGAGTGAGAAGTAGAAAATGACAAAGAAAAACAATAAAGGCTTTAGTTTGATAGAAGTAATCATTGCTGTAGCCGTATTTGCCATATTGATCGTTCCTCTTACCTCCCAGTTGATTTCCGCTGTTAATATCAATAAGAAATCAACCAAGAAACAGTATGCCATTGATAAAGCAGAACAGATCATGGAAAGCTTTAAAACTGCAGATATGAGTAGTAGTGCCATCAGTATACCTGATGGCAATTCTACAGGTAGCTATAATTTCACCTGCACAACTACAACTCCGAAAACAACGGATAATAAGATTGCCGGAGTGAAGAAGGTGAATTATACGGAGAAGACATACACATGTAATGACATATCTATAGGAGGAAATTACGCGAAGTATGGCTGTACAGTCACGGTCAGTGATCTTGCACAGCAGGTTGCTGCGATGGGGTATATCTGGGATCCGGCAACAGGAGATGCAAAAGTTGATGAAAATGGTGATTATGTTAAGATCACATCTTCAGTAGGTACTGTTCGTACACTGGATAATAAACAGGCAGCGATCATTGCCGGGGCAACTTACACAGGTGATACCGGAACCGCAGATGGAAATAATCTGGATAATCAGGCAAGTGCATATTTTAAGGATCAGAAGACAGAACTGTTAAAGAGTCATACAGTGCAGTATAATCAGATGCTTTCCAGTGATGGTGATGAATTCTGGAAGAATGATGAGTTCTCAAAGACAACGACGATTAAAGTGTCAAAGACTGCAAATAACAAATATCGTGTGCAGTGTATCGTAAAGTATGTAGATAAGACAACAATCGGCGTTATTAAGTCTGAATATGAGAACAATACAAATAACGTATATAAACCAGCCAGTGCAAATGGAGAAGGTGTAGTATATCAGAATGATTATGATAAACTGCCACCAATCTATCTGTTATATGTTCCTGCAACCAGTAATGGTATCTATGTAAATCGTGATTATGTGAATATAGATACAAATGCATTAGATGCGGATGAAAAGGCAAAGATTTATATTTTCCAGACTGTAGCAGATATTGATGATAAGTATGCAGAAATTATCAATGAAGCTTTGCAGGGCGGTGATAGCAGCAAGACACTTGATGATCTGATTTATGTAAATAATCAGCATAAGGTATCTCCATCATCTGTAAAGGTGCGTGTGAATTTTGCAGATTCAACCGGAACACTTAAGAAACCGGCAGATGAAGCAAAAATTAATACATTAGCCGGAAAGACTAAAGTATATGCGAACTTTACAGTAGATAAACCAAATTCAACTGTAAGTGTTATGGGAACAAAGGATGATACGGCGGACGATGTCTATATGTACGATCTGACTGTTCTTATGGAAGAAAAAGACAGTAATGATAAGACGACTGACAAGACGACTATATCAGGAACAAGGGGGAATTAGAAGATGCTTAAAAAATTAAAGAGCAGACTGAAGCACATGAGTAATCGTGGTTCCAGTTTTGTCCTTGTAATTGTATCTGCAACGTTTTTGAGTATTCTGGTATCCGCCCTGTTAATGGGTATGTTATTAGCATACAAACTCAGATATTACAAGATTAATTCATTGAATAACTTCTACAGTGTAGAGAAGGCAATGGATGAGATTTATGCAGGAATTGGTGCAACGACAAATGAACACTTATATTCCGCATATACAACGACTGCAGAGTTAGTTGTATATTATAAAGATGGAAAGTATACGAATCTTTCTGAGACAGAGGCAAATAATCTGTTCAAAAAGTTTTTTATGCAGGGAATTATGGATGATGATAATCTGAATAAAATCCCTACATTAGTAGCTACATTGCAGGGTTATATTACAGATCCGAATGTTACACTTGATTGTGATAATCTTCGAATTGTATATACAGATAATGCGGGAAAACACAGTTATATCAAATATGTTAAGAATTCCCTAACGGGAGATATTTCCGGACAGACAAATACGGAACCGGGATTTAATTCAGGAACTGTAGAGACGATTGCATTTAAGAACGTAGGTGTTAAGAGAACAATTACATTGACTGCTGCAACAGATAGGGAGACGATGGCTCCAGGAACGTATGAGCAGTCAATTATGACGGATTTGGTACTTAAAAAACCAGAATATAATGTTTCGTTTGATATGACAGGTATAAACAGCAATAGTTTGTATAGTTATGCATTTCTGGCAGATATGGGACTGCAAGTATCCGGAACAACTACGAATTATAACGATGCAAGTGCAACAGTTGTAAATGTTAAAGGAAATGTATACACAGCATCTGATTATTATAATAAAGATTATAATGCTGTGACTGCAACAAAAGTTACAAACAAATATAATGATAGTGTTGTAAGAAACTGGGGCGCTACAGATGAAAGCGCTAATTCTGGTATTTTTGTTGACAAAGCATCATTGACAATGAATTCAGATGTTATTGTAAATTCTGGTGCATTGACAGCATATAATGGTGCAGATATTACTCTTTCAGGTAGAAGTTCGAACCTTTCAGAGCTCTGGACCGATAATATTATCATTGATGGAGATAAAGGCGGTTCTATTACAGCGGCAGCAAACGCTTATGTATATGATGATACAGAGTTAAATGCAGAAGAATCTAATTTGACATTCTTTAAGGGTACATACTTTGGATATAGCTATTCTACAGATGATATTCGGAGCATTAAGCTTCTCGGGAATGCGGGCAAACTCCCTACAAATTACAGTTTAAAATCTCATTTTAGTGATAGTGCGATTATTGTAAATGGTAAGAAGTCCACATTGGATCTGAAGAGCTTACAATCTCTTTATATTGCGGGTAAATCATATATTGAGTTCTCAAAAGTGGCAGCTTCTTCTATCACAGATGCTAATGAGAGAAAAGAACTCGGTCTTGTTGATGCAGATGGAAATGAAAAGAATCTGGACTATGCATTTACAACATTGAAGGATTATTCAACTGGTCAGTCGCTTGATGTGAAATCCAATCAGTTGATTTTCCTGACACAGTGGGAGCCGGTTGCAGGCAGCGAGACAGTAGATTCAAATGGTTATACACATGTTAAGCTGAAGTTCCCAAATAGTTTTAACAATGATGTTAAATTAAAGGAATTATACAAAGAGTTTACTGAAAAACTGAGTAATAATGAATTGGTAGTTAATGCGATCAAACAGACGGTGTCTGGTCATGATTATTATTATCTTTATATTAAAGCGGGAGATAATAAGCAGAGTAATGTAGAAGAAGCAGAAGCTTTTGTAAAGAAGTATTATGATCTTCTGGCAGAGAATCTGGAAGAAACAAATAAGAAGATATATAACGTATCTAATTATGACAGCTTCGATGTGACATTGTTACTTCCTGTTGGTGCAGATGGCAAGGTAGATTCTTCTAAGGTTGGTTCAGGCGCGGCAGTAACGGCACAGAATAAGAATGACGGATCTTTATATATTCAGGCATCAACAAAGAGTACGATGAGTGTTGAAACGGCTTTAAAAGCAGCAGCTACATCTAAGACATTCACCATGTTGCTTGGAAATGGAGACACGACAGCAAATAATCTTGCTTATGAAAACCTTAAAACAAGTGCAGGACAGTTAACTGGATCAGATTCTGAAACAGAGGCACATAAGGTGAGTAATTTCCTTAATTACATGTATATCAACATGAAAGATCATCTGTCTGTATTAAACAATAAGGTGTTGGATGCTGAAGGTAAGGAGACCGATGAAGAGCAATCTGCATGGGCATTAGTAAAATATACAGATTATACAGAGACCAGTAATGGAAAGCAGTCTCAGAAGTACAGATACGAGCATGCACAATTCAAAAATGTAGGTGCTAATAAAGGTGATTATACAAGAACTCAGTTAGCATCAGGCGAGTATCAGTACACATATGTTGGCAAGGATGCAGATGGAAAGTATAAGGGAGATTATGTAAGAAGTGATTCGTACTCTTATAATTACAGTCTGACACCATTAAATAACTATGTTGACTTTACAAAGATTTTTGGAACGCATACACTGCCTGACGGCACTAACCATACAGCGCATAAGAATATCAGTAAAACGATTTCGTCTGATGATGGATCAGCAGATTCGATTCTTGTTATCAATGATGGAGATGTAACGCTTGATACAGCTACTGGTAATTCTTTACAGGGAGTTGTTATCTGTGGCGGTGATGTGAAGTTCAGCAATAAAGTAAAATCTTTCCGTGGATTGATCATTGCAGGCGGTAAGGTGATCTGTAACAGCAGTATCAGCCTTTCAGCAGATGTATCATATACGGCGAGTGTACTGAAGAAGTGCGCAGACAGCACAGATACAGATGTAAGCGTAGTTACAAGAGAAATCTTAAAGAACTATGTAAAAGAAGAAAAAGACAGTAGTGCAGAGGTGAAGAGTTCTACTTTATCTGACATCTCTTATAGTGATATTCTTGAATTCCAGAACTGGAAGAAGAATGTAGATTAGGAGGGGTGAAGATGAAGAAAAGAAACAATGCTGGATATTCTCTGGTAGAACTGATTATTGTTCTTGGAATAATAGCGGTGTTATCCGGACTGGCAGCTGTTACGATATCAGCGATATCAACTGCCCGGGCTACCTCGGCTAAAGAGTCATTCAATGAGGAATTGTCTACATTAGTAAAATTGACAAAATCTCAAAATAAAAAAGCTGCTATGTTGATTGAAAAGGTTGACGATAAATATCAGATTACATACGGAACCTTTACGGGTGATGTTACGCGTAAAGCGAATGGAGACCCTTCAGATGATTTTAAAGACAGAGCTAACTTTACTGCAGACACATCAATAGATACTATAACGCTGGATCGCGTAAAGATTATGTACGCGGCAAAATCTTCAGATACCGCAAAAGAGGTTACTGAAGTAAATGGCACAGCGGGTTTTATGATCGTTATGTTTAATAAAGCAGATGGTTCGGTTTGGTCGGGAGATGGTATTTATACTTTCAATAAGGAGCGGTCGAATGCATCAGTAGGTAAAGTAACATTAAACAAAACGACTGGTAGTCATTATACAGGATCATAAGGAGGGATGAATAGTGAAAAAAACAGAGAATAAGGGTTTCACTTTCATTGAACTGGTACTTTACATAGGTATCTTAAGTGTATTTATGGTAGCAGTTACAACCCTGATTGGATCAGTGGTTGCTTCCAATCGGAAGATGACATCCAGAAAGAAGATACAGACACAGGCTGAAGAAGCCTATGATACTATGTCTGATATGCTGATGGCAGCAACAGATGTTAAGATTTATGCAAAAGCAAAGCGAGTAGGTGAAACATCATCGAAAGAAGGCGTATATCTGGTTCCTGATGCGTCGGATTTAAGACAGGATGATGGTTCTTATAAAGAAGGAGGCGGAAACAAAACAGTGCAGGTAGCCCCTTCTTCAAATCCTGCAAGCGGATCGAATAAAAGACCTTGCTACAACATCGGTGAGTTGGATAAAGATGTAGCACTCAGTACGGTATCGACAACGGTAGGTTCAAAGACGGCGGATAAGCTTTATATTAAGCTTAATTATGCATCCGGTCTGGATTCAACAACAGGTGATAGCGAGATAACAAGTTGTACTCTATTATATGATAAGACAAACAAGAAGTTATATGCTTACAGAATGAAGGCGTCTAATTCCGGAGGCGGATCATTTATTGATTCAAGTAATGATGAGGCCTGTCTGCTTGCAAAGAATGTTGAGCAGTTTGATGTGAAGGTGAATCCGGATGAGGATAGTTTTGCAATCACCATGAAACTTCAGGATGCACAGACAGCAGCATCTTATACAGTGGATGGAGTTGTCAGCCTTAGAAATTCAAATGTGTTAAAAGCGCATTCAAACTAAAAGGAGGAAAGAATAGTGTTTAAGAATAAAAAAGTTGTTTTATCTTCCGTAGCAATCATCTTTACACTGATTGTTAGTGCGGTATTCGTCAATTTCACATTAGCTAATTCTGGAACTCCTGTAAATGAAAATAACGCAGAACTGAGTGCTGCAACAGGACTTGTAGGCTATTCGAATATTGACCTTGCGGTTATCAATTCGAACAGCGCCAGTTTAAAGGCAACAGGTGATGACAAATATCGTATTGTTCAGATCCTTCCAAAGTCTAAATCAAATGACGATATTGCGAAAGCAGATACAGATATGACTGCTAAAGTTACTGCATCAAACTATAAAGGTAATATCAAAAATGAGTCTGATTATACAAATACAACACCATTATGGAAGTATGTGTATGATGGTGAGTATTTCAGATATGCGGTATTTGATGGTTATAAGACGATTGCATCCCAGAAGATGGCAGCCGGAGCAGTGACATTAACAACGGTTACTGTTGACAATCTGAACAGTATGGATACAAATGCAAAAGCAATTTTATCTGCAGCGGATTTCATATATATCGTTGCACCGGATGAGAATGCATATGCATCAAAAGACAAAGATATAAGCGAAGCATTATATAATTGGCTTGTAAGCTATACAATGGATGACCGCCATCCGATCGTTCTTGATAAATATACACTTTGTGTAAAAGATGCAAGTTCGATAAAGGGAAATAATGATACATATCGTATGGGAACATTAGCATTCAAGTTGATTACAAAGAATCTGACAGCCCGTATAGATAATGTATTAGCAGTAGAGCCGGGATATTTCAATGTGCTTTATAAAGAAGCAAGTGATAATGATGTACCGGATCCAACCCAAAAGACAACAAAGACAATTTCAGATTTCATCCTTACAGCGGAACGTTCTGCGACAGAGGGTGGAAATGACTATATCAACAAAAACAGATATTATAAATGGTATGAAGATAATTCATTGACAGACTTCCTGAATTTCCAGACGAATCACAGTGATTCTGCATATATTAAGGTATCAAGTTCTATTGGTGGTATTACGGCTTCCAGAACAAAATGGGATTTTGATAATGCAGAAGTACTTGTTATTTCAAATGGTGAGTCATCGAGGATGTTTGATGAATTAGCAGCAAACAATGATTCCACACATATGGATGCAAGTGCCTATACTTTCAATAAGAAGACTAATACCTGGGAAGCAGAAGAAACAGCAGAGAACAGTGTATTCACAGGAGCCGCTTATGCAAGCCGTGGATACAGATATGTGCCAAGTGGTGCGAATATCTATGTTCTTCAGAGCCGTGATATCAAGAATGCTTTGACCTCAGGTGAAGGTGCTGTCTATTCAACGACCGATCTTTCAAATACCGGTTTTCAGGATGTTGCAACTAAGGAATTATCCGGAGAGGTTCGTTCATCTGTAGATCTTACCGGATCAAATGTATATCTTACTGTTACAATAGACGGAAAGACTTATCTGGTTGGTAAGAATGAGACAGAGAAGTATTCAGTTATGCTTTCATCTTTAGAAGGTGGAAACGGTTCTTTTGACAGTGCGACAAATACTTATGTGTACAATTATAATTTCTCATATCTGAATGCCGGTTCTGAATTCCAGTATGGAGTGATCATTGAGCCTGCCGGAACAGCAATTGATGAGCTTGTTGCAGCTGCAGGAAGTGGAACAGGAACCGGAACTGGAACCGGAACTGGAACAGATGATACTATAGTGACGGGTGCTTATGAAGTTGGCAGCAATGGATGTAATTTCATTGTTACAAAGAATGGTGAGCAGAAATCAGCAGATTATGATTATACAAACGTTGCAGATACATATGCAGAGTTTACAAAGAAGACAACAGAATCAGATCCTGCTTATGATGCAAATTATTCATCAAACTTATCTTATGAATATACTGTTTTGGATTATTCAGAAGATTCTACAGAAGGTAGAGATAAGGCATTTAATTATGTCAATAAGTTATATCTAGATCACAAAGCGGAAGCACTTACCAAGAATTCTACAAAACAGGTGATTGACTTTACACAGTTTGATTTTATCTTTATCGAGTCGGGTGCTTATAAAGATGAGATTGGAAAAGATGCATATAAATCATTATGCGACGCTGTTGAAGGTGGTGTATATGTAATTGCCAGTGATAAAGCCGGAGATGGTGTTGGCTCTGGAGATGGTGATGATGACAATAATGGCGGAAATAAGACCATTATCAGTCCGTCAGCAAAAGCAATTGCAGATATCATTAATGCAGGTCAGTATCGTGATGGCTCTGATAATAAGTTCAAGGTTCTTGAAATTCAACCGGATTATCCGATTGATCGCGAGTTAGCAGAAACCAAGAATAAAAATTCTTCCTATTCAAAACATATGGATGGTTCAGAGATAAAGGGTGATTATTATACTGTTCCGTCAGATGTGATTGAGGGTAAGGCCAAAGAAGAACTTCAGAAGAATGTTGAGTATTATGACTTTGATCTGACAAAGGCCAAACTTGCATATGCAATAGATGGATTAAACTATGGTGATATCGAACTTACTCAGGTTTCTACGGAAGCATTGATCGGTATGAAAGATGATATCGCAACAAGTTATGATCTGGTTTATATCGGTGGTGATTATACAGCACTTGATAGAAGCGTTGAGGAAGTTTATTCTGCACATAGTGGTAATCTGAATGGTGATGCGATCAAAGCATTAGGTTATGGTTTACCGACATTCATTATGTACACACATACAGGTATGTTAGAGTATATTACAGATAATTATATGCCGGCAGATCTGGTAGGTAAGGCAGTATACATGCCTGAAAACGGTAATGATCTTACAAAGACAAAGTATGATGAACTTGTAGAATATATAGATGCCGGAAAACCGGTTATCTTCGGTGATGAACTGACATCTGTATATGAGAAGATGCAGGGTTACAATGTTAAGAACGGCGTGAATGCATTGACTCAGGTTCAGCTTCTTTCAGGTTACTGGTTTAAAGATGATGGAACGATCGAAAAGGGAAATTATTACCTGGATCCATCTTCCAGAGTGTATAAGCTTGTGAAGTATGCATATGATAAAAAAGCAGCTTCTACAAGTGTGAAAAATGTATTATGGGGATATGATCATGATGATACGCAGATGATAGATAATCAGAATGGAACGTATGGTCAGACCTTATATACGGCGAAAGAGATCGGTACAGGCGGATCTTACAAGATTCATCTGACTACGGATGTAGAGAATGAGAGCTGGTTCCAGAATGACGATCCTTCAGTGATTAAGTCTTATGCAGTCGTACCATCTGATACGATGAAGACCTCACTGAACAGTCTGATCAAGAGTTCAGCAAGCAGAGTGAGAGTAGTATTTACAAATAAACCTGCTACCTATAAGGAAGGAATTACGAGTTCTTATCTGAGAACGACCAGTCTTCCATTTGAGTTCGAGGTCAGAAGCAGTAAGTCGGATGCCACATATACATATAAGTTATATTGTGATAAAGATCGTAACATGACATTTGATTCAAGTGATTATCATACAGAGGGAACTCTTACAAAAGGAGCTGCTTCTGCAGGAATGACATCATATACTGCATCAACCACATTGGAATTGGATGAAGACTTTTTCGGATCAGCCAGCTGGTATCTGGAGATCTATGAGGGAACTGAGCTTATAGCAACCAGTTCAGGGCTTAGTAAGGTTGTGAATGAGACAGCTGATAAGAACAATATCAATGTCCTTCAGATCCAGACAATGTATGATGGCCAGACAACAGACTTCCATAATTTTAAGGATACTTTATACTTTGATATTCAGTCTCAGTGGGCACATAAGATCATGTATTACAATGGCCTTACATCAGAACCGAAACTGGGATCAGAAGTAGCATTATCACAGTACAAATCACTTGGACGTCATGAGAACCGTTTTGGAATTGTACAGTATGACCTGAGTGCCGGAGATGATAACTGGTATTCAAACCTTGCAGATACGATTACGGATGATTATAATATCAATCTTGATATGGCGGTTATCAATAAGAATAAAGCAAGTTTTACAACAGCAGATAATGCAAGCGGAACTTATAACTGCCTGGAGCAGTGGGTTGCAGATGCAGAGACACTGTCCAAAGCAGGCGGTAAAGTTGATGGAATGACTCGGCAGGATTATGCAGATGGCTTGCAGGAGAAATGGACTGCATATCAGAATGCAAAGGCTGCTGTTGAAACTCCAAAGGAAAATATTGATAAGTATCTGGAGGGTGCAATCGACCAGTTTGGAAATGATGCAACTAAGATAGATACAGCAAAGTATGGTAAATACAGACAGGGTTCACAGTCTCTGCTTGGTGCATTGAACAGATGGGTACCGGAAAGTGAGATTGTGCAGCTGTTTAACTACTGTATAAAGACCGGAGATTATTCTATGATCTTCATGAAATATTATGGAGACAAGGGAACTAATTTCAATGAGTTTGGAACATATGGAACATTATTTACGGCATATCGTGATGCAAAGGATGCAGAGCTGAATGCAAAGGATGAGTATTATAAATACTTAAGAAGATCTTATGGTAAGGACTTCCTTAAGAAGATGTATTCTATCCTGGTACTTGGTCCTTCTGCAGCATTCTCACCATATGGAGACAGCACAAGTGCTTATGTTGATATGAATGCAACGACATGTCAGTACATTAAGGATTATGTAAAAGCCGGAGGAGATTTGTTCTTCTTCCATGATACAATGTCACCATATTCAAAGAAGGCGGGTGGTGCTTATACACTTACTACAAACTTGCTTGATATGGTTGGACTGAACCGATTCCATGTGGATCTTACAAACCAGAAGAGTTCATATGCTCAGACAAATGATGGCTATGAGTATAAGTCATATAAGGATAAGTCAGATACATATTATCTGACACCATACGGATTCAATACAACAGCCGGAATATCAGGAAAGCTGAATCAGACATCGGGAATCTATGACAGCACGATTAAGACATTAAAGAATTATAATTCAAATTATAATGTAACACAGATTCCGAGTGATAAGTCTAGCTGGAATATAAGTGCATTATCAATGTCATATCTGTATTTTGCAGTGAATAAGAGTATACATGCAGAGAATAATACACCATATATTTATTCAAAGATGGATGTAAACGGTGCACTTCGTACCACAACCAATGATGGTAACAGAGATGAGTCTGCATTTGCGCAGACAGCAAAGGCTTCCAGATTAAATGAAGGTCTGGTTACCCTGTATCCGTTTGCGATAGGTTCATCCCTGAATATATCGGGTACACATCAGCAGGCATATTCACTGGATCTTGAGGCTACGAAGACAACAGTCTGGTATACACTTGCAGGATGTAATAACAATGGTAATGCAAAGACAATGTCATCTTATTATGCTGCATCACCTTATGATGGAATGGAGAGTTACTTCATTTATACAACAGCGTATGGTAACGGAGCTATCACATATTGTGGAGCCGGTCATACATCTGTAACAGGTAATGGAACAAAGAATAATGATGAGAGAAAATTGTTCATCAATGTTATTATTAACAGTGCTTTAGCATCAGTGCCTAAGCCGGATGTAACATTGTTCCAGCCGGATACAAACTTTGTGAATGAGCTTGGTAAGGATGAGTCAGCAGGCAATAATATTTATCTGATTGAAATAGCAGATAAGACAACATCGCCAAACTTTGATGCAAAAATTGATATTCCGGACGGTATCACCGTAGATTGGATCAATGTGTATTATGATCTGGATCTGAATGATCAGGATCCTAAGAAGTTAAGTCCGGTATATTCTGCTACAAAGGATAAACTGGTTTGGAGCTGGAAACGTTCGGATATCGAAAAACAGTTTGTAAAGTTTACAGATGCAGAGTTGAAAGACAGAACGGATGAAAAAATCTGGAAGTGGAAAGCGTATGATGCTATTAAATCTCATCTGACAGAAGCAGAGAAAAACGAGTTATCACAGCATGGTTACATTGCATTGACAGAAGAAGAGAAGCAGGCAAAGATGACTTGGTTAGCTACTTTTGATGGATTTGTACAGTTTGATGATGCGACAGAAAAGATTAAGGTTAGAGATCAGTATTCAAATAATAAGCTGAAACCTTCAGAAGAGTGTTTTGCACCGTATGGTGGTAATTATACTTATATTGTTGTTGAAGTTTATTATGGCGGTGAAGCTACACCAGTACAGAAGATCATCAAGATTAAAGCTGCTGATCCACTCTTCAACCTGACACAGAACAATACAAACAGTATTGTAACTGTAGATGGTATTGAAGCAGAAAAATATACATTAGCTTAATATGAGCTATTAAAAACACATATTATAATTCCAGAGGCGGGCAGCAATGCCCGCCTTTTTGCTTGTAAGACCTGAAAGAAAATGCTACTATAACAACTAGATGATTACGAAATGCTGCCATATGAAAAAACCTATGGGAATTTTACGATCATTATATGAAATTAACAGAACAGCAGGAGAAGAGACAATATGATGATAGATGGAAAAACAAGAACGCTGGGACTTCTGGGAGATCCGGTGGAGCATACAATGTCACCGCTTATACATAATACATTAAGCGAGAAGCTCGGATTAAATAATGTATATGTTCCGTTTCATACAAAAGCAGAAAATCTAGAAGCTGCAGTAAAAGGTGCGTATGCGTTAAACATTCTGGGGTTAAATGTGACAGTTCCGCATAAGAATGAGGTTATGCAATATCTGTCAGAGTTAGATGAAGGCGGACAGGCGATCGGTGCTGTTAATACACTGGTACGGACAGAAAATGGATATAAAGGTTATAATACGGATATGATGGGACTTCTTCGTGAGGTGAGATCTTATGGAGTAGAGCTTGACGGACAGGACGTTATTATATTAGGAGCAGGCGGAGCGGCGAAAGCCGTAGCTTATATGTGTGTGTCAAACGGAGCAGGACATGTATATATCTTAAATCGTACTGTAGCCAAAGCACAGGCGATCGCGGATCATATGAATGATTTCTTTGGGAATCAGAGTATGACGGCTATGAGCATTCAGGACTATCACAAGCTTCCGGAGAAAAAATATATTGTATTTCAATCGACTTCAAAAGGCTTGTATCCGCATAGTGATGAAGTAGTGATTGAAGATCCGGCATTTTATAAGCTTGTATCAGTCGGAATCGATCTGATCTATAAACCATTCTCTACCGGATTCATGTCTCTGTGCAGATACGCGGGAGCAAAGAGCTATAATGGGCTGAAGATGCTTCTGTACCAAGGCATAATTGCATATGAATTGTGGAATGATATAACGATAGATGAAGAAACAGCAGATGAGATTTATCGGAAGTTGCTTAAAAAGACACGGGATAATATCATCCTGACAGGTTTTATGGGATCCGGAAAGACAACAGTCGGAAAGCTGTTATCTGAAAGATACGGATATACCTTCATAGATACAGATCAGTATATAGAAGAAAAATGTGGTTGTACGATCGCTGAATTATTCAGTAAAAAGGGCGAAGCATATTTCAGACAGTTAGAGACAGATATACTAAAAGAACTGAACGCATCGTTAACGCATGCGGTACTTTCGACCGGCGGTGGCCTTCCGCTCCGGGAGGAGAATGCAGCAGAGCTTGCAACCCTCGGAACAGTTATTTATTTACAGATTACCCCGGAAGAGGTCATATCTCGATTATCGGGGGACAATACCCGACCTCTCTTATCAGGCGACGATCCGGAACAGAAGGTACGCGATCTCTTAACCTACCGCACCCCGTTATATGAACGCGTGGCAGATTTGACAATTCCTGCCACCGGACAATCCCCTGAGTATATTGCAGAAGAAATAATTAGCAGAATGTAAGATAAACTATGTGTTTAATTAAAAACAAAAACTATAATGTATTTCAGAAACTGTTAGGATTATACGCAATAGTTGTATGAAACAATTAAAAAATTTTGAATCAAGAATGATAGAGGGTGTAGAACTTTTATATCCCCATTCCCAGATTGGGGGTTGTGATATGTCTCTGTAATAAGCCTTTTTCAACGTCGGCCCTTAGTGAGCCGGATTTTTCGGCGAGCTTAGTGCCGTTACGTTGAAATAGAGCGCAAGAGCCTTATGAAAGAGACATATCAAGCCGCTAATCGTCCGGGAGGTCAGGAAACGCCTAAGGAATTGGTAAAAAGTAGTTGAAATATTCTGTAGAATATTATAAAATGTCACAAGAAGTTCATATCTTAAGGAGGAAAAGAAAATTATGGCAGAGATGATCTCAGCAGGTGATTTCAGAAATGGTGTTACGATTGAATTTGAAGGAAATATTTATCAGATTATAGAGTTCCAGCATGTAAAGCCTGGTAAAGGTGCTGCATTTGTAAGAACAAAGCTTAAGAATATCAAGAGTGGTGGTGTGGTAGAAAAGACATTCCGTCCAACAGAGAAGTGCGAGAAGGCTCATATCGAGAGAAAAGATATGCAGTATCTGTACAATGACGGTGATCTTTACTACTTCATGGATCCGGAGACATACGATCAGATTCCATTGAATAAAGCAGCGATCGGAGATGCATTAAAGTTCGTTAAGGAGAACGAGATCTGTAAGCTTGTTTCTCACAATGGTTCTGTATTCGGTGTAGAGCCACCATTATTTGTAGAATTACTGATCACAGAGTGCGAGCCTGGTGTAAAGGGTGATACAGCTACAGGTGCTACAAAGCCTTGTGTAGTTGAGACAGGAGCAACACTCTATGTTCCTTTATTTGTAAATGAAGGAGATACGATCAAGATCGATACACGTACAGGCGAGTATCTTTCAAGAGTTTAATTCGATCAGAATATAAGAGAGATAGTAGGAGCTGGTCATATATGATTAGGCTCCTATTACACTTTACAAACATTTTTCAGGAGGAAATGACATGGCAACAGCATATAATCATAAAGTTGTTGAGAAGAAGTGGCAGAAGGTCTGGGATGATAACAAGGCTTTTGCTGCAACAGATGATTACAGTAAACCAAAGTATTACGCATTAGTTGAGTTCCCTTATCCATCCGGACAGGGACTTCATGTTGGTCATCCAAGACCATATACAGCACTCGATATTGTAGCCAGAAAGAGAAGAATGCAGGGTTATAATGTTCTTTATCCAATGGGTTGGGATGCATTTGGACTTCCGACCGAGAATTATGCGATCAAGAACAAGATCCATCCAAAGGAAGTAACAAAGAATAACGTAGCAAGATTTAAGGCACAGCTTCATTCCCTTGGATATTCATTTGACTGGGATCGTGAGATCAATACAACAGATCCGGAATATTACAAATGGACACAGTGGATCTTCCTGAAGTTATTCAAGGCAGGTCTGGCATATAAGAAAGAAATGCCGATCAATTGGTGTACATCCTGTAAGGTTGGTCTTGCAAATGAGGAAGTTGTAAATGGTGTCTGCGAGCGTTGCGGTGCGCCGGTTGTCCGTAAGGTCAAATCCGAATGGATGTTAAAGATCACAGAATATGCAGATAAGCTGATCGAAGGGCTCGATACTGTTGATTATATTGAGCGAGTAAAAGTATCACAGAAGAACTGGATCGGACGTTCTACAGGTGCGGAAGTAGATTTCCGGATCAAAGGAAAAGAAGATAAGCTTCGTATCTACACAACCAGATGTGATACATTATTTGGAGCAACTTATATGGTTGTATCACCGGAGCATCCATTGCTTGATAAATATAAAGATGAGATCAAGAACTGGTCTGAGATCGAAAGCTACAGAGAGCAGGCTGCCAGAAAGTCCGATTTTGAGCGTTCCGAGCTTGCAAAGGATAAGACCGGTGTAGCTATCGATGGTCTGGTAGCGATCAATCCTGTAAATGAGAAGGAGATCCCAATCTGGGTATCCGATTATGTACTGATGTCATATGGAACAGGTGCGATCATGGCGGTTCCTGCACATGACGAAAGAGACTGGGAATTTGCAAAGAAATTCGACCTGCCGCTTATTCAGGTAGTAGCAAAGGACGGAGAAGAAGTAGATATCAATGAAGCAGCATTTACAGATGTTGCAACAGGTGTTCTGATCAATTCCGGCTTCTTAAATGGCTTGCAGGTAAAAGATGCAAAAGAGAAGATGATCGAGTTCCTGGAAGAAAAGGGAATCGGTAAGGCAAAGGTTAATTATAAGCTCCGTGACTGGGTATTCTCCCGTCAGAGATACTGGGGTGAGCCGATTCCGATCATTCACTGTGATAAATGTGGTTATGTTCCTCTTAACGAAAGCGAACTTCCGTTGATGCTTCCGGAGGTAGAGAGTTATATGCCGACTGATAACGGAGAATCACCGCTTGCAGCTATGACAGACTGGGTAAATGTGAAGTGTCCATGCTGTGGAGGACCTGCAAAGCGTGAGACAGATACCATGCCTCAGTGGGCCGGTTCATCATGGTATTTCTTGAGATACACGGATCCAAAGAATACAGAAGCACTGGCAAGTAAGGAAGCATTAAAATACTGGCTGCCGGTTGACTGGTACAATGGTGGTATGGAGCATACAACACTTCATCTGCTTTATTCCAGATTTTGGCACAAGTTCCTGTATGATCAGGGTGTTGTTCCTACACCGGAACCATATCAGAAGCGTACTTCCCATGGTATGATCCTTGGTGAGAATGGCGAGAAGATGAGTAAGTCCAGAGGAAATGTTGTAAATCCGGATGATATTGTAAATGCATATGGTGCAGATACATTAAGAACATACGAGATGTTCATCGGAGCCTTTGATCTTGCTGCATCATGGTCAGATGATGGTGTAAAGGGATGTCGTCGTTTCCTTGAGAGAGTATGGAAGCTGCAGGATATCGTAGTAGATGGTGATGCTTACTCTAAGGATATGGAGACAAAGATGCATCAGACGATCAAGAAGGTTTCAACTGACTTTGAGAATCTGAAGTATAATACAGCTATTGCTGCTATGATGGCACTTGTAAATGATTTCTATAAGAAGAATGCAGTAACAAAGGGCGAAATGAAGACGCTTCTTACATTATTGAACCCGGTTGCACCGCATATCACAGAGGAAATGTGGAGCATTCTTGGTTACGAAGGATATCTTTATCAGGCATCCTGGCCGACATTCGATGAGGCAAAGACAGTTGAGTCGACAGTAGAGATCGCAGTTCAGATCAATGGTAAGATGAAGGCGACTCTTGCTATCAATAAAGATGATCCAAAGGATGATGTTATTGCAAAGGCAAAAGAAGCTATCGCAGACAAGCTGACCGGTAACATCGTAAAAGAAATTTATGTACCGGGAAGAATCGTAAACATTGTGATGAAATAAATCTGTCAAGCAAATAAGCAGTGTGCCTGCAAGGCAGGCAAAACTGCTTATTTATTTGACGGAAAAAACAACATAAGCATGTAGAGCGGATGCTCGGAATGCGCATGTTGTGGGATGATTTCGGGAGTTCGAAGAACGTAGAAATCATATTATTTCATAAATAAAAATACAAAATAAGCAGTGTGCCTGCAGGGCAGGCAAAGCTGCTTATTTATTTGACGGAAAAAACAACATAAGCATGTAGAGCGGATGCTCGGAATGCGCATGTTGTGGGATGATTTCGGGAGTTCGAAGAACGTAGAAATCATATTATTTCATAAATAAAAATACAAAATAAGCAGTGTGCCTGCAAGGCAGGCAAAGCTGCTTATTTATATTTTACAGGAAATTGCGGAACATAGCGATCTTCTGGCGTTCGGCAGGGGAAGCCTGTTCCATCATAATATCCATGATAAGATTGGATTCCTCTTTTGAGAAAGACAGATTACGTTTTTGAAGCTCCCGGTTTAACTGCATGATCTGAGGGAGCATCTGTTCCATAGTAGCATTGTGGGAACCGTTTGCAAGCTCCAGAATAATCTGACGTTTCAGGGGCATAAGATTTTTCAGGCGGGGGTCGTTTTCAAATTGATTCATGGCAATGGATCGTCCTTTCTGTTTTATAGGATTTATTTTGATTCCGGTTATATGTATGGATAATCTATAATGACCGGTTAGATTGCAGACCGGGTGTTCGTGTCGTATTCCTGTAACAACTGCATGATGTGATCCATGGAATTGTCGCTATGTTGGGATGATGACTGATCAGTTGTATCAGTATTTTCCGTGTTTTCATGTGTGGAGGAATCGTGAATTTTCTCATCTGTTCTGTTCCCCTGTATGGATGGATTATTATTTGTATATTCTGTATCTGTGGATATAGATGTATTATCCGGTGCAGCTTGAACGGTTTGGTCATAAGCCTGGAAAATGCTTTGAAAATCCGAAAACGCAGAATCGGTCCGGCTCATATCATTCATAACCTGCATCATATTCATTGCCTGCTGCATATTTTTCATTTGATCGGCGATATCCGGAAAACCACATTGAGCTAACGATGCCAGAATATCATTCTGATTATGGAAATCGCGGTTGAAATCACACTGACGAACATAGGACTGGTTGTTGATCACACGCATGATCTGTTGGAGTTCCATCATTTTCAGATAGATAATGAGCGGCATACGCATAGGTCCGTCAACAAAGGGGAGAATTGCTTCCAGAAGAAACAGACGATCATCGGATATTAATTTGTCAAGAGGATGAGAATGTGGTATCTGTGCCATACAATGCAAGGCTCCCTTCATTTCTTCAAAAGTAAGAGACGGTTTATCCGGATGGATTTTTCAGGTATGTAATGTAGTGCTTACAATTATTATTTATGAAAGAAATGGATATATAATGCATAAAAATATGAAAAAGAAATAACAACAGAATGAGTTGTTCCCTGTCTGTTATAAAGGAACAACCGGAATTATCAGGCGATTTCGGTGATAATTCCGGCATATAGTTCTTTTTTTACAGTTTTATATCCGTACAGAGGCTTTATAGCTGTTAAGGATATAGAACTGATATAGCTTATGACAGTCGGGGGTCAGAATTTTAGGATTAGCATCCACATCCACAACCGCAGTCATTTCCGTTGCCGCATCCACCACAGCAGCAAAGGAGGATCAGGATGATCCAGATGCAGTCGCATCCATTACTTCCGCCGCCACAGCCACAGTCATTTCCAAAACCATTTCCGCAGCATGAGAAGAGAAGAAGAAGGATGATGATGCAGGAGCAGCTGCCTCCGCCGAAACCAAACATTCCGTTTTTTCCACAACCGCACTGTGTTGCTGATAAATCACTCATGGTAAATACCTCCAATTTTCTTTATGCTATAGACTATTCGGTATTGATTCAAATGTTACAAAAACAGAAAAACAATATACGAAAAAAAAAGGATATGATATAATGAACGCAAAATTATTTGCTCGCAAGAATGCTGATTTTGCGAAATGCATAGAATGTGCGAAGCATATGATATAATGAGTGCAAAATCACTTGCCTGCAAGGATGCAATAATTATCAAAAATTAATGTTAAAAAGGGGTTAACCCGGGAGGAGAGAATACATGATTTATAAGTGCATGAATTGTGGTGGAAATGTTGTGTATGATCCACAAAGCGGACATATGAAATGTATGAGCTGTGGTGGAAGTGACTGCGAACAGAGTATTCCATCCGAGACACCGATGATATGTCCTGCGTGCGGAACACAGATTACATACCGGAACGAGTACGGATCTGCCGGTAAATGTCCGGCTTGTGGGGTGCCGATCATCAGGGATGATTTTATCGTATATCCATATGGACCGGATGTAATTCTGCCATTTAAGGTGTCAAAACGAGATGCAGAAGAAAAGTTAAAACAGGAATTTGGAAAGAAGCTGTTTCTGCCATCTGATTTCCTGTCTACAAAGACACTGGAGCGGCTTCGAGGAGTCTATGTTCCGTTCTGGCTGTATGATTTTGATACAAACGTAGATTATAAAGCCGTTGGTACAAAGGTTCGTACATGGACCTCCGGCGACAGAAAATACACAGAGACATCCTATTTTGATGTCTACCGCAAACTGCATATCAAGTATAACGGTATCCCTGTTGATGCTTCGATCGAGATGCCGGATGGTATTATGGATCAGATGGAGCCATATGGTTATGATCAGCTGACTCAGCATGATAACAAATATCTGTCAGGCTTTGAGGCGGAGATATATAATTATACGCCGGATCAGTTATCGGGAAGAGCAGTAACCAAGGTAAATGATACATCAAAGAAATGGGCAGAGCAGAAAGCTTCCGGTTATACCAGCCTGACATCTGAGAATATGAACGCAAATAATAAACTGCTGGCGAACCGATTTGCATTGATGCCTGTATGGATCTATGAATATCGGTATCAGGGACAGAATTATATGTTCTATGTAAATGGTCAGACAGGTAAGTGTGTGGGTACACCACCGAGAAGCGTCAGCCGTGCGATCGGACTTACAGCAGCATTTGCTGCATCGGTAGCTGCGTGTGCTTCCGGCATAGCTATGATCCTGGAGGTGATTTAATATGAAGAAATATAAGATCACCGTTTTAGTATTATTTGTTATCGGATTTGTTCTGATGATTGGAAGTGCGCTGATCAGCAAACAGAATCTGAAGCATGATAAGAGAAGCAACACAGAATGTCTGACGGATCAGAGAGTATTTGATTATGCAGACAAACTTACATCTTCTGAAGAGAAGAGCTTGGAAGATGTCATTGCAGAATATGAAGATAAGATAGGTGCGGATATCGTAGTTGTAACGATCAACAATGAACAGGCACAGGATATGTTTGATACATATTGGTCTGATACATATTATGCCGAGTTTGAAGCAATTAAAGCAGTTGCAACGGCAATGTGTGATCAGAACCGTTTCGGTTGGGAGAACTGGGAATATGATCCTTCAAGCAATCGGAGCACAAGTGATGGCTATGTTCCGAGTGACAGTATTGTAATTGCAGCTAACTATGAGGCCGGAGATGTATGGATGAGTACATCGGGAACCAGAGTGCGTGCCCGGATCAGTGATTCAAAGGCATCATCATTAACCGAGGCCGGTGGTAAATATCTGCGTTCGGATGCCGAGAAAGGATTTACGGTCATGATCGAGAAAGCTGCTATTTGCATGAAGAGTGCAAATGGCGGAGGAATTCATGTATCACCGTTGTTTATATTTGTAGCGGTTATAGTATGTGCGGTAGTCTTCTTTATCACCAATATGTCAAAGAAGGCGGGCAAGGATACAACTACATTAAATACATATGTAAATGGAAATGTAGAGCTTCTGGATCATCGTGATATCTTCATCCGTAAAGATGTCACAAGCGTAAAAATTGAGTCGTCAAGCAGCGGTGGCAGCAGCGGTGGCGGTGGAGGCGGCAGCCATGGCGGTGGCGGCAGTCATTTCTAAGGCTTATGATGCAGAATAAACGATTAAATCTGTTTTTATTAAAAAATACAGTCATGTCGCTGCTTGGAAGTGCAGTTATAATGGCAGTTCTCACAGGCTTGATGGTACAGTTTCATCTGCTTGGAAATTTTACATTTCATACCATAAAGCAGCTATCAGATATTCCGGGATTGTATAATTCCGGAATATCGAATGTAGAGATGGCTTTTGATAAGCTTCAGTATATGGGGTATGATTACTGTATGGATGGTAAACGTGTCGGGGGATATTACTGTGCATGGATAAATGATAAATTCATGATCGTGTTGATCGATGATACGGAGACTGTTATAAGAGATTATACGGTGCAGGGACAGTTGAAGAAAGATCCGGCTACCTGTAGCTATATTTTATCCCAGTGTGCGGAAAGTGCGGGAATAAGCAAGGAGCAGCTTGAAAAGATAACATATGATTATATGATCAGCGAGATTGATTATCCGAAGACATTTTACGGAATTGTGAAGCTGGCATTTTATCTTGCACTTGCTATGATGGCATTATCGCTTGTTGAGATCGTCTGCTGTATCTTTTGTCCGTGGTATCATCCCCGGATCAGACACTTACAGGGAGTGTTTGACAGGAAGCTGGTTGTGCGTGATATAAACCGCCAGCTGCATGATGCGGTCGTATATGAGAGTCATAATTGTTATGTGACAAAGAAATATCTGATCATCAGTACGTTATTTCGAACAGACATTGTATTGTTAAGGAATATAGAAGTAATTTCAAAACATACAGAGCGTAAGGGCAGGACAGGACATAATATTTATAAGCTGATCATATCAAATGCTGCCGGAATGATATATGAGCATAATTTTAAATCTGAGAGCATCGTGGATGATATAATTCCATTGATACAGAAGAAAAACACCCGTTGATCCGGATGTGCTGTTGTACAGTGTGACAACGATTCGGATCGGACGGGTGTATTTGTTTTTAATTGATATTAAAGATCCAACTTATCCTGTTCTTCGATAACATCGAGATCCTCGGATACATCGGATAATCCCTCGTTTTCATAGAGGATAGGGCTTTCTTCTTCCGGTGCAGCGTCTTCCGATGTGGAAGGTATATCGGAGAGAAGATCGTCTACTTTGGCGGTAACATCTGATACACTTTCAGCTACAGTAGCAGCTTCAGCGTTTGTATCGGTATTATCGACAGCATCATCCAGAGAGAAATAATCGCGGTCTGCGGTTTCTTCTTTTGCAGGCATCTTTTCCTTGATCGTATGCTTAACCTTTTCTACCTTATCATCCATATCTAAAGACTGGTATACGGTAGAATTCTTGATCTTGTCCCTGAATACATAGCAAACACCGCCGATCGCAGCGATCGTAGCAGCGGCTTTGAATAATTTACCTTTTCCCATAATGCATAATCTCCTTCTATATATGATGTAAAAGTCGTTATAAATAACGTTTCCATAATTTTAATATGTATACACTTAAAAAGCAAGAAAACATTGATAAACAAAAGGGATGACAGGCAGATTTTACGAACTTTTAACATTTGCCTGATAGGATGAAGTATGCTATAGTTTTCAAAGATATACAACGTATATGAAAGATAAATGTGATGATCGGATTAAAGCTGATCAAAAGAAATTAAGAAGACAGGATCAAGGAGAGATAGAAATGACAGAGAGCAAAGGGGGACGCGGTATGGAACGTTTTAATACAGAATTGGAAGAATTAAAAAAGAAACAGAAAGAATTGGAAAGCCGTTATTCCGGCATCGGTACGATTCGTTTTCTGATGTTTTTGGTGATGGCAGGCGGATTGATCGTTGGTTTATATGATTCCAATATACCATTTCTTATAGCAGGAATTCTTGCGGTGGTGGCCTTTGTATTCTTAGTATTTAAGCATGGCAAATTAAATGAACAGCTGGAATATAACAAGGCAAAGGTAATAGTATATGAACGTTATCTGAAACGTTACGATGACAGCTGGAAAGAATTTGAAGAAGACGGATCAGAGTATCTGACCGATGAAGATCTGGTCGCAAAGGATCTGGATATTATGGGTAAAAATTCGCTCTATCAGTTTATCTGCGTAGCAGGAACGGAGGATGGCAGACAGCTACTTGCGGAGACGCTCAGACAGCCGGAATTTGCATCAGAAGACAGAAAGAAACGACAGGATGCTGTAAGAGAACTGACAGAGAAGCATGATTTTTCAATGGGATTTGAAACCTTATGTGTGAAGTCCGGAATGGGTAAGAAGAAAAAATATTCATCTGATGAATTTGTTGCTTATTGTACCAGCGATGAACATATATCAGGAATATTTAATATACTTCGTTTCCTGCTTCCTCTTGTGACGATCGTTTTACTGATCCTTGGCATCATGGGAAAAGTAAATCTCGGATATTCCCTGATTTCATTTTTTGTTGTTTTGTTATTTGCATGGATCACTTCGGGAGTGGCAGGTCAGGCTGTTATGCCGATGATCTCATTCGGTTATGTGATCGATGATTATATTAAAATGTTTGAACAGATATCGGATGAGAATTTTGATTCAGAGCTGTTAAAGGATATAAAGAATACGATCTCAGAGGATACAGGTGCTTTAAACGCTGTAAAGAAGCTGGAGCGGATCAGTTCGGCATTTAATATCCGCTATAATCCGATCATCCATCAGGTTCTCTGCGGTCTGCTTTTATGGGATTTTCATCTGGGCTTTATGATGGATAAGTGGAGAGATCGGTATGGAAGTCAGGTGAAAGACTGGATCCATGCAATCTCAAGAATGGAAGAACTGTTATCATTTGCGGCACTCGCACGGACCAGAGATGTATCATATCCTGAGGTGACAAGACGCGATAAAGTAGAGGTAACGGCAGAGAATATGCGTCATCCGCTGATCGATCCGTCAAAGGTAGTTCCAAATGGTGCAGCATTTAAGGGCGGAACGACTATCATCACAGGATCGAATATGTCAGGTAAGACGACATTCCTGCGTACTCTTGGAATCAATCTGATCCTTGCATATGCAGGCGCACCTGTATGTGCGGAGAATATGCACGCGGATTACATGAAGATTTTTACATCGATGAGAGTAACAGATGATGTCAGTAATGGTATATCCACGTTCTATGCAGAGATCCTTCGGATCAAATCCATGGTAGAGTATAAGAAAAATGATATGCCGATGTTATGCCTGATCGATGAGATATTCAAAGGAACCAATTCGGCAGATCGTATCGTGGGAGCGTCTCAGGTTATTAAAAAGTTATCGGATGATAATTCTATGACAATCGTGTCTACCCATGATTTTGAATTATGTGACCTGAAAAATGAAGCCGGTGTGCCGGCGGTAAATTATCATTTTGAAGAATACTACGAAGGTGATCAGCTGCGATTTGATTATAAGAAGAAGGATGGCAGATGTACGACGACAAATGCAATGGCGATCCTTCATATGGCAGGACTTGATTAGTAAATACTGACAAAACGTTTTTTGATTCATGTGATTTGAATTTTCAGCAATTATGCACAATGCTGATTTGTAGAAATTACCAAAAATTCATTGAACAGTAAAATGTTTTGTGATATAGTTATAAATATGAAAGTGATTTTATCGAAAGCATACAAAGAATAGACAAAAAAGGAGGAATAGAATATGCTACCAGCTAACATTGCATCGGACAATGATAATAATGTTCTATCCATAGCAGCATCCAATAATAAAGGATTATTGATCAGATTTTTGAATGAACAGGTTGAGGACGGATTTTATGCACTTGTTATCGATTATCTGAAAGACAGTAATTTTGATTTATCATCCATGATGGTTGATGACGAGGTAAAGGCTCAGTGTACAAAGTTATACGAGCTGGCTGAGTTTGTTGATTTTAACATTAAAGCGACCGGTCGTTATGAGATCGAAGAATGGATAGAGCCATTGTTCAAATTCATATATGGTGATATTGATCCGGCTGATATTGATGCACCTATCAGTGCAACCGGCATTTACAGATACAGTATCTGGTTGATCTACTTATATCAGACAGAGAAGTTCTCGGAGGCTATGCGCCTGATCGGGGAGCGTATCGCCCCATTACTTATCAATGTAAGCTATCAGATCTTAGAGGACGATGACAGACCTAAGAATTTTGATAAGGCGGTTATGGGATATCTGGATCTGATCAATGTTGTTATGGAGATGGGACTTCCGCTTTCAACAGCAAAGTCAGATGCATATATCAATAATCTGGAAGTACTTTTTGATTATGTAGTAGAAGACCCACATGTTGGGAATGATTACAAGATCCAGTTCAGCATTGGCTTATTTAATGCATATATCAATGATAAGAATTATGCAAAAGCATTTGAGTTCTATGGCTTGAATGCAGAATATATCCCTATTGATAATCTTGCGGTATACGAGAACTTCAAGGAACTGATCCGTAACTGTAACAGTGCACAGAGTACAAGCGTGTTGTCCAGAAGCGTTGTATCAGCTATCTCCAAGCAGGAGATCTACAATAAGAGAATTGACACCCTTCTTACAGAAGTCGCAGGCTTTATCAAGAAGGTATACAAGTATATCGAAGACGAACCTGAGATGAAGAAGAATCTTCAGACTCTCGGAACCGGTTCTCAGTTAAATGGTAAGACCAATATCTTTGAAGGATTATATGAATATAACCTCGTTTTCTATGAATGCGGTATCAAGGCCATTGTAAATCAGGATATGTCATCTCGTTCATGGGAAGAGAAGTATGAGATGCTTGAACTTCTCTATACAACATTAAACGTAGTATTTGATGGTTACAATGTATATGAGATTTCAAATAAGATAGAGCATCAGTACATTGAATTAACATGGATCAACAATTATGTGAATGCAAATCCTAACCTTCTGAAGCAGTTCTTCAGTGTAAAAGAAAAGATTAAAGCATTCAAGGTTCGTAAGAATTCAATCCTTGAAAAGAGCAAGACTAATTATGAGATCAAGAAGATGATCGATGACAGACAGAAGCATCTGTTATTCATGGCTGCCGAGGACATGGTTGTAAACGGACTTGGTGGTGGTAAGATACAGATCATCAGTTCGGGATATGATTTGAATACTGCAAAGAGATATTTACAGGAAACTTATAATAAGATTGTTTTACCTGCAAAATATGGTCAGGAGACTCAGACTTCCGGTGGCGGATTCTTTGGAAAGAACAAAGGCTCAGCTGCAGCTGCTGACCTTGCAAGATTATTACGTGATGCTTCCGTGGAAGAGATGTTATGCAAGTCCGAATGGTTATGGAATCAGCATAATGATAAGGGACTTGAGAAGCCGACTGCAGAAGAAGCTACTTATGCCGTTGCATGTCTTGTAAAAGTAATTCACAGAATGCTTGACAAGAAGGGAACTTCGAAGGCTGCAAGCTCTCCGAATAAGAAGGTAATCATTACCAAGACAGGTAAGGTTATCGAGTTATCTGATGAATCAGGTCAGTCACCTGTAAAGCAGCAGGAGTCCGGTGTGATTGAAGCAATCGATAACATCGTAGTTCTTCTGAAAGACAAGTCAGAAGAAAACGTAAAATATGTAAAGGCGTATATCGAAGATCTGTTAAATGCACTGATGAAGACAAAGTGGGACAAAGATACCATGCTGTCACAGTTTGATGCAGAAGAGCTTCGTGCAAAATCCTTCCAGGTAATCAAACGTCTGAACATGGATATGTTAGTATAATATTTATTATGCTACAAATTAATTGTGTAAATAAAAATGAGAGCTGATACTATTATTATGGAACAAGCCTACCTGAGCGTCGGTACTTAGGTTGCGTATTTTGCAACCTTATGTACCGTTACGTCGAAGGTAGAGCGAAAGCGACTTGTGTAATAATAAGTAGTATCAGCTCTCATTTTATATAGATACATATTTAGAAGGAAGCCTGCCTGATTTACCGTACAATCTGATGCTTTTTCAGGTAGGAATGTAAGATCCACTTTTCAGGAATCCGCTTCAGGATAATCTGGATCTCCTCTTTTTTATCGATTGGCTGCACTAACAGTGAAGTGATACCGGTGTTATTTGCGCCCCAGAGATCTGTAAACAACTGGTCTCCGACAAAGAGAGTATTTGTAGTATCGGTGCCGAGAAGCTGCATGGCTTTCTGGTAGCCGGAGCGTTTTGGCTTCCCGGCTTTATAGATGTACTTTACATCCAAAGGCTTGTTGAATTCCGCAACTCTTGGCTCTTTGTTGTTGGATACCAGACAGATACCAAATCCAATCTCTTTTAACCGGTGGATAAGTCTGATTGCTTCCTTTGTTGCCGGAGCATTATGGGGAACAAGGGTATTGTCAATGTCAAATAAGATGCCACGATAGCCTTTTTTATAATATTCGGCAAAGTCAATGACATAGGTTGATGTATAATATTCTGATGGATAAAATTTCTGAAACATGTTAAACTCCAATAGTATAAGATAGTGAAATTATAAATAGTGTAAAACAGATTTGTCAAGAAGTATACAGGAAGTAAATAAGAAGCAGATAATGATCAGATAAGGAATACGAGGTTAGACAGTATGCAGGAAACATATATGAGGAGAGCCATCGAATTGGCAAAAAAAGGAATCGGAGCGGTAAATCCAAATCCGCTGGTCGGAGCAGTGATCGTAAAGGATGGGCGGATTATTGGTGAGGGATATCACAGAAGATACGGAGAACTTCATGCGGAGCGGGATGCGTTTGCACATCTGACAGAGGACGCAACGGGGGCGGAAATGTATGTGACGCTGGAGCCCTGCTGCCACTATGGCAAACAGCCTCCGTGCGTGAATGCGATCATCGAGCATAAGATCAGCAGAGTCTATGTCGGATCGGATGATCCGAATGCGCTTGTATCGGGAAAGGGATATCAGATACTACGGGATGCAGGGATTGAAGTTATCACGCATGTATTAAAAGAAGAATGTGACAGCCTGAATCCGGTATTTTTCCATTATATTGTAAATAAGACACCATATGTCGTAATGAAATATGCAATGACTATGGATGGTAAGATCGCAACCTACAGTGGAAAGAGTAAATGGATCACCGGCGAAGAAGCAAGAGCCCATGTGATGGAGCAGAGAAATGCACTTACAGGTATCATGGTTGGAAGCGAGACTGTGATAAAAGATGATCCGGCACTTACCTGTAGGAGAGCAGGAGGCAGAAATCCGGTCCGTATTATTTGCGACAGCAGACTTCGGATTCCTATGGATTCACAGATCGTAAGAACAGCGTCTGAAGTACCGACGATTCTTGCAACCATACAGTCAGAGGATCAGACAGATAAGAAGCAGAAGCTGATCGGGGCAGGCGTTGAGATCATCGAGACGGAGAATGTGGATGGTCATGTGGATCTGCAGGAACTGATGAGACAGCTCGGCGCAAGAAACATAGACGGAATTCTGCTTGAAGGTGGCGGAACCTTAAATGAAAGTGCATTAAAAGCAGGTATCGTAAAAGAGGTCGATGTCTATATAGCACCGAAGATCTTTGGGGGAAGTGCAGGTTATACACCGGTCGGTGGTATGGGAGTAGAATCACCGGAAGAAGCCTATCCGTTTGAGCTTGGTTCCGTTCAGAGGTTTGGAGCAGACATCATGCTTCAGTATTTTCAGATAACAGCTTGACAAACATAATAAACTGTGCCAATATAACCATGTTGAAGTCTTCAGGGCGGGGTTCGTTTCCCCACCGGCGGTATACATAGTAATCTATGTGAGCCCGCGAGCCGTAAGGCATGATTTGGTGAGAATCCAAAGCCGACAGTAAAGTCTGGATGAAAGAAGAATGCAGATAACAGGTATCAGCATGCGTAGAATCTGCACCAACATTTCATAACAAACAACCCGCCGGAGACATAGTCTCCGGCTTTTTTATGTTAAGTTATATGGAAACTTAATATGTTAAAAGAAGAAATTCAGCAAGTAAGTTGTTAATTAATCAGGTTGATGTTTTTTTAAACAATCAGTTCGTTACTCCATTGATCTTGTGCAGTAAACCTTTTTTCATGTCGGTTCTTAACGAACTGCAAAGGGCAGTGAGTTTAGTACCGTTACATGAAAATAGAGCGCAAGCGTTTTGCGGAACAAGAGTCAATGGGGTGACGAAATGACTGTTTGCAAAAAAACGTCCCCGAAAAGGAGGCAGTCATGTTCACAGGCATTGTGGAAGAGACAGGCACGATAAAGAAGATAGAAAAAGGCACATCCTCCGGTCGCCTGACCATAGAGGCTGACAAGGTTCTGCAAGGAAGTAAGATCGGTGACAGCATAGCTGTCAATGGGGTATGCCTGACGATCACAGGAATGTCGGGGCATTTGTTTACGGCAGATGTGATGGCAGAGACGATAAGAAGAAGCAATCTGGGTACCTTAAGCTCCGGCAGCAAGGTGAATCTGGAGCGTGCGATGGCGGCAGATGGAAGATTTGGCGGACATATCGTATCCGGGCATATCGACGGAACCGGGGTGATCACAGATTACACCGGAGAAGAAAATGCGATCTGGGTGACAGTAACATGTGATAAAAAGCTGTTAAAGTATATCATCGAGAAGGGATCGATCGCGATCGATGGAATCAGCCTGACGGTTGCTTATGTCGATGACCGCTGCTTTAAGGTTTCGATCATTCCACATACGGCAGAGGAGACAACGCTGATCCGCAGGCAGACCGGAGCAGTGGTCAATCTGGAAAATGATGTGATCGGCAAATATGTAGATAAGCTGCTTCATTTTAAAGACAAAGAAGAACCGGATACAGGAAAAAAAGTAGATATGAATTTCCTGGCAGAGAATGGATTCTTATAAAATAAATATTCCTATGGAGGTAAAGACAGATGGAATTAAACAGCATAGAAGAAGTATTAGCAGATCTGGCAGCCGGTAAGGTTGTCGTTATGCTCGATAATGAAGACAGAGAGAACGAAGGAGATGTCATTTGCGCATCTGAATTCGCGACCACGGAGAATGTGAACTTTATGGCAAAATATGCCAGAGGCCTGATCTGTATGCCGATGGATGATTCTTATGTGGAGAAGTTAAATCTTCCGCAGATGTGCATCACAAATACAGATAATCATTGTACTGCATTTACAGTGTCGGTTGACCATGTAAGCACTACAACCGGAATCTCAGCGTATGAGCGTGGCATTACAGCCAGAAAGTTCGTAGAAGAAGATGCAAAGCCGGAGGATTTCCGCAGACCGGGTCATATGTTCCCATTACGTGCAGTTCCGGGCGGCGTGATCGAGAGAGGCGGACATACAGAGGCAACGGTCGATCTGTGCAGACTTGCAGGCTTGAAGCCATGTGGTCTGTGCTGTGAGATCATGAAGGATGACGGTACAATGGCAAGAAAGGACGATCTGCTTGCATTTGCTGAGGAGCACAACCTGAAAATCTCCACAATCGAAAAGCTGGTTCAGTACCGTAAGGAGCATGAAGTATTTGTAGAATGTGTAGCAAAGGCAAAGATGCCGACCAGATATGGTGAGTTCACGATCTATGGATATATCAATAAATTAAATGGTGAGCATCATGTAGCACTGGTAAAGGGCGATATCACCGATGGAGAGCCGGTATTATGCAGAGTTCATTCTGAATGTCTGACCGGAGATGCACTTGGTTCAGCCCGTTGTGACTGTGGCCAGCAGTATGATGCAGCGATGAAGATGATCGCAAAGGAAGGCAGAGGCGTGCTTCTGTACATGAGACAGGAAGGACGTGGAATCGGTCTGATCAATAAGATCAAAGCATATCAGTTACAGGATCAGGGCTTAGATACCGTAGAGGCAAATCTGAAGCTTGGCTTCCCTGAGGATGCAAGAGATTATACGATCGGAACACAGATCTTGGTTGACCTTGGTGTCAGAAAGATGAGACTGCTTACGAACAATCCATTAAAGGTATATGGTTTGTCAGGATACAATCTTGAGATCGTGGAACGAGTACCGATCCAGATGCAGCCGGGCAAGTTCGATGCGTTTTATCTGAAGACAAAGAAAGAAAAGATGGGACATATACTTGATCTGTAAGACGATATAATGAACGTAATAACAGGAGGATAATAAAATGAAGAAGATTGAAGGAATGATCGTAGCAAATGGTGCCAAGATCGGTATTGTAGCAGCAAGATTTAATGAATTTATCGTATCAAAACTGGTAAGCGGTGCAGAGGATGCATTATTACGTCACAGCGTAAATCCGGATGACATATCTGTTGCATGGGTTCCGGGAGCATTTGAGATTCCGGTTGTAGCTAAGAAGATGGCTATGTCAGGAAAATATGATGCAGTGATCTGCCTTGGCGCAGTTATCCGCGGAGCAACCAGCCATTATGATTATGTATGCAATGAAGTGTCCAAGGGAATTGCATCTGTTTCGCTTGAATCCGGTATCCCTGTTATGTTCGGTGTAGTAACAACGGAGAACATTGAGCAGGCAATTGAGCGTGCCGGAACAAAGGCAGGTAACAAGGGTTATGATTGTGCAATGGGCGCACTTGAGATGATCGACCTTATGAAGCAGTTATAAAAATTGCATAGCATAAAATAATGTTCAGGGTTTTATGATGCAAAAAAGGTCATAGAACCCTGAATGCATTCATACTGCGTGGAGCGCTTTTGTTCTTATGCGGTAATAACCGGAGGAAATAGACATGAATAAGACAAGAAAGATTCTTTTTTTTGATATCGACGGAACTCTGATCACGGATGATGGAAAACGATATTTTCCGGACAGTGCAAAAGAGGCAATACAAAAGGCAAGAGAGAACGGACATCTGGCATTTATCAATACGGGAAGAGTATTTTGTAATGTAACGGAAGAAATCAGAAGCGCAGGCTTTGATGGTTTTGTCTGTGGCTGCGGAACTCATATTGTGTATAATGGTGAGACATTGTTTCATCACGTTACGCCATATGATGTCTGCGCAGGTGTGATTCGGAAATGTCGTGAATATAAAATGGATGCCGTATATGAACATGCGGACAAAGTGTTTACAAGCGCTGTTTTTTCCGATAATGAGCATTTAAAAGAACTGACCAGTTATTTTAAGGCAACCAGCACCTATATGGAATATGACGATCCTGCAAACGATCATATCTTTGATAAATTTTGTGCATGGTATGATGCTGACACTCCGTATCTGGAAGTGTTTAAGACATATCTGGAAAAAGATTATATGTATATCCAGAGAGAGGGAAATTTTTGTGAGGTCGTACCAAAGGGATATACGAAGGCAACCGGTATCCGGTATCTGCTTGATTATTTTGACCTGCCATTGGAAAATGCATATGCATTTGGAGACGGAAGTAATGATGAACCGATGTTGGCATATGTGCCAAATAGTATTATAATGAAAAAAGGTCCGGAGTATCTGAAGAAGAAAGTCCGTTTCGTAACGGATGATGTCAGAGAAGACGGAATCTATAAAGCTATGAAAAAAATGGAGATTATCTAATGGACGAAGAATATTCAAAAGTAACGATGGTCGATCAGTTAGCTATCGCGGTATCCAGCCCGAAAAATTATAAGCATCTGACGAAGTTAAAAGCGAGCAAGACGGTAGGATTTATGATATTGATCGCTTTTATCCTGACCTTTATCGAGTTTGGAATCGGTGTCATTACCTTTATCATGCATGTGGGAGGGTTAAATAACCTGATTACGAATAAGGTTCCGCAGTTTGTGATCGAGGATGGTAAGCTTACGGCAGAGTCGGAGATGTCACTCGATATCGGAAATGCAACAATCTATATGAATACGGATTATGACAGGATCACACTCGATGATATCAAGACAAATGGCGTGTATATCGCATTTGGCAAAGAGAACGTAGTCATGGGAATGATAAACGGCGGACAGACGTATGAATACTCGACGATGGATCTCGACAAATTATTCTATGATGGATTTAACAATGAACAGCTTGCATCCGCAGTACCGGCGTTCTATGTTGCGATTATCATTATGTATATTGCTATGATGTTCGGAAGTGTGATCAGGATGATCTTCCTTGCACTTGTATTTTCGATCGTTGCACGGACGCTTGCGAAAGGACTTCACACAGGTTTATCTTATGGGAATGTATTCCGTGTATGTCTTTACGGACTGACCTTGCCGATGCTGCTGACATCGGTAAATACCTGTCTGGATTTTCTGATACCGTCATCTATTATGTTTGTGATCACCTTGATCCTGGCATTTTCTATGATAAACAGGGGAATCGCAAGCCATGTGGGAACAACGGCACCACCGGAGGACTGGTTATAAAGTGCTGATATAAAAGGAGGCTTTTATGGAGATTGAAAGAAAATATCTGATAAAAGAGATACCGTTTTCACTGGAAGCGTATCCATATAAGGAACTGGAGCAGGGGTATATCTCGACCAGCCCGGTGATCCGTATCCGAAAGGCAGATGAACAATATATTCTTACAGTAAAGTCGAGCGGATTACTGGAACGACAGGAATTCGAGCTTCCGATGAATGAAGCAGATTATAAACGACTGCTTGGCAAGGTTGATGGGAATCTGGTGACGAAACGCAGATATATCATCCCGCTAACGGATACAGAGGGTACAACAGGTGATAAGCAAAAGGATGCAGGACTTAAGATCGAACTGGATGTCTTTGAGGGGCTGTATCAGGGACTGATCTATGCAGAAGTCGAATTTGAGACGAAGGAAGATGCAGATAATTTCGCAGCACCGGCATGGTTTACCAGAGATGTATCGATGGATGGAGCGTATCATAACAGTGCATTAAGCAGTATGAATGAGGAACAGCGACTTGCATTTATGACAGGTGTGTCGAAACTCGGCGAATAGTATAGATAGAAATGGAGGAAGAATGATGAAAGTCAGAATGTTATTTGAAACAGGATATGAAGAAGTAGAAGCATTAACCGTTGTAGATCTGTTAAGACGTGCAAAGGTTGACTGCCTTATGGTGGCGGCAGACGATCAGGATACGGTTACAGGTTCACATGGGATCACAGTAAAGATGGATGAGAAGATCAGTGCACTTACCGATGATGCAGATATGATCGTACTTCCGGGTGGTATGCCCGGTGTGACAAATCTGATCGCAAATGAGAAGGTAAAGAATCTCGTATGCGGACAGTATGAAGCAGGAAGATATGTTGCAGCGATCTGTGCGGCACCGACTGCCTTTGGAGTCTTTGGCATCTTAAAGGATAAGGAGGCTACCTGCTATCCGGGAATGGAAGCGGGACTTCATTGTGCGAAAGTATCATATGAAAATGTAGTAACAGACGGTAAGGTGATCACAAGCCGCGGTATGGGAACAGCTATTGATTTTGGTTTGAAACTGGTTGAGATCCTGACAGATCGGGAGACAGCAGAGAAGCTGGCAGCAGCCATTGTTTACAAATAAGAATTATGGAATTTAAAGTATCGGTCAGGCATATGGTAGAATTTATATACAGATGCGGCGATATTACAAGCAGCAGTAATGGGACTCTGTCAAAGGAAGCGATGAATGCGGGAAGTAAGATGCATCGAAAGCTTCAGAAAATGGCAGGGTCTTATTATGATGCGGAAGTTCCTTTAAAGATCACGATGAAGAAGGGAATTCATGATCTGGATGTCACGATAGAGGGCAGAGCAGATGGGATCATAGATCTGAGAGGTGAAAAGAACCGAAGCAGGAAGAAGAAGGAAATCGAGCGGCAGGTGATCCGGGTAGAGGACAGATATTGGGACCGGCTGTTGCTCAAAAAAACGGAGAGCCCGGATCCGGAAGCAGTTGAGAGCCTCATGGAACCAAATGCTGCCGACGTGACCGGTCAGATGCCGGAAGCGGATGAACCTGCGGATGTTACGATCGACGAGATCAAAGGCGTGTACAGAAAACTTGCCGATATCGAAGTACCGGAAACAGTTCATGTAGCCCAGGCAATGTGCTATGCCTATATTTATGCAAAAGAACAGTCTTTGGATCGGATCAATGTACAGATCACATATGTGAATCTGGAAAGTGAAGAGGTAAAACATTTTTTTTATGTATTTTCTTTTTCATTTCTTGAGGAATGGTTTCATGATACGGTGGATGAGATGATGAAATGGATCGATCATGCCATATCACATGCAAGAATCAGAGATGCTTCGATTACAGAACTGGAATTCCCATATGAATACAGAAAAGGACAGAAGCAGATGGCTGCCTGTGTGTATAAGGCGATCGAAGGGGAGCGCAGATTGTTTGTACAGGCTCCGACCGGAATCGGTAAAACGATGGCGGCAATGTTTCCTTCCGTTAAGGCATTTGCAACCGGGCTGGTATCGAAGATTTTTTATCTGACGGCCAAGACGATCGCCGGAACCGTACCGGATCAGGCACTTACATTGCTGCGGGAACATGGATTGAAGTTTTCTTCCGTTATGCTGACTGCCAAAGAGAAGATATGTCTGAATGAGACAATGGAATGTGACGCGGAGCATTGTCCTTATGCAAAGGGACATTTTGATCGTGTCAATGCTGCATTATTTGAAATGATCACGCAGGAGGAAAGAATGGATCGGGAGGTTATCCGTTCTTATGCGGAAAGGTATCGGGTCTGTCCGTTTGAACTGGGTCTGGATGCGAGTCTGTTCGCAGATACTATCATTGGAGATTATAATTATGTATTTGATCCGAGGGTGAATCTGAAACGGTTTTTTTCTCAGACAGCATATGATACAGGACGGTATGTATTTCTGGTGGATGAAGCACACAATCTGGTGGATCGTGCATCATCCATGTACAGTGCGACTTTGTATAAAGAAGATTTCCTTGCAGTGAAAAAACTTGTAAAGCCATATAGTAAGAAGCTTGTTCGAGGTCTGGAATCCTGCAACCGGGAGCTTCTGGAATTGAAGAAGCGATGCCCGGAGCATGGATATCAGATTCTAAATGATATCGGGGTTCTGTATCTGAAGCTGCTGCAGCTTCATACGACGATGGAGACATTTTTAGAAGATTACAAACAGATCCCGGAACGTAAGGAGATACTGGAGTTTTATTTTGCACTTACGACATTTTTAAATATTGCGGATCTGATCGATGAAAGCTATGTGATCTATGATGAGCTTACTTCGGATGGCAGATTTATGGTGCGGTTATATTGCGTCCATCCGGCGAATAATCTGAAGCTTTGCCTGGATAAGGGGGTATCGACTGTTTTCTTTTCGGCAACGATCCTGCCGGTAAAGTATTACATGGAGATGCTGTCCGATACGGATACCGATCAGGCTATCTATATTCCTTCTCCGTTTGATCAGAAGAAACGACAGATCATGGTCGGCGTGGATGTATCTACGAAATATACCAGACGTTCGGTAAAGGAGTATAAACGTGTGGCAGAGTATATCAGACATCTGTTTAAAGTACATCCCGGCAATTATATGGTATTTCTGCCATCCTATAAGATGCTTCGGGAGGTCTATGAGCAGATGACGGCTGAAGATTGTTCTGTTATGGAACTGCTGTGTCAGGAACAGAATATGAAAGAGGCAGACAGAGAAGCATTCCTGGAGCATTTCTCATCACAAAAGAATGTAGTCGCCTTTTGTATCATGGGTGGTATATTCTCTGAGGGAATCGATCTGACCGGGAACAGATTGATCGGATCGGTTGTAGTAGGACCGGGACTTCCGCAGGTGTGCAATGAGAGAAAGATCATGATGGATTATTTCAATACCGGAAAGAGGACGGATACAAATGCGGATTCGTCTGTTGACGGTTTTAAATATGCGTATCTGTATCCGGGTATTAATAAGGTATTCCAGTCAGCCGGGCGGGTGATCCGGACAGAAGATGATACCGGAGTGATCCTGTTATTGGACGAACGATTTGGCACCGGGGAATATAACTCGTTATTTCCGGTGGAATGGCAGGATGCGGTATTTGGAAATTTTGACCGGCTTGCTCAGAAGGTGGAGAATTTCTGGAAAAGAGAGGAAGAACCTTAATCTTTCTTCAAAATGGGAATATGTACACAAGAATACTGGAAATTCGCATATATATGTGATAAAATGGACGCAGGCTTTTTCTACTGGCCTGCATGCAGTGCATGCTTTTATATGAAATATGAAACTGTTCTGGAAAGGCAGATAGGGGAAATGAAAAATATTACAGTAAAAGATATTGTGAATGCAACAGGAGGGTTCCTGCTCTGTGGCGATGAAGATACACCGATTACAGGTCTGTGTATTGATTCAAGAAAAGCACAGGCGGGAGATTTATTTATTCCTCTGTTGGGTAATAAAGTTGACGGACATCGTTTTATTGAGCCGGCGATGGAGAGAGCTTCGGCAACTCTGACATCAGAGCATGATAATGTCGTTATTTCGGAGAAGCCGTTTATCCGTGTTGATGACACGATGAAAGCGCTTCAGGCGATTGGAAAAGATATCCGCGGTCGATATGATATTCCATATATCGGAGTGACCGGAAGTGTGGGAAAGACAACGACCAGAGAGATGATCGCAGCGGCTGTCGGCACAGGCAGACATTGTTTTCAGACAAATGGAAATGAGAATTCTCAGATCGGTGTACCAATGACGCTTTCCAGAATGACAGACGGATATGATGCAGCGGTGATCGAGATGGGTATCAGTGAACCGGGACAGATGGAGATATTATCTGATATCGTAAGACCATCAATCTGTGTAGTGACAATGATCGGTGTTGCACATATAGAATTTATGAAGACGCAGGAGAACATCAGAGACGAGAAGCTTTCTATTGTGAATCATATGAAGGAGAATGGCTTATTGCTGTTAAACGGTGATGATCCGTTACTGCGGGAGATAAAAGATGATATGTCATGTCAGACACTTACTTTCGGTATCGATGAGGTCTGTGATTTTCAGGGATCCGATGTACAATGCGGAGAGCAGGGTATGGAGTTCGACTGTACGCATAATGGCGAGACAGTTCATGTTGTTATGGATGTACTGGGAAAACATAATGTAAGGAATGCACTGGCGGGAATCGCAGTTGCATATCAGCTCGGGATTCCGATGGCAACAGCGGCAAAGGCTTTCGAACATTTTGAAGGACAGAGACAGCGGATCATTCGTATGGAGAATCGATATACGATCCTTGATGATACTTATAATGCAAGCCCGGATTCGATGAAGGCAAGCATTGATGTACTCTGTGATCTGGACTGTAAAGGGAAAAAATATGCAGTCCTTGCCGACATGAATGAACTCGGAGATGACAGTGTATCTTATCACAGACAGATCGGGGAATATCTTAGAGATAAGAAGATTGATGAAGTGATCGTGGTTGGAGAAAAAGCACTTGATATCAAGAAAGCTTTAGATGAATGTGATACAAAATATGCAAAGACCTTCTCCTTTATGGATAATGAAGAGGTTGCGTTGTATCTCATGGCGATCATGAAGCCGGAGGATATTGTATTATTAAAAGGCTCCAATAGTATGAAATTAAACGAAATAGTCAAAATTCTCACTAATTAATTATACAAATTGTATAAAACGACCATAAAAGCTACCAAAGTTCATAAAATTCGGTAGCTTTTATTGTTTAATATGACTTTGTATTTTTGAAAAAAACACATGATGTGAGACAAAACGTAGAAAAACAGGCAACTATATTGAAAAAACACGGAAAATGGAGTAATATCAAATCTAGCTTGAGTAAGATATACATAAATAAAATTAGGCGTACGTAAAATGATAGAATAAGATTTAAAACGGAGGGTTTTAATTATGGCTACAAAGAAGACTGAAGATGCAAAGAAAGTTGTAACAGCAAAGGCAACCGTAGCAGGCGTTATGGCAAAGGCTGAGGCAGCAAAGAAGGCAGAAGCTGCTAAGGAAGCAAAGGCAGCAGTAAAGGCTGAGCCGGTTAAGGCAGAAGTGAAAGAAGAAAAGAAGCCGGCAACAAAGAAAGCACCGGCAGCTAAGACAGTAGCAACTAAAGCTGAACCGGCAAAAACAGAAGTTAAAGCCGAAGAAAAGAAGCCTGCAGCTAAAAAGCCTGCAGCAAAGAAACCGGCAGCAGTTAAGACAACTGAGACAGTTTTCATTGAATATAACAATGGTCAGATCAATGTTTCTGACATTGTAGCAAAAGCAAAAGAAGCACTTGGCAATAAGGCAGTTAAGGAATTGAACGTATATTACCAGCCAGAAACAGGTATGGTATACTATACAGCTGATGGAGAATCAGGTTCTTACAGTCTTTAATCTATAAATAGTTTGAAGGGCAGCGTTCTTAACATAAGGATGCTGCTTTTTCTGTATAAAAGGAAAGGAAGAATGTGCATATGAAGATCGGTTTTGTCGGATGTGGCAATATGGCGACAGCTATCATAAAAGGAATTATTAAGAAGCAGATTATTGAAGAAGAGAATATCATGGCTTCGGCAAAGACAAAGACAACATTGGAACGAGTTCAGCGAGAACTGGGCATTAAGGTATCGATGGATAATTCGGAAGTCGTTAAGAACAGTGATATCGTTGTTTTGGCGGTAAAACCACAGTATTATCAGGAAGTGATCGAACAGATCAAAGATACAGTAAGCGATAACCAGATTATTATCAGTATCGCACCCGGCAAGACTCTTGCATGGTTACAGGATTGTTTTGGTAAGAATGTGAAGCTGGTACGGACGATGCCGAATACACCGGCGTTGGTAGGCGAGGGCATGACAGGTGCATGTCGGAATGAATATGTTACCGATGAAGATTATGCAACAGTTCTTCAGATCCTTGGCAGCTTTGGTGAAGTAGAGACGATACCGGAGAACCTTATGGATGTCTGTGTATCCGTCAGCGGAAGCTCTCCTGCATATATCTATATTCTTATAGAAGCAATGGCAGACGGGGCAGTAGCAGATGGAATGCCAAGAGCGCAGGCATATAAGTTCGCGGCACAGTCTGTTCTTGGAAGCGCAAAGATGGTACTTGAGACAGGAAAGCATCCCGGTGAATTAAAGGATCAGGTCTGCTCCCCGGGTGGAACGACAATGGAAGCTGTCCGCGTATTAGAAGAAAAAGGCTTCCGTTCCTCCGTGATCGAAGCAATGAAAGCCTGTGTTCGCAAAGCCCGCGGGTTATAATAATTGACTACAAACAAATCCGCTGTGCTATACCACATCTGTTATTCCGCAAAACACTTCCGTTCTAGTCCTCGTGCAGCGGTACATAAAGTTGCAAAAGACGCAACTTAAGTACCGGCCTCGGACAAGGTTTGCTTCATAACAGTGTGGCATAGTACAGCGGATTTGTTTGTATGCCGGATAGATTTTATAAGGCGGTGTCACCGTGTTCCCCGGTACGGATACGGATGACGTCGGCAACGTCATAGACGAAGATCTTGCCATCGCCTACTTTTCCGGTTGAGATCTTTTCACATACCTTAAAGATGATGTTGTCCGCAACATCATCCTTGACGATGGTTTCAATCTTGATCTTCGGGATCAGATTGACCACATATTCACTTCCGCGGTATGTTGTTTTATAACCCTTCTGATTTCCATATCCCATAATATTTGATACTGTAGCACCGGTTGACCCGCATTCGTCCAGAATGGCTTTTACATCATCCAGTTTTTCAGAACGGACAATAATTGATAATTTCTTCATATATATAACCCTCCATTCTATACTTGTAACTGAGAATATGATACCATATTCTTTTTTTCATTTCTACAGGTAGGGCATAATGAAAGATTTTGTATATTATCTGAAGAAGAAGCAGAGGCACAAAGAGATATAAGAGCAATTGTACTTAATTAAATTAACAGATGCGGATGACATGAAATTTATTTAGAAAAATTTAACTGCTTTACCGGAAATAATACTGTTTTCATATAGGTGGAATCTGTGGTATCATGTAGCAAAGTTATATGATGTAATATAGATAGCTTTTTTAGGCAGAAAACGAAAGTGTGGAGGATAAAAATGTCTGATTATAGAAATGATGATGAGAATAAAGAACTGACCGGTCAGACCATGTCTGATGATCATAAAACAGAAGACAAGCATGAGGATGAATACGAGAAATACTGTTATCTGTGCAGGAGACCGGAGAGCGTGGCCGGTAAGATGATCGATATGCCGGGTAATATACATATCTGTGCAGATTGTATGCAGAAAACCATGGATACAATGAATAATAACGGATTCGGGGGAATGCAGTTCCTGGATCTTTCGAATATGCCGAATTTTGGGAATATTGATCTTTCCAGATTTATGGGACAAACGGATATTCCGCAAAAGCAGAAGGTTAAGAAAAAAACAGAAAAGCCAAAGAAAAAAGAGGTAGAATTGTCACTTGCGACCATACCTGCACCGCATAAGATCAAGGCAATGTTAGATGAATATGTAATCGGTCAGGAATATGCCAAGAAGGTAATGTCTGTTGCGGTATATAACCATTACAAACGGGTGCTTACAGATTCTATGGACGACATCGAGATTGAAAAGTCCAATATGCTGATGGTGGGACCTACCGGTTGTGGAAAGACCTATATCGTAAAAACGATCGCGAAGCTGTTAAATGTACCACTTGCGATTACGGATGCAACGACGCTTACAGAGGCAGGTTATATCGGTGATGATGTAGAAAGTGTACTGTCCAAGCTCCTTGCGGCAGCAGATAATGATGTAGAAAAGGCTGAAAAGGGAATTGTGTTCATCGATGAGATTGATAAGATTGCAAAGAAGCAGAACAGTAACAGCCGTGATGTAAGCGGAGAATCCGTTCAGCAGGGCTTGCTGAAGATCTTAGAAGGAGCAGAGATTGAGGTTCCGGTAGGTTCGGGAAGTAAGAACGCAATGGTTCCGATGACGACGATGAATACAAAGAATATTTTATTTATCTGTGGAGGTGCGTTCCCGGCGATCGAAGATATTATTAAAGCAAGATTGAATAAGCAGTCCTCGATCGGTTTTCGTGCAGACTTAAAGGACAAGTATGATAAGGATCCTAATATCTTAAAACAGGTGACAAATGAGGATCTCCGTGAATTTGGTATGATACCTGAGTTCCTCGGACGACTTCCGGTTCTGTTCACCTTGGATGCATTGGATAAGGACATGTATATTAAAATCTTAAAAGAACCGAAAAATGCGATCTTAAAGCAGTATAAGAAGCTGCTGGCTCTCGATGAAGTTGATCTTCAGTTTGATGATTCTGCATATGAAGCAATTGCGGAAAAGGCAATGAAGAAGAATACAGGAGCAAGAGCACTCCGGGCGATCATTGAAGAATTTATGTTAGATATCATGTATCAGATCCCGAGAGATGACAGCATCGGGCGTGTGATCATAACAGGTGATTATGTAAATGGTAAAGGCAGCCCGATCATTGAGCTGCGTGGTGTAGAACCGTTGCAGATCGAAGCCTGTGCAACAGAAAATAAATAGAATGGCGTATCTTTGGGTAAGATAAAGGGAAAGGTTTGAAAAGGAGAAAGGTATGTTTAAGAAAAAAATGCTCAGATGCCGCAGGCAGATTCTGGCAGCTGCTTTATGTGTATCAATGACGTTGGCACTTTCTGCTTGTGGAGAAGACAGCGGAGAGCGTAAGCATCTCTCGGACGGTCAGGGAACAGATAGAACAACCGAGACTGTAACAACTGAGGAGGAACAGGAAGTTTTCTCAGAGAATGCAGAGAAGGTGCAGAAGGAATTTGAACAGTATCTGGATGATTATTTTAAAGATGCTGTTACAGAAGATACAATGACCTATAACTATTCTATAAAAAATGGTGCAGATTATGGAATCGAGGAGCCGGAGGTGACACTCGGTGACCCGGGCATGACCGAAGAAGGAATCAAGGAAGATAAGGCGGAATTTGATAAGTGGGTAGATGAACTGGAGAAAATTGACAGAGCATGTCTGACAGAAGACCAGAAGCTGACATACGATGTGCTTGATGAGTATTTTGACGTTGCAGCAGGTGTATATGATAATGTATATCTGTATGAACCGTTTTCTCCGATGAGAGGACTTCAGGCGAATATTGCTTCGATGTTTACCGACTATCGGTTTGATGATAAGGGTGATGTTGAACGATATATAGAATTACTGGGGCAGATCCCGGAGTATTTTCAGGAATATCTGGATTTTGAAAAAGAAAAATCTGAGAAAGGATATTTTATGAGTGATGAAGTCTGTCAGAAGGTAATCAATCAATGTCAGACTTTTATAGAGAATAAAGATGATCATTTTATGGTGACCGTATTTAACGATAATATGGATCGGCTTGATTTTCTGTCTGATGAGGAAAAGACGGAATTCAAAGAGCAGAACAAAGAGGCTGTTCAGAATTCTCTTATTCCTGCTTTTGAGAATATCATAACTGTATTTACAGATCTGAAGGGAACAGGAAAGAACCGGATGGGGATCTGTAACTATGAAGGGGGTAAAGAGTATTATGAATATCTGCTGAAGACATATGCAGGGACTTCAAAGAGTGCGGATGAAGTGATCGATATGTTAGATAATGAGCTTAAGAACCTGATGACAGATATTTATCAGGTGTATTTCATGAATAAAGATGCTTATGAATATTTTGCATCCAATTATGATGATATCTTTGCAGCTACAAATGAGATGTCTGCTTCTGATATGATCGATCGGATGATGGAGGACGCATCGGAGAACTATCCGGATATCGGAACCATACATTATCAGGCAGAGCCGCTTGATAAGAGTCTGGAAACAATCATGGACGATGTATTAGCTTATTATATGGCACCTGCTATTGATGATCCGGATAACAATCTGATCCGTTACAATGGCATGCATACAGATGGTATGTGGACAACTCTGGCACATGAAGGGTATCCGGGACATATGCTTCAGAATGCATATTATATGTCTACAGATCCGGAACCGGTAAGAACCCTTATGAGTTTTCTTGGTTATAAAGAGGGCTGGGCGATGTATGCATGTTATGATTCCCTGTACTATTATCAGTATGAAGAAGAGTCATATGGAGATACCATTGCAGATCTGTATAAATTGAATGATGAGATGAGTTATCTGATCATGGGAAGAATTGACCTCGGAATTAATTACGAGGGATGGTCATTGGATGAGACGAAGCAGTACCTGACGGAACAGGGCATGGATGCCGGTAGTACAGATGAGCTTTACTATACATTAGTGGGGGATCCTGCGGTATACCAGAGCTATTCAACCGGATATTATGAGTTGAAGGAACTGCGGGATTATGCTGAGGAGAAGCTCGGTGATGCATTTGATGTAAAAGAGTTCAATACGATCATTTTAGAGACCGGGCCATGTCAGTATGACATATTAAAGAAGCAGATCGATAAGAAATTACAGGGAAATGTGATCTAGGAAATATATTTTTGCCTTTTTCGGAATATGTTTATTATAAAGGGAAAAAGGACCTATAATATGATATGCGATGATGTTGCTTACCGGGAAGATTATGTGGACTATCTGATTGAATACAATGGAGAAACCGAAACGGTTCTGGATATTTATAAAGATACAGGATGTGTTAATTTTATAGATGAGCGGTTTGCCGTGTTATACCGTCCGAAACCGGATGATTATATGGAGAGTTTTTCCAGACTGGAATATACATTGTTTCCCAAGTTATACGGATTGATGGATACCAGCAGCGTAGAGGCTGTTGGAGCAGTGAATGTACAGCAGGAGAATATTTTGGGATTGACAGGTAAGAATATCATTATCGGAATCATAGATACCGGAATTGATATACAGAACCCGTTGTTTCAGAATGCGGTAGGTCAGACGAGGATTCTTGCTGCATGGGATCAGTCCGTGCTGGGAGGAGAACAGATCGGAGAGTTTCCCGGATATGGAACCGTGTATACCGGAGATGAGATAAATGAAGCGATCCGAAATGGTACTTCTGTTCTGCAGGATGAGAACGGACATGGAACTTTTCTTGCCGGAATAGCGGCCGGAGGAAAGACCGATGATTTTACAGGAGTCGCACCGGAGGCAGATTTTGTAATTGTCAAATTAAAACAGGCAAAACAGAATCTCAGAGGACTCTATGGTGTACCGGAAGATGTAGATGCCTATCAGGAAAATGATATTATGATGGGCATCTCTTTTTTATGCAGACAGGCAAGCATAGAACAGAAATATCTGTCGATACTGCTTGGAGTCGGTTCGAACAGTGGAAGTCATACAGGAGCATCGGCATTGGAATCCCTGATTGCAAATGTTGGTATTATGACCGGAATTGCAGTGTCTGTTGCGGGAGGAAATGAGGGCATCGCAGGGCATCATTTTCATGGTATGATACCGAGAGATCGGTTATATACGGAGATGGAGATCAATGTAACCGGGAATGACAGCTTTACCCTTGAGATATGGGGAGCGGTTCCTAATATATATTCAGTTGCTTTTGAGATTCCGGGTGGGGAATATGTGAGCCAGATTCCACCCCGATTTGATAAAAGTGAGACAATACGTCCGATCTTTGGTGGAGGTATCATCTATGTTGATTATTTTCTGGTCGAGGATCAGTCGGGAGAAGATCTGATCATGATGCGCTTCTTTGATCCGCCGAACGGTCTGTGGAGAATACGTGTCTATGGTGTGGGAGATACCGATAAATCTTTTCATGCATGGTTGCCGATCACACGATTTTTATCGGAGAATACCAGATTTGTAAGTCCATCACCGGAAACTACACTTACGAATCCTGCGACGGCAGTTATTCCTATGTGCGTATGTGCCTATGATCATTATTCAAACAGTCTTTATTTGAATGGCAGCAGGGGATATACAGCAGCAGATGATATCAAGCCTGATTTTGTCGCACCGGGAGTGGATGTCTATGGACCGGGAAAAGCACGCACATTTGTACGAAGATCCGGGACTTCGGTTGCAGCAGCCCATTGTGCCGGTTGTGCAGCATTGATCCTGCAATGGGTAAGAGATCGTGATATTACACGTTTTATTAATGGAAACCAGATCAGAAATTATTTTATACGTGGAACTATACGACCGGGAACGGATCAGGATCCGATCGAGAATATCGTACATGAGGGAAGCGGGTATGTCTATGCGAGAGAATATCCAAATCGTGAATGGGGATATGGAATATTGAATATCTATAATACATTTGACAGACTTCGTACCTGACCGATTATATCATGAAAATTGTATCTAAAATGTGAAAATTGTAAAAGATTTATAATTTTTAACAAAATGGTTTTACAGAATTTGAGAGGTGTATTATACTATACATGTTTGTAAAAGAAATGTATAAAAAAATTAAAAAACTTATGAAAAATTGTAATGATTTCGGAGGATTTTATGGATAAAGATCAGGAATTACTGGATCCATTTCAGGATGATTTGGATATTTCTGAAGTATTGGATGATTCGGAGGATGAGATATATGATTCCGAAGATGATCCGGAAGCTTCAGAGGAAGACGAAACAGAAGAATACGAAGAAGACGAAGAAGACGATTCTGATTTGAATGATAAAAAAGCGAAAAGAATTCGTGCTATTCATATTGCGGTTGTTGTACTTGGTGTATTGATCGTTTGTGAATATACTTTTTTCGGAGTGTTCTTCCATAATAATAAGAAAAAGTATGAAAAGGCGCAGAAAGCAGCTTCGGTCACGGAAGCAGAGGCAGAAGAAGATACGGAAGAGAATGTAGTAACGGAAGCCCCGCTTCCTACTACAAATGTAAATGATGACCGGACAAGCACGACAGCTGAGGCAACGACAGAGAATAGAACATATGAGCCTTCGACCACCTCAACAGAGAGCCAGAGAACAGAGAATCCGACTGAGGCTCCTACGACAGCATCAACAACAGAAGAAGTAACAACTGAGAAACCTACAGAGAAGCCGACGGAAGCACCTACAGAGAAGCCAACGGAGGCACCTACAGAGGCACCGACGGAAGCACCTACAGAGAAGCCTACTGAGAAACCAACGGAGGCACCGACGGAAGCACCTACAGAGGCACCGACGGAAGCACCTACAGAGAAGCCAACGGAGGCACCGACGGAAGCACCTACGGAAGCGGCTGTTGAGAGCGTAGAATAAGCAGAATATGAGTGAGGAACTACGTTGAAAAAAAATGAGCATTTAATTACTGTAGTCTATCCCGGCTCCATAGCGGAAGAAATGGAGATTGAAACGGGAGATTATCTGCTTGCAATAAATGATAAAGAGATAAAAGATGTATTCGATTATCGATACATGATAAAAGATGAATATATAGAGGTTCTGATTCGTAAATCCTATGGAGAAGAATGGCTGCTTGAGATTGAAAAGGATTATGATGATGATCTGGGTGTGGAATTTGAAAATGGTCTTATGAGCGATTATCGATCCTGCACCAATAAATGCATGTTTTGTTTTATTGATCAGATGCCTCCGGGAATGAGGGAGACACTTTATTTTAAAGACGATGATTCCCGTCTGTCCTTTTTACAGGGAAATTATATCACACTGACAAATATGACAGATGAGGATGTTGACCGTATTATAAAGATGCAGCTTGCACCGATCAATATATCTATTCAGACGACCAATCCTGATCTGCGGTGTAAGATGCTGCATAATCGTTTTGCAGGCGACCGGTTAAAATATCTGGATCGTCTGTTTGAAGGACATGTAGAGATGAATGGCCAGATCGTTCTCTGTAAGCATGTAAATGATGGAACGGAGCTTGAACGGAGTATCAGGGATCTGGGGAAATATCTGCCTTTCATGCGCAGTGTATCTGTTGTTCCGGCAGGACTTACGAAATACAGACAGGGGCTGTATCCGTTAGAATTATTTACGAAAGAAGAAGCGGGACAGGTCATTGATCTGATCGAGAGTTATCAGAAAAAATTTTATGAGCAATATTCGCTTCATTTTATCCATGCAAGTGACGAATGGTATATAACGGCTGGGAGGGATTTCCCGGAGGCGGAACGATATGATGGGTATATCCAGCTGGAAAACGGTGTCGGAATGATGCGCTTATTCTTAGAAGAATTTGATGAAGCATATCGGGAGATGCTGGATGCACCTGATTATCAGGTCAGGAGGGAGACTTTTCATCGAACGGTCTGTATGGCAACCGGTAAATTGACCTACAGTACGATCGATAATTTTGCAAATCGTCTGATGGAGGCGTTCCCGGGACTTACGATCCGGGTGTATTGTATCAGAAATGATTTTTTTGGAGAAACGATCACTGTTTCAGGACTGATCACCGGTATCGATCTGACAACACAGTTAAAGGAGATACAGGACGCAGGTGTTGATCTTGGAGAAGCCTTGCTTATTCCGTCGAATATGCTTCGTATGGGAGAAAAGGTATTTTTAGATGATATGACGGTGGATCAGGTAGAAGAACGGCTGGGACTGCATGTGGTTCCGATCGAATCAGGCGGTGCGGATTTCATTCAGGCAGTTATTGATCCTTCGTATTCCATGGATCGAAATAATGAGACATTAGGATATATTCAGGCATTTGATGATGACGAGAATTAATGCGTTTATCCGGGTTAACAGCAATAAAAATATGACAGAGCATCTTTTTCAGGTTGACATAAATCTGAAAAAGATGCTCTTTTTGGGTAATTGTAATTTCATTCTAAAGTGGTACAATGTGAGCACTAAATTGTGATACAAAAATAATAAGAAGACGAATGGAGGATACGCATGAAACAGCTAATGATTAAACCAACGATTTACAAGTATGATACATGTAAGAAATTTGCAGAAGAATTTCATATTGAAAAAGGTGATCTTGTTATCACGAACGAATATATCTATGAGCCATTCTTCGGGAAGTTAAATCTGGAATGTGATGTTATTTATCAGGAAAAATACGGAGCCGGTGAACCGTCTGACGATATGGCAGAAGCAATCTATAAGGATATTAAGGGGGAGCATAAGCGTATTATCGCGATCGGCGGAGGAACAGTTATTGATATCTCCAAGCTGTTTGCATTAAAGTATGTGTCACCGATCTTAGACCTTTATGATGGTAAACTTCCGATAGAAAAGGACAAAGAGCTGGTGCTGGTTCCAACTACCTGTGGAACCGGGTCTGAAGTGACGAATATAGCCATTCTGGCATTAAACAGTCGTGGAACTAAAAAAGGTCTTGCGGTTGATGAAATGTATGGAGATTCGGCTGTTTTGATACCGGAGCTGTTGACAGGACTGCCGTTCCGTTTCTTTGCAACCAGCTCGATCGATGCCTTGGTACATGCGGTTGAATCAAGCTTATCACCAAAGGGCAATGAATATACCAGAATGTTCGGTTATAAGGCTATTGATATGATCCTTCATGGTTATATGGAGATTCGGGATAAGGGTCCGGATGCAAGAATTCCGTTATTGGATCGTTTTCTTGTAGCTTCTAACTACGCCGGTATTGCATTTGGAAATGCGGGATGCGCAGCAGTACATGCCTTAAGCTATCCGCTTGGAGCAACCTATCATGTGGCACACGGAGAATCTAATTATGCCATGTTTACAGGAGTTATGAAGAACTATATGGAGATCAAACAGGATGGGGAGATTGCGAAGCTTAATTCTTTTATAGCAGATATTCTTGGCTGTGATGTTGAAAATGTCTATGAGTCTCTGGAGGATTTGTTAAATATCCTGATTCCGAAGAAGGCTTTACATGAGTATGGAGTAACAGAAGAGGATCTTGTCGAATTCACAGATTCTGTAATGACGAATCAGGGGCGTCTGATGGCGAATAATTTCGTAGAGCTTGATCGTGACAGGGTCTATAAGATATACAAAGAACTTTATTGATCCGAACAAAAATAAACCAACCCTGCAGCCTGTATATTTTACGAAGCAAACCTATTCGATCGCCGGTCCTTAGTGAGACGTATTTACGTCGAACTTAGTACCGTTGCGTGAGAATCGAGCGCAAGCGTTTTGCGTAGTAAATATATACAGGCTGCAGGGTTGGTTTATTTTTGTTCGGATTTAGACATAATTCCCCGCGTTTCATCTTAGATTATGTCGAGATCATACAGAATTACTCCGTAGAGGCGAAAAGCTGTCGCAACTTGCGGAGAGTAGGATATTCCAAAGGCAGAACCAAGGTACTATAATGTTGTCCAAGGCAGAAGATCAGGAGGGACATTATGAATTATGTAAAAATAATGATGGTAAAGCGCGACAAAAGAGAAATCGAACAGTTAAGGGATATTATACAGTCTGTTGCAGCGTATGAATTGGTGGGGATATGTGACAACGGACAAGATGCTGTCAGGGGAATTGCCGAAAAGAATCCGGATATTGTCATTTTAGATGAAGTCTTACCGGGAAAAGATGTACTTGAGATAGCAGAATCAGTAATACATAATAAAAATCTGAAAAATGTAAAATTTATTTTATGCGGCTCAAAGACACATAAACAATATCTGGATTTTATTTACTATAAGATCGCTGATCGTCTGATATTAAGGATTCTCGATCTGCCATATGATGACAGAAAAGTCAGGGAAGTAATTGACGATGTTATGAGAGCAAAACGGAATGACAATTATCAGAATATGGTAGAGCCGGAGAATGACAGCACGGTTTTAGAAGCAGTCGTAACAGATATTATTCATGAGATCGGTGTTCCTGCGCATATAAAAGGGTATCAGTATCTTCGGAGTGCTATATTGATGGCTGTTCAGGATATGGATATATTGAATTCCATTACAAAACAGTTATACCCATCGATTGCAGAGGAGTATGGGACAACCTCATCGCGGGTAGAGAGAGCTATCCGCCATGCGATCGAAGTCGCATGGGGCAGAGGCAGCATGGATACGATCAACGATCTGTTCGGATATACGATCAATGCAGGTAAAGGGAAGCCTACAAATTCGGAATTTATTGCACTGATTGCAGATAAGATTCGTCTGGATAATCGTCAGTTGATTCGGAAACCGGAGTATACCTTAAAAAGTATTTCCTAAAATATCGGGTTGCGTTACTATTTGTCGACAAATGTCGAAAAATGGCGCAAATTTCACTTCTCAGGGGTACATGAGGTAAACCTGAGAAGTTCTTTACAAATTGGATTTTGACAAATATACTTAGAAAACAGTCGATTTTTCAAAAAAAAATAGAATTAAGGGGGATTGAAGATGAACAATCAGGGTATAAGTATAATCATCGCAGATGGAGATTGTGAGTTGGTTGCAAAACAGCTGCTCGCAAATACATCAAGAGTTGACATTAAAATTGTCGACAAAGTAACAGATGGAGAAAGTGCAATTGAGTCGATCAGGAAGTATCAGCCGGATGTGGTGCTGCTAGACATCTGCCTGCCGGTAATGGATGGACTCGGAGTAATGGAAACGATTCGGGATTCGGGGGATTGTCCTGAAACGTTGTTTGTGGTAATTACTTCCGTGGGCTCACAGAGACTGATCCGTTGTGCATTTGATCTGGGTGCTTCATTCTATGTTCTGAAGCCTTATAATTCAGATCAGCTTGTTGCCAGGTTAAAACAGATGCATGAAAGAAAACAGGAGATACTTGCTGAGATGTCCAATGATCTGATCTGCATCCCGAATAAAAGTATGACCGATAATGTGGCGAATAACATCGAGAGTGATGTAACAGATATCATAAGAGATATCGGGATTCCCGCCAACATCAAAGGGTATCAGTATATCCGGGAAGGAATCATAATGGCAGTAAATGATGTGAATATGTTGAATTACATTACGAAACTGTTGTATCCGAGTATTGCAAAGAAGTATAAGACCACATCATCCAGCGTAGAACGTGCGATCAGACATGCCATCGAGGTTGCATGGAATCGTGGACAGATTGATGTGATCAACGATATTTTCGGATATACGGTAAATGCGGGAAAGGGCAAACCTACTAATTCGGAATTTATCGCTTTGATCGCGGATAAGCTCCGGATCGAGTATCGGAAAAGAGCTTAATTAACCCAAAATCAGCCTCTTGTTTATTGACGTATGAAGTGAGAAATGTGTATAATAGATAAGGTGCTGAACATAATAGCAATATGCAGACAGGGCACTTGGGTGCCCTGTCTTTTACTGCGTAGGAAAAGAATGCTCCGATTTGCAGAAGGAGTATTTAAAATAGAAGGACAAGGATGAAGGTATGATAGAAACAGTAGCATCAGCAGATATGCTGATCGATGAGGTAATGCGGGTAAAAAAGAATCATCTTGCACCTGATTTTGCCACAGGAAAAGAAAAAAGATTAAGTATTGTTTCCGGTGTTCATGGAGATGAAGTAGCAGGACAGTATATCTGTTATGAGGTGATCCGCCGGATCAAAAAGGATTTTGACAAATTAAAAGGAATTGTGGATGTGTATCCGTTTATCAATCCTATGGGATTGGAAGCACAGGTAAGGGATGTACCGGTGTTTGATATTGATATGAATACATTATTTCCGGGTTCGACGGAAGGAACGGTCGGAGAATATACGGCGGCACTTGTGCTGCAGGATATTAAAGGATCGGATATCTGTGTCGATCTGCATTCCAGCAGCGTATATTTGAAAGAATTGCCCCAGGTACGGGTGAATTCGGATATTGCCGATGATATTCTTCCGTATGCTGCCAGAATGAATACGGATGTTGTATGGGTGCATCCATCCTCTACCGTTATGGAAGGAAGCCTTGCATACTCGTTAAATGAGATCGGAGTAAAGAGTATGGTCGTAGAATCAGGTGTTGCACTTATGATCGATTATGACTATGCGGATCAGATCGTTGAAGGATTATTTTCATTGATGGAATATATGGGGATCTGGGACGGCTGCGCATATAATACACATATGCCGAAGATTGCCCGAGATACGGATGTTTCTTTTGTGAATGCGGAGAGCAGTGGTATCTTTATACCAAAGGTAAAGCACTCAGGCGTAGTCGAAAAGGGAGATGTGATCGGACAGATCGTAAATGTACTGACCGGTTCTGTCGAAGAGACGATCCTGTCACCAAGAAGAGGCGTGGTATTCTCACTTCGCGCTTATCCGGTGATCGAGGAAGGCTCGCTGGTTGCCAGAATATTTGGAGGTGTGACAAATAATGCGTAAAGAGATCATATATACGATGAACACCGCCTATCGTGGAGAATATTCCATTAAAGGCTTCAGCTTCGGAACAGGAGAAAAGGCAGCATGTATCATGGGAGCTATGCGCGGAAATGAATTCCAGCAGTTATATATCTGTTCCCTGCTGTCGAAAAAATTAAGCGAACTTGAGACAAGAGGAGCAATCGTATCGGGAAAACAGATACTGTTGATCCCATCCTTAAATTACAGTTCCTTTAATGTCGGTAAAAAATACTGGATCTCTGATAATTCTGATGTGAACCGTGCTTTCCCGGGAAATCCGGAGGGACAGGCGACCAGCAGAATAGCGGCAGCGGTTATGGATCAAGTAAAAGATTATGCGTATGGAATACAGTTTGCAAGCTTTTATATGGATGGAGAATTTATCCCGCATGTCAGAATGATGGAGACGGGAAAGCAGAGTACCAGTCTGGCCAATCTGTTCGGTCTTCCCTATGTTCTGACAGCAGAACCGAGGGCATATGATAAGGCAACTTTAAATTATAACTGGCAGATCGGAGGAACAGAGGCGTTTTCTGTATATTCCGGTGTGACGGAGAAGATTGACAGTGAGAGTGCGTCACATGCGGTTTCAGCGGTACTCCGATTCCTGACCAGAATGGGAATCATCCGGTACAACTGTCATGCGGGTTATATATCGACTGTTCTTGATGAGGAGGAGCTGCTGTCTGTAAAGTCAGATAAATCCGGTGGTTTTTTAAAGCGGTTTGTAAGTCCGGGAGATGAAGTGGTTCGGGGAAATGTTATTGCAAATGTTATAAATCCGATGACCGGAGAGATCGCAGCCGATATTTACGCACCGACAGATGGAATTATTTTCTACGCGCAGAATGCACCGATGATCTATCAGAATTCAGTGGTATTCAAGCTTATCCGCAGACTGCACAATTAAAGATGGCTGTTTTGAGGTTTATTCGGTAAACAGCAACAATTTAAAAAGAAAAGCTGAAAAAAGCTATTCAATGAATTTCAAAAGTGGTATCATAGGCGTTGTAAAACGCTTGTAATAATATGAATTCCCGGAATATGGGAAAAAACATATGATAAAAATGGAGGTTTTTATGAGCACAGTTAAGAGAGTTTATGTTGAAAAGAAGCCTGACTATGCAGTTAAGGCAAAGGAACTTCATGACGAGATCAAGAACTATCTGAATATCGATGCCGAGTATGTAAGAGTACTGGTTCGTTACGATATTGAGAATCTGTCTGAAGAAACATACAAAAAAGCACTGGTTACAGTATTTTCAGAGCCACCGATCGATATGATCTACGAGGGAGATAATCTTCCAATGGCAGATACAGATAAGGTATTTTCTGTTGAGTTCCTTCCGGGACAGTTCGATCAGAGAGCAGATTCAGCAGAACAGTGTGTTAAGCTTTTAAATGAAGATGAAGATCCTATCATAAAGACAGCCACAACATATATTTTATCCGGTAATGTAACGGATGAGCAGTTAAAAGCAGTTATGGAATACTGTATCAACCCGGTAGATTCCAGAGCCTGTGGTATGGAGATCCCTGAGACACTTGTTACCGAGTATGAAGAACCGGCCGATGTTATTGTCTTTGATGGCTTTAAGGATATGGCAGAGGACAAGTTAAAGGAGTTATATGATTCCCTCGGACTTGCGATGACATTTAAGGATTTCCTTCATATCCAGAAGTATTTCAAGGGTGAAGAGAAGCGTGATCCATCTATGACAGAGATCCGTGTGCTGGATACATACTGGTCTGATCATTGCCGTCATACCACATTCTCAACAGAGCTTACAAATGTTGAATTTGATGATGGTGATTATAAGGAGATGCTTGAGAAGACATTTGATGCTTACCGGGCAGAGATGAAAGAAATGTACAAGGACAGAGATGATAAGTTCATCTGTCTGATGGATATAGCCCTTATGGGTATGAAGCAGTTAAAGGCAGCAGGCAAATTAGACGATATGGAAGTATCCGATGAGATCAATGCCTGCAGTATCATCGTTCCTGTAGAAGTAGACGGTGAGACAGAGGAATGGCTCGTATTCTTCAAGAATGAGACACATAACCACCCAACTGAGATCGAACCGTTTGGTGGTGCTGCTACCTGTCTTGGCGGTGCGATCCGTGATCCGTTGTCAGGTAGAGGATATGTATATCAGGCTATGCGAGTAACCGGAGCAGCAGATCCTACAAAGTCTTTAAAGGATACTCTTCCTGGAAAGCTTCCACAGAGAAAGATCGTTACGACCGCAGCAGCAGGTTACAGCTCATATGGTAACCAGATCGGCCTTGCAACAGGACTTGTAAATGAAATATATCATCCGGATTATGTAGCAAAGAGAATGGAGATCGGAGCAGTTATGGGTGCAGCTCCAAGACGTGCGGTAAAACGTCTGAATTCTGATCCGGGAGATAAGATCATCCTTCTCGGCGGACGTACCGGCCGTGACGGTTGTGGTGGAGCAACCGGATCATCCAAGGCACATAACAGTCAGTCTCTTGAGACCTGTGGTGCAGAAGTACAGAAGGGTAATCCTCCAACAGAGAGAAAGATCCAGCGACTGTTCAGAAGAGAAGAAGTTGCTTCTATCATAAAGAAATGTAATGACTTTGGTGCCGGCGGTGTATCCGTAGCGATCGGAGAACTTGCTCCCGGTCTGGTTGTAGATCTGGACAAGGTTCCAAAGAAATATGCAGGCCTGGATGGAACAGAGCTTGCTATTTCAGAATCTCAGGAGCGTATGGCTATCGTAGTAGATCCAAAGGATGTAGATACGATGCTTAAGTATGCGGATGAAGAGAATCTGGAAGCCGTTGTTGTAGCAGAAGTAACAGAAGAACCAAGACTGGTTCTGACATGGAGAGGAAAAGAGATCGTAAATATCTCCCGTGCATTCCTTGATACAAACGGTGCACATCAGGAAACAGATGTTAAGGTAGAGATCCCTGCAAAGACAGATAATTATTTCGATTCTGTAAAAGAACCGGAAGATGTAAAGAAAGCATGGATCGCTACATTGTCAGATCTGAATGTTTGCTCACAGAAGGGGCTTGTTGAGATGTTCGACAGTTCGATCGGAGCAGGCACAGTAACGATGCCATATGGTGGAAAGTATCAGCTTACACCGACACAGACAATGATCGCAAAGCTTCCTGTTATGAAGGGTAAGACCGATACGATCACAATGATGAGTTATGGATTTGATCCATATCTGTCAAGCTGGAGCCCATATCATGGTTCCGTATATGCAGTTGTTACATCTGCAGCAAAGATCGCAGCAGCCGGTGGTGATGTATCAAAGATCCGTCTGACTTTCCAGGAGTATTTCAAGAGACTCGGAACAGATCCATACAGATGGGGTCAGCCACTTGCAGCTCTGCTTGGTGCATATGATGTTCAGGTCGGACTTGGACTTCCGTCTATCGGTGGTAAAGACAGTATGTCAGGAACCTTCAATGATATCGATGTTCCTCCGACACTTGTTTCATTCGCAGTTGATGTTGCAAGCTACATGGACGTGGTTACACCGGAGCTTAAGAAAGCAGGCAATGTGCTTGTTAAGCTTGATATAGAAAAAGATGAAAATGATATCCCTGTATACCGGAATGTACTTGCCATGTACGATCTGTTACATCAGGCAATCCTTGCAGACAAGGTAGAATCTGCTTACGCTGTAGGATTTGGTGGTATGATCGAAGCTGTCAGCAAGATGGCATTTGGTAATAAACTGGGTGTAGATATTGATACCTGTATTACAAAGAGAGAACTGGTTTCCAAGGATTATGGTTCAATCATCCTTGAAGTGAAGCCGGAGAATGTAAATACACTTGGTATTCCGGTTAAGAAGATCGGTACTGTAAATGACAGTGCAGCATTTACCTATGGTGATGTAACAGTTACAATGGATGAAGCACTTGCTGCATGGACAAAGACACTGGAGAAGGTATTCCCGACAGAGTCAGGTGTAGAACAGAAGAAGATCGAGACAGGTCTCTTTGATGCAAAGACCGTATATACAGCAAAGAATAAGGTTGCAAAGCCAAAGGTATTCATTCCTGTATTCCCGGGTACAAACTGTGAATATGATTCTGCAAAGGCATTTGAACGTGCAGGTGCAGAGGTTGAGACGATCGTATTCCGTAACATGACTGCACAGGGCATCCGTGATTCAGTAGATGCATTTACAAAGGCAATCAGCCAGTCACAGATCATCATGTTCCCGGGTGGATTCTCCGCAGGTGATGAACCGGATGGTTCCGGTAAGTTCATCGCAACAGCATTCCGTAATGCGAAGATCGCAGATGAGGTTATGAAGCTGTTACAGCAGAGAGATGGTCTTGCACTTGGTATCTGTAACGGATTCCAGGCACTGATCAAGCTCGGACTGGTCCCTTACGGTGAGATCCGTCCACAGACAGATGATTCACCTACATTGACGATCAACAGCATCGGCCGTCATCAGTCCAAGATGGTTTATACCAAGGTGGTAACAAACAAGTCCCCATGGTTAAAGGAAGCTGAGCTTGGCGGCGTATATACAATTCCAATCTCACATGGCGAGGGCAGATTTGTTGCAAGCAAGGAATGGTGTGAGAAGCTGTTTGCAAATGGTCAGGTTGCAACACAGTATGTTGATATGAATGGTAACCCGACAATGGATGAGTACTACAATGTCAATGGTTCTTACTATGCGATCGAAGGTATCACAAGCCCGGATGGTCGTGTACTTGGTAAGATGGGACATTCAGAGCGTACCGGTCGTGCGGTTGCAGTCAATATCTATGGTGACCAGAACCAGAAGATCTTTGAAAGTGGTGTAGATTACTTCAAGTAAGAGAATAGATTAAGATATTTTACAATAATCTAAAAAAGTGCATAATGCTTTTGACTGGTGTCGGTTTTGCAAATAGGCGAAGCCGACACTTCTTTTTGGGATAGGTGTTGGAAGGGGAATTTCTACGATGCGACCATCTTTCAGGTAGCTTTCAGAGAATTCCCGGACAACACTGGCGATTCCCATACCGATCGCTGCGAAGTCAAGCAGGAGATCCATGTTATTGATTTCAAGAAGCTGGTTACAGTGGAATGAATGTTCATTCAGGTAGTTATCAACATGGGTTCTGGTTACATTTGCTTCTTCTAACATCATAAGCGTAGAGTGACGGAAGATATCTCGGATATGTTCTTCAGTCAGAGATTCGGAATCCGAAACAGATTGCTGCACATTCATAAGCGGGATCAGGTTTCCTATGATAGAACCGGAAAATACCGGATAGCCGGCAGCCTTCGTCTGTGTATCGGCTGTTTCTTCGTCCGTTTCCGGATCGGCTTCCGTCTCCCGGTATGGGAAATTGTCGATATAATCACTATTTGCCACGAAAATATCATGGATGGAGCGGACATGGGAATAAGTGATATTTTTAGGCAGTTCTGTTTCACAAATCAGACCGATGTCGATTTCCTCATTTTTTAAGAGCCGGATCGTATTTTTGGTAGAGTGGCAGTCGATGCTGACCTTGATATTCGGATTATCCTTGATAAAGGGTTTCAGGTAGTCCAACAGGATATGCTTGCAGAGAGAGGTGCTGACACCGATACGGATATGACCGATTCCAAGTTCGTTATATTTTTTCAGACTTTCTTCGCCCTTTATAATGTTATCCAGAGCACGTTCGATATAATCGTACAGGATCGTCCCTTCTTCGGTCAGAGCAACTCCTCTGGAATTGCGGACGAAAAGTGCGATTCCCATATTTTCTTCCAGATTACTGATCGCCTTGCTGACAGCAGGCTGGCTGATATAGAGCTGGTTTGCGGCACGGCTGATGCTGCCGGTCTTAGCAACCATATAAAACACATTATAATAATTCAGGTTATTGATCATGGCGTTCCTCCTAGTAAGATATGTATATTTAAAATTATTTAATCTGAACTTTGATTAACTTCTTTGATTTGCCAAAGCAGGGACATTTGAGTCCGCCGGTACTTGATGGTGCATATGCAGCATCTTAGTACCGTTGCAGGACGAAACGAGCGGAAGCGTTCCCTGTTTGGTAAAGTCAAAGATAGTTAAATAGAGTTCAGATTAAATATCATTATAAATATAAGTTATATAATGTATTACTATTATATATTGTAATTATACCATCCAGTGTGGTAAAATCAATAAAAATATTCAATAACAAAATGCGTGAAATAGCGACAGTTATTTGCAAAATAAGATTTTGGATCAGGAGGACAAAGCACATGGGTATGACAATGACTCAGAAGATTTTAGCTGCACATGCAGGACTTGACAGCGTGGAAGCCGGACAGTTGATCGAGGCAGATTTGGACCTTGTACTTGGAAATGATGTTACAACACCTGTAGCAATTCATGAGATGGACAAATTCAATAAGAAAGAAGTATTTGATAAGAATAAGATTGCACTTGTAATGGATCACTTTACACCAAATAAGGATATCAAGAGTGCAGAGCACTGTAAATGCGTCAGAGAGTTCTCGGCAGAGAACCAGATCAAGAATTTCTTTGATGTAGGTTCTATGGGTATTGAGCACGCTCTGTTGCCGGAGCAGGGACTGATCGTTGCAGGCGAGACCTGTATTGGTGCAGATTCTCATACATGTACATATGGTGCACTTGGTGCATTTTCAACCGGTGTTGGAAGTACCGATATGGCAGCCGGTATGGTGACAGGCAAAGCATGGTTTAAAGTACCATCTGCGATCAAGTTCAATATTGTAGGAGAGAAAGCGCCTTGGGTCAGTGGTAAGGATGTTATCCTTCATATCATTGGTATGATCGGTGTGGACGGTGCATTATACAAATCAATGGAATTTGTTGGTGATGGTATTAAGAATCTGACAATGGATGATCGTTTTACTATCGCAAATATGGCGATCGAAGCAGGTGCCAAGAACGGAATCTTCCCGGTGGATGAATTAACAGAAGCATACATGAAGGAACATTCCACAAAGGCTTACAAGAAGTATGAAGCAGATGCTGATGCGGTTTATGATGAAGAGTATACGATTGATCTTTCCACACTTCGTCCAACAGTTGCATTCCCACATCTGCCGGAGAATACAAAGACAATTGATGAAGTTGGCGATATCAAGATCGATCAGGTTGTAATTGGCTCCTGTACAAATGGACGTATTTCCGATATGCGTATTGCAGCAGATATTATCAAGGGCAGACAGGTAGCACCTGGCGTTCGTGTCATCGTGATTCCCGGAACACAGGAAGTATACTTACAGTGTATCGAAGAAGGACTTATGACGATATTTGTAAAGGCTGGGGCTGTAGTTTCTACGCCTACCTGTGGACCATGTCTTGGTGGACATATGGGTGTTATGGCTGCAGGTGAGAGAGCCGTATCCACAACAAACCGTAACTTTGTAGGACGTATGGGTCATGTTGATTCAGAAGTATATCTGGCAAGCCCGGCTGTTGCAGCAGCATCAGCGATCACAGGCAAGATCAGCAGTCCGGAAGAACTTGGATTATAAAGATAACATTAGAATAGTAAGTTTGGGTTATTAATAGCGTTATATATGTTGCATCAGAGTTGTTTAGCATTACCAATCAGGGGAATACGAAGTCGCCGGTCCTTAGATGGTGCGTAGCGGCATCTTAGTACCGTTGCAGACTGAGTTAAGCGGGAGCGACCCCAGATTGGTATGCTGGAACAGCTCAATGCAGATGTGTTATATATTAATAACCCAAACTTCATAAAAAAAAAGGAGACAGACTATGAAAGCATATGGTACAGTACACAAATATGGTGACAACGTAGATACAGATGTTATTATCCCTGCAAGATATCTGAATTCATCAGATCCTGCGGAGCTTGCAAAACACTGTATGGAAGATATAGATAAGGAATTTGTAAACAACGTAAAAGCAGGAGATATTATCGTGGCAAAGAAGAACTTTGGCTGTGGTTCCTCCAGAGAGCATGCACCGATTGCAATCAAGGCATCCGGTGTAAGCTGTGTTATCGCAGATACATTTGCAAGAATTTTCTATCGTAACTCGATCAATATCGGACTTCCGATCATTGAGTGTCCGGAAGCAGCAGAAGGTATCGAGAACGGTGATGAAGTAGAGATCGATTTTGACAGTGGTATCATCTACGACAAGACAAAGGATACCCGGTATAAGGGTCAGGCATTCCCTCCATTCATGCAGGAGATCATTAAGAATGAAGGTCTGATTAACTACATTAATAACAAGTAATGCACATTTGAATAACTCTATGCTATGCAAGCGTGCTTGCATATAGCATAGGAGTTATTCAAATGTATAGTGCGCAGCACAAACCGAGCCGAGAGGCGAGGTTGCATTACTTGGTAAAGAAAAGGCATATGCCAATAACTCTATGCTATGCAAGCGTGCTTGCATATAGCATAGGAGTTATTCAAATGTATAGTGCGCAGCACAAACCGAGCCGAGAGGCGAGGTTGCATTACTTGGTGTGCATTACCTGGTGAAAGAAAGGCAGGAATAAAAGATGAAATGTAATTTGGCAGTGATCAAGGGTGACGGTATTGGCCCTGAGATCGTAACAGAAGCAATGAAGGTTCTGGATAAAGTCGGTGAAGTATATGGTCATACATTTGATTATGATCAGATACTGATGGGTGGATGCTCGATCGATGCAACCGGAGTACCGCTTACAGATGAGGCAGTAGCAGTAGCAAAATCAAAGGATGCCGTATTGTTAGGTTCCATTGGTGGAAATACTTCAACCTCACCATGGTATAAGCTCCCTCCAAACTTAAGACCGGAAGCAGGACTTCTTAAGATCCGTAAGGAGCTTGGTTTATTCGCGAACTTAAGACCGGCAAATCTTTATGAGGAGTTAAAGAGTGCCTGTCCGTTAAAGGAAGAGATCGCAGATCGTGGATTTGACATGATGATCATGCGTGAACTGACAGGTGGTCTGTATTTTGGAGCAAGAAGTACAGAGGAGATCGATGGTGTGTTAACTGCACATGATAATCTTGTATATAATGAGAACGAGATTCGTCGTATTGCGATCAAGGGCTTTGATATCGCAATGAAGAGAAGAAAGAAAGTTACATCTGTAGATAAGGCAAATGTTCTGGATTCCTCCAGATTATGGAGAAAGATCGTAGAAGAAGTGGCAAAGGACTATCCGGAAGTAAGCTACGAGCATATGTTAGTTGATAACTGTGCAATGCAGCTTGTAAAAGATCCTGCACAGTTTGATGTTGTATTAACAGAGAATATGTTCGGTGACATCCTTTCCGATGAGGCATCCATGATCACAGGTTCGATCGGTATGCTTCCGTCTGCATCCTTAAATGAGACGAAGTTTGGTATGTATGAGCCAAGCGGCGGATCAGCACCGGATATTGCAGGACAGAACAAGGCCAATCCTATCGCAACGATCCTGTCGGCAGCTATGATGCTTCGCTTCACATTTGACTTGGATAAGGAAGCAGATGCAGTAGAGCAGGCTGTAAAACAGGTACTGGTAGATGGTTACAGAACATGTGATATCATTTCGGAAGGAATGACACCGGTAAGCTGTTCTGAAATGGGAGATTTAATTGCAGAACGCATAAAATAAAGGAGAGTATAGAGATGAAGAGTGATAATGTAAAAGTCGGAATGCAGCAGGCACCACATCGTTCCCTGTTTAATGCACTCGGTATGACAAAGGAAGAAATGGAACGTCCGCTGGTAGGTATCGTATGTTCTTACAATGAGATCGTTCCGGGACATATGAATCTGGATAAGATCGCACAGGCAGTTAAGATGGGAGTTGCCATGGCTGGTGGTACACCTGTCATGTTCCCTGCTATCGCAGTCTGTGATGGTATCGCTATGGGACATATCGGTATGAAATATTCATTAGTAACCAGAGATTTGATCGCTGATTCTACAGAAGCAATGGCAACTGCACATCAGTTTGATGCACTGGTTATGATCCCGAACTGTGATAAGAATGTTCCCGGTCTGTTAATGGCTGCAGCAAGAGTAAATGTACCTACCGTATTTGTATCCGGTGGTCCTATGCTTGCAGGTCATGTAAAAGGTCATAAGACCAGTCTTTCCAGTATGTTTGAGGCTGTTGGTTCTTATTCGGCAGGCACCATGACAGCAGAAGATGTAAATGAATTTGAATGTAAGGCATGTCCTACCTGCGGTTCCTGTTCCGGTATGTATACAGCGAACTCCATGAACTGCTTAACAGAAGCACTTGGTATGGGACTTCCTGGAAACGGAACCATCCCTGCTGTATATTCTGAGCGTTTAAAGCTTGCAAAGCATGCAGGTATGGCTGTTATGGATATGTACAGAAAGAATATCAGACCAAGAGATATCATTACAAAAGAAGCAATCATCAATGCCTTAACCGTTGATATGGCACTTGGCTGTTCTACCAACTCCATGCTTCATATTCCGGCTATCGCACATGAGATCGGATTTGACTTTGATATTTCCTATGCAAATGAGATCAGTGCCAAGACACCAAACTTATGTCATCTGGCTCCTGCAGGTCCTACTTATATGGAAGATCTGAATGAAGCCGGTGGCGTATACGCTGTTATGAATGAATTAAAATCCGCAGGTCTGTTAAATGAAGACTGTATGACAGTAACCGGTAAGACGATCGGTGAAGCTGTTGACGGCGTAGCAAATAAGAATCCGGAAGTTATCCGTACACTGGATAATCCATATAGTAAGACCGGTGGTCTTGCAGTATTAAAGGGAAATCTTGCACCGGACGGTTCTGTTGTAAAGCGTTCCGCTGTTGTACCTGAGATGATGGTGCATGAAGGACCTGCAAGAGTATTTGACTGTGAAGAAGATGCGATTGCAGCGATCAAGGGCGGTAAGATCGTACCCGGTGATGTCGTTGTTATTCGTTATGAAGGACCGAAAGGAGGCCCTGGTATGCGTGAGATGTTAAATCCTACATCAGCGATCGCAGGTATGGGACTTGGATCATCAGTAGCCCTGATCACAGACGGAAGATTCTCAGGAGCCAGCCGTGGTGCATCCATCGGACATGTTTCACCGGAAGCAGCCGTTGGTGGTCCGATCGCACTGGTAGAAGAGGGAGATATCATCAAGATCGATATTAACAATACAACGATCACGTTGGATGTACCGGATGATGTGCTTGCACAGAGAAAGGCTGCATGGAAGCCAAGAACACCAAAGGTAACAACCGGTTATCTTGCGAGATATGCCGCTATGGTAACATCAGGAAACCGTGGAGCAATCTTAGAGGTACCAAAGGCTGATAAGTAGAGAGTATTAAAGGAGCAAAAGGAAAATGGCAAAGAAGATATCAGGTTCTGAGATAGTAATTGAATGTTTAAAAGAACAGGGTGTTGATATTGTGTTCGGGTATCCGGGGGGCGCGATTTTAAATGTCTATGATGCCTTATATAAGCATCAGGAAGAGATCACGCATGTACTTACATCGCATGAGCAGGGGGCAGCACATGCCGCTGACGGATATGCAAGAGCGACAGGTAAGGTCGGTGTCTGTATGGCTACATCCGGTCCCGGTGCAACAAACCTTGTAACGGGAATTGCAACTGCATATATGGATTCCGTTCCGATGGTTGCGATCACCGCAAATGTCGGAGTAAATATGCTCGGTAAAGACAGCTTTCAGGAGATTGACATTGCAGGTGTTGTAATGCCGATCACAAAGCACAGCTTTATCGTAAAAAATGTAGAAGACCTGGCACCGACGATCCGTCGTGCATTTAAGATCGCAAAGAGTGGAAGACCGGGTCCTGTTCTTGTTGATATCACAAAGGATGTTACGGCTGCGGAGACAGAATATACATATGAAGAACCTGCAGTGATCGAACGTAAGACAGATACGATCCGGGAAGAAGACGTAAATAAAGTGATTGAGATGATCAAGGTATCCAGAAGACCATATATCATGGCAGGTGGCGGAGTAATCATTTCAGGAGCTTCCGAAGAATTAAAAGAATTTGCCGAGAAGGTAGATGCACCTGTATGTGACACACTTATGGGAAAGGGTGCATATGATGGTACAAGCGAGCGTTATACCGGCATGATCGGAATGCACGGAACCAAGGTATCGAATCTTGGAGTATCCAGATCCGATCTTGTAATCGTGGTAGGAGCACGTTTCTCCGACCGTGTAATCGGAAATGCTTCCAAGTTCGCACCAAATGCAAAGATCATTCATATTGATATCGATGCAGCCGAGATCGATAAGAATATTCCGGCAAATGCAAGCATTGTGGGTGATGCTAAAGAAGTTCTGACGATATTAAACAGTAAACTTCCAACTCAGTCAAATCGTTCCTGGATGGCAGAAATCAAGGATTTAACAGAGAAAAATCCGGTTACATACGACATGGATCACTTAAATGGACCGGCAACTATCAAAAAAATCTATGAAATTACCGAAGGAAATGCTATAATCACTACTGATGTAGGTCAGCACCAGATGTGGGCGGCACAGAATTACACTTATAAGGAGCCAAGAACCTTCCTTTCATCAGGAGGACTTGGTACTATGGGATATGGCGTCGGTGCAGCTATCGGTGCAAAATATGGAAGACCGGATAAGACTGTAGTAAATATCGCAGGAGACGGATGCTTCCGTATGAACATGAACGAGATCGCAACAGCGGCCCGTTATAAAGTGCCGATCATTCAGGTGGTATTAAATAACCACGTTCTCGGAATGGTAAGACAGTGGCAGAATCTGTTCTACGGACAGCGGTATTCGAATACAGTATTAGATGATTCTGTTGATTTTGTAGCAGTATCAAAAGCACTTGGTGCAAATGCAAGTAAGATCACATCGATCGAAGAGTTTGAAACAGAGTTTAAGAAGGCATTGACAGCAGATGGTCCGACCGTACTGGATGTTATGATCGATTCCGATGATAAGGTATGGCCTATGGTAGCTCCGGGTGCTGCGATCGACACCTGTTTCACAGACAAAGATCTTGATAATTAAAAATAACAATATTTAATAAAGAAGGAGATAAAAAATGGCAAGAGTATTTAACTTTTCAGCAGGTCCATCCATGCTTCCTGAATCTGTATTAAGAGAAGCGGCAGAAGAGATGCTTGACTACAGAGGAACAGGCATGAGTGTTATGGAGATGAGTCATCGATCGAAAGCATTCGATACGATCATCAAAGAGGCAGAACAGGATCTTCGTGATATCATGGAAATCCCTGATAATTACAAAGTATTATTCTTACAGGGTGGTGCTTCCCAGCAGTTCGCTGCAATTCCTATGAACCTTATGAAGAATGGTGTAGCTGATTACATTATCACAGGTCAGTGGGCAAAGAAAGCATACGAAGAAGCTAAAAAATATGGAAAGGTAAATGCTGTTGCTTCATCAGCAGATAAGACATTCTCCTATATTCCGGATTGTTCTGATCTTCCGATTGATGAGGATGCAGATTATGTATATATCTGTCATAACAATACAATCTATGGAACTACATATCACAAGCTTCCAAATACAAAGGGCAAGATCCTGGTAGCAGATATGTCATCTGACATTCTGTCCCAGCCGGTCAATGTATCTGACTATGGTATGATCTACTTTGGTGTACAGAAGAATGTAGGCCCGGCCGGTGTAGTAGTTGTTATCATCCGTGAAGACCTGATCCGTGATGACGTTATGCCTTTCACACCAACCATGTTAAAGTATAAGACACAGGCAGATGCAGATTCTCTTTACAATACACCACCATGCTACGGTATCTATATCTGTGGCAAGGTATTCAAATGGGTAAAAGAGATGGGTGGCCTTGCAGCTATGAAAGAGCACAATGAGAAGAAGGCAGCAATCCTTTATAATTTCTTAGACAGCTCTAAGATGTTCAAGGGGACTGTAGTAAAAGAGGATCGTTCTTTAATGAATGTTCCGTTTGTTACAGGTGATGAAGAATTAGATGCCAAGTTCGTAAAGGCTGCAACAGAAGCCGGTTTTGTAAACCTGAAGGGCCACAGAACTGTTGGTGGTATGAGAGCATCCATCTACAATGCAATGCCAATCGAGGGTGTTGAGAAGTTAGTAGAATTCATGAAGGATTTCGAAGAGAAGAATTCATAATAAAGGAGAATTTAAAATGGCAGTTAAAGTGAATTGTTTAAATCCGATCGCTGCATGTGGCATGGAGTTGTTACCGGATACATATGAAATAACGGATAATTATGCAGACGCAGATGCAGTTCTGGTAAGAAGCGCATCCATGCATGATCTGGAGCTTTCAGATAAACTCCTGTGTGTTGCAAGAGCAGGTGCAGGTGTAAATAATATTCCGCTTGATAAATGCGCAGAAAAGGGTGTTGTAGTATTCAACACACCTGGTGCAAATGCAAATGGTGTTAAGGAACTGGTTGTAGCAGGCCTGTTACTTGCTTCCCGTGATCTGATGGGCGGATACAACTGGGTAAAGGACAATGCTTCTGATGAGAACCTTGCAAAAGCAGTTGAGAAGCAGAAGAAGCAGTATGCAGGTAATGAGATTGCCGGCAAGAAGCTCGGTGTTATCGGTCTTGGAGCGATCGGTGCCAAGGTAGCAAATATCGCAGTCAGACTTGGAATGGAAGTATATGGTTATGATCCGTTTGTATCAGTTGATGCAGCATGGGGCTTATCCAAATACATCAAACATATTACAAATGTAGAAGATATCTATAAAGAATGTGATTATATCACAATCCATGTTCCTGCACTTCCTGCAACAAAGGGAATGTTGAATGCAGATGCATTTGCAATGATGAAGGATGGTGTCAGAATCCTGAACTTTGCAAGAGACGTTCTTGTAAATGATGAAGATATCAAGGCAGCACTTGCAAGTGGCAAGGTAGCAAAATATGTAACAGATTTCCCAAATCCGGCAATCGCAGGTACAGAAAATGTAATCGCATTACCACACCTTGGTGCCTCCACAGAAGAATCTGAAGATAACTGTGCGATCATGGCATGCAAGGAGATCAAGGACTTTATGGAGAATGGTAATATCAAGAACTCCGTAAACTATCCAAATGTAAATATGGGTGTATGCGGTGACACTGCCAGAGTTACGATCTGCCATAAGAATATTCCTAACATGCTGACACAGTTTACCGGAGTATTTGCAAAGCAGGGTGGAAATGTATCAGGAATGATCAGTCAGGCAAAGGGTGAATATGCATATTCAATCCTTGATATTGATAAGGTTCCTACAGAAGACGATATCAATGCATTACTTGCAATTGATGGCGTTATCAAAGTTCGTGCGATCTAAGAAAAAAGATTAGGAGATTAGTAAAAATGAGTGATAAACTGAAAGTCGGTATTCTTGGTGCTACCGGTATGGTAGGACAGAGATTTATAGCATTATTAGAGAATCATCCATGGTTTGAGGTTGTAACAGTGGCTGCAAGCCCAAGAAGTGCCGGAAAGACATATGAAGAGGCAGTTGGCGACAGATGGAAGATGGATACTCCGATGCCGGAGGGCGTTAAGAAGCTCATCGTTCATAATGTAAATGAAGTAGAACAGGTTGCTGCAACTGTAGATTTCGTATTCAGTGCAGTTGATATGTCAAAGGAAGAGATCAAGGCGATCGAAGAAGCATATGCAAAGACAGAGACTCCTGTAGTATCCAACAACTCAGCACACCGCTGGACACCGGATGTTCCTATGGTAGTACCTGAGATCAATCCGGAGCATATGAAGGTCATTGATTTCCAGAAGAAGAGACTTGGAACAACCAGAGGCTTTGTAGCAGTAAAACCAAACTGCTCCATCCAGTCTTATGCGCCGGTTCTTACAGCATGGAAAGAGTTTGAACCATATGAGGTAGTTGCTACCACATATCAGGCAATTTCAGGTGCAGGTAAGACATTTAAGGACTGGCCGGAAATGGTTGGAAATATCATTCCATATATCGGTGGAGAAGAAGAAAAGTCAGAGAAGGAACCACTTCGTATCTGGGGTAAGATCGAGGATGGTGTGATCGTTCCTGCAACAACACCGGTTATCACATGTCAGTGTATCCGTGTCCCTGTATTAAACGGACACACAGCAGCTGTATTTGTTAAGTTCAAGAAGAATCCTACAAAGGAACAGTTGATCGAAAAGCTGGTATCCTATAAGGGCGTTCCTCAGGAACTTGAGCTTCCGAGCGCACCAAAGCAGTTCATCCAGTATCTGGAAGAAGACAATCGTCCACAGGTATCAATGGATGTTGACTTTGAACACGGTATGGGAATCAGCGTTGGCCGTCTTCGTGAAGACACTGTATATGACTGGAAGTTTGTTGGTTTATCCCATAATACAGTCAGAGGTGCAGCAGGTGGTGCTGTTCTTTGCGCAGAGCTGTTGAAGGCACAGGGATATATCACAAAGAAATAAATATATGATGGAAGATATCGCATAAGTAACTGTTAGCGAATAACAGAGATGCAGATATGTATCATATAAAGAAATAGAATAGGCATGGAATATGACGTTTTAGTTGTATTCCATGCCTGTTTGCATTAAAATGATAAATGAGTTAAAAGAAAGGAATGGATCATTAATTGACTTAGAGATCATATAGTGTTCCATAAATAGTATATAGTAATGCGACATTCGACGAATCACACATTTGTTGTCTGTGCTTATAAAGAGTCACCATATCTGGAAGAATGTATCCGGTCATTGGTAGCACAGACTGTAAGATCAAATATCGAAATCTATACATCAACGCCTAATGAATATATCAGAAATATTGGTGAGAAATATCATATTCCTGTATATGTAAACGAAGAAGCGGGACAGGGAATACAGGCAGACTGGAATTATGCATATAATCATGCAAAGACAGATTATGTAACTGTTGCTCATCAGGATGATGTGTATGAACCGGAGTATGTCCGCGCTTTCTTAAAATGTATAAAGACATATGATGATTGGAGCATATACTATACTGATTATACACCGATCAAGCATGGGGACAGTAGCAAGCGGGATGTAAACAGTAAAATCCGAAGGCTTCTTCGTTTTCCTGTAAAGAATCGTAGAAAGGCGAATAAAATCTGGCGGAAGAAATTAACTCTCTGTCTGGGTAATTCAATCGTATGTCCGCTTGTTACATATAACAAGAAACGACTTGGTGATACTGTGTTTACATCGGAATATGGGTTTAATCTCGACTGGGATACCTTCTACAAGCTGGCATGCCAGCCGGGAAGGTTCTTATATATGGATATGGTACTGGGACATTACCGCGTCCATGATGGCGCCACCAGTAAAGATTTTATAGAGAATCACAATCGCGAGATAGAAGACCAGAGCATGTTCGAGAAATTCTGGCCGAAATGGGTTGTGAAGGTGATCATGGTGTTCTACCGGTTGGCGTATAGGACGTACGATTAGCAGAAAGATAAGAGTAAGTATAATTGGAAATTATCATATAAAATCTATGAAAGTGAACATAAAAAAGTATGAAAGATACATTATATATTGTTGTACCTTGCTATAACGAGGAAGCAGTTATTGATGAAACAACAAAAAGATTAACAGAAAAATTGAAAAATTTAATTATAACAGAGCGCATATCGGAAAAAAGCCGCATTTTATATGTAAATGATGGTTCTAAAGATAATACATGGACTATTATTGAGCGATTGTATAACGAAAACGAATTTGTTACCGGATTAACGCTATCCAGAAACAGAGGACATCAGAATGCATTGTTAGCAGGTCTGTTCGAGGCAAAAGAGTATGCGGACATGATTATATCAATGGATGCAGATTTGCAGGATGATATAGATGTTATTGATAAATTTGTAGATGAATATTATAACGGTTCTCAGATAGTTTATGGAGTTAGAAAATCCAGAAAGACGGATACTTTTTTTAAACGGACGACGGCGATAGCTTTTTATAAATTGATGCGTATGATGGGAGTTGAATTAGTTTATAATCATGCTGATTATCGATTGATGAGCAAGAGGGCAGTAGAGGAACTGGAGCAATATAAAGAAGTAAATTTATTTTTACGTGGACTTGTACCATTGATTGGCTTTAAAAGTTCTGTTGTGGAATATGACAGAGGTAAGAGATATGCAGGGGAGAGCAAATATCCTTTAAAGAAAATGATCTTTTTTGCAATAGATGGCATAACATCAACGAGTGTAAAACCTATAAGAATGATTACAGCCCTTGGATTTATAACAGCATTTATTAGTGTAATATTTTTGATTTATGTTATAATAGGACATTTAGTTGGACATACTGTATTAGGATGGACGACCATTATTGTATTAGTTTGTCTGTTTGGAGGTATGCAGATTATGTGCATTGGAATAGTTGGGGAGTATGTAGGAAAAATATATCTTGAAACGAAGAAAAGGCCGAGATATATTGTTGAGGAGAAAAAGCTAAAATAAAGACAATAAATAAAAAACACTAAGGCTTTATTAGATTAAAACCTTAGTGTTTTTGTATATATTAATTCCATATCCTTAGGACACCTGTACGGACATATGGTTCTGAGAAGTAAAAATCGTAATAGTATAGCATATAACCATTCGATGAGCAGATATTCCAGTTGTGAAATAGTTCCCTAAAATATTTTTCATGCCATGCACAGTGATAGACGCATAGTGCAAGTTGAATTGATTGTTTAGAAGAGAAAAGGAATGATCCGCCTTTGATAATGTCTGGTTCGCTTCCTTCGGCGTCGATTTTAATGAATAAATTTTCATTTTCAAGATGTTTTTCTTTTATAAAATCATCAAGGGAAATGTGTGTATCATCAGAATAGGATGAAACAAATTTTTTAATTATGACAACTTTATCTTTGTAGTTTTTGTATGTTTTTTCCAGTGCCTGAATCCATTCATTAGAGCATTCAAAAATGTATACTTTCTTTACAGCGTCGATATAATCAATAGGGAAAAAACCTTCAGCACCACCAATATCAAGAATTACACTATCTTTTTGAGGATGAAATTCTTCTGTTGTATATCGATGTGGTGATTGCGTGTCCTGCTCAAGTAGGATATTTTTAAAATAGCGTGCAGCACGGTATTTATTTGTAAATGCAGGTTTTAAATAAATATCAAAATTATGATAATTTGTAAAATATAAATTACTTGTCTTATCTTTTTTGATAGAAATATCAGAAGATTTGTATTGCTCTGTAAATTTATATGGAAATACATTTACTTTATTATCGTTTAAATATTTAGCTATTTTCATGTAGTCAGGGTTATCTTGTCTGGCTAGGTAATTGATTATTTTTTTCTTTTTTAATCGGCCGGATAATTCACATAAAATAAATTCCAAATCGTTTTGAGCTAGTTTATATGGTAATCTTTGCATAATGTATTACTCCTTTTCAAAGGTTATTTCATATACGTTAAATTCTGCACCGAAGTCAACTGCATCGGTAATAAGATTTAAGTATTTAATATTATTATCTTTAGACAAATAATTTAGATAACTATCGAGATAGAGAAGTTTTTTGTTTCCTAAGTTTAAGTTATGCAAGCGTTTATTAAGTATGATTGAACGTGTATTAACTTCATTGTAATTGTATGTAGACATATCAGAATAACTAGCACTGTCATTTGCATCTTCAGAACTATCAAGGAATTGTGTAGTATCAATAAATAAGTATGTTTTTTTCGTCTGATCAATTGACGACAATAAATTTGACTGATTAAAAAAAGATGAATTGGACATATATATAAAACTATCACATTTATATATTAATGGTGCGTATATTGTCATATGCCAACGACTTGGAGAAACAATTATTATATTTGAGTTTGTTGACAGATTTTCAATATAGTCGATATTTTTAGTTGTTGGAAAGAAATAAGAACATTGTTTTGTAGCAAGTATGATATCTATTGATAAACTTAAAACTATAACAATTGAAAATAAGGTCATGTATATTTTTGCGTTGTGAAATAGTTTATTAAATAGTGAAAAAGTAATGTAAACAAATAAAATGCTTATTATAGGATAAACAATAAAAAGATAACGTGTAGTGAAATTGGACATTAATGATATATCAACGCGATAACTGCAGATAACAACAATAAATACAAATGTAATTATAATTGATAGTAAAAACCAATTAAATTTTTTAAACAGAGAAACGATTGTTTTTTCTTTCAGAAAGGTTTTGAAACGTTTCTTCAGTTTTATGAAAAACGTTTCTTTTCTAAATAGAAAACTAAAAGAAAAGAATAAAATGATTAATACTAATAAAACTACAGGAAAATAGAGCATAATACCTTTACTGTATGGAGAGACGATGGAAAATCCAAATATATCTACAAAAACCATATATATACAGGTGAAAAAGTAGTATTTAAAAATAATCTGGTCATAATTTTCAATATCATCAGTTGTAAATGCCTTATAGGATGTGTCAGTATCATCTACAAGATCTGATGCGTCATTATTATTAGTAAAAGCTTGAGCAGTGGATGTAGTATATTTCCCTTCATCACGGAATTTAAATGTCTGAACTCCGAGCATATGATCAAGTGTAGCGGGGAAGATTGCAATAGAAAGTGCAACTCCAAGGATCATGAATCCTGCATATTTAGCCAAGACATGCCATTCCTTTTTAATCATCCAACATATACACATAATGGCAGTAAGCATAAATGCATATGGAAGGAAGAAATGATGTGTTAAGGCTCCCAGACACGTAAATATTGCTAACTTGATATAAGTTGAGATTTTTTTTCTGGAAGCGGTATCATAGTATAATTTGGCGTTATAATAAGCGAGAATAACGGCAAACATTGTAACCATAGTATACATACGGATAAATATCACCATAGACAAAGTTCCGACATTAAATGTGTTAAAAATAACACCTAATATTCCAACATATCTGGATTTGGACATGATTAATAAAAGCCTATAAAGAAATATAGACATAATAATATAGCACACAATATTAATAATAAAGCCTAATGCGGGAATGTATTGGTCAACAAAAAAAGATGATAAAAAGTGTAATGCAAAGAAGTAAAGAGGTGGGTGCATATCACAAGCCATATTATAATATACAGAACCAAATGAAAAACGTTCTCCTTTCTGAACAGTTAAATAATTTTTAAGCACTTCACCGGAAAGCCATTCATTACAGTTTTTATCATAATTATCATCATCAGATGAATATATATATGGTTCATAATAACTATTTGCAAGTCCAAAACTCCATTCTTCGTCAGAATGCGTTCCCTGTTTTTCTACAAAAAAACCATAACTAAATCTACAAATTCCAGCAAGAATAACTAAACATAATATGATATATACTGTTTTGTTAGAGTTAAAAAACTTTTTCATGTAATCCTCCTATGATAAACGAATAACATAAATTTAACATATTTGAAAAGAGAATGCTATATGTGTGTATTCGTTTTATTTAATATTTGTATTAACATTTTTCTATATAAAATAAAAATAATGAGGGCTATTGATAAAACATATAGTATAAATGCAAACATAGGTTTAAATTTTAAATAAAATAGGAAGATGACTATAGAAAGGATGATAAATAAATAACGTTTCCAGGTATATTTAATAGAATTTTTCAGTTTGTAGCATAATACAGTTTCGGAAATTACATACCAAATTATAAATGTACATAAACTGGAAAATGCAATATAGGTTATATGGGATGAGGATAAACATATAAATAAATCAAGGCAGGAACATAAAAGGAGTGCAATAGAATTGATTGTTGTATATGCCCTGCTGCATTTTAATACTTTAAAGAAGTTGCAACTTACCAATAAAAGCAATGATCGGAAAATAATTGTACAATATAATATAGAAAGTATAGAGATACAATTTTTATATAAAGGCAGAAAATGTTCAATAAACATTTTCATAATATAAAAAGATGATAAAAGAAGAATAGTTACTATACACAGAATATTACTGGATATATTATAATATTTTAAATACTTTTTTGAGTCGATACGGGAAAGATACGGATAAATTAAATTTGATATTATAGAAACGATCATATATATGCCGGAAATTAGTGTAGCAGAAAAAGAGTACATTGCAAAATCTGTACTTGAATAAAAAATATTAACGAAGATACAATCAACGTTTAGTATTAGTAGTCCGATATGCTCGGATACCATAAATGCTATTCCTTTTTTTAAAAGAACAAATATATTTGCTTTTGAAGGTATTGTGTATTTGCCAAATACTAAGGTGCGATTTTGACATAACGAAAGAGTTGAACTAAAAATAATAATGGCTGTTGATATAATTAAAGTATAAATATATGTTGTTTTTGAGAAAACAGCCATTGATATTATCATTAAAAAAGTCAGACAATAGTGCGATATTAATAATACCGCATCTTTGGTAAAATTTTTTGTAAATTGATTTATACTAGAAAAATAGCATCTAATATTGATTATAGGAATATTGAATGCTATAAATACAAATGTAATATATTGTTTATATGATAAGTGACTTTTTGATATAAATAAAATGGCAGACAAAAATATATAGGATAAAATTGTAATTATAATGAGTAAACGATTGTAATATCGGAAATGTTCCTCAGGTAAGGCATCAAAATTCAGACTACCATATTTGATGTAAATTCCATGAATTAATCCAAAAGATAACAGTCCAGAATAAGATGAATACAGTAAAAATGTACGATAAAGGGAATAATCATCTATATTCATTATTTTTGGAAGAAAAAGGCAGGTTAATACATTAACTAAAATTGTAGAAATGTTTGTAAGAACAACTGCAATAACATTTTTTTTATCTGAAGCTTTAATCATAATTATTTCCTTGATTATATGTATTGTTACAATTTATTTTAGCAGAAAAGACAAGAATAGCAATATAATTCTTGCTACCATCATACAATTGTGCTAAAATCAAACAGGATTGAGATAATGAGAAAATGGAGGCACACACATGAAGAAATTAATTTTAGTTACATCACCACCAGCCTGTGGAAAGACGTTTATTTCCAAACAGGTGGCAAAGGCACTGCCTAATTGTGTATATCTTGATAAGGACACATTAATTGTTCTTTCAAAGCAGATCTTTGTAGTAGCTGGTGAGGAATATAACCGTTCATCCGATTTCTTCCAGAAGAATATCCGCGACTACGAATATTATTGTGTACTGGATCTTGCATTTGAAGCACTGGAATACAATGATACAGTTCTTATAAATGCACCATTCACGGATGAGATCAGAGATGATGAATATCTTGACAATCTCCGCGCAAAGCTTGCAGAAAAAGGTGCAGAGCTCTTTGTAATCTGGGTAAATACCAGAAAAGATGTCTGTCACGAAAGAATGATTAAGCGTGCATCAGACAGAGATACATGGAAGTTGGAGCACTGGGATGAGTATATCAACAGCCAGAACTTCAATCCACCGACAAATATCAAAGAACTCTTTATATTTGAGAATTCTTCCGATGAAGAGTTTAAAGCATCTATAGAAAAGGTTGTTAAGGCAATCAGAGGTTGATAGGGATTTTGAGTATTGCAACAGGAATCAGCGATGTTTTCTGTTGCAATATTTATATAGAAGAGCAGTTGATTACGAGATCTTCAGATTGATTACATTTGTATAAAATTCATATTGAAGACAGATAAACAGAAATCAGGAGGAACAGGACATGGCGGTTATCAGAAGCTTTAAAGCATTCAGACCAAGACCGGATATCTGCGACAGAGTGGCAGCATTGCCATATGATGTATATAACAGAAAAGAAGCCTGCGAGGAAGTGCGTCGGGAGCCGATGTCATTCTTAAAGGTAGATCGCGCAGAGACATCATTTGATGACAGTGTAGATACCTATGCACCGGAAGTATATAAGAAGGCTGGGGATCTTCTGCATGAGATGATGGAGGATGGCACTTATATCGAAGAAGAAAAGCCGGTTTACTACATATATGAATTGATTATGGACGGACGTCATCAGACAGGTTTAGTTGCCTGTGCATCGATCGATGACTATATGAATAACGTGATCAAGAAACATGAGAACACCAGAGAAGACAAAGAACAGGATCGTATCCGCCATGTGGAAGCCTGCGGTGCGCAGACCGGACCAATCTTCCTTGCCTATCGTTCGATTGATATCGTAAATCAGATCATTGACCGGGTAAAGTTAGGAGAGAAGCTGTATGGCTTTACTTCCCCTGATGGTATTACACATAATGTATGGATCATTAATGATGCAAATGATATCCGGACAATTCAGGATGCGTTTGCCGGTATCAATGAGATCTACATAGCAGACGGACATCATCGTTCTGCTTCCGCTGTAAAAGCAGGACTGCATATGAGAGAGAAGCATCCGGATTATACCGGAGAGGAAGAATTCAATTATTTCCTGTCGGTTCTGTTCCCACATGATCAGTTGATGATCCTTCCGTATAATCGTGTTGTAAATGATCTGAACGGCATGACGGATGAAGAATTTTTAAAGAAGCTTGAAGATAAATTTGAAATAGAAGCCTGCAGCGAAGCTGTATCACCGGAGAAGAAGGGCAGCTTTGGTATGTATATGGATGGCAGCTGGTATAAATTAACGGTGAAGGACGGCGTGGTTCCGGAGGATGTCGTCGGTTGTCTGGATGTATCTGTGCTTCAGGAAAATGTTCTGGCACCGATGCTTGGAATCGGCGATCCGAGAACGGACAAACGGATTCAGTTTGTCGGTGGTATTCGCGGACTGTCCGAGCTGGAACGATTGGTAGACGGCGGAAAGAAGGTAGCATTTTCCATGTATCCGACATCGATCACGGAGTTATTCGATATCGCAGATGCAGGCAAACTGATGCCACCGAAGTCAACATGGTTTGAACCAAAGCTTCGAAGCGGAATCTTTATCCACAAGATAGTATAAACAGAAAACCGAGTAATTGTATATTTGATATAGCTGTATTCTTTTGACATTACCAAACAGGGGACGTTTCCACTCGTTTTCCCGCTGTGTAACTTCGAACTAACCTCGGATAAACCTCGGTAAGGTCTCAGTTAGGTCTGCAACGGTACTAAGATGCCACTTCCGTGCCCTCTAAGGACCGGCGACCTCAAATGCCCCTGCTTTGGCAAGTCAAAGAATTTAACTATATCAAATATACAATGTTCGTATAAACAGAATACACAAGAGGAGAATGGGTTATGACAAAGAACACAGAGATTTTCGTTCTGAATCAGGATGAGGTTATGGCGATCACGGGGGCGAGACATGGTGATCCACATCATATACTGGGGATGCATGTCTGCCTGGCTGATGTATATGTAAATGCATTTCTGCCGGATGCGGCAGAGGTTTATGTAGTGGATGAAAAAAATCAGACAGAATATCCGATGCACGTGGAATACGCCGATGGATTTTTTACTGTAAAGCTTGAGAATAAAAAGCCGTTTGCATATCAGTTGAAGATTGTTCGGAAGGTATGGGATGCAGACGGAGAAGAAGCAGATGAAGCGATCATGATAAAGGATGCGTACAGCTTTTCTTATTCTGCAGATCTTGAAAAAGTAATGCAGGTGGTAAACGGAGAGGATGACATTGAATCAGGCTTCCGTATCAAAGAGTTATTTGGTGCAAGAAAGATGAACTTTGATGGCACAGAGGGCGTGGCGTTCTGTATTCAGGTTCCGGGCTGTGTCAGAGCCAGTGTGGTCGGTGATTTCAATAACTGGGACGGCAGAGTGAATCCGATGCGGAAGATTGACTATACGGATTTATTTGAGCTCTTTATTCCTTATGATATTGACCGGACCAGATACAAATTTGAAGTATTATATGAAAATGGTGCAACAGACATTTTCTCAGATCCATATGCAACGGCATTTGAACCGGTTCCGGGTAATGCGTCCTTATTTACAGAGCTAACCTATGACTGGACGGATGCAGCATATATGGCTGACCGAAAGAAGAAGGATATCAGCATGGAACCTGTGAATATTTATGAGGTTCATATGCAGACATTTAAGACCGGTAAAGATGGAGAACAGCTTTCTTACCGGACATTTGCAAAAGAGATTGCGGCCTATGCAAAGAGTATGAAATATAATTATATAGAGCTTATGCCGATCATGGAATATGCGGAGGATGATACATGGGGATATGATACGACGGGTATCTATGCGCCGACATCCAGATTTGGAACGCCTGTGGATTTTATGGAAATGGTTGATTATCTTCATGCAAAAGGCATCGGTGTGATCCTTGATATGGTACCGGTCATGGATATTGATTGTATGACTTACTGGTTGGAGATGTATCATCTGGATGGTATCCGTCTGGATAATAAAGAATTGATCTGTTCCTTCCGTAAGGTGACAGGAGACAGATATGCAGATGTTATGGTAGATCTTACATGGAATACCACAGGGGTTGCAAAGCTTACGGAGTATATGAAGACTGCACCGGATCGCAGGGAGAATTTTGTAGACTATGTATCCGCTGTGACCGGATTTATTTCAGAAGATGAAGAAGTGAACGCATTATCACATGATCAGGTGGCATATGGTCAGGGCAGCTTCATAGAGAAGATGCCGGGCGGCTATGAAGACAAATATGCGGATCTTCGTACATTTTATGGCTTGAATATGTTCCTTCCGGGTAAAAAACTGATGTTTATGGGACAGGAGCTTGGAATGTTTGGCGGCTTTGATGGCTATCATGTTATTGACTGGAGTGTTCTGGAGTTTGAAGCAAATAAATATCTTCAGAAGTATGTAAAGGATCTGAATGCCTTATATCTTACAGAGCCGGCATTTTATGAAGCGGACAAGCTTCCATTTGTATTTGCAGGAGAGCAGGAGCCGCATACTGTATGCTTCACAAGAACAGACAGCAAGGGTTCTGCCTGTTATGTAGCTGCGAACTTTGGAACCTCAGATCAGAAGAACTATGTATTACAGACCGGAGCTCCGGGAACTTATAAAGAGATATTCTCCAGTGATGCTGCAAAGTATGGTGGAGAGGGAAATAACAACAAACAGCAGAAGGTGACGAAGGATGGTGATATCGAGATCGTTCTTCCGGCACTTTCAATCACAGTATTGAAGAAGGTGAAATGATTAGGTGATAGGTATAGCATTGACAGAGAAGCTGGCAGATACGACTGAGTCAGCATCAGAAGCGGCATCGGAGATCGTACAGGATGCAGAACAAAAAGCGGGATTGCTCAGACAGTATATGACAGATCTGCTTGACTGGTGCATGTCAAAGGTTGGTAGTCTGGTAGTGGCAGTCATTTTTATGGTGATCGGATTTCGGGTTGTGAAATGGATCATCAAGCTGATAAAGAGAACCTTTGAGCGTTCCAATATGGATGTCAGCGTTGCCGGATTTTTACTGTCTGCCATCCGTATTCTGATGAACTTTATAATATTGATAACAGCGGCATCCATCGTCGGTTTTCAGGTTACTTCATTTGTTACATTGCTTGGAACGGCGGGTGTGACGATCGGACTTGCGCTGCAGGGCAGCCTGTCCAATCTTGCCGGTGGTGTGTTGATCCTGATATTGAAACCATTTCATGTAGGCGACTATATCATCGAGAATAATACCAAATGTGAAGGTGAGGTTGTATCGATCGATATATTCTATACAAAGCTTAAGACGATCGATAATCGTTCCGTAGTCATACCAAATGGAAGTATATCGAATACATCACTTGTGAATGTTACTTTACATGATAAGAGGCGGGCAGAGATCAAGATAGGAGTCGGTTACGATGAAGATCTGGACAAGGTAAAGCGTGTGGTACTGGATGCGGTAAAGACAGTTCCGGGATATCTGGCGGACGAAGCTGTGGATTTCTTCATTGATGAATTTGCCGACAGCAGCATTATGATATGTGTTCGATTCTATGCGAAGATCGACCGGTACTGGGATTCCGTCTGGGCAGCCAGATGGAATATCAAGAAAGCATTTGATGAAAACGGCATCGTTATTCCATACAATAAACTGGATGTCAACCTCGATTCTTGCAAAAAAACAGATAATCGAGTATAATAATCGGTTGTGATATGAAAACTAGATAATTGTGTGATAGTTTTACTATATTCGAGTTCAATAGACATTACCAATCAGAGGACGCTTTCGCTCGTTTTCCCGCTGTGTAACTTCGAACTAACCTCGGATAAACCTCGGTAAGGTCTCAGTTAGGTCTGCAGCGGTACTAAGATGCCGCTTATATGCGCCATCTAAGGACCGGCGACCTCAAATGCCTCTATATTGGTAAGTCATTAAACTCGAATAAGCTAAAAATATCACATAATTATCCGTACATTTAATAGATTAGGAGTGATTTAGAAATGACAAAGATTGATATTATTTCCGGCTTCTTAGGCGCCGGAAAAACAACTCTGATCAAGAAGCTGATCGAAGAAGGTTTTAAGGGCGAGAAGCTTGTGCTGATTGAGAATGAATTTGGCGAGATCGGTATCGATGGTGGATTCTTAAAGGATGCCGGTGTACAGATCACTGAGATGAATTCCGGTTGTATCTGCTGCTCCTTAGTTGGAGATTTTGGTACGGCTTTAAAGAAGGTTATTACAGAATATGCACCGGACAGAATCATTATCGAGCCATCCGGTGTTGGTAAGCTTTCAGATGTTATCAAGGCTGTAAAGGATGTTGCAGAAGAAGTTGAAGTACAGCTTGACAGCTATACAACAGTTGCAGATGTATCCAAATGCAAGATTTACATGAAGAACTTTGGTGAATTCTTCAATAATCAGATCGAGAGTGCAAATACGATCGTATTGAGCAGAACACAGACAGCTTCTCAGGATAAGATTGAGAAGGCAGTTGCCATGATTCGCGAGCACAATGCAGAAGCTACGATCATCACAACCCCATGGGATGATATTGATGGTTCTAAGATCAAAGAAGCTATGCAGAATCATAAATCCGTTAAAGACGCTTTATTTGAGGATGAAGATGAGCATGAGCATCACCATCATCATGACCATGATGACGAATGTGGTTGTGGCTGTCATGACCATGATCATGAACATCATCATCACGACCATGACGATGAATGTGGCTGTGGCGATCATGACCATGATCATGAACATCATCATCACGACCATGACGACGAATGTAGTTGTGGCTGTCATGATCACGATCATCACCATCACCACCATGCAGATGAGGTATTTACAAGCTGGGGTAAGGAAACTCCACATAAGTTTAATGAAGATAAGTTAAAAGAGACTCTGGATGAGCTTGCTAACACAGAGGAATATGGTATTATCCTTCGTGCAAAGGGTATCGTTCCAAGTGATGGTACAGACTGGTTATACTTTGATCTTGTACCGGGTGAGTATGAGATCCGTAAGGGAAATCCGGATATCACAGGTAAGTTATGTGTGATCGGAAGCAAACTGGCAGAAGACAAGCTTGCAGAGCTGTTTGAGGTATAGGAGAAAATGATGGCAAGACAACAGGAAACAGAGATTCCGGTTTATGTATTTATGGGCTTCCTTGATAGTGGTAAAACTACATTTGTGAAGGAGACATTATTAGACCGGGAATTCACCGGAGGCGCAAAGACCCTGCTTCTTGTATGCGAAGACGGTGAAGAAGAATACGATGAGAAAGACCTGAAAAAGAAAAATATTTTTCTGGAATTCATAGAAGAAGATCAGTTGAACACAGAGCACCTGTTAGATCTGCAGGACAAATATCAGCCGGAGCAGGTTATGATCGAATACAATGGTATGTGGAAGCTGGATAAGATCTTTGATATCCGTGTGCCGAAGGGATGGACCGTTGTCCAGGTATTATCCTTTGTAAATGCTGAGACATATGATGTATATCAGCAGAATATGAAAGCAACTATGATGGATCAGGTTAACAGTGCGGATATGGTAGTATTTAACCGCTGTGATGAGAATTCCAAGCGTGCAGAATGGCGCAGAGGGATCAAGGCAGTCAACAGACGGGCCCAGATCATCTTTGAGATGAAGGATGGTTCGATCGCACCGGATGTGAATGACGAAGAAGATCTGCCATATGATGTAAAGGCTGACGTGATCGAGCTGAACGATGAGGATTTCGGTATCTGGTATGTGGATGCCTCCGATCAGCCGGATCGTTATGTTGGTAAGAAGATCCACTTCCGTGGCATGGTATTCAAGCCGAAACAGTATGGTAAGAATGCATTTGTACCGGGACGTTTTGCTATGACCTGCTGTGTAGAGGATATTACATTTGTAGGCTTCAAATGCTATTACGATGGCTCTAAGAATCTGGTTGACAGACAGTGGGTAGATGTAACAGCAACGATCAAGAAAGAATACTATCCTGATTTTGAGGGAGATGGTCCGGTTCTCTATGCAGAGAAGGTTGTGCTGACCGGTCCGCCGGAAGAAGAGGTTGTATACTTCAGTTAAAGGAATAAAGTAAAAAGAATAAAATGCATTTGACTTTTTGAGTAGATACAAGTAGTATAAATGCAGGCGTATAAAAAGCTGCCGTCAGGCAGCTTTTTATATTCAGGTCTGACTTGCTCCCGTGGAGAGACGGCAGGGATGTCGAAAGGAGCAGATGCAGATGTACAGTAAAGTAACAAGTGGTGGAGTCCTTGGCGTAGAAGGACTTCTGATCCAGGTAGAAACAGACATTAATGATGGTTTACCAATGTTTAATATGGTAGGCTTTTTGTCTGCGTGCGTAAAAGAGGCCGGAGAACGAGTGAGAACAGCCCTTAAGAATTCCGGCTTTCAGATACCTCCTAAAAGGATTACGATCAATCTATCACCGGCAGATATCCGTAAGGAAGGAACTGCCTATGATCTTCCCATTGCCATAGGAATTATGGTATCTATGGGGATTATTCCGTCTGAAAGAACAGAAAATATTTTAATCTTAGGCGAACTGGGGCTTGACGGCAGAGTAAATGCTGTGTCAGGAATACTCCCGGTTGTTCATCATGCAGTAAAACAAGGTATCACACGCTGTCTGGTTCCTGCCGATAATGCTGAAGAAGCAGCATTGATCCGCAATATGGAGGTTATACCGATTCATACTCTATGTGAAGCGGAAGCATATCTGAATGACAGGATTGCGATCGAACCGGCGTATGTGGATGTTGAAGCCCTGCTTGATCAGGAAGAAAATGATGAGACAGGAGATTTTGCGGATATTAAAGGGCAGGAGATATTAAAACGAGGAATGGAGATTGCGGCTGCCGGTATGCATAATATACTGATGACAGGCCCTGCCGGTTCAGGGAAATCCATGATCGCCAAATGTCTGCCGACCATTCTTCCCGGACTTTCGTTTGAGGAAAGTATCGAGATAACAAAGATTTACAGTGTGGCAGGTCTTTTGAAAAAGAATCAGTCGATCATTACCGGACGCCCATTTCGTTCTCCGCATCATACTGTATCGGCCATTGCTCTTGCCGGGGGCGGAACGATCCCAAAACCGGGTGAGATCAGTCTCAGTCATAATGGGGTGTTGTTCTTGGATGAATTGCCGGAATTTAACCGGAATGCTCTCGAGGTTATGCGACAGCCGTTAGAGGATCGGGAGGTTACGATTGCAAGGATTCATGGCAAATATGTATATCCTGCGGGCTTTATGCTGGTAGCAGCCAGAAATCCATGTCCCTGTGGTATGTATCCGGATTTGAATAAATGCACCTGTTCGTACAGACAGATCCGGCAATATAATGCAAAGATCAGCAGACCGTTATTAGATCGAATCGATATCAATGTAAACGTACAAAAAGTTGCTTACGAAGACCTTCTCGGAACGAAAAAAGCAGAGACATCAGCGCAAATTCGAAAGCGTGTGCTGGCTGCACAGAAGATACAAAGGGAACGCTATAGATCAGAGAGCTTTCATTTTAATTCACAGTTAGACGGCAGACGCACACAGAAGTATATCAAGTTGGGATCGGCGGAAGAGACGATGATCCGTGATGTATTTGAGGAGACAGATCTGTCGGCGAGAGGATATAACAGAGTGCTTAAGATAGCGAGAACTATCGCGGATCTTGATGGAAGTCCCGAGATCAGGGAGATACATCTGAAAGAGGCCTTGTTTTTCCGATATCAGAATCTTCTTGAGGATGGTGAGACGGGAAGAAACAGATCTTACGGAAAGGGGGCTTTCTGATATGGATCTTGACTTACTCCATTTATGGCTTGGGATGTTCCCTGATATAACGAATATGACCATGGGAAAGATTCTTGCGTATTTTGGCGGGCTGCAGGAGCTGTGGGAAGCACCTGACCGGGAGGTTCAGGGAGCTTTGACAGAGATACAGGGAAGCAAGATTTTGGAACTTCGGGATGAGAAGAAGATAATAGCATATAAAAACAGACTAAAAGAGAGAAATATTACATATATATATCCCGGACACCCTTATTTTCCGGAAGAATTACTTAACATTCCGGATTGCCCAAGGCTGTTATATGCCAGAGGCAGGGTGGAAGAGCTTGCATTAAATCGTCCGGGGATTGCTGTTGTAGGAGCCAGAAAGGCTTCCGCATATGGAAAGGAGATCGCGAGGTCATTTGTTTCTAAGCTTGCGTCATATCAGACCAATATCATCAGCGGGTTGGCTGCCGGTATTGATGGAACGGCGCAGCGGGCGGCGGTAGAAATAGAAAATGGATTTACCATTGCGGTACTTGGATGCGGGATCAATATCTGTTATCCGAGAGAGAATTATGATTTGTATGAACGCATTGAAAGAAGCGGTGTGATCTTGTCGGAATATGGGCTGGATGTGGAACCGGCAAAATGGCGGTTTCCACTTAGAAACAGGATCATCAGTGGCTTGGCAAAAGGGGTTCTGGTTGTGGAAGCGCAGAAGAAAAGCGGTTCACTGATAACGGCAGATCAGGCACTTGAACAGGGACGGGAAGTATATGCGATTCCCGGACGGATCGGAGACAGGAACAGTGAAGGCTGTAATCAACTGATTCGGCAGGGGGCAATGCTTGTAACAGATGCAGCGGATATAATAGACGAACTGGGACTCTGTAAAAAAGAAGAAATTGCACAAAAGAAAGACATGGTATGCAGGGAACAGCTTGATTTACCGGAGCAGGAGATATTTGCCTGTTTGGGTAAGGATGTTGTATATATAGAAGACATCTGTTCGCGGGTTGATCAGCCTCCGGCACTTGTTCTGAGCACTCTGTTTGACATGGAGAAAAAGGGATATATCAGGCAGCCGATGCGTTATTATTTTACTGCTGTTTTTTCATAGAACAGGAAGCTTGATGCATTTTGATAAAGAAGGTAATAAAATATTCACTTGCATGGCAGGAAAAAATGGTGTATAGTTTGTGTCGTTTAAACGAACAGGAAAGGAAAGAGTACATGGCTAAATATCTTGTTATTGTAGAGTCTCCGGCGAAAGCCAAGACGATTAAAAAGTTTTTGGGCAGTAATTATGAAGTGATTGCGTCGAATGGTCATGTGCGTGATCTGCCTAAAAGCCAGATGGGCATTGATGTTGATAATGATTTTGAACCGAAATATATAACAATCAGAGGAAAAGGAGATATACTTGCACAGCTTCGAAAAGAAGTAAAGAAAGCTGACAAAGTGTACCTCGCAACTGACCCCGATCGTGAGGGAGAAGCAATCTCCTATCATTTATCAAAAGCACTGAAACTGGATGATAAGAAGTACAAGCGAATTACCTTCAATGAAATTACGAAAAATGCAGTAAAGAATTCAATTAAGCAGGCACGCGATATCGATATGGCACTTGTGGATGCACAGCAAGCGAGACGTGTATTGGACAGACTGGTTGGTTATAAGATCAGTCCGCTTCTCTGGGCAAAGATTAAGAGAGGTTTAAGTGCCGGACGTGTACAGTCTGTAGCATTAAAGCTGATCTGTGACAGAGAAAAAGAGATCAATGAATTTATTCCAAAGGAATACTGGACACTTTCTGCTATGCTGGCACCGGAAAAGGCCAAGAAAAGCATTGAATTCAAATACATGGGAAATGGGAGCGATAAGGAAGAAATATCTTCCAGAGCGGAACTGGATCATATCATAGAAACGATCGGAAAGCAGTCTTTTAAGATCGCATCGATCAAGGACAGTGAGCGTCATAAGAAAGCGCCACTTCCATTTACAACCAGTACGTTGCAGCAGGAAGCTTCCTCCAAGTTGAACTTTGCGACATCCAAAACGATGCGTATCGCACAACAGTTATATGAAGGTGTGGAGATCAAGGGCAGAGGTTCCATCGGTCTGATCTCTTATCTGAGAACGGATTCTACCAGAATATCAGATGAAGCGGCAGCAGCAGCCAAAGATTATATCATAAAGAATTTTGGAGAAGATTATACAGCGGGAATACCTCGGGCAGACAAACCGGGTAAAAAGATCCAGGACGCGCATGAAGCAATCCGTCCGACGGATATCACACTGTCACCGGCAGCTATCAAGGATCAGTTAAGCAGAGAACAGTTCCGTCTGTATCAGCTGATCTATAACCGCTTCCTTGCAAGCCAGATGGCAGAGGCAGTATACAGCATTAAGACCGTAAAGGCAGAAGTAGCAGGCTATCGGTTCCAGACCTCAGTATCAAAGATTGCATTTGCAGGATTTACAACGGTTTATAATGTGGACAATGAGAAGAGTGAGCATATTGCCGGCATTAAGGATCTGAATGAAGGAGATCTGTTAAAATTAGAAGATTTTGACGAGAAGCAGCATTTTACACAGCCACCGGCAAGATATACAGAAGCACTTCTGGTAAGAACCTTAGAGGAGCTTGGCATTGGAAGACCAAGTACTTATGCACCGACGATCTCAACGATATTGAATCGTCGTTATATCACAAAAGAGAATAAGAAATTATACGTAACAGAACTGGGAGAAGCCGTTAATCAGATTATGGAACAGGCATTTCCGGTTATTATCGACGTGAATTTTACAGCGAATCTGGAGTCCCTTCTCGATAAGATCGGTGAGGGTGCTATCGAATGGAAAGTTGTAGTAAGAAACTTCTATCCAGATCTCGATGCGGCGGTTAAGAAAGCCGAGAGTGAGTTGCAGTCCATTAAGATTGAGGATGAAGTAACGGATGAGGTATGTGACGAGTGCGGACGCAATATGGTCGTTAAGTATGGTCCACACGGTAAATTCCTTGCATGTCCGGGCTTCCCTGATTGTAAATTTACGAAGCCGTTCTTTGAAAAGACAGGAGTTCCTTGTCCGAAATGTGGTGGTGACATAGTAATAAAGAAGACCAGAAAGGGCAGAAGATACTATGGATGTATCAATGCTCCTGAATGTGATTTTATGTCATGGGCGAAACCATCAAGGGAAAAATGTCCGGTATGTGGCAGTTATATGGTTGAAAAGGGTAATAAGTTACTTTGTTCAGCAGAAAACTGTGGATATTCCAGAGATAATACCGAAAAGGGAAAATAGGCATAAGTGATCGGATGAAGTTGTCCGGCCTGCCATATAAAAAAAGTTGTTTTTAAATATTAAATCTCTCGTTTGACAGGAAAGGCTATTGTTATCTCATGACCATTGTGATAGAATGTCAAATAGTGTAGATTTTTTATGCAAAAACAACTTTTTTGTATTTTACATACGGAGGAACAGAAATGAGTGTTCAATTATTAGATAAAACACGAAAAATTAACAAATTATTGCACAATAACAACTCGCATAAGGTTGTTTTTAATGATATTTGTGATGTTTTAAGTGATATTTTAAAATCAAATGTACTGGTTATCAGTAAAAAAGGTAAGGTTCTGGGAATTAAGAACCGTGAAGATATACCTGAGATCCATGAACTGATCGAGGATAAGGTCGGTCTGCTGATCGACAGTATGCTGAATGAGAGACTTCTCCTTGTATTGTCAACAAAGGAAAATGTAAATCTGACTACGCTCGGATTTGACAGTGATAACATAGAGAAATATCAGGGACTTCTACTTCCAATCGATATAGCAGGAGAACGGCTTGGAACGTTATTTCTGTATAAGCTGGATGCACAGTATGATATTGATGATATTATTCTCGGGGAATACGGAACAACGGTTGTAGGACTTGAGATGATGCGGGCTTTAAATGAAGAAAATGCAGAAGAAGATCGTAAGATCGCAATCGTGCGTTCGGCAATCAGTACTTTATCATTTTCAGAATTACAGGCGATCAAGCACATTTTTTCGGAACTGGATGGAAAAGAAGGAATTCTTGTTGCAAGTAAGGTCGCAGACCGGGTCGGAATTACCCGTTCCGTAATCGTAAATGCACTTCGAAAGTTTGAGAGTGCGGGTGTTATTGAAGCAAGATCCTCGGGCATGAAGGGAACTTACATTAAGGTTCTGAATGATGTTGTATTTGACGAATTAAAAGCCGTATAAAATTTTGCAAAGGAGAGTAAAGAAATGATATTACCAATCATAACATTATTAGTTGGCGTAGCAGTTGTAGGTGTAAGCTTTTTTATTCTGGATAGTCATGATTTTAAAGAGGAAGATGAGATATATAATGAAAGCTCAGAAGAGTTAAAACGAAAGATTACGGAATTATGTGATTCCCTTCTTGAGCAGAGCAAGACATCATTAGACGAATACAGCGAAGATGTCCGCAAGAAGACAGAAAAGGAACTGAAGGAACAGCTTGAAAAATGGGCATCCAAGTTGTCTGAAAAGGCAAAGAAAGAAATGATCGATTATATCAATCAGAGCCTTGCGGAAGCCTATGAAGAATACAATCCTGATGCAGAAGAGAAGCCTGAAACGGTCACTTATGAAGAACTCCTTGAAATGGAAGTAAAAGAAACCGAAGAAGAGATTGCAAGAGAAAAAGAGAAACAGATAGAGAAAACGGTTTCTGAAGAAAAAACGGAAACAGAACATCCTGAGAAAAATGAGAAGCCGGAAGATATCGAAGAAGAGCCGGATGAGAATTCTCTCGGAGCATTAGAGGCAAGCGAGACGGAGACAGTTATTTCCGGAGATGCGGTTGCAAATGGTGATATAACCGAGACTGTACCGGAACAGGATGTTGAAGAGAACGCGGCAGAAGATGATGCGGAGGAACCAAAGGAAGAAGTAGAGGAAGCTGTTGCAGAAGAAGCTGTTGCTGAGAAAGCCGAGGAAGAAGCGGCAGAGGAGAAATCCAATGTTGTTGCTTTTAAGAAAGCAGAAGAATCTGCTGTTGAGTCAGAGACAACCGAGACCGCAGAAGAAACGACAGTCGCAGAAGCAACCGGAACCGAGCCTGTACAGAAGCCAGAACAGCCTGCAGGAGGCAACCGCTCAAGAAAGAAGAACCGCAAGAAGAGCAGAACAAACAGAAATCAGAATCGTGTACAGGAGGCAAAGAAAGAAGCTCCTGCGCCGGAAGAGATCTGGGATGATGAGAAGAATATCGATGAAGAGGTGGCAGAGCTTTACAAGCAGGGATTTGGGATCATGGAGATTGCAAATCAGCTTGGAATCGGTGTTGGTGAAACCAAGGTGATCATTAAAAATATTGAGAATCAGAAGCAGTAAATGAAATTGTTTTATACGATAGGAGAAACGGCAGTATGAAGAAAAAATATTTTTTCAGAGGATTAGGCTTTGGACTTATCATCGGTGCGCTTGTCATGATGGTTGGTATCAAGTCCGGAAGCTTTGCAGATACAAAGAAGAATGATCCGTCAAAAGGAGATGCGGTAGAAGTTGCTTCATCGGAAGAGGCTACTGAATCAGCGAAAACGACAGAGACTGCAACGGAAACGACAAAAGAGGATGCAGCTAAGGCAACGACGGAAGTGACGACAGAAGCTACAACAGAGGCGACAAAGGAAACCACAACGGAAAATACAACCAAGGCAACCACGGAAGCCACAACCGAAAGTACAACCAAGGCAACGACAGAAGCTACAACAGAGGCTACGACAGAAGCAACTACGGAGGCTACGACAGAGACAACTACAGAAGAAAAGAAAAAGGGTGGTTCGATCACGATCAGGCCGGGTATGTATGCAGAGGCAATCTCTCAGGCATTATATGATATCGGAATGGTAGACAGTGTACAGGATTTTTATGATTATCTTGTAAGCTCCGGTAATTCCATGAAACTAATGTGTGGAACTTTCACATTCAAGGGTGATGAAACCTACGATGAGATGATCACCATTATGAGAGATGGACGATAGTTATAGCATGAATTAAAGCAAAATATGAGATAATGAGCATTGCGCTGGAATGTGCTCGCACATACCAGCATAATGCGAAAAAGACATGGAACTGTTAAGTGACATGAGATTATAAAAAGAAAGTGCTTGCATGCACTTTCTTTTTGTGTTATTATCGTTTTTGTGTGTGGGCTTGTATATAGCAGGCTCATAAAAATAATATACATGCTGGTTGATTCCTGAAGTGGTGCCTATAGCTCGGGTGACTCGGTGAAAGAGAGATCAGCAGAAGAATATAACCATGGAGGTAGAAAAAATGAGCGTTATTTCAATGAAACAGTTATTAGAAGCAGGTGTACATTTCGGACACCAGACAAGAAGATGGAACCCTAAGATGAAGCCATACATCTACACAGAGCGTAATGGTATCTACATCATCGACCTTCAGAAGTCAGTAGGAATGGTTGACGATGCTTACAATGCAATCGGTGACTGCGTAGCAAATGGTGGAAAGATTCTTTTCGTTGGTACAAAGAAGCAGGCTCAGGACTCAATCAAGAGTGAAGCAGAGCGTTGCGGTATGTACTATGTAAACGAGAGATGGTTAGGCGGTATGCTTACAAACTTCAGCACAATCCAGACAAGAATCGCTACTCTTAAGAAGTACGAAGCTATGGAAGCTGACGGAACATTTGATGTTCTTCCTAAGAAGGAAGTTATCCAGATCAAGAAGGAGATGGAGAAGCTTCAGAAGAACCTTGGCGGTATCAAGGAAATGAAGGAAATTCCTGACATGATCTTCGTTGTAGATCCTAAGAAGGAAAGAATCTGTATCCAGGAAGCTCATTCACTTGGAATCAAGCTTGTAGGTATTGCTGATACGAACTGTGATCCGGAAGAATTAGATTATGTTATTCCTGGTAACGATGATGCTATCAGAGCTGTAAAGCTTATCGTTTCAAAGATGGCAGATGCAGTTATCGAAGCTCAGCAGGGTGCTGATGCAACAGATGCTGAAGAAGTTGCAGATGAGGAAGCAGCAGTAGAAGAGTAATATTTTGGAATATAAATACTAGAATTTTGGAGGTTATTACGATGGCTATTACAGCAAGCATGGTAAAAGAGTTAAGAGAACTCACAGGTGCTGGTATGATGGATTGTAAGAAAGCACTTACAGAGACAAACGGTGATATGGATGCCGCTGTGGAAGTACTCAAAAAGAGTGGTGCAGCTAAGGCTGAGAAGAAAGCAGCAAGAATTGCAGCAGAAGGTATCGCTAAGGTTGCAATTGATGGTAATACAGCAGTAGTTGTTGAAGTTAACTCAGAGACAGACTTCGTTGCAAAGAATGCAATTTTCCAGGAGTTTGTACAGGCAGTTGCAGATAAGGCACTTACAGTAGATACAGAAAAGGCCGGAGACGGCGAAGACGTTGTCTCAATCCTTGATATGAAGGCTGATCTTGATGATAAGATCCTCAAGATCGGTGAGAAGATCTCCATCAGAAGATTTGAGAAGGTTACAGCAGATGTTGTTGCTTCTTATATCCATGGTGGCGGAAGAATCGGTGTTCTTGTAGCCGGTAACGGTGCTTCAGATGATGCAGCTAAGGAAGCACTTACAAACATCGCAATGCAAATCGCAGCTATGAACCCACAGTATATCTCAAGAGACGAGATCTCAGCAGATGAGCTTGCTAAGATGAAAGAGATCACAATTGACAGTGCATTAAATGATCCATTCTCACTTCCAAAGCCGGTTCTTTCCAAGTTGATCGAGAAGGCTGTAGCCGGTGTATGGAGCGCAGAAGATGTAGCTATCTACGAAGAGAAGAAGTCAAACATGAACTTCTTACCTAACTTCCTTTCAAAGGAAGCTAAGGCTCAGTTAGCAGAGATCGCTTGTGCTGATAAGGAAGAGATCTCAGGCAACAAGATCTTCTCAGGACTTGTTGAAGGACGTATCTCTAAGCAGATGAAGGAAATCTGTCTTCTTGATCAGGGATATGTTAAGGCTGAAGATGGCAAGCAGACAGTTGCAGCATACCTGAAGTCTGTAAATCCTGCTCTTAAGATTGCTAAGTTCGTTCGCTTTGAAGTTGGTGAAGGTATGGAGAAGAAGAACGAAGACTTCGCAGCAGAAGTTGCTAAGCAGATGAATGTATAATTTTATTTGTTGAATTATAATAAAGAATTTCAAGCCCTTGAAAACATTATGTTTTCAAGGGCTGTTTTACAAATACGCAAAAAAGAAGCGGAGAAGATAACGATTATGAATGATACAGGGAATAAGCAGAAAATATTAAGATTACTGGAAATTGTAGCCGGTGCATTTGGTCTGTTTGTTGCTTTGGGCTGGTCTTTCTTTGATATGCTTGTTCGTTGCAAAGGAAAAAAACGACAGAAGAAAAAGAAATGGTTTCAACTGTCTCATATAAAGAAAAATCATCCAAGAGACAAATACGAAAAGGAATATGAAGAAGGAAAACTGTGGTGTGCTGAGCAGCAGATGAAGGATTGCTTTATCAGAAGCAGAGATGGACTGTATCTGCATGCTTATTATCTTCCGACAAAAGAAGCGAAACGTTTTGTTGTGTTAAGTCATGGATATAAAGGTAGTGGCTTTGGCGATTTTGCATATACAGCACGTTTCCTTCATGAGAATGCGTGTAATTTATTGTTTATTGATCAGAGATGCTGCGGTTTGAGCGAGGGTGAATATATTACATTTGGTGCAAAAGAGCAATGGGATGTACAGCAATGGAGTTATTATATTGCTGCAAGAAACAGAGAGAAGCTCCCAATCTATCTTTATGGAGAATCCATGGGGGCTGCGGCGGTGCTTATGGCTTCAGGACATAAACTGCCGGAAGAAGTGAAAGGCTTGATTGCAGATTGTGGATTTTGCTCGATGAAGCGTCAGCTTCAGGATATCGCAGCTAACTGGTTCCATTTGGGCTGGGTAGAGCTGCTTTTGTTCCGTGTAGATCTGTTTTGCAGGATGTTTGGCCGATTTCGTATGAGTGATGCTGACACGATAGAAGCAATGAAGAAAAATAAACGTCCGGTTTTGTTTTTTCATGGGGAAGCAGATACCTATGTAGTTCCGGAGAATTCTTTATATAATTATGCATTATGCGGTGCTCCCAAAGAACTGGTCATTATACCGGAAGCACGGCATCTTTGCGCGCCATATGTAGCTCCGGAGCTTTATCGACAAAAGCTGCTTGATTTTTTTGAAAAATATGATAATTAAAATAGAATCACCGGAAGTAACAGGATCCCTCTTAAGCAGATAAGGTAAATGCAGAATCTGTTTAAGGGGGATTTTTATATCAGGATAATTCTGATCTATAGATTACTTTTAAAGTTTCGGTCAATTTCATGTAAAGTGTTTGTTAAGTTGTACAAGGGGTGGAATTCAAAAATGAAATGTGATAAGTTCACAAAAGAATAAAGAATACAGGAGGTTATCCATGATGATAAAACAGTATCCCTTAACAGCAGCACAAAAAATGCATGATGACTGGATAAAAAAATATAAAACACAGCAGGTGTCCGGTGTCAGTGTTGTGGCATCTTTAAAAGCAGAACTGGATTTCGGACTTTTAAAAAAATGTATTCAGTTGGAATATGAGAGATATGGATGTATGCGTATTCGTTTTACGAAACGTGATAAAAATGGTGATGTGAAGCAATATCTTACTGAAAAAGAAACCCGTGATATTCCTTTAAAAGACTTATCAGGAATGCATATGGATGAAGCAGACAATCTAATGCAGCAGTGGGCATATGAGACATTTGATGGAGATGATATTCCGCTTTGCGATATAGTGATGGTAAAACTGCCGGATGGATATAATGGTTTCTTCATCCATATGGATCATAGATTGATTGATTCCTGTGGACTGGTTGTGATGATCAATGATTTGATGCAGTTATATACGCATTATAAATTCAATACACCATATCCGCAGAAGTTAGCTGATTTTGAGGAAGTGCTGGTTAAAGATCTGAATCGTGCAAATAATGAAAAACGTTTTGCCAAAGATAAAAAGTTCTGGGATGATCAGCTGGATGCATGGGGGGAACCCCTTTATTCTGATATCCAGGGTTTAGATGTACTGGAAGCATCAAGAAAGTTACATAGGAATAAAACACTCAGGGCTGCCGATATAGAATTAGATCAGTTGTTTGTGGCAGTAAAGGATTATCAACTGGAGCCGGAGCCAACGAAAAACCTGATAGATTTTTGTATGAACCATCAGCTTTCAATGACAAATCTGTTGTTACTTGGTATTCGCACATATCTGTCAAAAATGAATCATGGACAGGAAGATATTACGATAGAAAACTTCATTTCACGACGGTCTACCCATGATGAATGGACCTCCGGTGGTAGTCGGACTATTATGTTTCCATGTAGAACTGTGATTTCGGCAGATACTGATTTCCTGTCGGCAGCATATGAGATTCAGAATATGCAGAATCGGATCTATATGCACAGTAACTATGATCCGGCGTTGATCAGAGAGGAAATGCAGAAACGATATCATACACCGAAGAATACAGCCTATGAAAGCTGTTACCTTACTTATCAGCCGATGCCGGTAAAATTGGATAATCCTCATCTGGTACAAATTCCACAGCATGCAAAATGGTTTGCAAATGGTGCAGCTACAAAGAAAATGTATCTGACAGTATCTCATACAGATAATGGAGGTATGAATTTTTCATATCATTACCAGACCGCACATTTGGCAGAACATGATATGGAATTGTTATATTACTATATGATGCGGATATTGTTTAAAGGGATCGCGGAACCTGATATGAGTATCGGAGAAATCATGGAACAGGTATAAAATAAAACATATAAAGGAGAAATTATTATGACACAGGAAATGCAATTTAAGAAAATCATAGCACAGTATTGTGATGTTAAGCCGGAGGAGATGACAAACGATATGAAGTTCAGAGAAGATCTGGGCTTTAGTTCGCTTGATTTTATGTCTTTCTTGGGAGAAATTGAAGACACATTTGACATTGAACTGGAGGAAGACGACGCACTGCATGTATTCACAATTGTAGAAGCACTTGATCTGTTAGAGCGATTACAGCAGGAAACTGTATAATCAGAGAATATAAGTATATGATCGCAGTAAGTATGTGCGGAGGTATAATAAGATATGTTGATTCGTGATATTTTGGAAGAAAGCGAAAAAAAGTTTTCAGAAATAAAGGCAGTAAAATGGTTGAAGAAAAAGGAGATCTGTGATAGAAGCTACCGGGAGCTGATGGAGAATGCCAAGTCTGTCAGAAAAGGATTGTGTGAGGAAAGCTTTCAGGGAAAGCATATAGCATTGATCGGTAGTAGTTCTGTGGAATGGATAGAAGCTTATCTGGGAATTATAACAGGTCAGGCAGTAGCCGTTCCTCTTGACGCAGGACTTCCGGCAGAGGATCTGATAGATCTTCTGAATCGTTCAGATGCGGAAGCACTCTTTTTAAGTCCTAAAATTCAGACCTTGTCGGAACGGATACTGGAGGAATGCCCAAAACTGAAAAAAATCTGGATATTACAGGAAGAAAACATCGAAACAAATCAGAAAAAAGTTGCATCTGTAGCAGAATTAATGACGTCAGGTATAAACGGTACAGATGATTTTGCAGCACCGGATCCGGAAGATATTGCTACGATTATTTTCACCTCCGGAACTACAGGAAAAAGTAAAGGTGTTATGCTGACACAGAGAAATCTGGCAGAAAATGTAAAATCCGTTAATTATACTGCAGATCCCGGAACCATAGTATTAAGTGTTTTACCGATTCATCATGCATTTTGCCTTGTTATGGATTGGCTCAAGGGTTTTTCCTTTGGAGCAACGGTATGTATCAATGATTCTCTGTTACATATGGTAAAAAATATGGGCGTCTTTCATCCTGATATCATGTTGATGGTACCCTTGATGGTAGAAACAATTTACAAACGTCTTTCGGCAATGAACCCTTTGATCCCAAAGAAAATAGTTGCAGCCAAGGCATTTGGGGGAAAGCTGAAAACAATATTTACAGGTGGAGCACATCTGGATCCGTTTTATATTGAGAAATTTGCAGAATATGGTGTAAATATTTATGAGGGATATGGAATGTCGGAATGTTCGCCTGTCATCAGCAGCAATGTACCGGAAGATCATAAGGCCGGTTCTATAGGACGACCGCTTTCCAATGTTGAGATTTCTTTTGAGGATGGTGAGATTCTGGTACGAGGCAGTAGCGTTATGAAGGGTTATTATCAGATGCCGGAAGAGACTGCAGAAGCCTTAAGAGGTGGATGGCTGCATACAGGAGATAAAGGATATCTGGATAAAGATGGATTCTTATTTATCAATGGAAGAATAAAGAATCTGATCATTCTTTCAAACGGAGAAAATATATCACCGGAGGAAATAGAAAATAAGCTGGCTCTTGGAAAGTTGGTGGGGGAGGTGATTGTGACAGGAGAGAACAATGGTCTTATTGCAAGAATCTATCCGGATCAGGATGCTGTCTCGGCAAAACGGATGAATGAGGAAACAATCAGATCAGAGCTTCAGGCATTTATCGACAGTTATAATAATACGCAGCCGACCTATCGTCGGATTACGGGGTTGGTTATTCGTAAATATCCATTTATCAAGAGTGCGACTAAGAAGATAAAAAGGCAGGAAGTTCTGATTGATGAAGCACTTTAAGACAGATAAGGAAGTATACCTGTGAGAAATGACTGTGTCAGTATTCCGGCAATGATTTCTTCGGAACTCTTAAAATTTTCTCTTGTCCATTTATGGAGAACACCCAAGGTACTGCCAATGCTGCATGCGATCATATATGAGACCTCTTCTTTGGAGTGCACGGAAGACGTTGTTTTCCGGGTGGCATCTGTTACATAGCGGTGGAACATAGTTAAAGCCTTTTCAAAGAATTCATCGCCTCTCGGACTCCGGAGAATATTTGCCAGAAACGGATTCGTTTTGGTATAATTACAAATCGTCAGAAAGAAAGATTTGCATATATCCTGATTATTTTCAGGATGAAAGTCTTCCATGAGGGTGAAAATATCCTGGATAGTTTTATCTTCAACAGCAGTTATAAGAGCTGGAATATTTTCGTAGTGGTTATAGAATGTACTGCGAACAATTCCGGCTCTTTTTATGATGTCTGTCACGGTTATTTTATCTATTTCTTTTTCTTTTAATACCAATAAAAATGCATCACAAATGGTATTTTCAATAAAGCAGTAGCGTTCATCGGATATTTCATGCAACATAGTGGTCTCCTTTCTGATGTATATTTATTTTATCACAGTTTTTATATAACCGGGTAAAAATGTAATGAAAATAGCGCCTTTTTATGTATTTATGTAAAAAAAGTTTATAATATCTTTATTTCCCTTACGAAATATGGTAACATATAAAAGTAAATTCGAAAATAGAGGAAAAGCAGATGAAGTACAGATGCGTGGTTTCAGATTTGGACAGAACGATTTTAAGACGGGATGGGATTTCCCATAGAACAAAGGAAGTTCTTGAAAAACTGGCAGATAGCCACGTTATTTTTATTCCGGCAAGTGGAAGATCTGTTTATTCCATTCCAGAATGCATCCGGGAGATTCGGGGTATCCGGTATGCGATCACATCCAATGGGGCAGCAATCTATAATTTATCAGATGATCATTCAGTATATAATTTAAAATTACGACCGGAAGTACCGGAGCAGATATTTGATCTGGTTACGGATAAAGATGTATTCTTTGAATGTTTTATAGACGGTAGAGGATATACATCTGAGATATATTATGAGAATCCAATGAATTTTGGAGAGTCAGAGGATATCAGTGCTTATGTAAGAAGCACCAGAACGCCGGTGCCTGATATAAGGCAGTTTATTTTACAGCATAATACGGAGTTGGATTCAATCTCAATTGTAGGACCGACAGAGAAAAAATACCGTATCATGCATGAATTAACGCAAAATATCCATACTGTTTATGTAACATCCGGAGCGCCGCGGCTGATCGAGATATCTGATCGTCATTCCGGCAAACATAATGGGTTAAAGGAAGTTTTACGATTCCTTGGAATATCAATGGAAGAAACAATTGCTTTCGGCGATGGAGATAATGACAGTGAGATGTTAGCAGAAGCCGGACTTGGAGTTGCGGTTTTAAATGCGACAGAGCGTTGCAAGGAAGCGGCAGATCTTGTGATCGGTGATTATCTGGATGACAGTGTAGCCGAATTTCTGGAAGAAACAGTGCTGTAAAGGCACACAGAGTTTTGATTATAAAGCATGGCGGATATCTGTAATGAGGGGCAGGTAGACAACCAATGCTTTTAATAAGAATAAACAAAAGAAAGGAAGGGAAATATGGATAAATTTTTCCACATTTCAGAGCGCGGTTCTAATGTTCGTACAGAGATTATGGCCGGACTCACAACATTTTTTGCCATGGCATACATTGTCCTGGTAAACCCAAATCAGGTAGCAGCAGATGGTAAGGCTGGATGGCTTGTTGCAGAAGGCGCAAGCGCAGCAGAAGTAGGCAGGGTTTGGAATGCAGTATTTATCGCATCCGTTCTTGTGGCTGTTATCGGTACACTTCTTATGGCATTCCTTGCCAGAATGCCGTATGCACAGGCATGTGGTATGGGACTGAATTCATTCTTCTGTACCTCATTTGTATCCGGTGCATTCTTTGCAGGCTGCAGCGTGATTGAAGGTTATCAGTCAGGTCTTGTTATCATCCTGTTATCAGGTATCGTATTCCTGATCCTGTCTGTAACCGGACTTCGTAAGTACATTGCGACAGCCATGCCGGAATGCCTGAAGAAATCAATACCGGCCGGTATCGGTTTGTTCATCGCATTGGTTGGTTTAAAGGGTTCAGGTCTTGTACAGGCGAATAAGTATACACTGGTACAGATCTTTGATTTCCATGGAGCAATTTCAGGTGCAGAGACACCGGCAGCTGCATGGAAAGCAGTTATTCCACCGGTTGTAACTATCATCGGTATTATCCTGATCGCAGTTCTTGCAAAGTTAAATGTAAAGGGAAATATCGTAATCGGTATCATTGTTTCCACAGTTCTTTATTATGTATTTAATCTGGAGACGCCATCTTTTGATGTATCCAGCATCGGTCAGTCTTTCAAAGACTTTGGCGAGATCGGTTTCCTTGGATGCTTCAAGGCGGATGCATGGAGAAATGCATTTGAAAGCCCATATGTTGGTGGCGTATTCTCAGGTATCATGCTGATCGTTGCATTCTGTCTGGTAGATATGTTTGATACGATCGGAACCTTATACGGAACCGCATCACAGGCGAATATGTTAGATGAGAATGGTGACCCGATCAACTTAGATAAGAGTATGATGTGCGACTCTATCGGTACAGCAGCAGGTGCTATTCTTGGTACATCGACATGTACAACCTTCGTTGAGTCAGCATCCGGTATCGCAGCAGGTGGAAGAACAGGTCTTGCAAGTTTAGTTACGGCAGCCTGCTTCGCAGTATGTCTGTTCTTAAGCCCGATCGCAGGTGTGATCCCAACATGTGCAACAGCTCCGGCACTGATCTTTGTAGGTGTATTAATGGCTAAGAATTTCGCTAAGATCGATATGGATGATATGCGTTCAGCAGTTCCTGCGTTCCTTACCTTCCTTATGATCCCATTAACTTACTCTATCTCAAATGGTATCGGTGTAGGATCAATCTCATATGTTTTGATCACCTTATTCACAGGTAACTACAAGAAGAAAGATATCGTTGTAACGATCATCGCTGCGTTATTCGTTGTGAAGTTTATCTTTGTTACAATGTAGGAAGGTATCTTATTTCTAATGAAATGGATTCTTATATTATCATGTAAAAGATACATTTCGTTTTCTGTTCGGTTTGCACGCTCATTAGCCAGCAGTCGCCCAGACTCGTCCTTCGGACTCAGACATGGGCTTGATGCTGGCAGCTAGTGCAAAGCCTCACAACGAAAACTGCATGAACATCTTTGTACATGATAATATAAGTAATCATTTCATAAAGAAATAAGGTATTTTATTTTTGAAACAGGCAATAATTTTTTTGTTGTTGTGCTGCCAAAGACAGAAAACGTCTGCCCTGAAAACTATGTTCTATAAGCAAACCTGTTCGAACGTCGGTCCTTAACGAGTCACCACAGGTGAGGAGTTTAGTACCGTTACGTGAGAATAGAACGCAAGTGTTTTGCGATAGAACATAGTTTTCAGGGCAGACGTTTTCGTCCGTTTAACCATAAAAAATATGCACCAGAGTGGAATCGAACCACCGCACACGGCTCCGGAGGCCGTTGCTCTATCCACTGAGCTACTGGTGCATGACTTATATATAATACAATATTTCCCTGAAATAATCAAATAGTTTCTTGTATTTCTTAATAGTTTTGGTATGTCCTTGCAAAATCAGTTTTGGAATGGTAGAATTTTGTCGATATAAAATATGAAAAGGAGCATAGGAAAATTGAGAAATAAAAAAAGCAGTTTTCTTGGTGATACATATATAAAAACCCAAAACGGAGAAATCGTGATCCGGGCAGGAATGAAAGTCGTAATCGGATGGATAGTATTTGCATTATTGTGTGTCGGTTATGTATATGCATTTTTTATCAGAGAACCAAAGGCTGAGCCGGGCGCAGATAATACTGTCGAGCTTGCGATTCCGGAAAATGCATCATATAAGAAAAGCGATGTTTCAGAGATCAATGATCTGGTGAGTAAGTATCTTACAGCAAAAGTAGCCTGTGATCAGGCAACACTTCAGTCGTTAGTTACAGATCCGACAGAATTTGATGATATGTCAGTGCTGGAAAGTTCTGCCAAATATCTGAAAGGCTTTGAAGATACGACCTGCTATCTTGCAGATGGCTATGCGGAAGGCGAGTATGTAGTGGTCGAATTGTCCTATATGGATATTGCAGATGTAGAATCAAAACCGCTTGATATTGTGACCTTCTATATTATAAAGGATAAGGATGGTTCCTATAAGATTGATAATGGGGAACTGTCAAATGCGCAGCTTTCTTATCTGAATAGCTTTAAGGCATCAAAGGATATTCAGGATATCTATGTTCATGTAAAGGAAAATACAGAATATCTGTTGGATACCGATAAGACATTCCGGGCATTTTATGATCTGATCAGCAAGCCGGCTACAACAGAGAATACTGCAGCTACACCGGAAGATGCACAGTAAATGGAAGGCGTTATCCGGTTTTATAAATAAGAGAAACGGGTTCGGTGTAATTTGGTAGATATGAAGTAATGTAAAAGTTCCGTAAAAGAATCCTTATGGTATGACAGGATTTCGGTACGGAACTTTTCTGCGTTGTTATTTATTATAGAAGTTACAGGTGGAAGTGCCATTATCTGCTTAAATGGCATTTTCTTCATTTTCAGGAGATACAATACCGATGTCGATTCCACGGGTCTGTACCGGAGTGGAGAATACGATCTGTGTTTCTGTATTTCCGAATCGCTGTAGCTGTCCGATAAAAGAATCCAGCTCCATCGTACTTGGGAAGCAGACCTTTATCAACATGGAGTAAGCACCGGTCACGCAATTACATTCCAGCACATTCGGACAAGCATCGATAAAAGGATAAAAAGTCGGTTTCTGTTTCGGATCGAGTGCCATGTGTATAAATGCGGTAATATGATACCCCAGAGCTTCCGGGTTGATGCCTGCATGGTATCCGGTGATCACACCTGCCTTTTCCAGCCGGTCGATTCTTGCGGATACCGCAGGAGAGGAGAGAAATACTTTATTTGCCAGATACTTTAAAGGGGTTCTGGCATTGTGCTGTAATAAATGTAATATTTTCTTATCGATATTATCCATATATTCACGTCCTTTATAAAATGTTATAACTTCAGCTTCTAAATTTAGATACAAAAAAAGGTGCGTTTCCGTAGAAACACACCTTTGCGTTTGCTTTATTATACGTCGGGAAAAGAGAAAAAACAAGCCCCGAAATTGAAAAGTTGTAATTGTTTACTTTTAATGGTCAGAATGGTATGATTAAAAAGATATGGTTATAAAGAAAACAGATAAAAAAGAGCGGCGAGAAAGCTGTAACAGAGAGACAGAACAGGAAGGGTCATGATATGGCAGAAGGCATTCGAATCAATAAATATCTGAGCGAAGCTGGTATTTGTTCCAGACGTGCTGCAGATGAATATATATTAAAGGGCAGGATCACAATAAATGGGAAGCCTGCGGAGATGGGACAGAAGATAGAGGCAAATGACAGGGTAATGGTTGATGGAAAGCCTGTAAGAAAGCGTGAAGAGACAGTTATTCTTGCATACAATAAACCATTGGGACTGACCTGTACGGCAAGTCATGATGATCCGGATAACATCTTCGATCATATTAAGTATCCGATCCGATTGCAGTATGTAGGAAGATTAGATAAGGATTCACAGGGATTGCTGCTTCTGACAAACGATGGAGATCTGTCAAACAGTATCCAGAAGTCAGTCAATAATCATGAGAAGGAATACCGTGTCCGCGTGAACAAGCCGATTACGGATGAATTTTTAACACAGATGGCGGCAGGTGTTCCGATTCTTGATACGGTGACAAAAAAATGTCGTCTGTATAAGATCGATAATTATTCCTTTAAGATCATAATTACACAGGGGCTGAATCGCCAGATCCGTCGAATGTGCGAATACTTTGGATACAAGGTCGTAAATCTGAAACGGCTTCGAGTGATCAATATCCGTCTGGGGAATCTGAGACCGGGTGAGTACCGCCATTTGACAAAGGAAGAAGAAACAGAACTCAGACGTTTAGTGGAACGAAAAGAAGAAGTAAAAACAAAGCGGGAAGAAGCACAGCCGGATAATAAAAATGAACAGAATGTTGTTGGAAATAAGAGGTATGTCAGTTGGAAAAGAGAGACAGGATCAAAGAATTAGTTGAAAAACTGAATGAGGCATCAAAGAAATATTATCAGGAAGATACCGAGATCATGAGCAATCTGGAATATGATACCTTGTATGATGAACTGGTAGAACTTGAAAAAGAGACAGGAATCGTAATGTCGAACAGTCCGACGGTTCATGTCGGATATGAGATTGTAAGCGAGCTTCCGAAAGAGGCTCATGAGCATCCAATGCTTTCTCTGGATAAGACCAAGAGTGTGGAAGCACTGGCAGCATGGCTTGGCACACATCAGGGTGTGATCTCATGGAAGTTAGATGGTCTTACCGTTGTCCTTACCTATGAGAATGGTACGCTTGTAAAAGCAGTAACCAGAGGAAATGGTTTAGAGGGCGAGGTTATAACGAACAACGCAAGAGTATTTGCAAATATTCCGAAAGAGATTCCATATAAGGGTAAGTTGACGATCCGTGGAGAGGCAGTTATCAAGTATTCAGATTTTGAGAAGATAAATGGGCAGATCGCAGATGCAGATGCAAAATATAAAAACCCGAGAAACTTATGCAGCGGCTCTGTCAGACAGCTGAATAACCGAATCACAAAAGAGAGAAACGTGCATTTCTTTGCCTTTAATCTGGTGGATGGAGAAGATGTGGACTTTAAGAATTCCTTTTCCTATGAATTAGACTGGCTGGAGCAGCAAGGCTTTGATGTCGTAGAGCATTATCTGATCGATGCTGATAAGCTTCCGGAGCGTGTTGCCCAGTTTGCAGAACAGATCGAGAAGAACGATTTTCCATCGGATGGGCTGGTACTGGTGTTAGAAGATCTTGCATATGGAAAGAGTCTCGGTAGAACAGCGAAGTTCCCAAGAGACAGTATGGCATTCAAATGGGCGGATGAACAGGCAGTGACCCATCTGCAGTATGTGGAGTGGAGCCCTTCCAGAACGGGACTTATCAATCCGGTTGCGGTATTTGATCCGGTGTCCCTTGAAGGAACAACAGTCAGCCGTGCAAGTATCCATAATGTCAGTATCCTTCGGTCATTGCAGCTTGGGATTGGAGATGAGATCTCGGTCTATAAGGCAAATATGATCATTCCGCAGATTGCCGAAAATCATACCAGAAGTGGAAATGTACCGATCCCGGAATCCTGTCCTGCCTGTGGTGGCCTGACAAAGATCGTGACGGAGGGAGAGGGTGAAGATCAGGTAGAGACCCTTTATTGTACCAATGAATTCTGCCCTGCAAAGAAGTTAAAATCATTTGCGCATTTTGTAGCCAGAAATGCAATGAATATTGACGGCCTCTCAGAAGCCACAATTGATAAATTTATCGAACAGGGATATCTGGATCATTTGGATGATCTCTATCACCTGAATCGTCATGAAGAAGAGATCGTTGAGTTGGAAGGCTTTGGAGAGAAGTCTTATGCGAAGCTGATCCAGGCTGTTGATACATCCAGACATACAACGATGAACCGCTTTGTCTATGGCCTTGGAATTCCGGGTGTCGGAGATGCAACAGCGAAGCTGATCTGCAAACATTTTAAAAATAACCTGGATCAGATCATGCATGCGGATGTAGAAGCATATACAGAGATTGATGGAATCGGAACAGTGATCGCGGAGGAAATTGTAAGATATTTTAAAAATCCGTCGAATTGTGCTATTATAGATAAGTTACTTCATGAATTAGAGTTTGAAGCAGAGACCGAGACTGTACCGCAGACACTTGCAGGTATTACCTTTGTAATAACCGGAAGTCTGGAGCAGTTTGCAAACCGGGATGAGATGAAGCAGTATATCGAAGACCGGGGTGGAAAGGTAGCAGGTTCCGTATCATCAAAGACCGGATATCTGGTCAATAACGATGTGACCTCTACGTCTTCAAAGAATAAAAAAGCACAGAGCCTGGGAATACCGATTATTTCAGAGACACAGTTTCTGGAACAGTTTTCCTGAGAATTATAGAAACAGATAAATGGCAGTTGAAACAGAAAGGACTTGATAGAAAATGCCAATTAGAGTAGACGATGATTTACCCGTAAAGAAAATACTGGAGGATGAGAATATCTTCGTGATGGGTTCAGACAGAGCCATCCGTCAGGATATCCGTCCGCTTGATATATTGATATTAAATCTGATGCCTTTGAAGCAGGATGCAGAATTACAGCTTATGAGAAGCCTGTCAAATACACCGCTCCAGGTGAATATTTCCCTGATCCGTACGATGACATACGAATCAAAGCATGCGCCGAAGGGACATCTGGAACGGTTCTACACTGATTTTTCCAGCATCAAAGACCGAAAATGGGATGGATTCATCATCACGGGAGCACCGATCGAGAAGATGGAATTTGAAGATGTGGAATACTGGGATGAATTAAAAGAGATCATGGACTGGTCAGAGAAAAACGTAACATCCACGATCCATATCTGCTGGGGCGCGCAGGCAGGTCTGTACTATCGGTACGGGGTGCAGAAGCATGAGCTGGACAAGAAATTATCAGGAATCTATATGCATCATACCTTCCACAGAAAGACACCGCTTGTTCGTGGGTTTGATGATATCTTCTATGTACCGCATTCCAGATATACAGGTGTCGATAAAGATGAGATCGTAAAAAATCCGCATCTGGAGATCGTAGCGGAGTCCGATGAGGCAGGACCTTATCTGATTATTGGCGATGAAGGAAAGAATATTTTCGTAACAGGACATCCGGAATATGATATTCTGACGCTGGATAAAGAATATAAGCGTGACCTTGCAAAGGGGCTGAATCCCGATATTCCGGTAAATTATTATCCGGACAACGATCCGAGCAAGACACCGATCAAATCCTGGCGTTGCCATGCCAATACTTTATATGCAAATTGGCTGAATTATTACGTCTACCAGATAACCCCATATCTGTGGACAGAGAAGAAAGAAAACAAATAATATCTCCACAGCTAAAGACATTGTTATATTTTGTGATTTTCGTATTGCTTTTCGGGCAGATGGAGATTACACGGAGATTTTACATGATTATATGGAGATGAAACAGATGAAAAAACAAATGAGACTATTGCTGTGTTGCCTTATATTTGTATTGATGGCATCCGGTGTGTCATTTACCGCAGAAGCAGCAACACCAAAGAAAACGAAACTGACGCAGGATGAGGAAACACATACATTTTCAAATGCAAAGGATGGATCATTCCGGTATGATTATGCTGTAAAGTCTGATTATTACAGAGGCGTGGCGGTCGATGAGAGTACAAAGATCCGTTATATGCTGATCGATTACGGTGACAGATTATGGGCAGTTGTAGCAGATGGAGACAGTGAGTGGACCGGTTCCTATGATACTTCTTCTTATCTTGCCAATATGTCCACAAGCTTTAAGCCATCTACAACGAAGACGGTACTTCAGATCAAGAAGAATAAGACGGGAAATACATATCTGGAAAATGGCTTTTATTATGCAGATGATTATTCGATCCTGACAACCGGATTTTCCATGGATACTTATTATATCAATGGGGCAAAGGCAAAGGGCGTAAAAGAGATCGACGGTGTTTATTACTTCTTCCAGAAGGGAAAACAGGTGACAAAGACCGGTTGGTACCAATCCGGCAAGACATATGTCTATGTATCAAAGAAGCAGGTGAAATATCGTTTTAACGGTCTCGTTTGTTATCAGTACAAGGCAAGTGGTAAGAAGCGTGTTACAAACAAGTTTCTTACGATCAATGATGTAGAGTATCGATTTGATAAAGCCGGGAATCTGGAACAGGGCTTTCAGGAAATAGCCGGAGAGTACTATTATTTTCAGGATGGACGCGCAAGAACCAACTATTATAAAAAAGTTGGAAAATACGGCTATTATTTTGGAGCGGACGGAAAAGCGGTAAGAAATACATGGGTGAAGCTTAAGAAGATAGATCGCTATTTTGCGGCAAGTGGTCATAATACCAGAATCTTCTATGCGGCTGATTATACAAAGGCAGATAAAGCCGGAAGATATATGCTTTATAAGAACAAGAAATGGTCATATGCGGCAGATGGAATCCATAAGATCAATGGGGTATATTATTACTTTAAGAAGTCGAAGCTTGGAACAACGTCCTGTTGGTATGATAAGAATGACACAACCTCTTATTATATGAAGAAAGGCACGGTTCTTTACAAACGTGTTTACAAAGATAATACATATAGATTTTATCAACTGATAAATAACAAGTGGAAGAAAGCAAAGAATATCTGGACTCCTGCAAAGAAAGGCGAGATTCATTATTATAATGAAGATGGAGTGCTGCAGTACAAGTATTTTACCGAAAAATATAAGACCGGTGCTTATCAGAAAACAATGTGGTGTCATAACACAGATACAAACAGATGGCAGAAAATGAAGAATATGCTCGTGTCATACAAAACAGATTATTACTATGCCGGTTTGGACGGCAGGCTGTTAACAGGGGAAGGCTGGCATACGATAGATGACTGGTCAGCAGTGTATACAGATGCTGCAGGCAAAGTGTCCAAGTATATATATTATGATGCGGAGCAGGATTGTTCTGTCTATAAGCAGGGAATATATCTTAATGAACCTGTGACCGGGCTTGTAACAGTACAGATAAATGGTAAAGATGTATACTATCTGATCGGTGAAAGCGGAACCGCAACGACCGGTAGTCAGGAGATCGGTAATTATATCTATGATTTTGATCGTTATGGAAGAGCATATACAAGACGGCTTGAGGGCACACTCTATTGGAATACCGATGAATGGATGGCACGAGTGATCAATACATATCTCGGTAAGACAAATATCCCATGTAATGTATTTGCCGATCAGGCATATGCACTTGCCGGCGGAGATAATCCTATTTTTAAGTTGGCTGTGAAATATACAGATGAGGTGACAGGTGGTATTATTCTGGATCGTATGTATACAGGAACGGAATGGGGCGGTACTGCGACGATTTCAGCTAAGCTGACACTTTCAGATGGTACGAATTGGTTAGAACCTGATTCGGTTGTACTGAATTCGAATGTAACACCATTTTCATATGATGCACTTACTCCGGGAGATATGATCATATATTATAAGGGTAAGAGTAAAGAAGCCAGCCATGTATCGTTATATCTTGGTAAATTTGAAAATGCACAGGCAGTAAAGGATTATCTTGTGAAGATAGGAATATCCAAGAAGAAAGCAGAAGCTTGTGTAAAAGACTGGGGTACTTATTATGGAAATGACGGAACCTACTGGTGTATCCATGGCGGCATGGGAAAGACGAGTCAGGTGTATATCAGTAACAGCGTCTATTGCATACCAGCTTCTAACAATACAAATACATATGCAAGAAAGATTGTAAATGTTATTGATTAAAGAATATATGTAGTTTTATGTTATATTTTAGAAAAAAGCATTAGATGACAGATTTGTTGATGTTGTGTATAACAGACAACATCGGAAGTCTGTATCTAATGCTTTTTATTAGATTGAAATTATAAAGTACAGACAAAAGTGGAGGGACATTTACTCCTCGGAAGATAATTCTTCCCATTGTTCATACAATGTGTTCAGCTCTTCTTCTACGGAGTTTCGTTCTTTCGTCAGATCATTTAACAGTGCAACATTTGTTGCATTTTCAGGAACCAGAAATTCTTCATCAATTTCAGCCAGATGATTTTCAAGCTGTTCGATCTTGTCTTCCAGTTTTTTCAGATCATTTGCTTTTTTACGAAGTCTTGCCTGTTCGGCTTTGTTTTCCTTCCAGGAGAGCTTTGCCTGAGATTCCGGCTGCTTTTCTTGAGAGACAGTATCAGAAACCGGTGCAAATGCCTGCTTTCCGGTGGAAGCCGGCTGGACTCTGTGACTTTCGTAGTAATCATAGTTTCCGATATAATTCGTCAACTTCTTGTCCTTTAATTCGATGATCCTTGTTGCTGTCTGATTGATAAAATATCGATCATGAGATACATAAAGGACTGTTCCCGTATAGCTTCGTATCGCTTCTTCAAGGATCTCCTTGGATGTGATATCCAGATGGTTGGTCGGCTCATCGAGAATCAGGAAGTTTGCAGATGAGAGCATCATTTTAGCAAGGGATACACGACCTTTTTCGCCACCGCTCAAGTCTGCAATCCGCTTGAATACATCCTCTCCGGTAAACAGAAAGGCGGCAAGAACATTTCTGATCCTGGTATTGGTCAGGTCAGGGTAGGCGTTGCTGATCTCGTCAAATACAGTATTGTTCATATTCAGGACCTGATGCTCCTGATCGTAGTAACCGATCTTGACACGGGAGCCTAAGATTACGGTTCCGGCATCCTTTGGAACAAGCTTGTTGATGATCTTTAAGATCGTAGTCTTACCGGTTCCGTTTCCGCCGATCAGGGCGACATGTTCACCTCGTTTGATCTCCATATTCAGATCGGAGAACAGATTATACTGTTCAAATGCTTTGGATAGTCCTTCGATCGTAAGTACATCTTCACCGCTGACAACGGATGGTTCCAGTGTCAGCCGCATCTCGCTGTTTAATTCGGTTGGCTTGTCCAGACGTTCCACACGGTCTAACATCTTTTCACGGCTTTCTGCCCGCTTGATCGATTTTTCACGGTTGAACTGCTTGAGCTTTGTAATAACTTCTTCCTGATGTCTGATATCTGCCTGCTGGTTTAAGTAGGCTTTCATCATATTTGCCCGGATCTCAGCACGTTTTTGAGAGAAGTAGGTATAGTTTCCGTTATATATGGTGCTATGACCACGATCGAGTTCTACGACCTTTGATACGATCTTATCCAGAAAATAACGGTCGTGGGAGACGAGGATCACACTTCCCTGATAGCCTGTCAGAAAGGTTTCAAGCCAGCTGATCGAATCCATATCCAGATGGTTGGTCGGCTCGTCCAAGATGATGATGTCCGGTTTCGTAAGCAGAAGTCTGCCGAGAGAGAGACGGGTTTTCTGTCCGCCCGATAAGGTATCGGTATGACGATCGAAATCTTCTTTGGAGAAGCCAAGTCCCCTTAATACTCCAGTGATCTCGCTTTCATAGGCGTATCCGTTTTTATATTCAAATTCATGGGTATAACGATTATAGGTCGAGAGAGCAGCGTTCAGTTCATCACCGGTCAGTGTTGTCATATCCTGTTCCAGTTTGCGGATCTTATCCTGAAGCTCGATCACGGGCTTCATGGCATCCTCCATCACGCCGTATACCGTATCGTCATAGAAAATATCCTGATGCTGGGAGAGGTAGCCGATCGTACGGTCTTTAGATAACACAATCTGCCCGGAATCTGCTTCTTCTTCCTGCATAATGATCTTTAATAATGTTGTTTTTCCTGCACCATTGATACCAACGATCGCCATTTTCTCCTTATCTTCAAGATGAAAGGATACATTATCGAGAATTACGTTGGTTCCGAATGCTTTACTTATATTTTGACAATCGAGAATCATAAGATTCCTCCTACTTATTTTCTTGTATCTTGTCAGATCTCATAACATTATATCGGTGTGTCAGGAAATAAGCAATATCCAATGAAATAGATTTTTAATAAACGGGTCCGATTTTCACATAAAATTTAGAAAAAGGTTATGCCATAAAAATTGACTGACAAGGGAATAAAATGGTATCATAACAGTGTATTTTTGTGCGTTTTTTACGGGTGAAAGTTATTTGAAAAGCAGGTGGTTACATGGAACGTAATAATGAGTCTTTGGCACTGATCAGTGACAAAGATATTCAGGAATTGAATGATGTAAGAACGAAGCTGGAACAGACATTGATGACGAAGCTCAGAAATGCTGGAATCTATTTTCACAGCATGTCGAGAGTAAAGACACTGACGTCATTACAGCGTAAGTTAGATACAGGAAAATATGGCACGGGAAAAGATGATAAGAAGATACAGGATCTGATCGGTATCCGTATTAATTTATTTTATACAGAAGATATCAGGATCAGTGAAGCACTGCTCGAAGACACCTTTATGGTAGATAATTGGTCAAAGACAGCATGGGAAGAGAACCGGTTTGAAGCCCAGAAGTGCAATGGTGTATTTAAGATCCCAAGCAAATATCTGATCAATATATCCGATCAGTTGTGGGAGCAGCCGTTTGACCGGACCTTTGAGGTTCAGCTCAGAACGGTTCTGTTTGAGGGTTGGCATGAGATCGAGCATGAGATGCGGTATAAGTATAAAATGGATGAAGGCTTCGATGATAACAGAAGCAGTCTGTGGGACGGACAGGAGAAGGATGCCCGCATGATGAACAGTATCATCGCAAACCTAGAGCTGTGCGACTGGTCAATCGTGCAGATCTTCGATAATCTGGCCAGAGACCAGTATATCAAGAAAAACTGGGAAAATGCGATCCGAAGCAAATACCGGTTAAAGATTACACAGGATAAGATCAAGCCTGAGGTTCGTGCATATTTTGATGAACATCCCGAGGTAGTAGAGAAGTTCTGGGCGGTATCCAAGCAGCAGCTTGTAAATATTCTGCTGAATAAAAAATATCAGAAGGTATTGTCGCCGAATAGGGTAATCTACCTCATTAATAAAGAAGTGGTAAATGACGAATTCATATCAGCACAGCTTGACAGAGAACAGTTCGGCAGGGTGTTGAACAAGGAGATCAAGCAGGAGATCCGGCCGCTGGTATCGGATCTGGTATTTGACCAGACGATACGGATACGGGATGACGGATTTGACCGGGCAAGTGAGATCATATACGAATGGGCGTACCAGCATATCTCCCTGATATTTGGACAGATGCCAAAAAAAATGGAGTCTGTTTCTTATGAAGTGATGGGGTATAAGTTAAAGGTTGTTGCAGAGAAGGAATATTTTCTAATGGATATGCAGACAATCAGCAATGAAGAAGCCGGTATGATCTGGCATGTGGTTGCAGAACTCCGAAAAGAAAGCGATGGATTGTATCTGACCTGCCGTCATATCTGTGAGAATATCTATTCCAGAGAGCGCCGGTATAATCGACCGAAGTTTATGCGTGATATATTTAATCAGGTCGGATTTCTGGATGCGGGTGTATTTATGGATGAAGACACCGAAGCGGTTCCGATATCCGCGGACCAACTTAAAAATCTTCTTTCACATGATGGTAGAAGTCTTCCGGTGATCCTTGTAGATAAGCCGGAGCAGATTCCGGATTGGGCGCAGGATTTTGACGGATATACGATCAATGCAGAGGTTCTCTGTAAATCATTAGCCGGTATCTGTCATGTGTTCCTGGGAGATGAGAGCTGCATCAGCCGGATGCAGGAGATCTATGGAAATGAAAGTATTGATGGTGCAGTGTTCTACTGGGGCAGAGACGACGAAAGCCCTACGATATTTACACAGGAAGCTATCCGCAAAGCCTGTTTTGAGGAGGTAAATCACAGCGTCGATGAAGACGAGGAATACGAGAAAGCTTTCCGATATCGACTGCGAGAACTGGTCTGTCAGGAATTCCATTAAAAACCGGGTTGCAAAGATCAGAAAATGGATGTATGATTTGAGCGGAACAAATTTGAATGAAGTGGAGACAATATACAAATGGAAATCAGAGATATAAATGAAATACGGTCAGCAATCAAGTACATGGACTACAAGCCTGTAATGCTGGCAAAATTTTATGATATTAAGAGCTTATTGTTCAAGGAGATCTTAGAGAACGAAGACTATTACAAGGTTGCAAGCATATTACCGAATCCGGGAAATGACAACAAGATTGTAAAATGTGTCAACATTCTGGATAAGAAATATATGGCAGGACGTGAAGTTGTAGACTGCACGAAGACACCGGGAGCAATACCGGCCGAAGCAGCAGAGGTTCTGAAAAGCATTCGTGCGACGGAAGATCCTGTATCCGTAAAGCTTTCCTTCGGTAAAGAAATGAAAGCTGAGGTATATATGAATATTCCAAGAGGTAACAGCCTTACGATCTCAGATATGACGATCACACCGGAGACAGAGCTCACAGTGATGAATCTGTATAATACATATTATACAGAGGGCTTTACACTTGCACTTCACTTTGATGATTTTGCAGTTGCAATCGAGCCATCTGCTTTAGACGGAATTAAGGGTCAGGGTGATGTATTTGTCTATGCGATGACGAAGAATGCCATTTATAAAGATTTTGGAAGCAGATATTTTGATGTAGCTGCGATCCTGAAATATTACAGAGGATAGAAAAAGCTGCGGAGCGAGGAGCTTTGCGGACAGAGACAAAAAGAGAGCTGGAACCGTGGTCGGCAACAGCTCTTTTTATTTACACGGGTGATGTTCCTGTGAATAAGTTTGCAAAGTGCGTTTAAGCCTGTAGTGGCTGTTATATATGGAGGAATAAATGCTTTGAAGAATAAACTTGCATTATTATCAGGCATATTGTGTATCGGGCTGGTAATTGCGTTTATCTTTTATACCGGAAAGGATAATCAGAAAAAAGAAGGGTATACGACGACCGGATTTGCCATGGGAACTGCAGTTACGGTATCGGTCTATTCGGATCAGGGTAGACAGGATGCGGATGCAGTGATCGACTGTGTAAGCAGACTGGAGCGTGAACAGATCTCATGGCGGATAGAAGGCTCAGAGGTATACCGTGTGAATCATGAATATAAGGCAGGAGAGCCTTATGAGATAAGCTATGACCTTGCATATGCGGTCTTACAGGAAAGGGAGGTAAGCGAAGCGGGGGATGATCTGCTGGCACTCACGATCCGACCGTTAGCATCCTGCTGGGGTATCGAAGACGGAAAGAAGCAAGTACCGGAGACTCAGAAGATAGAAGAAGCCTGTTCGGCAGTTGACGATTCGAAAGTGCATATCGTAGATGAACAGGGGAAAGAGCTGACACAGGTAAGTGATCTTTCAGAGAATGGAACATGGTATGTGCTATTTGATGAAGCAGGCTTAAGCCTTGATTTCGGTGCGATGGGAAAAGGTATTGCCTGTGACCGGGTGGCAGAAAACCTTGAAGAAAATCAGGTGGAAGGCGCTTGTGTGGCAGTCGGCGGCAGCGTCTTATGCTACGGCGCAAAGCCGGCTGGTTCCGGTTTCCGGATCGGTATTCGAGATCCGAGAGGAACTGAAAATGATATGATGGGAACCATAGAAGTCCGGTCAGACAAGCATCCGGTCTATATATCAACATCCGGAGATTATGAGAAGTATTTTATTCAGGATGGAAAACGGTATCATCATATCTTAAATCCAAAGACCGGATACCCGGCAGACACCGGAACGATATCAGCGACAGTGATCTGTGAAAGCGGAGCATTAAGTGATGCCTTATCAACGATGTGTATTCTGCTTCCTGTAGATCAGGCATTTAAGCTTGTAAAAAGCTTTGACGCAGATGCGATTCTGATTGATGAGGATAAGAATATACATATGACAGAGCAGGCAGGAAAACAGTTCACGATAACAAATGGAGACTATAAAGTAAAATGATAAAAAAAAGAGATATCATTCTGGCACTTATGATGATCCTTTTAGGAATTGCCGGTTATGGAGTTATCCGGATGGGTCAGAAAAAAGGCAGTCAGGTTGTTATATATGTAGATCAGAAAGAAATCGGCAGATATGATCTGGATACAGATACCACGAAAGAGATTCAGACCGCAAAAGGAACAAATACGCTGGTGATAGAGAATGGCATGGCGTATGTAACAGATGCAGACTGTCCGGATCAGGTATGTATTCGTATGGGGAAGATATCGAAGACCGGAGAGAATATTGTCTGCCTGCCGCATAAGCTGGTGATTCAGGTGGAAGGTGATGTTGGACAGGAATCAGAATATGATAATCGATAAGATCCGTTCATAGTATAGCAGGAAAGGGATAATAGAAAGAAAAGATGGGCCAGAAACAAAAAACTTCCCAAAAAAAATCTACAAATAGAAAGAGACAGAAAAAGACGCACAACAGCGCAGGAATGATAGCACAGCTTGGAATGTTTATTGCGGTTGCAATGGTGTTTTCATATATCGAATCCTTTATCCGAATCGATATCGCGGTACCGGGAATCAAGATCGGACTTGCCAATATTGTAACTATTGTAGTGCTGTGCAAGCTTGGACTTGCGGATGCGGTTTTGGTATCCGCGCTCCGTATCTTCCTGTCGTCTTTATTATTTGGCAATTTTACCATTATGATATACAGTCTTGCCGGAGCAGCAGTCAGTATGCTGTTTATGTGGATCTCCGTTAAGCTCGGATTCTTTTCAACAACGGGAACGAGTATTCTTGGAGGTGTCGGACATAATGTCGGTCAGCTTATCGTTGCATATCTGGTGATAAAGAATCAAAATATCCTGATATATGCTCCGTTTTTACTGGTCTCCGGAACGATCGCGGGAGTTCTGATCGGTCTTGCGGCAGCATTTGTCATACGGGCGGTTGGCGGTCAGATTGGCAAGTTTTAGGGTTGTTTTTGACCCTGTGAAGTATTATTATATGATTAGTTTTTCTCGATAACAGAGAATGAATTGATAAGAATAACGAGAGAAAGAGGTATGCAGATGGGTTTATTAACTTTTTCGGGTGGTATTCATCCATATGAAGGCAAAGATCTAACAAAAGACAAGCCTGTCAGAGAATATCTTCCAAAGGGAGAGTGTGTTTATCCGCTCAGTCAGCATATAGGTGCACCGGCTGTTCCGATCGTAAAGCGTGGCGACCGTGTACTGGTAGGACAGAAGATTGCAGAGGCGGGAGGATTTGTTTCGGCAAATATCCATTCTTCAATCTCAGGAACGGTAAAAATGATCGAACCGAGGATGACAAATGGCGGTAATAAAGTAAATTCAATCGTAATAGAGAATGACGGTTTATTTGAAACGATTGATTTCTCTGAGAATGTGAGAGATCTCTCTACACTCTACAGAGAAGACATCAAGGATATGATCAAGGAGGCAGGTATCGTCGGAATGGGTGGTGCAGGTTTCCCATCTCATGTAAAGTTGTCGCCGAAAAATGAAGATGATATCGAATATATCATTGTAAACGGTGCGGAGTGTGAACCGTATCTGACATCTGATTACAGAAGAATGTTAGAGGAGACAGAAAAGCTGATCCTTGGACTTCAGATCTGTGTAAATCTGTTTGATAAAGCAAAGGGAATTATCGCGATCGAAGACAATAAGCCGGAAGCGATCGCAAAGATCTCCGAGCATCTGGCTGATAACGATAAGATCGAGGTAAAGGTCTTAAAAACCAAATATCCACAGGGCGCGGAACGTCAGTTGATTTATGCAACGACAGGAAGATATGTGAATTCCAAGATGCTTCCGGCAGATGCGGGCTGTATCGTACATAATACAGATACGATCGTTTCCATCTATGAAGCGGTGATCGAGGGTAAGCCACTGTACACCAGAATCGTAACGGTTACAGGTGATGCTATCGTTAATCCATGTAATCTGCTGGTTCATAATGGTACAAGCTGTCGGGAGATCATAGAAGCAGCAGGCGGTTTTAAGGATGGCAAGCTGCCGGAGAAGATCATTGCGGGTGGACCTATGATGGGTAAAGCGATGTTCTCACTCGATGTTCCGGCAGTAAAAGGACTGTCGGCACTTCTTTGTATGACACATGATGAGGTTCAGGACTGGGAGCCATCTGCATGTATCCGTTGCGGAAGATGCGTGGATGTCTGTCCGGGAAGAATTATTCCGTCAGATCTTGCAAAATATGCAGAGCATGGCAATATAGATGCATTCTTAAAACATGATGGTATGGAATGCTGTGAGTGTGGCTGTTGTTCTTATGTATGTCCTGCCAAGAGACATCTGACACAGACAATAGCAGGAACTAGAAAGAACATTCTGGCAAGTAAGAAGAGGTAGGAGGTGGAGACATGGAAGAAACAACATTGAAGATTTCCGCATCTCCGCACGTCAGAGATCGGAAAACGACATCATCCCTGATGCTGGACGTAATCATTGCGTTACTGCCGGCGAGTGTGTTTGGTGTATATAATTTTGGAACAAAAGCATTTGTGCTGATCTTAACCTGTATAGCATCCTGTATCTTTTTTGAATGGGGTGTGGAAATGCTCCTGCACAGGAATAGTACTGTAAAAGATTTCAGTGCAGTCGTAACAGGCCTGCTTCTGGCATTGAATCTTTCACCGGAGGTTCCGGTATGGATGGCGATACTCGGAAGCGCATTTGCTATTATTATAGTGAAGCAGTTATTTGGTGGTCTGGGTCAGAACTTTATGAATCCGGCACTTGGAGCCAGATGTTTCCTGTTAATATCATTTGCGGGAAAGATGACTACATTTACATATGATGGAGTCACAACAGCGACCCCACTTGCGATATTAAAGAGTGGCGGAACAGTAGATGTATTAGATATGTTTATCGGAAGAATCGCAGGTACGATCGGTGAGACATCTGCAATCTGTCTGTTGGTCGGTGGTTTATATCTGATTATTCGTAAGGTGATCAGCCCGATCATCCCATTCGTTTATATCGGAACATTTTCTGTATTTATATTCCTGTATTCCCTTGCTTCCGGTATGGGCTTTGAGCCATTATATCTGGCAGCGCACCTTTGCGGTGGTGGTCTGATGTTAGGTGCTTTCTTTATGGCGACCGATTATGTGACCTCACCTATTACGAAGAAGGGCAAGGTTGTATTTGGTATTATCCTTGGACTCCTGACCTTCCTGTTCCGAATCTATGGCGGATCGGCAGAAGGTGTATCCTATGCGATCATTATTTCGAACCTTCTTGTTCCGTTGATCGAACGGTTTACACAACCGAAGTCATTTGGTAAGGGTGCTGAGCTTCAGAAGGAAGAAGGCGGCTCGGCAGCAGACGGTAAGAAGATGGATAAGAAGTCTATCGTGATCGCAACGGTAGCGATCCTTGTCATTACACTTGTTGCCGGCGGTGTGCTCGCATATGTACAGCAGATCACAAAGAAGCCGATCGAGCAGGCAGAACAGCAGGCAAAGGAGGACGCATACCGGGAAGTATTTACAGAGGCGGATAACTTCCGGACGGTAGATGGCTTCGACAGTAAGACTGCAGCTACATGGCTTTCGGATAAAGGCTATAAGGCAGATATAGATGAGGCAGTAATTGCCTGTGATAAAGGCGGAAATGCACTTGGTTATGTATTTGTTATTACATCCCATGAGGCATATGGCGGAGATCTTCAGCTTGCCCTTGGTGTGGCAGAGGATGGAACTACAAACGGTATCTCCTTCCTGTCATTAAGTGAGACAGCAGGCCTTGGTATGCAGGCAGATACAGATGAGTTTAAATCACAGTTTGCAGGAAAAAATGTAGCACAGTTTAAATATACAAAATCCGGTGCAGCATCGGATGAGGAGATCGATGCATTAAGTGGTGCGACGATCACGACAAATGCAGTTACAAATGCAGTAAATGCAGGACTTTCCTATGCAGATTATCTGAAAGGAGGAGCAAACTAATGGGTAAATGTACAGAACGTTTATACAATGGTATCGTGAAAGAAAATCCAACCTTTGTACAGATGCTTGGTATGTGTCCGACACTTGCGGTTACATCATCAGCGATCAACGGGGCAGGTATGGGACTTTCTACAACGTGTATTCTGGTATTAAGCAATGCGTTTATCTCACTGCTTCGTAAGGTGATACCGGAAAAGGTCAGAATACCATCTTATATTGTTATCATTGCTTCCTTTGTAACGGTTATTCAGTTTTTAATGCAGGCATATCTGCCGTCCTTAAATGACAGTCTTGGAATCTATATTCCACTGATCGTAGTAAACTGTATTATTCTTGGACGTGCAGAGAGCTATGCTTCTAAGAATAAAGTCCTTCCGTCAATCTTTGACGGACTTGGAATGGGACTTGGATTTACGATCGGTCTTACTCTGATCGGTATGTTCCGTGAGTTGATCGGAAAAGGCTGTGTATTTGGATTTCAGATTATCGGAGAAGGCAACCTCCTTCAGAAGACATCAGGAATAGGAAAAGTAATCGGAGATGTGCTTGCAGCATATACGCCGATCACAATCTTTGTACTTGCACCGGGAGCATTCTTTGTACTTGCTTTTATCATCGCAACGATCAACAAGAGAAATGCGAAGAAGGCAGCAAAGGCACTTGCAAATGGAGATGAGATCCCTGTAAGCTGTAAGCCGGAAGCCTGCATGGGATGTGCAAACATCATGTGTGCCGGAAGAAAGGCTGCTATGCAGGATACTCAGGCTAATGCACAGACAAATGCCGGCAGGGCATCCGTCGCACAGACGCCGACAGCACCGGTACCACAGTCGAAAAAGGTTGTGATCCCGGATAAGATAGCAAAGAAGCCGGTAGAGCGGGAAGAAGGACAGCCGGCACAGCAGGCACAACCAGTGCAGTCGGTACCATCAGCGCAGCAACCGGTTCAGGAGATGCAGTCGGCACCGGTCGTACAGCAGACTGCTACTCAGAGTACAATGCAGCCGCAGATGGCAGCTTCATCAGAGCCTGAGATGACAGTTCCGGTATCACAGGAGCCACAGATACAGGCAGCACAACCAGCGCAGCAGCCGGTTCAGGAGAAAACAGCGTCAACTGTACAGCAGACTCCGGTTCAGGTGGCGAAAGAGATGTCTGACAGACCGAGAATCCACATCCCGGTAAATCTGAACAGAGTACCACATGCAGTTGTACTCTCAGAGACAGACAATCCGGTTTCAGAGTCAGAGAAGGCGGAAGTCGTATCGGAAGAATCCGATACGGTGGACACATCAAAGCTTGTAAGACCGGATGTTGCAAGTGCAGATCAGGTAAACAAATATCAGGAATTTGATGAAAAATCTGCAGATAAAAAGAATAAGAAAAGGGGAGGTAGAAAATAATGCATATTTTATTATTGGCAGTTGGAGCAGCCCTCGTAAATAATGTAATATTAAGCCAGTTCCTTGGACTGTGTCCTTTCCTTGGTGTATCAAAGAGTGTAAACACAGCGACCGGTATGGGCGGAGCCGTTATATTTGTTATGACGATCGCTTCAGCAGTAACGAGTATTGTTTATTATGGAATCCTTTCTCCGTTGGGATTGGATTATCTGAATACGATTGTGTTCATTCTTGTAATAGCGGCATTGGTACAGTTTGTAGAGATGTTCTTAAAGAAGAATATGAAGTCTTTATACGAGTCACTCGGAGTATACCTTCCATTGATCACAACAAACTGTGCAGTTCTTGGTATCGCACTTTCGAATGTGCAGAATGAATATACGATTCTTGAGAGTATTGTAAATGGCTTTGGTTCAGCAGTAGGTTTTGCGATCTCAATTACGATCCTTGCAGGTATCCGTGAGAAACTGGAATACAGTGATATTCCGGAAGCGTTTAAGGGTACTCCGATCGTTCTGATCACATCAGGTCTGATGGCAATAGCGTTCTTTGGCTTTGCCGGATTGATATAAGGAGGGATCGTTATGGATATTACAACAATTCTGATCGCAGTTGCAGTTGTAGCAGGCGTTGGTATTATCATTGGTGTTCTGCTTGGTGTAGCTGGTGAAAAGTTTAAAGTTCCGGTAGATGAGAAGGCAGTTATGGTGCGGGAACTTCTTCCCGGAAATAACTGTGGTGGATGCGGATATCCCGGCTGTGATGGTCTTGCAGCAGCCATTGCAAAGGGTGAGATGCCGCCATCTGCATGTCCGGTTGGAGGAACCGCCGTTGCAGAGGCAATCAGTGCAGCACTCGGCGTAGAGAATACAGCAAGCACCAAGTATGTAGCCTTTGTCAAATGCGCAGGTGACTGTGAGAAGGCAAAGGATGTTTATGATTACGTTGGACCAAAGACCTGTGTTCTTGCACAGAACAGTCCGAATAACGGACCAAAGGGCTGTACATATGGCTGTACAGGATATGGTTCCTGCAAGGCTGTTTGTGAATTCGGTGCGATTGATATTATAGATGGCATTGCAGTTGTAAATGAGGAAAAATGTAAAGCGTGCGGAAAGTGTGTAGATGTCTGTCCAAGACATTTGATCGAGCTGGTTCCGTATGATGCCCCTCATCGTGTCAGATGTAATTCAAAGGAAAAAGGAAAAGAAGTAAAGGCAGTTTGTTCAGCAGGTTGTATCGGCTGTTCACTCTGCGTCAGATCCTGTGAATTTGATGCGGTATCGGTAGATCAGAACCTCGCACATATTGATTATGATAAGTGTACCCATTGTGGCGCATGTGCCAGAAAGTGTCCGGTCAAGATCATAAGCTGATCAATGTGAGCGGATTCAGAGCCTGACTGCTGTGACTGATTCATAGACAGATCGGTGCAACCGATAATTTATATGTCTAAATATATTCTCTGTTTCATATTATGATACGGAAGGTGGATTTTGTTGAAAAGGGAATATAGATGAGGTTTTGTGAATTAAAAGAAAAAGAAGTAATAAACTGCAAGGACTGCCAGCGGCTTGGCTTTGTTGCAGATATTGAATTTGATCCCTGCTCCGGAAGAATTGAGACGATAATTGTTCCTGAGCAGGGAAAAATTTTCTGGTGCTTTGGTTCTTGCGAGGAGTATCGCATTGATTTCTGTAATGTAGTAAAGATCGGGCCGGATATTATTTTAGTTGACATTCCTCCCCGAATATGTAAAAGTTAGTAGCAGAAAGAATAGAGGGGATAAAATGATGTTCCCTGATTTACGGAGGCAAAAACATGAGATGTCCATTTTGTTATGTTGATGATACAAGAGTTATAGATTCCAGGCCGGCGGATGACGGCTGTTCGATCCGAAGAAGAAGACAGTGCGATGCCTGTGGCAGACGTTTCACAACGTATGAAAAGGTTGAGACGATCCCGCTTATCGTAATCAAAAAGGATAAGAACAGAGAAACCTATGACAGGAAGAAGATTGAATCCGGCATCATAAGATCCTGCCATAAAAGACCGGTATCAGCGGAACAGATATCCAAATGCATCGATGATATCGAGAACGAGATCTTTAATCTGGAAGCAAAAGAAGTAGAGAGTACGACGATCGGTGAGATCGTTATGGATAAGATCAAGGATCTGGATCAGGTAGCTTATGTAAGATTTGCTTCTGTATACAGAGAATTCAAAGATGTGAATACATTTATGAATGAGCTGAGCAAATTATTATCGACAAATACTGACAGGAAATAGACGGGAACAATCATGGTAGATTCTTATAATACAATACTGACACCGGGCACCGATGAGATCGTTGAGAAGAAATCCAGATTTATCGGTTATGCACAGCCGGTTTCTTCGGAAGAAGAAGCGTATGCATTTGTCGAAAGTGTCAAGAAGAAACATTATGATGCACGACACAACTGTCATGCATTTGCGATTGGAAAAGAGAATACCCTCTATCGTTTTTCAGATGATGGAGAACCGCAGGGAACCGCAGGAAAGCCGATATTAGAAGTGATATCGGGAAATCAGGTAACAGATATCTGCATTGTGGTTACAAGATATTTCGGTGGTACTCTGCTTGGAACCGGAGGACTTGTCCGGGCATATACAGAAGCTGCCAAGCTTGCCCTTGCAGACGCCGGCATTCACCAGATGCAGCGCATGAAGCTTATGGATATCATCTGCTCCTATAATGATTCCGGCAAAGTACAGTATCTCTTATCAACAAATGAGATCAGCATAGAGAATACAGAATATGGCGCAGACGTAACCTTCCATACAGCAGTCCCTGTCTCCGATGTATCTATGATCGAAAAGAAGATTACAGAAGCAACAGCAGCCCGCGCTGTCATCGACGAAAAAGGCGAGAAATTCGTATAAACAAGGCTCATTCTTTTTGCGCCAATTAATTTAAAGTAAATATAAAATAAGCTTGCCTGTAGCGCTATATGATTAGCTATGACATTTGTATAAGTTTCGTTATGAGCCTTGCACTAGCTGTCAGCACCAAGCCCATGTTTGAACCCGAAAGGGTGAGTTTGGGCGACTGCTGACAAATATGCTGTGCGAGGCGAATAGAAACGATACAACGTCATAATTAATCATATAGCGTTACAGGCAAGCTTATTTTTGTTTTCCCTAAAAAAAGGTCGGCGGAAAGAGGCAGGACAGATACCGCAGGATCGGCGCATAATCCTCCAGATGCAGGAAGATCGGCGAGAAGATCAAAGTGCAGATTACAAGAACCGGAAGAGCCGATACAAACGGCTTATAATGTCGGAAGATAAGCAGACAGATAAAAGTGAACAGCAGACATAGCAGTATATATCCGAACATCTTTAACAGAAATGGCAGGATGGCTTCCGGCTGCTCATATAAGTAGAGCGTAACTACACTGACCAGCCATACCGGTGTTATATTAGCAAGAATACCGGTCAGACAGAAACGCAGTCTTTTCCGTTTGGATACTCTGTCATAGATGTGTTCATCCTGATCCTTCAGATAGACCAGCAAACCGACCAGAGAAGATAAGAACAGAAGAAAACCGGTAAATTCATGAACCGGGAACAGATCTACGCGGTCGGTTGTTCCGTGGTAGGCTCCTGTATTATTGACAGATAACCGGAAGACAGAATCACTGTTCATATAATTTCTGTATTGATCTTCCAGATATGACTGGAAAGAACTCCGATAAAAGTCTTTTGTGGCAGAATTCGATGCCAGATAGTTGACGGCAATAGCCGGCGAGAAAGCATCCAACAGCCGGTCAAATAATGTTTCGGAAAAAATTGACTGGAACATCGAAGATGGGGAAGTGTATAAGCGGATGTGGCAGTTCTTGATATCATGTATAAATGCGTCAGAAAACCCATTGTCAAACGCAAATCCACAGTCATACCGCCCGGATGCAACCTGATCCTTTAATTCCTCCATAGAACTGCATTTCTCGAAAGTAAAGCAGTCCTGATGTCCGGAGAGCTCCTGCTCCACCTGTGCCAGGTAACGGTTTGATTCTTCCATATAATATCCACAGATGAATACCGTGCTTTTTTCTTCCACCGGCAGATTTTTTATATAGAATGCCGTGAACGGAATGATCAGCAGCAACAGAAGATTGATGAATTTTTTTGAAGTCCGTTTTAACAGGATTCTGTATTGACGTAACAGCATAAGCAGTTGTCCTTTCATCGATTAATGGTAAAAGCCATTACATAAGTGGTTTAACAGTTGATAATACGGGGTATGTTCAGCAAAATTCTGGATGAAGTCAGGCAGAAGTCTGACCGGAACAATACCGCCTCCGATATAAGCCAGTAAGAAAGCTGTCAAAAATAACAGCAGGCATGCTCCGGAATATCCGGTTGGCAGATACCCGATCAGCAGGATAACGAATCCGATAAACAGGATCGCGGGTATTCCGGCAAAGAATCCCGATATATGAAACTGCAAAGGGGCAAAATGTCCGATCGTACCTCCGTTCATACAGCTAAAGAACAGTATCGTATAGATCATAAATAATGTGATCGTAAGTGTCAGATACTGACTGATTATAATATGCGCTCCGGTGATTCCATGAAGCTTCAGACGAAGACGTAATGTATCAGAATTCCCTTTTATAAAAGATAAAAAGACGATTCCGCTGAAGAACAGCAGAAGCAGCAGCCCGGATACTATATAATACTGATAAGGGGTATAAGCTCCGGTAAGCTGTAAGTCTTCTCTGATATAAAGCTCTGTCCTGGATAAGACATAATCCATGTAGAGATTATCGGCATCCGTTGCGATTTGTTCTAGTGCGGTATCCGGAAGCCCCATTTGATATGCCCCCTGATAAATGATCGTAGTTGCAGCCTGTGCAGTAGCAAGCATTGATGAGGTGGATTTGAATACCTCATTTAGAGTGTAAGTATCTAAAGTACCATCCTGATTATAAATGACCGTGATCGGATTGTCCTCTCCGTATATAATGCTGTTGATGATATTATCGGGAATGATGATCAACGCCTTGATTTCGTCATTTTCAAGCATCTGTCTGCCGTGATCTTCGGAAGCTATCTCGATGAAACGGCAGGTAGTTCGGTAGCTGTCCATTTCACTTACCATAGAATATGCCATCTTGGCATAAGGAGAAGAAGTATCGGCAACCAACCCGACATTGACCGGTTCGATGGTCTGTTCATTATATAATAACCGGTTTGACAGCAGAACGACGACAGAGAGTCCGACTGCCAGAATGAGAGTGATCAGGACAAGCGGAAGAAAACGCTGTTTTATTCTTTTAAGGTCTGTTAGAAATAATCGAAAAAACATAAGAACATTCACATCCAATCTGAATCAGGCACGAAGCATGGTCGCATAATCTGTACCTTTTGCTTCCTGTAGTAAACCATTCTTTAAGATATAGATGCGATTACAGATGGAGAGCGCATCTTCTTCATGTGTTGCAACGATAATGCTGCCACCATTTCCGGTATATTCCTTCAGATAGTCCAGAATTCCTTTTTTACAGAGGAGATCTAACGCAGCAAGTGGTTCATCCAGTAATAAAAGATCCGGCTGCTCCAGCATACAGATAGCAAGGCTCAGACGTTTCTTCATACCACCGGACATTGTACTTACCTTCTGATGGAGAAAAACATCTACACCGAGTCTTTTTAAGATAGAGAGGCTGTAGGTGCTGTTTAGCTCGGTAGATCTGCCGGAGTACCAGAGCTTCAGATTATCCAGACCGGACAGCTCCGGAATCAGTGGATTTTCCTGTGGAAGAAAGCTGACCGTTTTATCCGTTTCGTCAAAAGAATAAGTGCCATGATCCTGTCGGAGTCCGCCGGACAGAATACCAAGCAGCGTTGATTTTCCGGAACCGTTGATTCCCAGAAGTCCGATACATTCACCGGGTGCAACTTGCAGGGAGATATGATTTAGTACCATTTTCTTTTTATAATTTTTCCCGATATCATTTACAGTAAACATATTAATAATCCTCTTCAATAATCTGAAAATCCAGATAGTCGAATTCGATCGCTTCTACGAAATTATCATGATCGAAACGTGTTCTTGCGTGGAGAATAAAATCATTTTGATTTTTCTTCAGCCAGATCGGTTTTGCCAGATCAAATTCATAGCACATTTCCTCTAATGCTTTATATACCTTTTTTGTTCGTGTCAAAGATGCATCATCTATACAGACAACCGTATCCTTTACCAGGTGGTTATCCTTCATTATTTTACCCCATACTCGGAACATAAGTTAAAACCTCAATTTCTATATAATATATGTAAAAATATTGTATACCATAAAAATCATTCTGTAATCTGTCATTAAAAACTGTATTTCAATTTCCATATGAAGTCAAGCATAAATAGATGTAAGTTGTTCAAATTTTTTATACACGAAAAACACATTTCTTCTACATGGAAAACACACTTCTTACACAATTACAGATTATAGTATAACCTGTAAATAAGAAAGAGAGCAGTAAACAAAAGAAAGCTGCTGTTACATAGAAAGAAAGGATGATTGATTATGGATGAGAATTTTAGAGAAGAACAGGATTGTCAGTTCGACTCAGAAGGTCAGACACAGGAACAGACACAGACAGCTTCCGAACAGACGACTGAACAGATGAATATGCAGAATGAGAACAGCTCCTATAGACAGACCTATGGAAGCAGCAACGCATATGAACAGACCGGTTCAGGACAGAATACAAATGCATATAACCAGCAGAACTCACAGAACAGCATGTATCATGGAACACCGGGACAGAATATGTATTTTGGCGGTGCATTTTACTCCAGTAATCAGCATGCAGGATATAACAGCCAGACCGGCTATACATCAGCTTATACGAATCCTTCAGGAAATACAGCACAGGGTACAGGTGCTTCCACGCAGAATGTGACAGGTTATTCCGAAAATGTTAATAAAGCGATGCAGAAAGCTGCTGAGAAGGAAAAGAAAAAATCAGAAAAAATGGTACGCTCAGCAAAGAAGAAAGCAGATAAAAAAGCTAAGAAAGAAATGAAGAAAACAAACGGTGGAAGAAGTACAGGAAAGAAGGTGGCAACGACTATAGCTGCGGCAGTTGTCTTCGGACTGGTTGCAGGCTGTGTCTTCCAGGGTGTCCGGTATGGCAGCGATAAGTTCTTAAAGAAAGAAAAGCAGACGGTTCAGATCGGATCAGATACAACTACAAGCTCCGCTTTGCTCGATGCAAATGCCTCCGGAAGCACCGGTGACGGCAGTGTAGCAGATGTAAGTGCAACTGTAATGCCATCCATTGTATCCATAACAGGAACATATGTAACAACATATCAGTACTGGTTTGATACCTATGAGCAGGAGCAGTCAGGAGCAGGCTCAGGTATCATAATCGGAAAAGATGAAACAAGCCTTTATATCTTGACGAACTATCATGTAGTAAAGAATGCAAAAGAATTATCAGCAGGATTTATAGATGGCGAATCCGCCGGTGCAGAAGTAAAAGGCTATGACGAATCAAATGATGTAGCGGTTGTAACCGTTCCGTTAAAGAAGATCAAGGACGACACATTAAGTCAGATCAAAGAGATCACGATCGGTTCATCCGAGAACTTAAGAGTCGGAGATCCATGTATCGCCATTGGTAACGCACTTGGATATGGACAGTCGGTAACAGTAGGATATATCAGTGCTCTTGACCGTGAAGTTAGTGTAGATGACGGAACTGTAAAGGTTCTTCAGACTGATGCAGCTATCAACCCTGGTAACAGTGGTGGTGCTCTTGTAAATATGAAGGGCGAACTGATCGGTATGAACACAGCGAAATATGTAGACAGCACAGTAGAAGGAATGGGCTACGCACTTCCTATATCCGATATACAGGATATCATCAACGATATTCTTGCAGGCAAGAGTACAACCAAATCAGGATCAACATATCTTGGTGTAACCGTTAAAAATATCACATCTGAATATGCAGAAGGACTGAATATGCCGGAAGGAGTATATGTATATTCGGTAAGTGAAGGATCTCCGGCAGAGAAATGCGGACTCCTTACAGGTGATATCATTGTAGGTATTGATGGAAATGATATTTCAGACAGTACAGATCTTCAAAGCCAAATAGCAAGTGGAAAGGTTGGCGATGAGATCGAGATCGAATTCTATAGAAATGAAAAAGGTGAATATGTTAAGAAAACTGTAAAAGCAACTCTGGAAGCAAAGACAGAAGATTTGACCCAGAATAACTAGAAGTTTTAATATATACAGATAGAGAATATCAGACGGAAGCCTTGAATATGGACAGTTATATATATAAGTATAACAGCCATATTTGGGGCTTTTTTCAGGCATAATAAAAAAATGCAAAAAATGTCAAAAAAAGTGTTGACATCTGGCGTCTGATTTAGTATTATATCAAATGTTCGCGGTACGAAACACCGAACGAACAAAGATCACAACTTACATATTTCATGA